>Ga0302314_10021484_pt1 | contig 10623 bp, 6 predicted proteins | sample III_Palsa_N2_3_FD_200533 | JGI IMG/M metagenome (GOLD analysis project Ga0302314, IMG submission 200533) | Peat permafrost microbial communities from Stordalen Mire near Abisko, Sweden - III_Palsa_N2_3 | ecosystem: Environmental > Terrestrial > Soil > Palsa > Peat permafrost | place: Sweden... | reverse complement strand
CCTTTGCCGTATTGGCCGCGCACGGCGCAATCGAGCGGCGCCGGCGGGATCGCCTTCATGACGTCAGCCTTGCGGTCGCGCACGGCGTCGGGATCGAAGCTGGTCGGCGGCTCCATGGCGATCATCGTCAGGAGTTGGAATAGATGATTCGGGACCATGTCGCGGAGCGCGCCGGTTTGCTCGTAGAACTTGCCGCGGCGTTCGACTCCGACGGTCTCGGCGACGGTGATCTGCACCTGGTCGACGTGGTCACGGTTCCAGATCGGCTCAAAAAAACCGTTGGCGAAACGAATGGCCATGATGCTCTGCACCGTCTCCTTGCCGAGGAAATGGTCGATCCGGTAGATCTGGTCCTCGCGCAGGACCTTGAGCAGCCGCTGGTTCAGCGCCTTCGCCGACTCCAGGCTATGCCCGAACGGCTTCTCGACGATGACGCGCCGCCAGCGCTTACCGTCCTGCTCATCGGCAAGCCCCGCAGCCGCGATCTTGTCCACCACTGGCCCGAAGAAGCGATCGGCAACGGCAAGGTAGAACAAGACGTTGCCGCCGGTGTGGCGATCGCCCTCTGCCTTCTGCAGCAGGTCACCCAGCTTCTTGAAGGTTGAATCATCGGCGAAGTCGCCGCGCAAATAGCTCATGTTGCCGATCAGCCAGTCCCAGGCACTGGGGTCGATCGATTCCGGCGTGAACTCGCCACCGCCGGCGAGGAAGCTCTGCATCATCTTGCTGAGATTTTCGCGCCATTGATCGGCCGTGAGATCAGCGACATCGACGCCGATCAAGGCGAAATCCTTCGGTAACAATTTGCTGGTGGCAAGATTGTAAAGTGCCGGAACCACCAGTCGCTTGGTCAAGTCGCCGCCGGCGCCGAAAATGACCATGGCACAGGGCCCGGCCGGCTTCGCTTCGGGCGCCGGCTCCATGACGCGACCTTTGACGCTTCCATCGCTAGACATCGTATGGCTCCTTCAGCGGGCGTATTTCACGAAGATCTCGATGTGGAGTCTGGCCGAAGACAAGCACTCCATCAAGCTGCAAGCACTCCAAGCTGATCGAGTCGTTCATTGCCGCCGGCAAGACAGCCGGCATCGCACGGTTCAACCGACCAACCATATGAAAATTATATGACGCTAAGGGCTTGAGGCACTACACGAAATCTTCATCCGGTTTGGCGGCGCAGCAGCTGCTATGTCTGCGAAAGTTACCTGATGGCCACACCTTAAAATGGTCAGATGAGCTAAGTTCCGACCAGTTGTTTGAGGGTCTTGACCGTCAAACACTACCGGACTGGGTGGTCCGGGCGAGTGTCGGCAAGTGTGGGGTCAATGGGCGCCACGAAGAAACGAGAGGACAATCTGTGAAGAACTTCGGAAAACTGCTTTTGGCGTCCACGGCAGCGATAGCGCTGTGTGGCGCGGCGCAAGCAGCGGATCTGCCTGCCTACTACAAGGCGCCGCCGGCGCCGGACGCTTCGGCCGCGCCTGCGTCATGCACCAACGTGCCGGATTTCATCACCACCAATTGCGCGCTGGCCTATTACGGCATCACCGTGTACGGCACGATCGACATGGGCGGCGGGTACGAGACCCATGGCACGCCGTTCAATCAAAACATCATCACCGGCGTCGAAGAGCTGGTGCAGAAGAACAGCAACAAGGCTCTCTGGCTTCTGACACCTGGTGGCCTCAGCCAATCGAACATCGGCATCAAGGGAAATGAAGCCATCGCGCCCGGCTTGAATTTCATCTTCGATCTGAATTTCGGGTTTGACCCCTATTCCATGACCGCGGCCAACGGCCCGAAGTCTCTTCTTGACAACAACGGTGTGCCGCTCTCCGCCCAATCGTCGAACGCGGACTCGAGCCGCGCAGGTCAATTTTACAATGCGGTAGGTTACGCGGGCCTCAGCTCGCCGACCTACGGCACCCTGACCTTCGGTCGGCAAAACTCGCTCGAACTGGACGGTGTAAACGCTTACGATCCAATGGGCGGTTCGTATGCCTTCTCCGTGATCGGCTGGCAGGGAACGGCCGTCGGCGGCGGCGATACCGAAGACGCCAGGGTCTCGACGGCGGTGAAATATCGTCTCAATGTCGGAGATAATCTGTTCCGGGTAAGCGGCATGGCTCAGCTCGGCGGCTACGACCAGAACAACGCAACCCAGGGCGAATACGGAGCCGGGATCGGGAAGGATTTCAATTTCGGCAGTGCCGGCTCGCTGGCCCTCGACGGGATCTTTACCTACGACAAGGGCGCAGTGAAATCGACGGCGCTGGCCGCAGGTTCGGCGGCGGACCTAGCAGCTCCAAACACCTTGGGAGCCACCGTCTCCGACGACACCAGCGGCATGATCCTGGCCAAGTACACCTATCAGAAGCTCAAGGTGTACGGCGGCTATGAGTACATCTCGTTCGCAAATCCAAGCTCGCCGTTGACGACGGGCTTTACCGACATCGCCGGGATCCAGGTCCTTTTCAGCAATGTCTCCCAGAGCGGCTTCGTCAATGACGAGCATTTGCAGATCATGTGGACCGGCGCGCGATACGCCTTCACCGACACCGTCGATGCCGGCATCGCCTACTACCACTACGATCAGAACAGCTTCGGCAAGACGTTCTGTAACAACAACTCGGCGTCGACATGCTCCGGCACGCTGGACGCGGTTTCGTTGAACGTCGATTGGCAGTTCGCGAAGAAGTTCGATGCCTACGCCGGCTTTATGTACTCTCAGGTCCACAACGGACTGGCGAACGGCTACCTCTTCACGAACAACTTCGCTCCGACGGTTGGTCTTCGCTTCCGGTTCTGAGTACCTGCGGGCTAGCCCGCGCTAGGCAAGGCCTGTGAACGACCTTGCCGCACGGTTCTTCAAGTGCCGATCGTTTCTGTGGAAGGTGAACTCCGGTTCACCTTCCATCGAATTGTTCGCGGCGATGACCGCTACGTGGTTTCTCGCCTACGGGGCGCCGCCACCAGCCTCAGACGCGCTGCGCCCATTCCACATCTCACCGCCTGCGGCCACGCTTCCGGGATCGTTCGGGCCGCTCGCGTATGAATTATAGAAATGTGACCTCGCCATCGGGATACCCCGGTACATGCTGTAGGTTCTGTAATGCGCGCGATGGCTGGTTCTGTAGTGTCGCGTATGAGCTGTCGCCTGGGTCGCGAAAGCTGATACGAGCAATAGCGCCGCCAGAAGAGATGTGATCTTCATTGTTCGCTTCCTTTGTTGGCCTCCATCGGCGGAGGCGTTCTGTCTCTAAAAGGAAGACTGAGATCCGGGCCCGGATATTCCCCTGATGCAAAATGTTTAGCCGCGTCACCCTGCCGCGAGCCAGTCTGGAACCGGAGCCTCGTTCCGAGTGAAGCGCAGCGGGCTTAAAAGTCTCTTGTTTTGGCACGTTTCTTCACGCGAACCGGCGCCCAAGGCCCCTGTCATCGGGCGCGCGTTCGCGCGACCCGTTGGCTCAAAAACGCGTTCTCTACCGGGTAGCTACACCGATCGCTTGACACTCGATTTTTAAAACAGTAATCATCGCTACTATATTATCTTCTTGCTCGCGGCATGAGACCTGCGCTCCATTCGATGCCCGGGGAGCGCGCCCGCAGGCAGCAGCCACCGTCGGCAGGGAACGCGTGGAAATGCCCCAGGTTATGAAGAACCAATGGTCGAACTGGTCAGGCTTCGTCACAGCCCAGCCGCGAAGTCTGGCCAGGCCGCAAGATCAGGAGGAACTGACAGACCTGATCAAGACCGCGCCAGGTCCGATCCGCATCGCCGGCACCGGTCATTCCTTCACCCGGTTGGTGCAGAGCGAGGGCACCATCCTGTCGCTCGACAATTTCCAGGGGCTGATCGGGCACGACCCGCAAAAGCTGCAGGCCACCGTCGGTGCGGGTATTAAAATCGGACCGATGACCAAGCTGCTGCATGAGATCGGCCAGGCGCTGCCGAACATGGGCGACATCGATACCCAGGCGTTCGGCGGCGCGCTCGCCACCTCGACCCACGGCTCGGGCGCGACGCTCGGCGCCTATCCGACGCTGCTCGAAGCCATTCAGATCACCGATGGCCGCGGCGCAGTGCGCGAGTTCAACCGTACCGCGCATCCGGATGCGATGTCCGCCATCAGCGTCTCGCTCGGCGCGTTCGGTGCGGTCACGCAAGTGACCATCCGCAATGTCGCAGACTATCGCTTGCGTCGGCGGCGCTGGACAGAACCCGTCGCCAGCGTGCTGGAGCGCTTCGAGAGCGTCATGACCGCGCAGAGATCGGTCGAGTTCTTTTACATCCCGTTCTCGGGTCAGGCCATCATGCTGACGAGCGAAGTCACCGAAGCGCCGGTCACCCGCCGTCCGCCGAATACGGACGATGAGGCCGTCAAAACCTTGCGAACCCTGCGCAACTATCTCAAGCGGGTGCCATGGTTGCGCCACCGCCTGATCGGCTCGGCGATCGGAAAATTGCCGCCGGAGGATTATGTCGAGGCGTGGCTGAACGTCTTTCCGTCCGAACGCAATGTGAAGTTCAACGAGATGGAATACCATCTCCCGATCGAGGAAGGCGCGAAAGCGCTGCGCGAAATCATCGCCTTGCTGGAAGGCCGGTTTCCCGAGGTGTATTTCCCGATCGAGGTGCGGGTGGTCGCGCCCGACGACAACTGGCTAAGCCCGTTTTACAAGCGGCCGAGTTGCTCGATCGCGATCCACCATGGGGCGCCGGAAGATCCGTTGCCTTTCTTCGCCGCGGCGGAGCCGATCTTCCGCAAATATGGCGGGCGGCCGCATTGGGGCAAGATGCACAATTTGGCCGCCAGGGAGCTCAGCGCCCTCTATCCGCGCTGGAATGACGCGATGGAGGTCCGCCGCGAGATGGATCCCGACAACCGCTTCGTGTCAGCCTATATGGCGCAGCTTCTTGGCGTCGATCTGTGACGGGTGATCCTTATTTTGCGCTACTGTCGGAAGCCCTGCGCGCCGCCGGGATTCACCAGCCTTCTCTGGTGCTCGATATCGATCGGCTGAACGCCAATATCGCGAGCATCAAGTCCCGGCTGGCGCCGGGGCTGCAAGTCCGCATTGTCGACAAGTCGTTGCCATGCCTGCCGCTGCTGGACCACATCCGGACGGCAATGAAGACCGACCTGATCATGACGTTTCATTTACCGGTCGCCGCTGCCGTTGCGCAGGCGTTTCCCGCAGCCGGCCTGCTGTTCGGCAAGCCGATGCCGGTCGGAGCCGCGCGGCAGGCGCTGACCAAGGGCGTGCTCGCCGATCGGGGCGGCGTGGAATCGCCCATCGTCTGGCTGATCGATACCGACGAGCGGCTGGCGGCCTATGGCGCGCTGGCCGACGAGCTGGGAATCGATCTGCGCTTTTGTTTCGAGGTGGATGTCGGCCTGCACCGCGGCGGCTACCGCAATCCCGATACGCTTCTGCTCGCACTCAAGGCGCTGGAAAAATACCCTAGGCTGCATTGTCAGGGGATCATGGCCTATGAAGCCCATATCGGCCATGTGCCCGGTCTATTCGGCGGCCCGAATGCGGCGCTGGCAAAAGCCAGGAGCCTTATCCAACAGTTCGTCGCCTGCCTTGGGCCGCAGCAGCGTACCATCCTCAATATCGGCGGCAGTTCGACCGCCCTGCTCTACGACAACGACGCCGGCGCCAGCGAGGTGTCGATGGGATCGGCATTCGTGCTGCCGAGCGATTTCGACGTACCGAGTTTGTCCGGGCTCAAGCCCGCGGTGCATATCGCAACGCCGATTCTGAAGGTCGTGGACGCGCGGGTGCCCGGGCTCGACGACCGCTCGTGGATCTTGCAGAAGCTCGGGAAGTTTCCCAGGCGCGGCTGCTTCCTTTACGGAGGACGATGGATGGCGAAGCCGGTGCACCCGCCAGGCCTCAAGCCAAGCAAGCAATTCTGGCATTCCACCAATCAGCAATTCGCCGCCCTGCCCGACGATTCGGACGTCAAGCCCGACGACTATGCGTTCCTGCGCCCGACCCAGAGCGAATTCGTGCTGCAACTGTTCGGTCCGATCGCCGTCTATTCCGCTGGCCGGATCGCGGAAGCCTGGCCCGTGCTTCCACCATCTTGAAGATCGCGCGGGTCGGAAAATCAAACGGAGGATATCGACGTGACTGTTCTCGTGAGTTCGGCGTCGACGCGGACGCATCAATCTCGACGAACTCGGCTTGTTGCAACGCCTGAAAAAGGAGATGGCTTGAGCGGACGTCAGACTGGATCAAGCCTCGCCGCGCTGCAGGTCGAGTACAGCCAAGTTCAGAATCCGCGACGCATCGCGAAAAATGTCATTACGGGAAATGCGATCCTCTTCGTCCAGCATCTCGTCGACGGCGTAGCCAAATTCGACGGTCAGCCGCACGCGGCGCCACAGCGCCTTCCGGGGCACACCGGGAAGCAGTGGCGCAAAGGCATCGGTAATCCGGTCGGTCACGAACTGATGCGAGGCCACCCGCACATGAGCGAGTTTTGGCGAGGCGCGCAGGGCCCGTTCGATCCAGGCGCCGCCCGGTTCCGCCCTGGTGATGCGCGCCGTCTCGCGCATCAAATCCTCGAGATGGGTCGTGAGCGCATCGATGCCGTCCGGGGTATGGCGTTCCAGCCAGCTTAGCAACGCCTCGTTCTGGCGATCCATCAGACGCTGCCCCAAGGTCTCGAGCACCGCGTGCTTGTCCTTGAAATAGCGATAAAGCGCCGGCGGCGTCATGCCGGCGCGGGCGCAGATCATGTTGGTGGAGATGTTCTCGAGGCCGACCTCGCCGAGCAACTCACCGGCGACGTCGAGCAGATGGTCACGGGTCTGCACCCCGCGCTCCTGCTGCGGCGCGATCTGCCCAAGCCGGGATTTTGCCTTCTTGACGGAGCGCGTCTTCGCAATGGCCATCTACCGAACTCTCAAGAGCGTGCGTTTTTACGCGGGATTATCCCGGCGATACGTCGCCGCTTACGGGATCCGCGCCGTACTACCAAAAAAATAGAACGCACAAAATCCTATTGTTGTGTCGGAAGCCGTCGTACCACCTTGACAAAAGATAGTTATGACTACTAATTTTGATTTGTGCAAGCGCTGGCCCGGCGGGCCTTTGATGCCCGGAGAGAGAAACAAGCCATGCCAATTCGCGATCATGTGTCAGGGGCGTCGGCTCCAGCGGGAGGCGGCAACGCTGCCGATCTCCGTCAGGTCGAGGCGACACCGGACGCGATGGAAATTGCCGCAATGATCCGGCGCAAGGACATCACCGCGCTGGAGGCGGTTGACGACGCGATCGCCCGCGCCGAAGCGATGCAGCCGAAGCTCAACTTTCTGGTAACGCCGATGTTCGAACAGGCGCGGGCGCGAGCCAGGGCCGGTGGATTGAGCGGCCCCTTCGCCGGCGTGCCCTATCTCCTCAAAGACATGTACGACATCGCTGGCGTTCCTACCCGCTGGGGCGCGCGCTTCACGGAGGTGGCGCCGATCCCGACCAAGAGTTGCGCGCAAGTAAAGGCCCTCGAGACCGCAGGCCTGGTGCTGATCGGCAAATCGGCGTTGGGCGAATTCGGCTGGCTGCCGACTACCGAGCCGCTGGCGTTCGGGCCGACGCGCAATCCGTGGGATCTCAGCCGTACGCCGGGAGGATCATCGGGCGGTTCTGCCGCCGCGGTGGCAGGCGGCGTGCTGCCGATGGCGGACGCCGCCGATGGCGGCGGATCGATCCGCATCCCGGCCTCGGCCTGCGGCCTGTTCGGCATGAAACCGTCGCGCCGCCGGCTGATCGGCGACCAGCACGCGGCCAGCGGTATCGAGCTCACCGCGGAGCACTGCGTGTCGCGCAGCGTGCGCGATTCGGCCGCGTTGTTCGCGGCGATGGAGTGCAGCGGCGTGGATGCCGCGCTGCCGCCGATCGGCGCGGTGACCGGTCCGGCGCAACGCCGCCTGCGCGTCGGCTATGTCTGCGACAGCATCTGTGGCCAGCGGCCGGATGCCGAGGTGCAGGCCGGCGCGGACAGCGCGGGCGAACTGCTGCAACAACTCGGACACCAGGTCGAGGAGACCGACTGGCCGTTCGACGGCGCCGCACTCACCTCCGATTTCGTCAAGCTGTACAGTGCCGCGGCGCTCGAGGTCACCGGATTGGCGCGGCTTGCCATCAATCCGAAAATCGTTGCGCTTGCCGCACTGGCGCTGAAGTCGATCGGACTGTTTCCGCGTGGGCTGGGGCGCAAGCCCGATCAGCCGATGCTCGAGCCCCTCACTTTGGCACTGGCCGAGGAAGCCGCCCGGTTGCCCGCGGACGAGCTCAACAAGGCGCTGGCGCGGCTGAAAGGATATGAGACCTGCTATAACGGCTGGTTCGAGCGTTACGACGTGATCCTGTCGCCGGTGTTGTTGCAGCCGCCCGTGCCGGTCGGCCATATCACCGGCGACGTGGAACGCGAAGCCCTGACGAAGCGTGTGTTCGCGTTCGCGGACTACACGCTGGTTCACAATATCGTCGGCGCACCCGCCATGAGCGTTCCCCTGCACTGGACGTCCGGCGGCTTGCCGGTGGGCCTGCAATTTGCCGCCCGCAGGGGCGAGGAGCGCCTGCTGTTCGAACTCGCCTACGAACTCGAAGCGGCGCAGCCGTGGGCTCATCGTCGACCCCCGGTGTTCGCCGAAGCGAGGCACCCATGACGCCGGCGGCGGATGTGGTCGCATTCAACGCAGCCGCATCGGCCGCGGATGCGCCCGCGGCGCTCGCCGAGCCGGTGACGCCGGTTGGCAAGCGCTTCATCGCGCTGTTCACGCTGGCCAATCTTGGTTTGTTTACCGGGATGTTCGGCGCTGCGAGCCTGCTGCTGCCGCGGCAAGTCGAACTGGTCTCGCCGAACGGCAAGGAAGCCGCGCTGGCGCTGGCTTCCGGACTCGGTGCACTCGCCGCGTTGCTGGCTAATCCATTGGTCGGCGCATTGTCCGATCGGACCACGTCGCGATTTGGCCGGCGGCACGTCTGGACCCTGGGCGGTGTTGTGATCGGCGCCCTGGCGTTGACCCTGCTCGGCGGTCAAGCGAGCCTAGCCGGCGTGTTGGTGCTCTGGTGCGTGGCGATGGCGGCCTTGAACGGCATGCTGGCGGCACTGACCGCGGAGGTGCCGGATCACGTGCCGGTGCAGCAGCGCGCGGTGACGAGCGCCTTTATGGGGTTGATGCCCGCGACCGGCAGCATCATCGGCGTGTTGGTGGTTGTCTTTGTTTTCACTGAGCTGTCCAAAGGCTACGCTGCGCTCGCCGCAATTGCTGTTCTGCTGACGTTGCCGTTCGTGTTGACGACGCGAGACGCGGTGTTGCCGCGCGCCGTGCTGGCGCCGTTCCGCTGGCGTGACTTCCTTGCCGGGTTCTGGATCAGCCCGCGGCTGCATCCCGACTTCGCCTGGGCCTGGATCACCCGTTTCCTGATGCAACTCGGCTCCGCGATATTCACCCTCTATCTACTGTTCTTCCTGCGCGACCGGATTCATTACGAGCAGGTGTTCCCCGGTGGGCGATCCGAGGAGGGCGTATTTATTCTGACATTGATCTACACTTTCTGCGCGCTGCTCACGGCAACCACCGTCGGTTTGCTCTCCGACCGCAGCGGACGGCGCAAGATTTTCGTGATCGTGTCGAGCATGATCCAGGGCGCCGGCATGCTGATGCTGGCGTTCTGGCAAACCTGGATTGCGGTCGAGTGCGCCACCGCCATCGTGGCCCTGGGCTATGGTGCCTACATCGCGGTCGACCAGGCCATGATCACGCAGGTGCTACCGACGGCCGGCAACCGCGGCAAGGATCTTGGCGTGATCAATTTCGCGATCGCGGGCCCCTATGCGCTGGCGCCGGTGTTCGCTGCCCCGCTGGTAACGAAACTCGGTGGCTATCCGGTTCTGTTTGCTGTTGCCGGAACGATCCTGGTGCTGGGCGGTATCTTTGTGCGCAATATAAAAAGTGTGCCGTGAAACCACGCATGGTCGATTTTATCGACAAATGGGTCGCCAGACTCACCGATTTTGCAGGGGGGCCGGTTGCAGGTACCTGGAAGCGGCGATCAGCGCGGGCTGCGGCCGCGGGAGCTGCGGAATGACCGCATCCGGTGGCCAGCCGCCGCCGAGCGCCTTGCAGAGTGCGACGAAATAGGCTGCCGCGGCCTGACGCGCGATGACGTGCCTTTCTTCGATGTCGTAGAGCGCGCGCTCGGCATCGAGCACATTCAGAAAATCGGTCAAGCCGCGATCGTAGCGTTCGCTAGCGATTTTCGCCGCCTGAACCGCCGCCTCTAGGGCGCGATCGAGGCTGCCGAGACGTGTCAGTTCCGCGTGGTAGGACGCAACCGCATCGTCAACCTGCTGCACCGCGGTCAATATCGTCTCTTTATAAGCGGCCAGCAGCCCGCGCGTTTGCAGGTCGGCGATTTGGATCTGCGCGTCGAGTCCGCCAAAATCCAGCACCGGCATGGTGACCGATGGACCGATCGCGCCGATCCAGGTCATCGGCACGGCGGCGGGGGACGAAGCCACACCGCCCTGCCCGCCGCCGCCCCCGATCAGAATCACGGTTGGAAAGAGTTGGGCGATGGCGACACCGACCAAGGCATTTG
>Ga0302314_10021482_pt1 | contig 10624 bp, 12 predicted proteins | sample III_Palsa_N2_3_FD_200533 | JGI IMG/M metagenome (GOLD analysis project Ga0302314, IMG submission 200533) | Peat permafrost microbial communities from Stordalen Mire near Abisko, Sweden - III_Palsa_N2_3 | ecosystem: Environmental > Terrestrial > Soil > Palsa > Peat permafrost | place: Sweden... | reverse complement strand
TCAGCGACCGGCTGCCTTGAGCAGGTGCGCGCTGTTGTTCCGTCAGCCCCAGGAACACAATGGCGGGCGCCAGTGTCAATTTGATCCCCTAACCCAACCCGCCGCCCACTCCCGTTGCTGGTCGATGCCGGCCGTCGCGCCGCCGCAGACGATCATCAGCACTTTCTCAAATTCGCCCAGCGCATCGGCGTCGTCGTAAGCCATCGCCAGCGCCGCGCCGCAGGCGGGTTCGACCAGGATGCGGTGATCGTCCAGGAAGCGTTCGCAGGCCGACAGCGCCGCCTTGTCCGACACCAGGGCGCAGCGGATGTCGTGGGTTTGGGTCAGCTCGAAGGCGCGTTCGCAGACCTGTTTGGCGCCCAGGGATGTGGCGATGCTGGTGATGGCGGGCAACTCGATGCGATGGCCCGCCTCGACGGACTTCGCCAGCGAGGCCGCGCCTTCGGTTTCCACCGCGATGACCGGCGTCTTCAGGCCGTTGCGATCCAGCCCTTCGACCACCCCAGCCATCAGCCCGCCGCCGCCCACCGACAGGACCACGGCGTCGAAGGTCTCGCCGGTCCGAGCGACCTCGTCGATCATGCTGGCGTGGCCGGTCCAGAGCAGCGGATCGTCGAAGGGGTGGATGAAGGCGGTGGTCTCGTCGATCAGCGACTGGGCGTGGGCGTTGGCCTCCATCCAGGAGGCGCCGTGGACGATGACGTCGGCCTCCTCCTGGCGGATCAACCCCTTGGCCAGTTCGGTGGCGGTTTCCGGCACCACCACGACGACAGGGACTGACAGGCGCCGGCCGGCATAGGCGACGGCGATGCCGGCGTTGCCGCCGGATGAGGAAACGAACCGCCGCTTGCCCGCTCTCGCATGGTGTTCGCAGGCGAACCCGATACCTCGCAGCTTGAAGGAGCCGGAAGGCTGCAGCGCGTCCAACTTCAGCCAGATCGAGCGGCCGGTCAGGATGCTGAGAGGCCGGGATTCAACGAGCGGGGTCTGGATGTGCAGGGGCATGGGGTCAGCCGGATCAGGTCGTCTCGACCAGGCGCTTGTCCTTCAGCGCGAACACCCGGTCCATGTGGCGGGCCATGTCCATATTGTGTGTAGCGATGATCAGGGCGACGCCAGTCTCGTGGGCCAGGTCGAACAGGCTCTTAAACACGGCGCCGGAGGTTTCCGGATCCAGGTTGCCGGTAGGCTCGTCGGCCAGGACCACGCGGGGCTCATTGGCCAGGGCGCGGGCGACGGCGACGCGCTGCTGTTCGCCGCCGGAGAGCTGGCCCGGCTGGTGCGACAGGCGCGAGCCCAGGCCAAGGGTCTCCAGCAGGGTCTTGGCGCGCTCGCGGGCGGCGGGCTTGGCGACGCCGGCGATCATCTGCGGCAAGGCGACGTTGTCGAGAGCGCTGAACTCCGGCAGCAGGTGGTGGAACTGGTAGACGAAACCGACCATGCCCAGGCGGATGCGCGTGCGGGCGGCGTCGGACAGGTTCGAGCAGTCCCGCCCCTCGATAAGCACCTGGCCATCGGTGGGTCGCTCCAGCAGGCCGGCGGCGTGCAGCAGGCTGGACTTGCCGGAGCCGGAGGGGCCGATCAGCCCGACCACCTCGCCCGGACGCACCGCCAGATCGACGCCCTTCAGCACCTGCAGTTCGCCTTCACCGGTCTTGTAGGTGCGGCCGACGCCGCGCAGCTCCAGCACCGGCTCACTCATATCGCAAAGCCTCGACCGGATCGACGCGGGAGGCCTGAAAGGCCGGCGGCAGGGTGCAGAGGCAGGAGGCGCCCAGGGACCACAAAGTAATGAACCCCACCTCGCCCCAGTTTATCTTGGCCGGAATGTGGGACAGGAAGTAGACGTCCGGGCTGAACACCGGGGTGCGGGTGACAAACTCCACCAAGGCCTGGATCTGCTGGATGTAGGCGCAGAACAGCACCCCCAGCAGGACCCCCAGGATCGATCCAAACACGCCGATGCCGGCGCCGGACAGGAAGAAGATGCGCAGGATCGCCCCCTGCCCCGCCCCCATGGTGCGCAGGACGGCGATGTCGCGGCCCTTGTTCTTCACCAGCATCACCACGGCCGAGATGATGTTCAGCGCCGCGATCAGGACGATCAACGACAGGATCAGCGCCATGGTGTTCCGCTCGACGTTGAGGGCGTTGAAATAGGCCTGGTTCTGGTCGCGCCAGTCGGTGACGATGGCCTCGGGCCCGGCCGCGGCGGCGATGCCGGGGCGCAGCTTTCCGGTGTCGTCCGGGTCGGCGACATTGATCACCAGCTTGTCGACGGTCTCGCCGCGCCCGAACAGGAGCTGGGCCTGGTTGAGCGGCATGAAGACGAAGGCGCGGTCGTAGGCGCTGTTGCCGACATTGAAGGTGGCGCCGATCGTGTAGGCCTTGCTGGTGGGCGAGGAGCCGAAGGCCGTGGCGCCGGCCGAAGGCGAGGTGATGGTCAGGGAATCGCCGGGCTGGACCCCCAGGCTGTCAGCCATGCCCTGGCCGATAATGATGATGTCGCCGCCGTATTCGCCGTCGCCAAAGCCGGCGAACGATCCCGCCTTGAGGTGCTCGGCGATGATCTTCATGCCGCGCAGATCCGATGGCGAGATGCCCCGCACCACGGCGCCGGTGATATCGTCGCGGCCCTGGGCCATGGCCTGAGCCTCGACCATTGGCGTGACCTGAACGACGCCGGGGGCGGCTCTCAGTCGGGCGACCGTGCCGGCCAACTGGGGGCCGTCGATGGCCGGGCCGGTGACAAACATGTGGCCGTTGAAGTCGAGGATCCCGGACAACAGCTCGATGCGGTAGCCGTTCATCACCGACATGACGATGATCAGCACCATCACCGCGGCGGTGATGGCCAGGAAGGAGATGGTGGCGATAAGGCCGACGCCGCCCTCCTTGCGCCGGGCGCGCAGATAGCGGAGCGCCAGTTGCCGCTCCCAGGCGCTGAACGGCCCCGCGGGCCGGGTTTCCGCCGTCACGTAAAGCCGCCCACCGCGAGCGGGGGCAGGACGATCAGGTGGAAATAGAACACCAGCCAGACCACGGCGAAGACGATGGCCGACACCCAGCTGGTGGTGATGAACTTCTTCTTCAGCTTGGGATCCACCGGCGAGGCGGGATCGGTGCCGTCGCCGCGATCGATGCCGGCCTCGGCGTGGCTGACGACGCCGATCGGCAGGATCATCAGGAACACCATCCACCAGATGGTGAGATAGACGGCGATGGACAGGGCAGGTCCCATCAGTGGGTCTCGCTCGGGGTTTGCATCAGCTCGACCAATACCCCGCCCATGTCCTTGGGGTGAACGAAAATCACCGGCACGCCGTGCGCGCCGATGCGCGGCTCCCCCGTGCCCAGCACGGCGGCTCCCTTGGCGCGCATGTCGTCGCGGGCGGCGATGATGTCCGCCACTTCGAAACAGACGTGATGCTGACCGCCCTTGGGGTTCTTGGCCAGGAAGCCATGGATCGGCGAGGCCTCGCCATAGGGCTCGATCAGCTCGATCTGCGCATTGGGCAGATTGACGAAGGAAACCCACACCCCCTGCTCTGGCAGGGCGCGCTTTTCGGTGATGTCGGTGACGCCGAGGACGTCGCGATAGAGCTTCCAGGACTCCTCGATGGAAGGCGTGGCCACGCCCACATGGTTCAGCTTGCCGATCATGCGCAGGTTCTCCACCGCCGAGATGGCGGAGGTGTGGCGCCGGGGGGTTCGGGGATCAACTGCTGAGTTTCAAACACCTCGCCCTGCCATGCTGCGCATGGGCTCCTCCAACTCCCTTCGGTCGAGGCCTACTAAGCCGCTTGCCCTCCCTGCAATTCCATGTACTTTGCAATGCAAAGCAGCGGGCGGGCGATGAGCAATCTGGACAAGGCCTTGGCGGAGATCACCGCGATCCGGGGACAGATGGCCCGGGCGAGCCAGTTCCGCGGCTATGGGCCGGCGACCTTTGCCATCACCGGCACCCTGGCGGCGCTGTGCGCCGTCGCCCAGTCGATCTGGCTTAAGCAACCGACCACTGACATGGCCCGATATCTGTCCCTGTGGATCGCCGCGGCGTCGGCAGCGGGGTTGCTGGTGGGCGTGGAGATGATCACCCGCTCGCGCCGGTTTCACTCCGACCTCGCCGACGACATGATCCGCGCCGCCATCGAACAATTCCTGCCCGTGGGCGTCGCCGGCGCCCTGCTGACCGCGGTGCTGGTCTGGGCCAACCCGCAGGTCATATGGATGCTGCCCGGCCTGTGGCAGATCCTGTTCAGCGTGGGAATTTTCTCGTCGCTTCGTTTCCTGCCCCGGTCCCTCGCGGTGGTGGCCGCCTGGTATCTGGTCAGCGGGCTGGCCTGCATCGCCTTTGGGTCCGGCGCCGAGAGTCTGGCGCCCTGGACCATGGGGGTCGGGTTCGGCCTGGGCCAATGGCTTTTCGCCGGCGTGCTGCATTACAGCCTGGGCGACGGCCATGACTGATCCCAGAGCTGGACAATTCGCTTACGAAGGCCTGGACCGCGTCATTCACGAGCGAGCGCGCCTGGCGGTGCTGACCTCCCTGGTCGCCCATCCCGGCGGGCTGGTGTTCGGCGAACTGCGCCGCCTCTGCGGCCTCAGCGACGGCAATCTCAGCCGCCACCTGCAGGTGCTGGTGGAGGCCAGCCTGGTCGAGATCACCAAGTCGTTCGAACAGAACAAGCCGCAGACCCGCTGCCAGATCACCGACATCGGCCGGGCGCGTTACCTCGATTACCTGGCCGTGCTGGAACAGGTGGTGCGCGACGCGGCGGCGGCCGTGAAGCAGACGCCCCTGCCCGGCCCTATCGGACTCGTCCGCTCCTGACCCCTTTTTTGACCGGATACTTTACAATGCAAAGTTCTTGCCTAACCAAACCCCCGTTTCATGTCGCGATCATCATGGACGGCAACGGCCGCTGGGCAACCCGCCAGGGGCTGCCGCGTACAGCAGGACACAAGGCCGGCGGCGAGGCGCTGCGCAGGGTATGCGAGGCGGCGCCCGACCTGGGCGTAACCACCCTGACCGTGTTCGCCTTCTCCACCTACAATTGGGCCAGGCCCCGCGCCGAGGTGGCCGGGCTGATGCGATTGTTCGAACAGTATATGGACTGGGAAACCGCCTACTGCCTGGAACGCGGCGCGCGGCTATCGCTGATCGGCCGGCGGGACCGGCTGCCCAGGCGGTTGGCGGCGCGCATGGCTGAGGTGGAGGCGATGACCGCCCATGGCCAGGCTCTGCACCTGCGCATCGCGCTGGACTATTCGGCGCGGGAGGCGATCGAACGCGCGGCCCTCGATGGCGCGGAACGGTTCGCCCGCCGGGTGGCCCAGGCGGATAACGACGACCCGACCGACGTCGACCTGCTGATCCGCACCGGCGGCGACCGGAGGCTGTCCGACTTCCTGCTCTGGGAAAGCGCGTTCGCCGAACTCTACTTCACCGACCAGATGTGGCCCGACTTCGATGGCGAGAGCCTGGCCGAGGCGGTGGGGGAGTTCCGTGCAAGGCAGCGGGCGGGTGGACTGATTGGCGGAGTGCTACAGGAGGACGTGCGGCGTGTGGCGGGTGGGCGGTGACCACCGAACACCTCTCACGAAGGGAGAGGCGTTCAGGGCTATAGGTGCAACGCCATCCCATAGGCGTCCAGCACGGACTCGTGCATGGCCTCGCTCATCGTCGGGTGCGGGAACACCGTGGCCATGACGTCGGCTTCGGTGGCTTCCAGGGTCATGGCGATGGCGTAGCCCTGGATCATCTCGGTGACTTCGCCGCCGATCATGTGCGCGCCGAGCAAGGCGCCCGTCTTGGCGTCGAACACGGTCTTGACGAACCCCTCGACCTCGCCAGAGGCGATAGCCTTACCGTTCACGCGGAAAGGAAAGCGGCCGACCTTGATCTCGCGGCCATCCGCCTTGGCCTGGGCCTCGGTCAGGCCCACCGAGGCGATCTGGGGGGTGGAATAGGTGCAGCCGGGGATGGGCGCGGTCAGGTTGGCCGGGGCCTTGCCCGCAATCCCCTCCACGCAATGGACGCCCTCATGCATGGCCTTATGCGCCAGCCAGGGCGGGCCGGCGACATCGCCAATCGCATAGAGGCCGGCGACGTTAGTCTTGCAGTGGTCATCGATCACGATGTGGCCGCGATCGACCTTCACGCCGAGGGTCTCCAGGCCAAGGTTCTCCACATTGCCGTCGATGCCCACGGCGACGATGGCCGCATCGGCTTCAAGCGTCTCGGCCTTGCCGCCGATGTCGAAAGCCACCGAGACGCCGGCCTTGGTCTTGGCCAGTTTCGACACCTTGGCGCCGACGCGGAACTTCAGCCCGCGCCGCTCGAACGCCTTTTGGGCGGCGGCGGAGACTTCGGCGTCCTCTACCGGCAGTATCCGGTCCATCGCCTCGATCACCACGACCTCGGCGCCCAGGGCGCGGTAAAAGCTGGCGAACTCGATGCCGATGGCGCCCGAGCCGATCACGACCAGAGTCTTGGGGCAGGCCTTGGGCGTCATGGCCTCGCGATAGGTCCAGACCCGCTCACCATCGGGCTCCAGGCCCACGGACGGAATGACGCGAGCCCGGGCGCCGGTGGCCAGAATCACCGACTTGGCCTCCAGGGTGCGCGAACCGCCGGCCTTCAGCGCCACGACCACCTTGGGGGCGGCGGCGCCCTTCTCCAGCTTGGCGGTCCCGTCAAAAACCTCGATCTTGTGCTTCTTCATCAGGAAGGCGACGCCGGACGATAGCTGTTTGGCCACCCCGCGCGAGCGTTCGATCACCTTGGTGAAGTCGTAGGATCGGCCCTCGATCTTCAGGCCGTAGTCACTGAGATGGCCGAGCTGTTCATAGACCTCGCCGGACTTCAGCAGCGCCTTGGTAGGGATACAGCCCCAGTTGAGGCAGATGCCCCCCAGGTTCTCGCGCTCGACGATGGCGGTCTTCAAACCAAGCTGGCTGGCGCGGATGGCCGCCACATAGCCGCCCGGCCCGCCGCCGATGATGACGACGTCGAAGTCCGCCATCAGAGCAGCTTCTCGATCGCGCCCTTCAGGGCTTGGGGCGTATCCATGGGGCCGAAGCGGGCGACAACCTTGCCGGTCTTGTCGACCAGGAACTTGGTGAAGTTCCACTTGATCGATTCCGAACCCAGCAGCCCCTTCTTCTCATGCTTGAGGAAGCCGTAGAGCGGATCGGTCTGGGGGCCATTGACGTCGATCTTGGCCATCATCGGAAAGCTGACGTCGTAGGTCAGCGAGCAGAAGCTGGCGATTTCCTCGGCGTTGCCCGGCTCCTGTGCGCCGAACTGGTTGCAGGGGAAGCCGAGGATGGTCAGGCCCTTGTCCTTATAGTCGCGCCAGAGCGCTTCCAGCCCCTCATACTGGGGGGTGAAGCCGCATTTGCTGGCGGTGTTGACGATCAGGACGACCTTGCCCTGATAGGCAGACAGAGGCGCGGGCTTGCCGTCCAAGGTCTGCGCGGAAAAGTCATAGAGGCTGGTCATGGGCGGCTCCGTTAGATCAGCATCGTGGCGGGATCTTCGATCATGGCCTTGAAGACGCCGAGGAAGCGCGAGCCGATGGCGCCGTCGACCACCCGGTGATCGCAGGTCAGGGTGACGGTCATGACGGTGGCGATGGCCAGCTGGTCGCCCCGCACGATCGGCCGCTTTTCGCCCACGCCCACCGACATGATGCAGCCTTGCGGCTCGTTGATGATCGAGTTGAAGGACTTGATGCCGAACATGCCCAGGTTGGAGACGGTGAAGGTGCCGCCCTGGAACTCGTCCGGCTTCAGCTTGCGGGTGCGGGCCCGCTCGGCCAGGTCCTTGGACGCCTTGGCGATCTCGGCCAAGCCCTTGGTTTCGGCGGCGCGGATGATCGGGGTGATCAGGCCGCCGTCGATGGCCACGGCCATGGCGATGTCGACGTGGTGATGGATGGCGATGCCTTCGGGGCTGTAGGAGGCGTTGGCCTCCGGAACGCGCTTCAGCCCCATGGCGGCGGCCTTGAGCACCAGGTCGTTGACGCTGACCTTGACGCCGTCCTTTTCCAACAGGACGTTGATCCGCGCGCGGGCCTCCAACAGCCGGTCGATCTCCAGATCGATGGTCAACGGGAAGTGGGGCACGTCACGGAAGCTGTCCGTCATCCGCCGGGCCACGGTCTTGCGCATACCGTCGAGGGGAATGAGGTCATAGGAGCCCGGGGCGATGCCCATCTGCTCCAGGGACTGCACTTGGCGCGGGGCCGCGGCTTGGGCTGACGCGGAGGCTTGACCGGCCTGGGGCGCGGCGGCCGGTGCGGCGGTTCCGGTCTTGCCCTCGACGTCGCGCTTGATGATACGGCCGTGCGGGCCGGAGCCTTTCAGCGCGGACAGATCGAGATTTTGCTGCGCGGCTAGGCGGCGGGCGAGGGGGGAGGCGAAGACGCGGGCGCCTTGCGGTTCAGAAGCAGCCTGCGTCTTGGCCGGTGGGCTTGCTTCCACCGTCGGCTTAGCGGCCAGGCCCCCTCCACCACCCTGCGGGCGGTCCCCCTCCCCCTTCGTGGGAGGAATTGGGGCCGGTGATTCGGTGTGCTGGTCAGCCATTCTCCCCCCGCTGGGGGGAGCAGGCGGCGCAGCCGCCGAGGGGGGCGAGTCGGACGTCTCACCATCCCCCTTCAACCGTGCAATCGCCGCATTGACCTTCACGTTCTCGGTCCCTTCCGGAACCAGGATCGCCTCGACCACGCCTTCGTCGACGGCTTCCACTTCCATGGTCGCCTTGTCGGTTTCGATCTCGGCGATGACATCGCCGGACTTGACGGTGTCGCCCGCCTTGACGTGCCATTTCGCCAGCGTGCCCTCTTCCATCGTGGGCGACAGGGCGGGCATGAGGATGTCGGTCATGCGGCGGCTCGTGAAATAGAGGTCGTGAGGGTCATCAGTAGAGCCGTCCGCCAGCAGGCACAGGGCGGTCGGGGCCGATCAACATCACCTGGCCGTCGGCGTCGGGCACGCCCAGGGTCAGCACCTCCGACATGAAGGGGCCGATCTGGCGCGGCGGGAAGTTGACCACGGCCAGGACCTGACGGCCGATCAAATCTTCGACCTTATGGTTCTGCACGATCTGGGCGGAAGATTTGCGCCGTCCGATGCCTTCGCCGAAGTCGATCACCAGCTTGATCGCCGGTTTGCGCGCTTCGGGAAAGGACTGGGCGTCGACCACCGTGCCGACGCGAATGTCGACCCGCTCGAAAGCGGCGTAATCGATCTGCTCGGCCACGGCGACGGTCATTTGTAGCAAACCGCCTTGGCGGCCTTGATGATCTTGTCCACGCCCGGCAGCGACAGGGCCTCCAGGTTGGCGGCGTAGGGCAGCGGCACGTCTTCCTGGTGCACACGCAAGGGCGGGGCGTCGAGGTAGTCGAAGGCCTCGGCGACGACCCGGGCCACCACTTCGGCGCCGACCCCCATGGGGCCCCAGCCTTCCTCGCAGGAAACCAAGCGGTTGGTCTTCTTGACGCTATTGATGATGGTCTCGGTGTCCAGCGGGCGCAGGGTGCGCAGGTCGACCACCTCGGCCTCGATGCCCTCCTTGGCCAGGGCCTCGGCGGCCTCCAGGGCGAAGCCGACCATCCGCGAGTGGGCTGTCAGGGTGACGTCCTTGCCCTCGCGGCGAACCTTGGCCTTGCCTATGGGCAGGACCCAGTCGTCGCCTTCGGGCACGTCGAACTCATGGCCGTAGAGCATCTCGTGCTCGAGGAAGACCACGGGGTTGGGGTCGCGAATGGCGGCTTTCAGCAGGCCCTTGGCGTCGGCGGCGTCATAGGGGGCGATCACCTTCAGGCCGGGGACCTGGGCATACCAGGCGGAATAGTCCTGGCTGTGCTGGGCGCCGACCCGGGAGGCCGCGCCATTGGGGCCGCGGAACACCACCGAGCATCTGATCTTGCCGCCTGACATGTAGAGGGTCTTGGCGGCGGAATTGATGATCTGGTCGATGGCCTGCATGGCGAAGTTGAAGGTCATGAACTCGACGATGGGCTTCAGACCCGCCATCGCCGCGCCGACGCCGAGGCCGGTGAAGCCGTGCTCGGTGATCGGGGTGTCGATGACACGCTTGTCGCCGAATTCCTGCAGCAGATCGCGGCTGACCTTGTAGGCGCCCTGGTATTGGGCGACTTCTTCGCCCATCAGGAAGACGGCCGGATCGCGCCGCATCTCCTCGGCCATGGCGTCGCGCAAGGCGTCGCGGACCGTGGTCTTGTTGAGCTTCGCGCCGGCCGGGATTTCCGGGTCGGCGGCGGGGGAGGCTGATTCAGATTGCGGCTTCTCGGGATCTCCGGCCGCGTCTGGCGTAGCGGCGAGGCCCCCTCCACCACCCTGCGGGTGGTCCCCCTCCCCCATCGGGGGCGGAATTGCAGCGCCGCCTTCCTCTTCAATTCTCCCCCCGCTGGGGGGAGCAGGCGGCGTAGCCGCCGAGGGGGGCGAGTCGGACCCAGGCGCCGAATCTCCCTTCAACCGTGCAATCGCCGCATTCACCTTCACGTTCTCGGTCCCTTCCGGAACCAAAATCGCGTCGACCACGCCCTCGTCGACGGCTTCCACTTCCATGGTCGCCTTGTCGGTTTCGATCTCGGCG
>Ga0302314_10021481_pt1 | contig 10624 bp, 9 predicted proteins | sample III_Palsa_N2_3_FD_200533 | JGI IMG/M metagenome (GOLD analysis project Ga0302314, IMG submission 200533) | Peat permafrost microbial communities from Stordalen Mire near Abisko, Sweden - III_Palsa_N2_3 | ecosystem: Environmental > Terrestrial > Soil > Palsa > Peat permafrost | place: Sweden... | reverse complement strand
TTCGCCTTCGTCCGTGCGCTCGTCGAGGAGATGGAGAACGGCACGCTCGAAGGCCTCGAACTGTGGCGCCTCTTCCAGACCGAGGACTTCGACCCCGAGGAGGTGCATTTCACCTTCGACCTCCCCGAGGAATGACCCCCCGGGAATCCCGGAAATGACCCGAGGCCGCGTGTAGCACCACGCGACCTCGAGCCATTACGACCACGAGCCGATCCACGAGGGACCTACGCCCGAGGCAGCACTCGAAAGCGTAGGCGACCCCGTGGGACGGGCTCTTCAAAGACGACAACCCACGAAAGGTGTCGCGCATGGACGCGCTCATAGAGGCCGACCGCCTCAGCAAGAAATTCGGAAAGGTGCAGGCCCTCTCCGAGCTGACGCTCACCCTGCCGGCCGGTCAGCCGGTGGCCATCCTCGGCCCCAACGGCGCCGGCAAGACGACCTTCATCCGCATGGTGGCCACGCTCATCGCGCCCGACCGCGGCACGCTGGTCGTCAACGGCCACGACGTCGTGCGCGACCCCATGGCGGTGCGGCGCATGATCGGCCTCGCCGGCCAGTCCGCCGCCGTCGAGGAGATGATGACGGGCCGCGAGAACCTCGTCATGGTGGCCCGCCTCTACGGCCAGGGCCGCGCCCGGTCCGTTGCCTCCGCCGAGCGGATCCTGGACCAGATGGATCTGGTCGAGGCCGCCGACCGCCGCGCCAAGACCTATTCCGGCGGGATGCGACGGCGGCTCGACCTGGGGGCGAGCCTCGTCGGCTCGCCCCGGCTGCTCTTGTTGGACGAGCCGACGACGGGCCTCGACCCGGTCAGCCGCAACGAGGTGTGGGACGCCGTGCACGCCATGAGCGTGCACGGGACCGACATTGTGTTAACGACGCAGTATCTCGATGAGGCCGACCATCTCGCGACCTCCATCGTCATCATCGACGGCGGCCGCGTCATCGCCCAGGGCACGCCGAGCGAGCTCAAGTCCCGCGTCGGAGCGGACATGGTCGAGCTGCACACCATCGATGTCCCCACCATGCAGCGTGCCGCCGAGGTGCTGGCGTCGCTGGGTGTGGCCGAGCCCTCCACCGACCCGGCGACGCGCCGCTGCTCGGTGGCCGCCCCGAGTGGCTCGAAGCTCCTGCCCGTCGTCGTGCGGGCGCTCGACGACGCCGCGGTGCCGGTGGAGGACATCGCGCTGCGCCGGCCCACGCTCGACGAGGTGTTCCTCGCTCTCACCGGGCACCGCGCCTCGACACCCGACTCCGATCCGACCACTCCCGCAAAGGACGCCGCATGACCATCACCCTCGATCCACCGCGCCAGTCGCGGCCCACGGAGGCCGTCACCAACCAGGGCGCGTCGTTCCTCGTGGCCAGCGGGCAAGTGGCGAGCCGCACGCTCAAGAAGTTCGTCCGCTCGCCGGCGCTGCTCATCGCGGGCACGGCGCAGGGGCTGCTCTTCCTCCTGATCTTCCGCTACGTCTTCGGCGGGGCGGTCAGCCACACGGGGGGCCTCTCCTATGTGGACTTCCTGGTCCCGGGCTTCGTCGTGACCGGGGTGCTGTTCCAGGGCATGAGCGCCGCCAGCGGCGTGGCCGACGACAAGGAGGGCGGGCTCTTCGACCGTTTGCGCAGCCTGCCCATCCGGCTCCTCTCCATCGTGTCGGGGCGGGTGGGCGCCGACACGGTGCTCGTCGCCTGGGGCGTGGTGGTGATGACCGCGGCGGGCTTCGCGGTCGGCTTCCGGGTCAGCGGCACGACGGCGGGTGCACTGGCCGGACTCGGTCTGACCATCCTCTTCGGCTTCGCCTTCGTGTGGCTGTTCATCGCCCTCGGTCTCATGGCCGGCAGCCCGCAGGCGGCCCAGGGGCTCTCGTTCCTGGTGTTCCCGCTCAGCTTCGTCTCGTCGGCCTATGTGCCGGTCTCGACCATGCCGGGCTGGATGCAGGCCTTCGCCAACAACCAGCCCATGACGCAGATGGTCAACACGGTGCGGCTGCTCACCGGTGGTCCCCAGGCCCAAGCACTGCTCGGGCACCCGGTGTCGTACTACCTCGTGCCCTCGCTCTTGTGGACGGCCGGGTTGGTGATCGTCTTCGCCCCGCTCGCCGTCTGGAAGCTGAAGACGACGTAACGCCGGGCGGTCAGCGCCGGTCGAACTTCTCGTCCTCGGGTGACTGGCCCGTGGGCAGGACGGTGTTGATGGCGTAGCGCAGCCGCTCCTGCGCGTCGATCATCCAATCGATGAAGAAGGCGTAGTCCTCGACCTGGGTGATGTCGCCGTCGCTGTAGTCGGCGACACGGTAGGCCGAGCGGTCGGGCAGGCGCTCCCACGAGAGCGGTGCACCGTAGAGCGATTCCACCATGTCCTGTTGCGACTGCAGCACGTCGAATTGGGCGGCGCTGGCCTCGGGCGCGCCGAGGTCGACGTAGAAGTCGGAGCGCAGCCGCCCGCCGGCGACGAAGCTCAGGCCGTAGTGCGTGCCCGAGACGGGGGAGGGGAGCGTGATGAAGTTCAGCGCAGGCAAAATCGTCATCTGTGTCCACTGCGGGTGACGGACGCGGACTCTGTCGAGCCAGCGCGACCAGTACTCGCGGTACATGGCGCCCTTGCCTCCTCCGAGCGGCCCGGCCAGCTCGGCGAGGTTCCAGCCGCTGGGATCACGCCACCACTGGGCGCCCGAGTAGTTCCCGATGACGCCCGTGGCCTGCTCCATGATGTGGCGGATCAAGCCGGCCGGTGTGTACGCCGCCTTGTCGACGTCCCAGATAAGCGGCGCGCTGAGGTTGTTCTGCCAATGCGCGGTGCGTCGGGCGGGGTCCGCGTCCAGCCATTTCTCGAGCTCGCTGCGCAAGTCGAAGCTGAGGTCGGTGCGGGGGCTCAGGGTGAAGATGGTTCCGTCAGCCACCGACTCCGTGGCGATGAGACGACGCACCAGCGACGCATCTTGCACGCGGCGCTTGGACTCGGCCGTCTCCTTGGCCAGCTGACGCTCCGGGCTGATGGTGAAGTCCTCGACCTCGCGCACGGGGTAGATCTGGCTGACAGAGATCATCGGCACGCTGTTGCTGCCGAGCTGCCCGTAGGTGTACGAGCGGAAGGCGCTGATCTGGACGAGTGCGATGTCGAGGCCCATTTCGCTCAGCCAGACCACGCTGGCCGTCACGACGGCCGAGAAGTCCCGGGCCAGCATGACGATGCGGGGACGCCGCAGCGACTCCGACGACAGGTTGGGCGCGTGCGCCTGCAACTCGGCCAGGGCCTCGTCCGGGCTGATGGGGGTCTGGCGCCGTGACTGGAAGCGGGCGTAGAGATCGGCCAGCGATTCGGGCAGCATCCGGCTGACGGCAGCGGCGTACTTGATGGCCGAGACTTCGGTGTCGGCCGAGCGGCTGTTCTTGAGCTCGGCCACCACCAGCCGCCCGTCGGCCCCGAGCCCGAGCACCGAGACCCGGTCGCGGGCGGCGCCGCCGGCCGTCGGAACGCCCTCGAACTCGAAAGTCACGACCTTGATGGCGGGTCCCAGGATGGCGGGATTCGAGAGGACCCACTCCTGCAGATCGGCGCGCTGCTCCAGTCCCGCCTCTTCCAGCGAGATCGCCTGTGCCGGCATCGCGACGGAACCGGCGACGGTAAAGAGCATTTCTTCCGCCATTGCCGTGAGGCTACGACAAACGGTTGTTTTGAGGCAGGTACCGAAAGTCACACGTCGTCACAACGGCAAAACAAAACTCGTGGCCAGACGCCATACTCACGACGCATCCGGCGTGTCGTGTGGCCCCTTCGCGGCGTCGGAAACGTCCCACCGACTCGCCAGAAGGACGAAGCGCCCCCGCCAGCGCGACGAGCCCGGCAGAGAGATCGCGCTGCTCAGGAATCAGAGAGAATTGTGCAAATGTTGTGATCCGGTTTGCCGACGTTTCCGCTGTGCTGGACCCGCGGGCGCCGGGCCACCGGCTCGCAGCGACTCAGATCGGCGCCACCGGCGCAACGAGTGGCCACGGACGCTCGCGCTCGACGACGTGCGCCAGATCGAGCAGCAGTTGCTCGTCGTGCCGCCGGCCGATGACCTGCATCGAGACCGGAAGCCCGTCGACCAGGCCGATCGGGATGGCCACCGCCGGATGCCCGGTCGTGTTGGCCGGGATCGTCAGGGCACCGTTGTTCCCGACCGCCGCCTCGAAGCCGTACTCCGAGACCAGGTCCACGTCGTCGATGGTCGTGGGCATCGGCCCCTGGGCGGCGAACGCGACGTCGGGGTTGGTGGCGCACACTATGAAGTCGACCTCGTCGAAGATCTCCGCCATTTGCACAATGATCTGCCGGCGGAACGCCTCAATGTTCTTGGCCGTGTCGAGGTTGAAGTGGTTGGTGGCGATGTTGGCCGCCAGCATGATCTCGGGCGTGAGCTCCGACTCGCAGCCGGGGTAGAGGTCGCCCAGACCGACGAGGAGGCTGGCGGTCCCGGCGAGGGCCCACTCCAAGCCTCCCCGGGGCAGCGCGATCGGGACGTCGACCCGCTCGAGGCCGGCGTCCTTGATCAGCAGGTCGGCCGCCTCGTCCACCTTCCCCCGTACCGCCGATGCGACGATCGCTGCCCCGAGGTCGACCGACACCGCGACCCGCTTCCCGCGGATGTCCTGCTTGCCCAGTCCCGCTTCCCACCCCTCGACCCGCGGCAACGAGAAGGGGTCGTACTCGTCGGCGCCGTTGCAGGCGTCGAACCAGCGGGCCGTATCGCGCACTGACCGGGACACGCATCCCAAGACGGCCGTCAATGGCTCGATCTCGGTGTGCGGACCCTTGGGGATCCGACCGAACGTCGACTTCAATCCGAACAGCCCGGTGAAGCCCGCTGGAATGCGGATGGATCCGCCGCCGTCACCTCCCGTGCACAGAGGAAGCAGACCACCCGAGACGGACGCCGCCGAACCGCCCGATGATCCACCGGGAGTCTTCTCGAGGTCGTACGGATTCGAGGTCGCCCCGTGTAACCGGGTGTAGGTGCAGTTGATGCCACCGAACTCCGATGCCGTCGTCTGCCCTACGAGCACGGCGCCGGCCTGACGTAGACGGGTCGTCATGGTCCCGTCGTATTCGGCGATCCGGTCCTTGAAGACGAGCGACGCCTCGGTCTGGGGCCATCCCTTGACGGCATCGAGCTCCTTGACGCCGATGGGCACGCCACCGAAGGGCAACTGCACGTCCGCCGCCGCAGCGGTCTCCAGCGCGTGTTCCTCGTCGACGAAGCACACGGCGTTGAGCTTCGAGTCCGCTATGGCTGCCAACGATCCTTCGAGCGCCTCGGTGGGCGAGATCGTGCCCGCCCGGAAGGCGTCGACGAGAGAGCAAGCATCTCCCACCCACAGTTCTGGTGTCATCGCTGTCGAAACCTACAAGGACGCAATCCCTTGCGCTTCTAACCCCAGAAAAGGCAGGTCGAATCCTCTTCCAGTTCGCTGACGAGGACATCGACAGGCTGCAGAGGTTCGCGCTCGGGGAATCTCATCCACGTGCCGTTTCGGTCGGCAAAGTAGAGCGTCCACAGTCCATCGCCCTCGTATCGGAGCTGAGCGATTGGCGTCGCAGTCCACTCACCCGGGCTGCCATCCCAGGGCGGTCGGCGCTCAGGATGGACACCGTCTTGCCCCTAGCGGTGTCCTCTATGCGCACCTTGTCGGCCATGGCGGCAGGCACCCGTGTTCGGCAGAACCGCCTGATCTTCTCCACGTCCAGGTCGGGAAGGACTGTGGGCACCGCCCGATGCTACGACCGGAGCCTCCCGTCGAACCATGACAGAACCACCGAAGCCACAGGACCTCCCGTCAGGCTTCTGTCACGGATTGGAGAGCTGCTGGTGTCGCCCCTTCTTCCGAAGTCCGATGAAAACCCGCGGCTTCTTTGCCTGTGGAACGGCTCGGCGGGAGGACGCCTCGTCGCCCCGCATGAACGCGATCCAGGGGTCCATTTCTGCAGCGTCGCTCTCTGGGACAAACCGTCCAGCCCCCTCGACCGGCAGCGCGTCCCCAGGACGTCCCCACGTCCCAGGCGTCGCCTCGTATCCCTTCGTGAGGTCGTTCATGCGCCCTCCTTTCGCCACTTCGCAGGCTATTCCTCCGTAGTGACAAATCGAAGAGCCGAAAGTCCCTACCCCGGGTGGCCTGATGCCCAGAGGACGCCCTACTCCGTCGTCCGCTTCTTGAAGGAGTGCGCCGCGAACGGGCAGGCCACGGCGAGGATCACCACGGACCAGATCAGCGCCGCCTCGACCGGGTGCTGCATCGGCCAGACCTGCACCATGGCTGAGGGGTTCGGATTGCCCCAGAGATCGCGAGCTCCCGCCACGACCGCGCTCACCGGGTTCCAGTTCGCCACGGCCTGCAGCCACCCCGGCATGTGCTGGGTCGGCACGAACGCGTTGGACACGAACGTCAGCGGGAACAAGACGATGAAACCGAACGAGCCGGCCGACTCGGGGCTCTTGGAGTTCAGTCCCACGCAGGCTGAGACCCACGACACCGCGTAGGCGAAGAACAACAACAGACCGAACCCGCCGATGACCGAGATGGCACTCGAGCCGGGACGCCAACCGACCGCGAGCCCGGTGAGGATCACGATGGTGGCGCACAAGACGGATGTCAGGAAGTCCGCGGCCGAACGACCGACCAGCACCGCCGAGCGCCACATGGGCAGCGTGCGGAAGCGGTCGATCATGCCTTCGTGGAGGTCGGTACTGAGACCGATCGCCGTCCCCATGGTCGAGGTCGTCAGGTTCAGCGCCAGAATGCCGGCCAGCAGGAAGTCGACATAGCTCCCGCCACCCGGAATCGGGATGGCGCCGCCGAAGATGTAGACGAACAGCACCGTGAACAGCAGCGGCTGGATCGTCACGTCCGAGAGCTGCATGGGCTCCCGGGAAATGTGCACGAGATTGCGCCGGGTCATGGCCCAGATATCCGCCAGTGAACCGAGGAAGCTCCCACCCGAATGCGGGCGATCGAATCCGGTGCTCGATGGCGTCAAGACAGCGGTCGTCATGCGCGTACTCCTTCCAGTTCGTGACGGCCCTCGCCGGACCCGACGGGACCGGGGGAACCAGTAGCGGCACCACCCGAACCCGAACCCGTCTCGTCGCTCTCGGCGGCACCTTCCTCTTCAATGTGGTCGCCGGTGAGCGAGAAGAACACGTCGTCGAGCGACGGCTGCCGCACCTCGATGTTGTCCACCAGCACTCCCGCGTCGTCCAGCGCTCGCACCACGACGGTCGCAAGACCCGTCGACGAGTCGACGCCGGCGCTCAGCGTCCGCCCGTCGTCGCTCACCGAAACAGGACCGGACACCAGCGGTGCCATGGCGCCAACGGCCGAGGCATGCGGCTCGGCCAACGTGACCTCCAACCGTGCACCCCGGCTGGCCTGCTTCAGCTCCTGCGGCGTCCCTTGGGCGATGACCCGGCCGTGGTCGACGACCACGATGTCGTGGGCCAGCTCGTCGGCCTCCTCCAGGTATTGCGTGGTCAGCAGGACGGTGACGCCCTCGCCGAGCAGCTCCCGGATGGCCTGCCAGACCCGCAGCCGCGACGTCGGGTCCAGCCCCGTCGTCGGCTCGTCCAAGAACAGGACGGGGGGACGGGTCATCAACGAACCGGCGAGGTCGAGGCGACGGCGCATGCCCCCGGAGTAGCCCTTGACCACACGGTCGGCGGCATCGGTCAGCTCGAACTGCGCCAGGAGCTCCTTGGCCCGGGCCCGGGACGCCGCCCGGCCCATGTCTGACAACTCACCGATCAACACCAGGTTCTGGCGCCCAGTGAGCAGCTGGTCGAGCGTCGCGTCCTGGGCGGCCACGCCGATGTGGCGCCGCACTTCCGCCGGGTGCCGCAGCACGTCGATGCCGGCCACCGTTGCCGACCCCGAATCGGGTCGCGCCAGCGTGGTCAGCACCCGCACGGCGGTCGTCTTGCCGGCGCCGTTCGGGCCCAGCAGGCCGAGGATGGTGCCGGCCGGCACCGCAATGTCGACACCCGCCAGCGCCTGGGTCTCCCCGTAGCGCTTGGTCAGTCCCTCCGCCTGGATCATGAGGTCAGTAGCCATAGACATCCTTACCGGTCGTTAAGTAAACTGCTGTCCAAGGGAATGGTAAGTTACCTACTTACCTGCCGTCAAGTAGGTATTAGGACAAATTACCGGTAAGGTGCAGAACGAGATGGACAAGATCGCCACCGACATGACCAAGACACCGCAGAGCCAGGACACGTGACACGGACCGCCGACGACCAGGCCCGGGCCGACGAGGTAGAGCAGGAAGAGGACGCCATCGGCGAGCTCGAGTCCGTCATCGGTGATGAGCCCGACCTTGGCCCGCCCTCCGACCCAGAGACCGCGACCGCCACCGCCACCGTCCCACCCCTGGTCGACGCCAAGTCCGACACCCGCCAGCGCATCCTCGATGTGGCTCTCGACCTCTTCACCGAGCAGGGCTACGACGGCACCAGCCTGCGCGAGATAGCAGAGCAGCTGGGCGTCACCAAGGCCGCTCTCTACTACCACTTCGAATCCAAGGAAGACATCCTCATGGCGCTGCACATGCGCATCCACGACTTCGGTCGGGAGGCGCTGATGCTGATCGCGGAGGAGCCGGTCACGCTGGAGCTGTGGGAGCAGCTGCTCGATCAGATCGTCGGCGAGATGCTGGCCCAGCGCAAGCTCTTCCTCATGCACGAGCGCAACCAGGCCGTCCTGGAGAAGCTGCACCGCGAGGACCACGACGCCGAGCACGAGGACATCCAGAACCAGTTCCGCCGGGTCCTGGCCGACGCGCGGGTGCCGGTGCGGGACCGGGTGCGCATGGCGGCGTCCTTCGGCGTCGTCTTCTCGAGCATCTTCCTCGGCGACGCGTCCTTCGACTCGGTGAGCAAGGACGAATTGGAGGTCATGCTCCGCGACATCCTCCACGACGTCCTGCGAGGATGACGGAATCGGTCCGCCGGGCAAAAACCCAGCGCCACCTGGCTACAGTTCCTCCCAGTGACTGACACCCCTCCAGCCCCCGTGGACGCGCACCACGAGCACCCCTTCACGGTCGCCATCGACGTAGGCGGCACCGGCCTGAAGGCCGACGTCCTCGACAAGGACGGTGTGGCCGTGGCGGGGCGGGTGCGGGTGCCCACGACCTATCCCATGCCGCCCCACGAGTTGGTCCACACGCTGACGAAGCTCGTGGCCAAGCTGCCCGAGGGGGACCGGGTGTCTTGCGGCTTCCCCGGCATGGTCCGCGAAGGACACGTCCTCAGCGCGCCACACTTCGTCCTCGAGAAGGGCCCGGGCACCAAGGTCGATCCTCAGCTGTTCGCGCACTGGTCGGACTTCGACCTGGCGGCCGCCCTCAGCAAGTCCATCGGCAAGCCGTGCCGCGTCGCCAACGACGCCGACGTCCAGGGCCTGGCCGTCGTGAAGGGCAAGGGCTTCGAGGCGGTGATCACGCTCGGGACCGGCTTCGGCACGGCATTCTTCATGGACGGCAGCCTGATGCCTCACCTGGAGTTCTCTCACCTCGAATTCCGCAAGGGCGAGACCTTCAACGAGCAGATCGGCGAGGCGGCGCGTAAGAAGGCCGGCGACGAGAGCTGGAACAAGCGGGTGCGCAAGGCCATCGCCTACCTCGATGCGTTGTGTTTCTTCGACCACCTCTACATCGGCGGCGGGAACGCGGGTCGCATCAATCGGCGCGACCTGGGCGATGTGCTCGAGCGCATCACCGTGGTGGACAACAGCGCCGGCATCCTCGGAGGGATCAAGCTGTGGGAGGGTCAGCACGTAGGTGTCGAAGGGGGACCTCAGTGACCGCCGTCGATACCGAGCCTCTCGCCTGGGACCCGCTGAACGAGAAGTACAAGGCCGACCCGCACGCCATCTGGAAGCGCCTGCGCGACGAGCAGCCCCTCTATTACAACGAGGAGCTCGACTTCTACGCCGTCAGTCGCTTCGCCGACGTCGATGCCTTCAGCCGCGACCCCCAGACGTTCCTGTCCGGACACGGCACCGTGCTCGAGATGATCACGGCCGACCCGGTTGAAATGCAGATGATGATCTTTATGGACCCGCCGGAGCACACCCGTTACCGGCGGTTGGTCTCCAAGACCTTTACGCCGCGCCGCATGAAGCTCCTCGAGGACGACATCCGCGCCCTCTGCGTCGACCTGCTCGACCGCCTCGTTGGCCGGAGCTCGTTCGACTACGTGCAGGACTTCGGCGCCCGCGTCCCCGCCTACGTGATCGCCGCACTTCTCGGAGTGCCCCCCGAGGACCGCGACATGGTCCGTGGCTGGATCGACGAGTCCTTCCACCTCGACCCTGAGAAAGGGATGTCGAACGACATCTCCATGACGGCGATGTTCAGCTTCATGGAGTACCTCGGGAAGACGCTGGCCGATCGCCAGGCCAACCCGCGCGACGACATGTTCACGGACCTGGTGAACATGGAGATCACGGAAGACGACGGCGGGCCCCGGCGGCTGACGCTGGAGCAGGCGGTCAACTTCGCCGCCCTCATCGGCAGCGCCGGCACCGAGACGGTGGCCCGCATGCTCGGCTGGGCTGCGTTGGCCCTCGACAACAACCCCGACCAGCG
>Ga0302314_10021480_pt1 | contig 10624 bp, 5 predicted proteins | sample III_Palsa_N2_3_FD_200533 | JGI IMG/M metagenome (GOLD analysis project Ga0302314, IMG submission 200533) | Peat permafrost microbial communities from Stordalen Mire near Abisko, Sweden - III_Palsa_N2_3 | ecosystem: Environmental > Terrestrial > Soil > Palsa > Peat permafrost | place: Sweden... | reverse complement strand
GCGATCGATCAGGATATCGGCCACCGGTTTCAGCAGGATATCCTGCGCCTGCTGCCGGCTGGCCCAGCGCTGGCCACCCGGTCCGTTCCAGTACGCAATCTGATCGGCGTTTTGATCGTGGCCTGTCGGTGTGTCCATCTGCGCTCCCGGCTGGTACAATCTGGAAATGGCTTGCTGGAAATGGCTTGCCAACCAGAAGTGACCGTTTGAATTCGCCTACGGTACCTTGGCAATGTTTCGCGGCCCAGAGGAAGTTCTCGCATACTCTGGACTCGCCGCGTGCGGCGAGTCCCTTTTGTCGGCGGCCTCCGGCTAATCCGCAAATCCGGCTCGGTTGGGCCAGACCGGAGGCCCTCGGAAAGGCCGCGGTTGCCAGTGCCGTCGCGGCCTAGAAGGCGGCATACGCGTTCCTGAAGGCAATCGCACCGGCAAGCGACCTCGGACGTGTCCGGACGGCGTGGCCGTCATTGCCGCTCTGAACGATCCATTGACCATTCTCTTCGCCGACGATTTTTCCGACGTGGTGACGCCAGACCACGATGGCTCCGACAGTCGGACCACCTGCATTCGATCCATAGTTGGCCCACGATCGCGCAAGATTATACGAAGGACCGGGATCGCTACCTACCTGACTGCGCATGTACCAGCCACACCAGGCCGCAGGCCGCCCGGCATAGTGGGCGTGCCGACCTGCATAGCGCAGATGGTGATGATGATAGGATCGGGCTTCCGCACTCGACGCGAGCGCGCAAAGCACAGCCGTTGCAGCTAAGATGGTACGCATTAATACAGGTCCTCAGTCGGGGGGAAAGATCGCTTCAATGCGATCAAGACAGCGCTTGAGTGGGACGCTCGGGAGCATCCAGCGGCGCGGTTCAGTGCGCGGAATTCAATTCCGGCTCGGGCGTTTAAGTAAGATCAAGTGGCCAAAATACGGCGCGATGGTTCCCATTATGGGACAGTGGCGCGGCCCGTGCGCGAGCAGGATTGCCCGTCAATATGGACAGCCGGCCACCTAGAATTGGCCGACAACGAAATCGCGTCGCCGAACGGAGCAAGTCAAATCATGGTAGGCGATGACGGACTCGAACCGCCGACATCTTCCGTGTAAAGGAAGCGCTCTACCAACTGAGCTAATCGCCCTCGCGCCCTGTTTAGCCCCGCGGTGGCCTCCGGCGCAAGCCGCAGACGGTGTCACAAAGCTGGGCGTCACAAAGCCGGTTGTCGCAAGGTCGGCATCATAAAAAAGCGGCGCCCCGGATGGGACGCCGCTGTTGGTCTCGTTGCAACGTTCAGTGCGCCGTCAGGCCGCCTGCGGCCTCGTCGGTGGCGTCGGACTTGACCGGCACCTTGGTGTCCTCTTCCCAGACGATCGGCACAGGCGGCCGCACCAGGGCCTTGGCGACGACCTCGTCGAGGTAAGCCACCGGAATGATATCCATCCCACCCTTAATCGCATCGGAAATCTCCGTGAGATCCTTGGCGTTGTCTTCCGGTATGAACACCGTCTTGATGCCGCCTCGGGCCGCAGCCAGCAGTTTCTCCTTCAAGCCGCCGATCGGAAGCACCCGGCCGCGCAGCGTGATCTCGCCGGTCATCGCGACATCGTGCCTGACCGGAATGCCGGTCATGACCGAGATGATCGTGGTGGCCATCGCGACACCCGCCGACGGTCCGTCCTTCGGGGTTGCCCCCTCCGGCACGTGGACGTGGATGTCCCGCCTGTCGAACAAAGGCGGCTCGATGCCGTAGACGATCGCGCGCGAGCGGACATAGGACGCCGCCGCCGAAATCGACTCCTTCATCACGTCACGCAGATTGCCGGTGACCGTCATCTTGCCCTTACCGGGCATCATGACGCCTTCGATGGTGAGCAGCTCACCACCGACATCGGTCCACGCCAAGCCGGTAACGATGCCGACCTGAGGCTCGCTCTCGATCTCGCCGTAGCGATACTTCGGCACGCCGAGAAATTCTTCAAGGGACTTTTCGGTGACCCTCACCGACTTCTTCTTGGAAATCATCAGCTCCTTCACCGCCTTGCGGGCGAGTGTCGACAGCTCACGCTCCAGGTTACGCACGCCCGCTTCGCGGGTGTAGCGGCGGATCATCAGCAACAGCGCATCGTCTTCGATCGACCATTCCTTGGAATCCAGGCCATGCTTGGAGATCGCGTTCGGGATCAGGTGCTTGCGCGCGATCTCGACCTTCTCGTTCTCGGTATAGCCAGCGATCCGGATGATCTCCATGCGGTCCATCAGCGGTCCGGGAATATTCAGCGTATTCGCGGTGGTGATGAACATCACGTTGGACAGATCGTAGTCGACCTCGAGGTAGTGATCGTTGAAGGTCGAGTTCTGCTCGGGGTCCAGGACCTCAAGCAGCGCCGAGGACGGATCGCCGCGAAAATCGGCGCCCATCTTGTCGATCTCGTCCAGCAGGAACAGCGGATTCGAGGTCTTCGCCTTCCGCATCGACTGGATGACCTTGCCGGGCATCGAGCCGATATAGGTGCGGCGGTGACCGCGGATCTCGGCTTCATCGCGCACGCCGCCGAGCGACACGCGAACGAATTCGCGTCCCGTCGCCTTCGCGATCGACTTGCCGAGCGAGGTCTTGCCGACGCCGGGAGGGCCGACCAGGCACAGGATCGGGCCGGTCAGCTTGTTGGCGCGCGACTGCACCGCCAGATACTCGACGATGCGGTCCTTGACCTTCTCCAGCCCATAGTGATCGTCGTCCAGCACGGCTTGCGCCGCGACCAGATCCTTTTTCACCTTGGACTTCTTGTTCCACGGGATCGACAGCAGCCAATCGAGATAATTGCGCACGACGGTCGCTTCCGCGGACATCGGCGACATCTGGCGCAGCTTCTTCAGCTCATGCTGCGCCTTCTCGCGGGCTTCCTTCGACAGCTTGGTCTTGGCGATCTTCTCTTCGAGATCGGCGAGCTCATCCCGGCCCTCGTCGTCGCCGAGTTCCTTCTGAATCGCCTTCATTTGCTCGTTGAGATAATATTCGCGCTGGGTCTTCTCCATCTGGCGCTTGACGCGCGAGCGAATGCGCTTCTCGACCTGCAGCACCGAGATCTCGCTCTCCATCAGGCCGAGCACCTTCTCAAGGCGCGCGGTGACAGACAGCGTCTCCAGGATGGCCTGCCGATCGGCAATCTTGACGGCCAGATGCGAAGCGACCTGATCGCCCAACTTGGCAAAATCAGTGATCGCCTGCACCACGCCGACGACTTCGGCGGAAATCTTCTTGTTGAGCTTCACATAGCTCTCGAAGTCGGACACCACCGAACGCGCCAGGGCTTCCGCCTCGACCGAACTGGCCTCGGTGTCGGCGAGCGCGACCGCGGTCGCTTCGTAATATTCTGTGCGGTCCGAGTATTTCTCGACGCGCGCGCGCTCAAGGCCTTCCACCAGCACCTTGACGGTGCCGTCGGGCAATTTGAGCAGTTGCAGCACGCTGGCGAGCGTGCCGGTCTCGTAGATCGAATCCGGAGTCGGATCATCATCCGACGCGTTCTTTTGCGTCGCCAGCATGATCAGGGCGTCGTTCTTCATCACCTCTTCGAGCGCGCGGATCGATTTCTCGCGGCCGACGAACAGGGGCACGATGATGTTGGGGAAAACGACGATATCGCGGAGCGGCAGCACCGGATAAGAGCGGCTTTCGCCGTGGACGATGGTTGGCCGGGGTTTTGGGGTCGTCATGGCCTATTCCTTTTGTTGTGCCCCCTTGCACGCAGTCCGCCGCTTTGCGCAACCGCCACAAGGTGCCGAGATGGGGTCGTTCGGCGTTGCTGGAGCCTACTTCCCCGGTTCACTGAGCGACGAATCTCAAGTCGAATTTTCGCCGCCGACAGCATTAGGTGGCTATCGACTGGGGGGGTGTCAAGTCTGGGAAATGCCCGCCAAATGGGGCTTAATACGAGCTTGCAAACGCTTGGGGATACGCCGCCGGGGCCGCGGGAAAACTCCCGCAGCCGTCTTTTTCGAGTACCCAAACCGAGCGCGATCAGGCGCTGGCGCTGCTTTCGACCGCGCGGTCGGAACGATCCGCGTAGATGTAGAGCGGACGCGCCGTCCCCTCCACCACTTCGCGCGAAATCACGACCTCTTCGACGCCTTCCAGCCCCGGAAGATCGAACATGGTCTCGAGCAGAATGCTTTCGAGAATCGAACGCAGTCCGCGCGCACCGGTCTTGCGCTCGATCGCCCGGCGGGCAACCGCGCCAAGCGCCTCGTCGGCGAAGGTCAGCTCGATGTTCTCCATTTCGAACAGGCGCTGATACTGCTTCACCAGCGCGTTCTTCGGATCGGTCAGAATCTTCTTCAACGAAGCTTCGTCGAGATCCTCCAGCGTTGCGACCACCGGCAGGCGGCCGACGAACTCCGGAATCAAGCCGTACTTCAGCAGATCCTCAGGCTCGACGTGGCGGAAGATTTCGCCGGTGCGGCGGTCTTCCGGCGCCAGCACCTGGGCGGCAAAGCCGATCGATGTCGAGCGTCCGCGCGCCGAGATGATCTTCTCGAGGCCGGAGAACGCGCCACCGCAGATGAAGAGGATGTTGGTGGTGTCGACCTGCAGGAATTCCTGCTGCGGATGCTTGCGGCCGCCCTGCGGAGGCACTGAGGCAACCGTACCTTCCATGATCTTCAGCAGTGCCTGCTGCACGCCCTCGCCCGACACGTCACGGGTGATCGACGGGTTGTCGGACTTGCGGCTGATCTTGTCGATTTCGTCGATATAGACGATGCCGCGCTGCGCGCGCTCGACATTGTAGTCGGCCGATTGCAAAAGCTTCAGGATGATGTTCTCGACGTCCTCGCCGACATAACCGGCTTCGGTCAGCGTCGTCGCATCCGCCATCGTGAACGGCACGTCGAGAATCCGCGCCAGCGTTTGCGCCAGCAGCGTCTTGCCCGAACCGGTCGGACCGATCAGCAGGATGTTCGACTTCGCCAGCTCGACATCATTGTGCTTGGTCTGGTGATTGAGCCGCTTGTAGTGATTGTGCACCGCGACCGAGAGCACCTTCTTGGCATGGCTCTGGCCGATCACGTAATCGTCGAGGACCTTGCAGATTTCCTTCGGGGTCGGGATGCCATCGCGCGACTTCACCAGCGAGGATTTGTTCTCCTCGCGAATGATGTCCATGCAGAGCTCAACGCATTCGTCGCAGATGAACACGGTTGGACCCGCGATCAGCTTGCGCACTTCGTGCTGGCTCTTGCCACAGAACGAGCAATATAGCGTGTTCTTGGACTCGCTCGTGCCGACTTTACTCATTCTTATCTCCGTCCGCCGTTCGATCCCGTGCTATCTTCCGTGTCCCACTCCGGCACCGCCGGCACAGAATGATAGATAGAGCAAAATTCGTACCAAAAAAGCCCCGCGCTCCCGATACCGCGAATCGCGGCCAACTCAAATCCCACCAAACATACCCTATTCGACCTAGCCAACCATGCTGACACCCGACTATCAAGAATTCCCTAATCGGCAGCGCCTCCGGTACCCGTGACAATACCGTGATTTGCGGCGGTCACGCGACCGCCGAATGCTGAAATCAGCCAAGCGTTGCGCGATTACCACGCCGTCAAACCAGCACGAAAGCGGAACTTTGCGCCCAAGCGAGGGCAACAAAGTACCCCTGACGGCCGATTTGCCGGTGGCGGCATCATGGTTGACGCCAGCAAAAGGCAGGAATTGCGGGATTACAAGGCCTTTCGTCGGGGCACCCTTGGTCAGGGCGCTTTGGGCGTCGGTTCTTCGGAACGCTTGTCGATCACCTTGTCGACAATGCCGAAGTCGCGGGCCATGTCGGCGGTGAGGAACTTGTCGCGTTCCAGCGCGTCCTCGATCGCCTTGTAGGTCTGGCCGGTGTGCTTCACATAGATCTCGTTGAGCCGCTTCTTGAGATTCAGGATCTCCTGCGCGTGCAGCATGATGTCGGTGGCCTGGCCCTGGAAACCGCCGGAGGGCTGATGCACCATGATGCGCGAGTTCGGCAGCGAGAACCGCATGTCCTTCTCGCCCGCGGCCAGCAGCAGCGAACCCATCGAGGCCGCCTGCCCTGTGCACAGCGTCGACACCGGCGGACGGATGAACTGCATGGTGTCGTAGATCGCAAGTCCTGATGTCACCACCCCGCCCGGCGAGTTGATGTACATCGAGATTTCCTTCTTCGGATTCTCGGCTTCCAGGAACAACAGCTGGGCAACCGTCAGCGTCGACATGCCATCCTCGACCGGACCGGTCACGAAGATGATGCGCTCCTTCAACAGGCGCGAGAAAATGTCGTAGGCGCGTTCACCGCGGTTCGTCTGCTCGACCACCATCGGCACGAGGTTCATGTAGGTTTCAACGGGATCGCGCATCAGTCACCCCAAAGGTTTAGGTACAACGGCTAGGTAGCGGCACAGATATGGGCCAATTCCCCAGTGACAAGACCGGGCTACGGCGCGGTCAGTAGGGCGAGTTCAAGCTGATTCGTCACGCTGCGCCTAGCGACGGAAGCCGTCGCCAAAGCGCTTTCGCGGTTCATCATTAACGCCGACTACCTGAAAAGGCACCTGCCCAACCGGTCAGGTACCCGCACCAGTGGCGATCTCAGGCGGCGCTCTTCTCGTCGTCTTCTTCCTTCAGGAGCTCTTCGCGCGTGACCTTCTTCTCGGTCACGTTGGCGAGCTCCAGGATGAAATCGACGACCTTGTCCTCATAGATCGGCGCACGAAGCTGGGCCAGCGCATTGGCATTGTTGCGATAGTAGTCCCAGACTTCCTTCTCGCGTCCCGGCATGCTGCGTGCGCGTTCGATCACCGCGCGGCTGACTTCATCGTCGGTGACCGTGATCTTGTTCTTCTCGCCGATCTCCGACAGCACGAGACCGAGCCGCACCCGCCGATCGGCGATCTTGCGATATTCTTCCTGGGCGGCCTCTTCCGTGGTGTTCTCGTCGGCGAAGGTCTTGTTGCTGGATTCCATCTCGGCCTTGATCGAATTCCACATCAGCTGGAATTCTTCATTGACCAGTGACGGCGGCGCCTCGAAGCGATGGGTTTCGTCGAGGCGATCCAGCAGCGTGCGCTTGACGCGCTGACGGGTGGCGCCGGCGAATTCGGCCTTCAACCGCTCGCGCGCGGCTTCCTTCAGCTTGTCGAGCGATTCGAGGCCGAGCGACTTGGCGAACTCGTCGTCGATCACGGTGTCCTGCGGCGCTTCGATCGCGGTCGCCGTGGTGTCAAACTCGGCGGGCTGACCCGCCAGTTTCTCGCTGGCGTAATTCTTGGGGAACGCGACCTTCAGGAGACGGGTTTCATTCGCGGCGATGCCGACCAGTTGCTCCTCGAATCCGGGAATGAACTGTCCGGCGCCGATCACGACCTGGATGCCCTCGCCGGCGCCGCCTTCGAACGGTGTGCCGTCGATGGAGCCCTTGAAATTGATCGTGACCCGATCTCCGGTTTCGGCCTTGGCGTCCTCGGCCTTGGCGGCATAGCCGCGGTTCTGGTCGGCGATGCGCTTGACCGCTTCATCGACGTCGGCATCGGCGACTTCCACAACCGGTTTCTCGACGCTGAAGGTCTTGAAGTCGGCCAATTGAATCGGCGGCACCACTTCGATCGAGACCGTATAGGTCAGGTCGGATTTGCCGGTCAGGATATCGTCGACGGCTTTCTCTTCCGTCGGCATGGTGACCTTGGGCTCGGTCGCCAGGCGGAAGCCGCGCTCGGTGAAGATCTGAGAGTTGGTGTCGCGGATCGTCTGCTCGACGGTCTCGGCCATCACCGACTTACCGTAGACCTTCTTCAGATGGCTGACCGGCACCTTGCCCGGACGGAAGCCGTTGAGACGGACCTTGTCCTTGAGATCCACCAGACGAGCGCCCGCTTTGGCGTCGAGATCCGCCGCCGGGACGCTGATCTGGAACTCGTGCTTCAATCCCTCGGCCAGGGTTTCTGTGACCTGCATGGTGTCAATCTTCTTCCGCTTTCGTCGCGAGCGTTAAGGCCCAGGACATTGTCAATCTGGTCGGCGCGCGACCTTATTAAGCCTGCGCCAGTGGTTAGGCCAACCCCCTCTTGTTCAGAGAAAAGGTTCGCCGGCAATCTCATGCAAACGCTTGATGAGCGCTTGGTGCGGGCGGAGGGACTCGAACCCCCACAACTTTCGTCACTGGAACCTAAATCCAGCGCGTCTACCAATTCCGCCACGCCCGCCGATAGCATCATGTCCGACGGTTCGCAGCAAAAAAATACCCGTTCGGAAGCCATGGGAGACCTAACAACGGCGACTGGACATATCCAGCGGAAAATGGTCCGCATCCTGCCATGGTGAACCGCATTTTCCGCCCTGACCGGCGCGAGCTGTTGGCTGGATTGGGGGCCGCTATGGTCGGCCCTGCCCTGCCGTCGATGGCCGCGACCGAGGCGCGGCCCGCCTTGGCGCTGCAGGCCAAGGCCGACGCGATCGCGCTTCGCCCGGGACAGCCAGACACATCGATCTGGTCGCTGGGCGCGGCAACCCCGAACATCCTGCGGTTTAAACGCGGCGACGCGCTCGACGTGCGGCTCGCCAACGACACGACGGCACCGGTGGCGCTCAACTGGCATGGCATCGACGGCGTGGCGGCCGCCGAGCCGTTGCTGGCCCAGGCGGCACTGCCTCCCCAAGGCAAGCAAAGCCTCACGATTCCCTTGCGTCACGCCGGTACCTTCATGTGCGACCTCAGGCTGCTGGGCGACGGCGATGGGCGGCCGTCGGCGGCGCGCGCGCTCATCGTCGCCGAGAACGAGCCGGTCGCGGTCGACCGCGACGAAATATTGTTGTTCGAGGACTGGCGGCTGCGGCCCGACGGAACAGCGATCGCTCCGGGGACCGACCCCAATGGCACAACGCCGGTTCATTCGGTCAATCGGCAGAAGACGCTGGACATCCCCGGCCGCCTCCACGAGCGCCTGAGGCTTCGCTTCATCAATGGGTTTCAACGCAATGTTATCGCTATAAAAATTGAAAGCCATGATGTCCAGGTGATGGCGCTGGACGGGCAGCCGTCGGAGCCGTTTCCGGCACGCAACGGCGCACTGGTGATCGCTCCTGGCGGACGGGTCGATGCCTTCATCGACGCGAACATGGCGCCTGGCGCGGTATCATCGATCCTGTTGCATGACGGAACCGAGGCCCGCCCGATCGCCCGACTGGTCGGCTCACGGGAGCCGCCGGTCCGCGCCGCACCGCTGGCCGCCGCCCCACCACTCCCATCCAACGGCCTGCCGGAGCGGCTGGATTTGAAGAGCGCCCTGCGCATCGACCTGCCGCTGAGCGGACCGCAGGCGGGCTGGGTCCCGCCGTTGAGCGTCGCGGCCTTCGCGGCGCCAGCGTTCAAGGCCAATCCTGCTTTCAAGGCCAAGGCGGGCCGCATTGTCGTGCTGGCGCTGAGCAACCCGGCCGACAAGGCCACCGTGTTCCATCTCCATGGCCACCATTTTCGGCTGCTGGACCGGCTCGACGACGGCTGGAAGCCGTTCTGGCTGGATACGCTCGCGGTCGAGCCCGGCCAGACCCAGCGCATCGCCTTTGCCGCCGACACCCCCGGGCGCTGGCTGCTGGAGGCGACGGCGGCGGACTGGGCCGCGCCGCGGATGCTGCGATGGTACGCCGTGGAGTAAGGAAGCTGGGACCTCAATAGTCGACCCCGAACGCGTCATAGAGACGCCGGAACACCGCCGGCAGCGTTTCCGACAGGTCTTCCGCGATCAGGCCGGGCCCGGCCTCGCGCCCGGCCTCGCCATGCATCCAGACCCCGATGCACGCCGCTTCGAACGCCGGCGCGCCTTGCGCCAATAGCCCTGCGATGATTCCAGCCAGCACATCGCCGGCGCCGGCGGTGGCGAGCCATGGCGGCGCGTTGGCGGCGATGGCCGCGCGTCCGTCCGGCGAGGCCACGACCGTATCCGGCCCCTTGAGCAGCACTACCGCACCCGATCGCTCGGCCGCGGCCCGCACCCGCTCCAGCTTCGAGCGAAGCGGATGTTTATTGCTGATGTCGCTGAACAGCCTTGGAAATTCACCTTCATGCGGCGTCAGAACCACCTGCGGCTCGGGCTCCGACTTGATCGCCTCGAACAACCGATCGGGCGCGCCGGCAAAACTGGTCAGCGCGTCCGCGTCGATCACCAAATGCCGCTTGGCGGACAGCGCGGTCAGGACGAAGTCGCAGGTGCGCTCGCCGACCCCGGCCCCAGGGCCGATCACGCACACATTGAGACGCTTGTCGTTCAGCAGTTCAGCAAACTCGACCACGGTGTCGGTCGCCTGCACCATCACCGCGGTGAGCGCGGCTGCATTGACCGCCAGCGCATCACGCGGCGAGGCCAGGGTCACCAACCCGGCGCCGGCCCGCAGCGCCCCGCGCGCCGACATTCGCGCCGCTCCCGTCGCGGCGAGATCGCCCGACACCACGATGGCGTGGCCGCGGGCATATTTATGGCCGTCGATCCGCGGCACCGGAAACGCGCCGTGCCAGAGCTGCGGGAGGTTTTCGAAGGTCCGCGGCGCGATTTCATCCAGCACATGCGCGTCGATGCCGATATCGGCGACCCGGACAACGCCGCAG
>Ga0302314_10021479_pt1 | contig 10624 bp, 6 predicted proteins | sample III_Palsa_N2_3_FD_200533 | JGI IMG/M metagenome (GOLD analysis project Ga0302314, IMG submission 200533) | Peat permafrost microbial communities from Stordalen Mire near Abisko, Sweden - III_Palsa_N2_3 | ecosystem: Environmental > Terrestrial > Soil > Palsa > Peat permafrost | place: Sweden... | reverse complement strand
GGTCGCCAGCCGATCGTTGCGCAGATAATCCAGGAAGATCTTTCCCTTGCGCAGTTTCTTCGACATGTTGAGCAGATAGCGCTCGGGATCTTCCGTGGCCATCCATTGGCAGACGCCCTGCGCGAAAGCCTTTGCCTCCTTCCACGTCACGCTCTCCTTGGCGCCGTGCGACAGCGGCGTTACCACGTGAAGTCCCTTGCCGCCGGTGGTCTTGCAAAAGCTCTCCATGCCGAGCGCTGTCAGGCGTTGCCGCATATCCTTGGCGGCCTCGACAACTTCGGTGAAATCGACATCCGGCGCGGGATCGAGATCGAACACCAGCCGCCCCGGCACGTCAGGCGCGTCGGCAGCGCAATTCCAGGGATGCAGTTCGAGGCCGCCGATCTGCGCCACCGCGGCGAGACCCTCGACACGGTCGATTTGCAGATAGGGTTTGCGATCGCCGGAGACCTTGACGAGTTCGAGCAGCTTCGACGTTCCCGTCATCGCGTGGCGCTGAAAGAACGTCTCGCCGTTGATGCCGTCGGGCGCACGGACCACCGAGCAGGGCCGGCCCTTGAGATGGCCGATCATCCACGCCCCGACCTGCTCGAAATAGTCGGCGAGGTCGAGCTTGGTGACGGCCTTGCCGTCGCCGCCGTCGGGCCACAACGCCTTGTCGGGTTTTGAGATCACGACGCCCATCACCTCGGCGGACTTGCCGGCCGCCGGCTTTGCGGTCTTGACGGCGGTCGCCGGTTTGCTTGCCTTTTTAGTGGAGAGTTTTGCGAGCTTACCCATCGAAATCTTGCCCATCGAAGGTGTCTCCGCCCCGACCTCTTCGGCCGGTTTATCGCGCCGCAGGCCCTTGAACGCGGCCTGCCTGATATTGCCGCCTTCGGTAAAGCCGGCAAATTCGATCTCGGCGACGAGCTCGGGTTTCAGCCAATGCACGTCGCGGTTCTGGCGCGGCGCATCCTTGCCACCGAACGGGTTGTTGTCCGAGGCAGCGGCCTTCAGCGCCGGCATCAGCCGCCGCACGGTGTCTTGCCCAAAGCCGGTGCCGACGATGCCGACAAAGGCCAGATGATCGCCACGATAGACCCCGGCCATCAGCGAGCGGAATTTGCCGTTGGTGGTTTTCCAGCCGCCGAGGACGACTTCCTGTCCGTCGCGGAGCTTGGTCTTGGTCCAGCTCTCCGAGCGGCCGGATTGATAGAGCGCGCCGAGCTTTTTCGAGATGATCCCTTCCAGCGACAGCTTGCGCGCCGATTCCAGCACCGCGTCGCCATCTGCCTCGAAATGCTCGACATAACGAATCCGCCGCTCTTGTCCCGCCTTGGCTTTCCGCGCCGCCAGCATCCGCGTTAATTGCGCCTTGCGATCGGCCAGCGGCACGCGACGCAAATCCTCGCCACCGGCAAACAACAGGTCGAACGCAAAGAAAATCAGTCTGTCGGTCTTGCCGTCGGAGATTGCCGCCTGCAGCGTCGAAAAATGCGGCACATTTTCCTCGTCGAGCGCGACGATCTCGCCGTCGATCAGCATGTCTGGCAGCGCGCTGCCCTCCTTGGCGATCGCCGCGAACTTGTCGGTCCAGTCCAGCCCCTTGCGCGTCCTCAGCACGGCCTTTCCATCCTCGACCCGCAACTGCACGCGGTAGCCGTCGAACTTGACCTCATGGCACCAGCCGTCGCCATTGGGCGGACGATCGATCGAGGCGCAAAGCTGCGGCGCGACGAAGTCCGGCATCGCGGCGACTTTCGCGCCCTTTGCGGGCTTCGCGGCGACCGGTTTCGACGCGACTTTCTTGGTGGCGGCCCGCGCCTGCGCGGCTTCGCCCCGGTTCGAATTCCACACCGCGTCAGCCTTGGTGAGACGAGATTTGGCGCCGCCGGATTTCGCCGTCATGAACGGCTTCGGCGCTTTGCCCTTGCCGGCGGCGATCTCGGCCATCGACCGGCCCGACGCCACCGACTGGTCCTCATCAAGAATGTCGTTGGTCTTGCCTTCCTTGGCAAATTCATCGCGGTGCTTGATCAATAGCCAATTGGTGCGGTTGCCGCCGTTACGGTCGTGACGCATCCGAACCAGCACCCAGCTGCCATGCATCTTGTCGCCATGCATCGTGAACTTCAGGTCGCCCTTCTTGAAGCCCAGTTCAGGATCATCCGATTCCCAGGTGCCGCGATCCCAAAGCTGCACGGTGCCGCCGCCATATTGGCCCTTGGGAATGGTGCCTTCGAAATCGCCGTAATCCAGCGGATGGTCCTCCACCTCGACCGCCAGCCGCTTGTCATGCGGATCGAGCGAAGGACCGCGCGCCACGGCCCAGGACTTGAACACGCCATCGAATTCCAGCCGCAGGTCGTAGTGCAGCCGAGACGCATCGTGCTTCTGGATCACGAACCGGCGCGCTTTCGACGGCGCAACCTTGACCTTGCCGCTCGGCTCGGCGGTCTTCTCGAAGTCGCGCTTTTTCCGATAGGTGGTGAGACTTCCAGTCGGCACGATCAAACTCCAAGAACGCAAACCCCGCGAAAACCATTGGTCGTGACAACACCGACCCGGAACCAAAACCCTTAACAACGGTTGAAAGTTCCCAAGCCCCGCTCACCCCAACCCACGCTGGAGATTGTAATGGCCGCCCGCGCCTATTGGAAAGGGTCCTTAAAACTTTCCCTCGTGTCCTGCCCGGTGCTGCTGTATCCGGCCTCGACCTCGGCGGACAAAACCCGTTTCCACATGATCAACAAGGAGACCGGCAACCGGCTGAAGCAGCAGATGGTGGACGCCGAGACCGGCGACGCCGTGGAGGCTGAACAAAAGGGCCGCGGTTACGAACTGACAAAGGGCAAATATGTCGAGGTCGACAAGGACGAACTGGACGCCGTCCAGATCGAGAGCAACCATACCATTGACATCGACAGCTTCGTGCCAAGCGACGAGATCGACAAGCGTTATCTCAACCACCCCTATTACATCGTCCCGGACGGCAAGGCCGGTGTGGACGCCTTCGCCGTCATTCGCGACGCCATGAAGGACCAGGGGCGCGTGGCACTGGCCCGCATCGTGCTGACCAACCGCGAACACGTCATCGCCATCGAGCCCAGGGGCAAGGGCCTGCTCGGCACCACGCTGCGATATCCCTATGAGCTGCGTGATGAAGACGAATATTTCGACGACATCAAAAGCCCGAAGATCTCGAAAGACATGATCGAGCTGGCCGGCCATATCCTGAAAACCAAGGCCGCACATTTCGACCCCTCCAAATTCAAGGACGAATACGAGAATGCGCTGAAGGCGCTGGTGAAACGCAAGGCCGCCGGCAAGCCGGTCAAGGCCGCCGAGCGTGCGGAAAAGCCCGACAACGTGGTCAGCCTGATGGACGCGCTGAAGCAGAGCCTGAAGGGCAAGGCATCCAAGCGCGCGGCGCCCTCGGCGGCCCGACGGCCGGCGCCCCGGCGCGCCGCGAAGAAGCCGCACCGGTCGGCGGCACGGGCGCGCAAGGCGGGGTGAGGCTAAGCGTGGAGGCCATCATTCCGGGGCGCGCTCAAGCGCGAGCTATGATGTGCAATTGCACATCATAGCCCACGCAAAGATGCGTGTCCCGGAATGACGAACTTTTACTTCTTCGCCTTGCGCTTCTTCGCCGTCTTCTTCTTTGAAGCCTTCTTCTTTGAAGCCTTCTTCTTCGCAGCCTTCTTCGGCACCTTCTTGCCCTCGGCTCTTGCCTCGGACAGCCCGATCGCGATCGCCTGTTTGCGGCTCGTCACCTTGCGGCCCGAGCGGCCGCTCTTCAAGGTGCCGGCCTTGCGCTTCTTCATCACGCGTTCGACGTCGGCGGAGGCCTTGCTGGAATATTTCCGTGCTTTTCGTGCCATGATGATTCTCCCGTTGGCGCAACGGTAATCTTCACCATCGGCAAATGGTTCCGGAAACCTAATCGCCGGCGCGCAGCCGGTAGCCGATGCCGGTTTCGGTCAGTACGAATTGCGGGCGCTCCGGATCGGCTTCGATCTTCTGCCGCAGCTGGCGCACATAGACCCTCAAGTATTGCGCGTCGGTCAATTCGTCCCATAACTCCTTCAGAAGAAACCGGTGCGTCAGCACCTTGCCGGCGTGCTGCACCAGCACGCGCAGCAATTCGTATTCCTTGGGCGACAGCTTGACGTCCTTGTCGCCGGACTTAACCACGCGGCGCACCAGATCGACCGACAAATCGCCGGAACGAAACACCGGCCGCTCGCCATGGACCTGCAACTGGTGCCGCAACGCCGCGCGCATACGGGCCAGCAGTTCATCCATCCCGAACGGCTTCGTCAGGTAGTCGTCGGCGCCGAGGTCGAGCGCCTGGACTTTTCCGGCTTCGTCGCCGCGGCTCGACAGCACCACGATCGGCACGCTGTCGTTACGGCCGCGGATCATGCGCAGCAATTCGTGGCCCTGGATATCCGGCAGGCCGAGGTCGAGAATGATGAGCGCCGGATTCTGCGCCAGCAATTCCAGCGCGAGCTTGCCGTTGGAAGCTTCCAGGATTTCGTAGCCCTGCGTGGTCAGCCCCATCCGCAGCAGCTTGCGGATCGGCGGCTCGTCGTCGATGACCAGGACCTTGACGGGTGCAGCACTCATGCGGCGGTATCCAACATTAGAGCCTCGATTAGAGCCACGATTAGGACCTTGGCTCCGGTTGCATCAGAACCGAGGCTCCCGCTTGCTGTTCTGACGCGCTTTCGTCACGCGAAGCGGCATCTGCTTCGCTCGAAAACGCCATGGTATTGGCCGGGATCGGCAACCGGATGGTGAGCACGGCGCCGCTGCGGTCGGTGCGATTGGTGGCCGAGATCGTGCCGCGCATCGCCTCGACAAAGCCGCGTGAGATCGCCAGCCCCAGTCCGGTACCGGGGCGGACGTGGTCGCCCTTTTGCGCGCGATAAAATTTATCGAACACGCTTTCGAGCTCGGTTTCGGGAATGCCGTCACCCTCGTCGATGATCTGCAGCGTCATCGATTTTTTGTCGCGCTGGCTGCGGATCGATATCGTGGTGCCGGCGGCGGCATATTTCGCCGCGTTGTCCAAGAGATTGAACAGCACCTGCTCGAACAGCACGGCGTCCAGCTCCAGCATCGGCATGTCGGCGGCAAGATCGAGCGAGACCTTGTGATGCGCCAGGATCTTGCTGGCGCGCCGCAACACGCTGCCGACGATCTCGCCGATATCCTGCCGCATCGAATTAGGCACCACCGCGCCGGATTCCAGTTTCGTCATGTCCAGCAGATTGGCGATGAAGCGGTTGAGGCGCTCGGATTCATCGATCACGGTGGCCAGGAGATCGCGCTTTTCGAACTCGCTCAAGCGGCTTCCGAGATCGCGCATGGTGCTGGCGGCACCGAGCACCGAGGCCAGCGGCGTCTTGAGATCGTGCGAGATCGACGTCAACAACGCCGAGCGCAGCCGGTCCGACTCGACGGTACGCTTGACCTGATCCATATCCTCGACCAGCAGCACCCGTTCGATCGCAAGCGCCCCCTGATCGACCAGCGCGTCGAGCAGCCGGCGCGCATCCGGGGTCAACAGCGGTCCGGTGCGGTCGTCATCGATGCCGATGACGCCGATCAGCCCGCGCCCGGTTCGCATCGGCAGGAACAGGCGCTTGGCTCCCGGCAGCGTATCGGAGCCACGTCCGGCGGTGCGATCGTTGGCCCAGGCCCAGTTCGCGGCGGCAAGATCGGCCTTGTCGAGCTGGTCCTCGGGCGGATAACCCGCCTTGACGGTCAGCATCTCGTCCTCCGGCAACAGCAGCACCACGCGCACCTTGAGCATCAGCGCGATCTGATAGGCGGTCGCCCACAGCACGTCGTCCAAGGTCGCGGTGCCGGCGAGCTTGCGGCTGAAGGCGTAAAGCGACTCGGTGGTGCGAATCCGCCCCGTCGCGGTGACCGCCTGGGTACGGACCCGGGCCGCGACGTTGGAAACCAGGATCGCGATCAGCATGAAGAAGAAGAACGCCGCGACATTGGTCGGATCGGTGATCGTGAAGGTATAGACCGGCGGCAGAAAGAAGAAATTGTAGCACAGCGAGGCGGCGACACTGGCCAACATCGATGGCCACAGGCCGAAGCGAACCGCGACACTGACCACGGCGGTGAGAAAAACCAGATCGACATTCTCGATGCCGAAGATCGGCTGGATCAGCTTGGCAGCGCCCAGGCCGATCGCGACGAACGCCAGCGCCATCAGATATGGCCGCGGGTCGAACGGCTCGGGGCGTGCCGCGGTCTGAACCGACGATTTGGCGGCCTTCGAAGGCAATTCATCACCGGCAATCACGTTGACGCTGATATTGCCGGCACGCCGCACCAGATCATGCACCACCGAACCGCGCGTCAGCTCGAACAGCCACGAGCGCGTCGACTTGCCGATGATGATCTGGGTGACGTTGTTGGCTTGCGCGAAACTGATGACGTCGTCGGCGATACGGCGGCCGACCCCGGGAATCGTGACCGCCTCGCCGCCGAGCGATTCCGCCAGCCGCAGATTATCGGCCAGCCGGTCGCGCTGCTCGTCGTTCAGTTGCAGGCTACGCCGCGTCTCGATGCTCAGCGCGGTCCAGGGGGCATGCAGCCGGTCCGCCAGCCGCTTGGTATAGCGCACCAGCCCCGCCGCGCGCGGGTCCTCGCTGAGGCAGACCAGGATGCGCTCGCCCGCAGCCCAGGGCCCTGCGATCGCATTGGCCTGCATGTGCGTCAGGAGCTGTTCGTCAACCCGTTCGGCGGTGCGCCGCAAGGCCAATTCGCGCAGCGCGGTCAGATTCCCCGGCGAGAAATAATGTTCGAGCGCGCGCTCGGCCTGCTTGGGGACATAGACCTTGCCCTCTTTCAACCGCTGGATCAGGTCATCGGGCGTAAGATCGATCAGCTCGATCGCGGCGGCGCGGTCGAACACCGAGTCGGGGACGGTTTCGCGCACCCGCACATGGGTGATCTGCGCCACCACATCGTTAAGGCTTTCGATGTGCTGAATGTTGACCGCGGTATAGACGTCGATGCCTTGGGACAGCAGCTCTTCGACGTCGAGGTAGCGCTTGGGGTGGCGGCTGCCCGGTGCGTTGGTGTGGGCCAATTCGTCGACCAGCGCGATCTGCGGACGGCGCGCGAGCAACCCGTCGAGGTCCATCTCCTCGATCGTCTGGCCCTTGTAGGTGAGCCGTTTGCGCGGCAGCACCTCGAGGCCTCTCAGCAACGCCTCGGTCTCGACCCGTCCGTGGGTTTCGACCGCGCCCACCACGACATCGAGGCCGGCTTTCAACTTGGCGTGGGCGTTCTGCAGCATCTCATAGGTTTTGCCGACGCCGGGGGCGGCGCCGACGAATATCTTGAGCCGGCCGGCCTGATCGTTCTCGCGCCGCGCCGTCTCCAGCAGCGCATCCGGCGAGGGCCTCTTATCGGGGTCGTGGCGCTGATTTGCCATAAGACATTATAGTCCTCGACCCCGGTCCAGCCTAGCGGCGCTATTTCGCAGCCGCCGCGTCGAGCGCCAGATTGAGCGCCAGAACGTTAACGCGGGGTTCGCCGAGCAACCCGGCAAGGCGGCCTTCGGTCGCGTTCGTGACCAGTTGGCGGACGCGGTCTTCCGGCATATTCCGCGCCTTGGCGACCCGTGGCACCTGGAACAGCGCGCCCTCCGGCGAGACGTCGGGATCAAGCCCGCTGGCGGAGGTGGTGACGAGGTCGATCGGCACAGCAGCCGAGGGGTTCTCGGCCTTCAACTTGTCGACATCTTCCTTGACCCGGTCGTTCAGCGCCTTGCTGGTCGGGCCGAGGTTGGAGCCGCCCGAATTGGCGGCGTTATAGGGCGCCGACACCGTCTTGGTGGCGTCCGCCGGATCCGGCGCCGTGGTGGCCGAGGGCCGGCCATGGAAGTACTTGTCGCTCTTGAACTCCTGCCCGATCAGGGCCGAGCCGACCACTTTGCCGTCGCGCTCGATCAGGCTGCCCTCCGCCTGCTTCGGAAAGACCACGCCCGCGATCGCGGTCATCGCCAGCGGATAGCCGAGGCCCGTGATCAGCGTCAGCGCGACCAGAAGGATAATGGCGGGACGAATTTCTTTTAACATGACAATTCTCCTTGGAGTTTTTCGTCATTGCGAGCGAAGCGAAGCAATACAGAGCTACGCAGAACGGGAAAGAGCTGGATTGCTTGGTCGCTTCGCTCCTCGCAATGACGGTCTAATTTCAAGCCAGGTGCAACGCCGCGACCACGAGGTCGATGGCCTTGATGCCGATAAAGGGAATGATGATACCGCCAAGGCCGTAGATCAGCAGGTTACGGCGCAGCAGCGCGCCGGCGCCGATCGCACGATAGGCGACGCCTTTCAGCGCCAGCGGAATCAAGCCGATGATAACAAGCGCGTTGAAGATGATCGCCGACAGGATGGCGCTCTGCGGGCTCGCCAGATGCATGATATTGAGCGTCTCGAGTTGCGGGTAGAAGGTCAGGAAGATCGCGGGGATGATCGCGAAATATTTCGCGACGTCATTTGCGATCGAGAACGTGGTCAGCGCGCCGCGCGTCATCAACAGCTGCTTGCCGATTTCGACCACCTCGATCAATTTGGTCGGGTTGGAGTCGAGATCGACCATGTTGCCGGCCTCGCGCGCCGCCTGCGTGCCGGTGTTCATGGCAACGCCGACATCGGCCTGCGCCAGCGCCGGCGCATCATTGGTTCCGTCGCCGCACATCGCAACCAGCTTGCCCTTGGCCTGCTCGTCGCGAATGAGCTTCAGCTTGTCCTCCGGCGTCGCCTGCGCGAGGAAGTCATCGACGCCGGCTTCGGCGGCGATCGCCGCCGCGGTCATCGGGTTGTCGCCGGTGATCATCACGGTGCGGATGCCCATGCGGCGCAGTTCGGCGAAGCGCTCGCGGATGCCGCCCTTGACGATATCCTTGAGCTGCACGACGCCCAGCAGACGGCCATCCTTGGCAACCGCCAGCGGGGTGCCGCCGGCCTTGGCGATTTCATCCGAGATCGCGCGAATTTCGCGGGCGACATCGGAAGTGATCGACGGCTGCAACGCACGGACGGTGTTTCCCGACGCCATGGTTTGCGCGGTACCGCCGCCGACATAATTGAGGATCGCATCGACCGCGCCCTTGCGGACCGACGACGCCCCGGCATCGACGCCGCTCATGCGGGTCTGCGCCGTGAACGGAATGAAGGTGGCGTTGAGTTCCGCCATGTCGCGGCTGCGGATGCCGTATTTCTCCTTGGCAAGCACCACGATCGAGCGCCCTTCCGGAGTTTCATCCGCGAGCGAAGCCAATTGGGCCGCATCCGCGAGTTCCTGCTCGGTGACGCCCTGCACGGGACGAAACGACGTCGCCTGCCGGTTGCCCAGCGTGATGGTGCCGGTCTTGTCCAGCAGAAGCGTATCGACGTCGCCGGCCGCCTCGACCGCGCGGCCCGACATCGCCAGCACGTTGAAGCGCACCAGCCGGTCCATGCCGGCGATGCCGATCGCCGACAGCAGCGCGCCGATCGTGGTCGGAATCAGCGTCACGAACAACGCCACCAGCACCACCACCGAAATCGAACCACCGGCATAGGCCGCGTAGCTCGGGATTGTGACGGTCGCGAACACGAAGATGATGGTGAGGCCCGCCAGCAGGATGTTGAGCGCGATCTCGTTCGGCGTCTTCTGCCGTTCGGCGCCTTCCACCAGCTTGATCATGCGATCGATAAAGGTCGAGCCTTGCGCCGCGGTGATGCGGACCCGGATCCAGTCGGACAATACCTGCGTGCCGCCGGTGACCGCGGAACGGTCGCCGCCGGATTCGCGGATCACGGGTGCGGACTCTCCAGTGATCGCGGCTTCGTTCACCGAAGCGACGCCTTCGATCACTTCGCCGTCGGACGGGATATTGTCGCCGGCTTCGACCAGCACGATATCGCCGACCTTGAGGCTGGTGCCCGATACCAGCCGATAGGTCTTGTCGGAGCCCGACAGCAGCTTGGCCTGGCTCTCGGTGCGGGTCTTCTTGAGCGATTCGGCCTGTGCCTTGCCGCGGCCTTCGGCGACCGCTTCGGCGAAATTGGCGAACAGCACCGTGAACCACAGCCACAGGATGATCTGGAAGGTGAAGCCGAGATTGGCTCCGCCGGTGACGAGGTCCCGCACGAAGATCACCGTGGTCAGGGCCGCGACGACTTCAACCACGAACATCACCGGGTTCTTGATCATCAGCCGCGGGTCGAGTTTTGCAACCGCCGATCCCATCGCCGGGAACACGATCTTCGGATCGAGCATCGCGGAGACCGGCACGCGCTTTTGTAATTTCATGGCTTCCATGGACGTAAACTCCTTAAGGCGCAGATCCAGAGCGTTTTCGAGCGAAGTGGGCACCGGTTCGCGTGAAGAAAACGCGTCAAAACAAAAGGCTCAGAACAGGGTGTTGGCATTCATCGAGAGGTGTTCGACGATCGGCCCTAGCGCCAGCGCCGGGAAGAACGTGAGACCGCCGATGATCAGGATCACGCCGACGACGAGGCCGACGAACAGGCCACCGGTGGTCGGCAGGGTGCCGGCCGACGCCGGAATCGATTTCTTGCCGGCCAACGAACCCGCCAGCGCCATCGCCGGCACG
>Ga0302314_10021477_pt1 | contig 10625 bp, 8 predicted proteins | sample III_Palsa_N2_3_FD_200533 | JGI IMG/M metagenome (GOLD analysis project Ga0302314, IMG submission 200533) | Peat permafrost microbial communities from Stordalen Mire near Abisko, Sweden - III_Palsa_N2_3 | ecosystem: Environmental > Terrestrial > Soil > Palsa > Peat permafrost | place: Sweden... | reverse complement strand
TCCCGATTTCACCGCCGACTGCACCGAAGGCAAATTGCACTTCTATGACTGGGCCGGCGACCATTGGGTGCTGTTCTTTTCCCACCCCAAGAATTTCACGCCCGTCTGCACCACCGAACTGGGCGCGGTCGCCAAGCTGAAACCGGAATTCGACAAGCGTGGCGTCAAGGTGCTGGGCCTGTCGGTGGACCCGGTGAGCAATCACGAGAAATGGGCCGCCGACATTGCCGAGACCCAAGGCACCGCCCCCAATTATCCCATGATCGGCGACACCGATCTCGCGGTCTCCAAGCTTTACGGCATGCTGCCGGCCGATGCGCCCGGTACCTCGGAAGGCCGCACCCCGGCCGACAACGCCACGGTGCGCAATGTCTTCATCATCGGCCCCGACAAGAAGATCAAGCTGGTGCTGGTTTACCCCATGACCACGGGGCGCAACTTCGCCGAGATTTTGCGCGTCATCGACTCCATGCAGCTGACGTCCAAGCACAAGGTGGCGACGCCGGCCGACTGGCAGCAGGGCGGCGATGTCATCATCACCGGCGCGGTGTCGAATGACGATGCGGCCAGGCTGTTCCCCGGTTTCAAGACGGTGAAGCCCTATCTGCGCACCACGACGCAGCCCAAGTAATGGGCGCACTGCTTGCCCGCATCGGCATAGACCTGCCGATCTTCCAGGCGCCCATGGCCGGCACCTCGACACCGGCCATGGCGGCGGCGGTGTCCAACGCCGGCGCGCTGGGCGCGATCGGGATTGCGGCGGAAAGCGTGGAGGGTGCGGGCAAGATGATCCGCGCCACGCAAGCCCTGACCAACCGGCCATTCAATGTGAATGTCTTCTGTCACCGGCCGGCCACCGCCAATGCGGCGGTGGAAGCGGCCTGGATCGCGCGGCTGAAGCCGGAATTTGGCGCACTGGGCGCCGAGCCGCCCGCCGCTTTGCGCGAAGTCTACCAGACGTTTCGTGGCCATGCGGCAATGACCAGGCTTTTGCTGGAGACCCGGCCCGCCATTGTCAGCTTTCATTTCGGTCTGCCCGAAACCGACCAGATCAAGGCGCTGAAACAAGCGGGTATCCTGCTGTTCGGTTCAGCGACCAGCCTGGCGGAAGCGCAAAGACTGGCCGATGCGGGCGTGGACGCCATTGTGGCGCAAGGCTATGAGGCCGGCGGCCATCGCGGCGCGTTTGACGAGAATGCGCCCGACGACCGGCTGGGTACTTTTGCCCTGACCCATCTTCTGGCGAAGCGCGTCGACCTGCCTGTCATCGCCGCCGGCGGCATCATGGATGGCGCCGGCATTGCCGCGGCCTTGAAGCTGGGTGCCGAGGCTGCGCAGATGGGCACCGCCTTTATCGGCTGTCCGGAATCTTCGGCCGATCAGGGCTATCGCGCCGCGCTGGCCGGCGAGGCCGCCAACCACACCACAATGACGCGCGCCATTTCCGGACGCCCTGCCCGCTGCCTCGCCAACCGCTTCACCAAACTAAGCGAAACCATTTCTGACGCCGAGGTGCCCAGCTATCCAATCACCTACGACCTGGGCAAGGCGCTGCACGCGGCGGGCAAGGCCAAGGGCGAGTTCGGCTTCGGCGCGCAATGGGCCGGCCAGGGCGCGCCCCTGTCGCGGCCGATGCCGACGGCGGAACTGGTCAAGGTTCTGGCAGCGGAACTGGCGACGGCTTAACCCCATTCCGTTTGTCATTCCCGCGCAAGCGGGAATCCAACGTTCGGTCGCTTTGCCAATTCAGAAGTTGGATGCCCGCTTGCGCGGGCATGACAACTAAAGCTGAGGCTGGTTCTTCGCCCGCTTCTTCCACTTGTAGATCGCCAGCGAGTTCTTCCAGAAATACTTCTCCGCCGCCGCGCGGGAGCGGGTGGCGAAATAGGCGCGCGCGATGGCGACGATCTCGGCCGGCGTGGCGGTGCCCCAGCTGTTGGGCCAGTCGCTGCCGAACACCACCCGGTCTTCGCCGAAAGTCTCCATCAGCTGGTCCAGCCGCGCCTTGTGGGCGGCAAGGCCGCGCGCCTTCATCGAGCGGTGATCGATCTCCGACAGCTTGGCGTTGATCTTGGGCCGGCCATGAATCTCCTTCAGCACCGCGTCATAGCCCGCCTGCTCTCCGGGCGCAGGGTCAAACTGCGGCAGGTGATCGATCACGATGCGCAAGGATGGTACCTTGTCATTGATCTTGATCATGGCCTGAAGCAGGCCAATCGTGGGATTGGCGCTGTCCATCACCATGTCGGCATCGGCGACGCGCTTTAGCCCGTCAATGAATTTGGGATCGTCCACCTGCTTGGCAACCTCGCGGTTCCAAATATTGCCGCAGCGGATGCCCAGAAACAGCGGGTCCTTGCGGAAGCGGGCGAGCTCGTCGGCGAATTCCGGATTTTCCGGCTCCAGGTCGCCGACCGTGCCGACAAACAGGGGATCGGTATGCTCCTGCTCCAGGACCCAGAGATTGTCTTCGATCCAGGGGCTGGCCTCCAACTCGATGGCCCCCACGATGCCCAGCGGCACCGCATAGCCGCGATAGGTCGAGGGCAGCGCCACGCCGTTCTTCTCCTTGGCCCATTCCGGCGAGCCGGCATAAGGCACGCCCTGCGGGCGGCGGGAGTCGAACAGATGGACGTGGGTGTCGATGATGGGAATGTCGGCCAGCGGCGCGGCTGCTTGCGCGATACTGGCCGAAAGTGCGGCCGCTGCGGCCCCGGTAAGAAAGTCGCGCCGCTGCATCGTCATCCCCTGCCCCCTTGTGGCTCGATTATTGTTTCGCGCGTTCCAGGCCATGGCCCAGCCACAGCGAATAGGTGCCGGACTGGGTGATGTATTTCAGGAAGGCCGCCGCTTCCTTGGGATGGGCGCTGCGCGCCGTCACCGCCGCGGCGCTGTCGATATAGGCGCCCAGCGAATCCGGCACCGGACCGGCGTTGGACAGCTCATCGGGATGATTGATGATCTCGCAGATCAGCTGCAGCGCCATCTGGCCCTCGCCACGCGCCACCGCTTGGCCGCCTTCGCCATTGTGGCTGATCTTGCGCTTCACGCCCGCGAATTCCGGGTGGGAGTTCAGCATATTGTCGATGATCTTGGCTTCCATGCTGCCGGTGGTGGGATCGGAATACATCACGCTGTCGGACGCTTTCAGCACCGCCGCCAGCTTCTCGACCGTGGAAATGTCCGGGATGCCATCGCCCTTGTGCAGGGCAAGCCCGATACGCACCCGCCCGATATTCATGCGGGTGGATGAGGTCACCGACTTGTCGGTCTGGGCCTGGTCCATCAGGGCATAGGGCAAAAAGACGATATCGGCGGCCGGATTGCCGCCTTTCAGCTCGTCGCCCATCTTGGCCATGTTCAGGGTGACGATATCGACCTTGACGCCCATCTCCTTCTCAAAGCCCATCGCGAAGTCGCGCAGGCCCGAATTGGCGGTGACCGCGGGCGTGATCACGCGCAGGGTGACACCTTGCGCGAAGGCGGGCGTGGCGAGGGCCGCCATCACCGCGGCCATGATGAATTTACGCATATATACTTCTCCTCTTTCTATTTCGCTGATGCGCCTTCGGCGCCCATATCCACATTCTTGGCCTCGGGCCCCAGCCACGCCAGCACGGCGATCAGGAGCGCCGCGCAGGTGGCGACCACCGCCAGCGCCAGGCTGTAATCCTTGTTGAAATGCTCGGCGATGCCGGTCTGCAGCGGCGCATTCACCGCCGCGATCAGGTTGCCCAGCTGGTAAACGGTGCCGGCAAAGGTGCCGCGCGCCGCCGCCGGCGCCAACTCGTTCAGATGCGCCGGCACCACGCCCCAGGCGCCCTGCACACAGACCTGCATCAGGAAGGCGCCGATCGCCAGCATCAAGGGCGTCGAGCCGTGCGACCAGAACCAGATCACCGGCAGCGCCAGCAAGGCCATCAGGATGATAGTCTTGCGCCGGCCGAAGCCCTGGCTGAAGGAGCCAAAGAACAGCCCGCCGATGATGGCGCCGATATTGCCGATCACCAGGATGTTCTTGACCGTGCGTGGATCAAAGCCATGCTGCACGCGCAGGAAGGTGGTGTAGACGTCCTGGGTGCCGTGGCTGAAGAAGTTGAAGCCGGTCATCAGGAGGATGGCGAACAGCGCCACCTTGCCGTGGGCGCGCAGGATGGCAAAGGTGCCCGCCTCTTTCTGCTTGGCGCTCTCGCGGCTGAAGAAGCGCGACTCCGGCACGCAGGCATAGATATAGACAATCAGAAGTGCGGCCGGGATCACGCCGACCATGAACATGCCGCGCCAGCCCAGCATCGGATAGAGATAGCCGAAGATCAAAGCGGAGACGAGAAAGCCCGACGGATAGCCCGACTGCAGCAGGCCCGAGACAAAACCCCGCGCCTCCGGCTTGATGGTCTCCATCGAAAGCGAGGCGCAGATGCCCCACACCCCGCCCATCGCTACACCGAAGGCGGCGCAGGCGACATAAAAGACGTAAATGTTGGGCGTGAAGGCGATCGCAAAGCTCAGGATCGAATAGAGCGCGATGTCCAGCATCAGCACCGGACGGCGGCCGAAATGGTCGGCCAGGCGGCCGAAGATGAAGGCGCCGATGGGCCGGCAGACCAGGGTCAGCATGGTCGCCACCGCCACATTGGTGATGGAGGTGCCGAACTGGGCGGCAATGTCCTTGAACACCAGGGTCAACAGGAAAAAGTCATAGGCATCCAGGGTCCAGGCGAGATAGCTCGCCGTCACGGTATGCCTGGCCGTGGGCGTCCAGCCTTTCAGTGCCTCCAACGCCATGCCATTCCCCTAGTATGAATTTTTGTCATGAGTATGCAGGGGCTGCCGGATTGAGCAAGCCTTCTGACGGCCGAAAGACCTTTCGCCGCGAACGCACCGCAACAATCAGATAATGTCGATGCGGAAGACATAGCCGCCGCTGGGACTGTTGAGCGGCGGAAAGCCGGGGCGCGCATATTTGGCGTCGATCGGCCAACCCGGATGCTCGCCCGCATCCACGCCATAGAGCTGACCCTCCAGCACACAGACATCATGCATGTCGCAGGAGCCGGGAACGAAATCCACAAACTCCACCGGCTCGCCCTTCTTGATGTCGTATTTGACCAGCCCGGGCGTATAGCCGTCATAGCCCGGCACCTTGGGGTCCTGGGTGCCATAGACCTGCAAGATGAAATTGCCGTCCACTTCGATGCCGTGCAGCCGGTCCACGCGCGCGGCGGGAAACATGAAATCGCATTCCCAGGTCACGGGGTTCATGCGCACCAGGGCTTCCAGCCGGTTGGACTGGATCCACAGCCGGCCGCCATCGGTATTCTCCCAGGCCAGGCCGTGGCAGGAGCCACCGTTGTTTTTCGGCCCGAACGGAATCTGGCGCTGGCTGACGGTCTTGCCGTTCATGTCGGTCTGGAACACGCCCTCGACCGGCGGATCGGGCGGATTGTGCACCGAGGCGCCATTGGCGCCGCTCCACACAAAACCGTTGCCCACCGCCATGCCGCTGCAGTCTTCGCATTTGGTGACGACGCTGTGCAGCACCTTGCCCTTGCGGTCGAGCAGCCAGGCGGTTTCCGGTCCCCGGTCATGGCGCTGCTGCTGCACCCAGAAGCCGCGCCCGTCCGGATCGGCGGTGATGGCGTTGGGCCAGGACGGCGGCGTCAGGAACAGCTGGGTGGTGCGGGCTTTGCGGCGCGGAATGGGTGTGGGGCCCATGCTGCCGAGCGTGCGGCCCAGCTCATCGGTGCCGGGCTTCTGCATCTGCGCCTGTGCGAGCGCGGGGCCGGCGGCGAGCAACGCCGCGCCGGTGAGGAATTGGCGCTTGTCCATGCGAGCTCCTACTTTTCTAAGAAGACCATGACCGCGGGCGAACCCAGGGCCATGAACTTGCCGGTGAATTTCGGTACGCCGTCGGCGCCAAGGCGGAAGGTGACGACATTGTTGCCGCTCTGGTTCAGCGAATAGATGAACTTGCCCGACGGATCGATGGTCAGGCTGCGGGGATTGTCGGCCTGGGTCCAGGTGTTGGCGACGCGGGTCGGCATGCCATCGGCGCCGATATTATAAGTGACGATGGAATCCTCGGTGCGGTTCGCGCCGTAGAGATGCTTGCCCGCCTTGTCGATCAAGAGTTCCGAAGTGGTGTTGGAGCCCTGATAGCCATCCGGCAGCGAGGAAATGGACGGACCCTTCTGGGTCAGCTTGCCGTCGGCAAAGCCGTAAGCCGTCAGGCGCGAGTCCTGTTCCTGCTGCTGGTAAAGGATCTTGCCGTCAGGCGAAAAAGCGAAGTGGCGCGGGCCGGCGCCGGGCACCGCCTTGGTGACGGAAGCCTCGGTAAGCTTGCCGCTGGTGGTGTCGAGCTTCCAGACAAAGATCTGGTCGCGGCCGGCATCGGCGCCGATGACATATTTGCCCGTCGGATCGGGCAGGATCATATGGCCTCTGGAGCCGTGGGGGTTGGGATCCCCGAACATGCCGGCCGGCTTGTCGGCGGCGTTGTAGAGGCTCATGGGACCGCCCGGCTTCACCACATCGGTGGCCTCGCCCAGGCTGCCGTCGGGTTTCAGCCGGATCACTTCATAGGCGCCGCCGGTGTAATCGGCGACCAGCAGAAACTTGCCCGACGGATCAATGCTGGTGAAACAGGGGATCGAGCCGCCGGAGTCCACCATGTTGAGCTGCTTCAGCGCGCCGCTGGCCTGATCCACCGCAAAGGCGGTGACCGAACCGCTCTTGTTGGCGCCGAAGGTGGCGACCTCATTCACCGCATAGAGAAACTTGTGGTCGGCCGACAGCACGATCCAGGACGGCGACACGGTCTTGGCGACAACGCGCGGATTGGACGGCGCGCCGGTCGAAGGGTCCACATCCACCAGATAGATGCCTTCGCCATGGCCATTGGCGGCGGCTCTGGGATCGGCCGGGTTACCCGTATAGGTGCCGATATAGGCGCGGGCGGCGAAGGCTGTGTTGGCCGATGCCAGCATCAGGGCCGCGGTGGCGGCGGCGGTCAGAAATTTCATCAATCTCTCCTTATCGTTGGTCCGGCAGGGCGAAGACGAAAATCGCCGCGCCATTGTTGGGATGATGGACGTCGGGCATCAGGGTGGTGGGCTTGCCCACAGGGCTGCCGCCGCCAAGGCCGGTTTCCACCGCGACATACTGCTTGCCGTCCACCGAATAGCTGATGACATGGCCCTGCACGCTGGTCGGAAGACGGGTCTGCCACAGGGTCTTGCCGGTCTGGGTCTCAAAGGCGCGGAAACGCCGGTCGAAATCGCCGACAAAGCCCACGCCGCCATCGGTGGTCAGCACGCCGGTGAGGAACGGCGCCTTCTGCTGAAAGCTCCACAAAGGCTTCATGGTGGTGGTGTTGTAGGCGACCAGCTTGCCCAGATTGCCGTCGGTGCCCGGCATCTCGAACAGGCGCTGGGAGCCTGCATCGCCGCCCACGCCGATCTTCTTTTCCATCGGCTCGGCGCGCATCAGGACGCAGGACTGATGCAGCGGAATGACGAGCAGGTCGCTCTTGGGATCGTAGCTGGTCGCCGGCCAGTCATGGCCGCCCGCCGGTCCCGGACAGGACGAGATCCATTCCCCGACCTTGGCGTCCTGCACATCCTTGCGATAGGTCGGGATGCCGGTCTTGGGATCGATCTTGGTGAAGACATTCTGGAAAAGGGTCTGGGCGCTGTCTTCATACTTGCCGGTGACGCGGTTGAGCTTCCACAGGATGCCCACCTTGCCGATGGTCAGCAGGTCCTTGGACGTGCCGTGATCCACCAGCACGCGCTCGAACACTTCATCCAGGTCGAAATTCTCGCCCGGCGCATGGGTGTAGAACCACTTCAAGGTGCCCTTGTCGGGATCGAGCGCCAGGGTTGAGTTGGCGTACAGCGTCGAGCCGCCGCCGGTGTCGCGGCTGGCGCGGGTCCAGGGCTTGGACTGGGCGGTACCCCAATAGGTCGTGTTCAGTTCGGGATCGTAAGTGCCCGCGATCCAGGTCTCCGCGCCTTGGCGGAATTCATCCGGCAACCCGTTCCAGGTGTCGCCGCCGGGCTCGCCCTTGAGCGCGATGGTCTTGAAGCGCCAGGCCACCTTGCCGGTGTCGGAATCATAGGCACTGATGAAACAGTGCTTGGTCTCATAGCGGTTGCAATAGGTCAGACCGACCAGGATCTTGCCATGAATGGCGATGGCGCCGCCGGTGTTGGAATAGCCTTCCTTGGCGTCCTCGATCACCGACTGCCAGACGATCTTGCCGGTCTTGGCGTCCAGCGCATAAAGCTTGGCGTCGGTGGTGGGCACGAAGATCTTGTCGCCGTAAAGCGCCAGGCTGCGCGTCGCGCCATAGGCCCGCGTCGGCGCCGGCCCGATGCGGTTCTCCCAGATCAGCTCGCCGGTTTTCGCATCCAGCGCCTGCACCGTGTTGGCGACATTGGACAGGAACATGATGCCGTCATGCACGATGGGGGTGACTTCGCTGGCCCCGCCCTCGTTCATCGCCCAGGACCAGGCCAGCTGAATGTTCTTCACATTGCCGGCGTTGATCTCGCCCAGGGGAGAATGGCTCCAGCCCTGATAGGTGCGCCGGTACATCAGCCAGTCGCCATCTTTGGGATGGGCCAGCATCTGGTCGGTGACCGGATCATAGCTTTTCAGGGCTCCTGCCACCGTCACGCCAAAGCGCCCTGGCGGATAAGACGTCGCCGGACGCGCTGCGCCGCCGCCACCGGCGGCCGCGGGGGCTTCCGCCAGCTCGGCCGGCATCTTGCCGTCGGCGATCGCGTTGATCTTGAGTTTTTCCGCGCCGGTGAAGGCGGTGGCGCCGGGCTTGGCGCCATTGGCCGCCAGCACGAAGGAGACGATGCGGCGGTAAGTGTCGGCATCCAGACTGTTGCCATTACCGTAAGGCATCGAGGCCTTGACCAGATTGTACAGCTCGTCGCTGGAGCGGTTGCCCCAGGCGGCGATGAAGGTCGCGCCCGAAAGCGGCGGCGCCTCGCCCGCGCCTTGCAGCCGCGCGCCATGACACTGGGCGCAGTTGGCGGCATAAAGCGCGCGGCCGGCCCGCGACTGGTCAGGGGTGAAGGGACCATTGTCCAGCGCGACGGCGCTGACACTGACAAGGGCGGAGGCAAGAACCGAACAGGCCAAAATCTTTTTCATCGCCGCCCTCTACTTCGCCGGCACATCGAATTGCGGCAGGAAACCAGCGCCTGCCACCGGCACGTCCTGGCCGGGATCGGCATGGGGCGGCAGAAGCCAGCCGGTCAGATTGCCGTCCGGCGCCTTCTGGCTGTTGATCTGTACATAGAAGTGTCCGTGACGCACGGCAGCCACCTGCTTGGCGGAAAGAGTCACGCTGCCCGACACGGTGCCCGACATGCCCGGCGTGACGGTCAGGTCGAAAGCCTTGGGCCCCGGAATGGCGATGCCCGGCCCGTCATAAAGCTCGGCGGTGGTGGCGTTGCTGGTCAGGCCATGGAAATCGGCCGTGAGAGTCAGCATGTTGCCATTGAGTTCGGCATGCGCCCTGCCCTCGCCGGTGATGTTGACGCGGGTGCCATCGGTCAGCGGCGACGCCGCAAGCCGGGTTTCGAATTGTTCTTTTTGGGGGGTCGCTCGTCCGGACGCTGCCGCTTCGGACCCCGCCGACGCTCCCTGCGCAAAAGCGGGCCCTGCCGCCCATGCCAGCGCCAGCACGCAAGTTAAACCGAGCCGCAAATCCATCCCCCGTCCCAACAGTTTTTGTGTTTGTTGGGCGAGTCTTAGCACGGCCCGGGCATGTCCCCAACCCGGGTCTCTCACCTTGCGAGGAAAGATAAAACCGCCCGACGGAGATCGGACGGTGGCCGGCAGGGTAGCCGCTGCCACCGTCCCAGAGGCTGGTTGCGGACACCCCGGCGCTCCTCTCCCGGTATATGCCGCACGGCAGGCCAACCGGCCAGTGCAGCTATGCTGCCCCTGCGGCCTGCAAGATCAGCCCGGCAATTTCCCTGGGATGCGAAATCAAGGACAGATGGCTCGCCTGCACTTCGATTGTCGTCGCGCCCATGCGTTTGGCCATGAACCATTCGAGATCGGGATTGATGGTCCGGTCTTGCGTCGACACCGCGTAAAAGCTCGGTTTCAGGCGCCAGGCCGCGTGTGTGGTCTTGCCGGTCAGAAGCGCCTTGTGAAACGGCTCCTGGACAGCGTAGAGCGCCCTTGCCTTGGCCTCGGGCAGATCGCCGGCGAAATCGCGCAGGAAAGCCGCCTCGCTCAGCCTGCCCTCATCGCCATCAAAGACGATACCGGCCGAAGCGGGCGGCGTGGGAAATGTCTTGGCCAGCGACGCATAGTCTTCGCCCGCATCCGGCGCGCGCGCCGCCACATAGACAACGGCTGATACTTTCGGATCGGCGCCGGCTTCCGTCACAATCATTCCGGAGAAGGAATGTCCCGCCAGCACCGTCGGCCCGTCCTGGCGGGCCAGTACGCGCCGGGTCTCCTCGACCGCATCTTCCAGGGTGGTCAGCGGATTCTGCACCGACGTCACGTTCTTGCCGGCGGCCTGCAGCAGCGGAATGACTTCGGACCAGCTTGATCCATCCGCGAACAGGCCGTGCACCAGGACAATGTTG
>Ga0302314_10021475_pt1 | contig 10625 bp, 11 predicted proteins | sample III_Palsa_N2_3_FD_200533 | JGI IMG/M metagenome (GOLD analysis project Ga0302314, IMG submission 200533) | Peat permafrost microbial communities from Stordalen Mire near Abisko, Sweden - III_Palsa_N2_3 | ecosystem: Environmental > Terrestrial > Soil > Palsa > Peat permafrost | place: Sweden... | reverse complement strand
GAATTGGACTCGGACTTATGTCATGTCCCAATTTCATAGTTTCGAGTGGCAGACAATTCTGTCCCGAATTCAAAGCATCCCACCTCAATGAGTGACTCGGCCTGATTACGCCAAGACTCTACAATCTCTTTGCAATGTCAGTTTTGCCCAACGAGCCGGTTGACCCGCGTACTCGCAATACCATCTGTCCTCCAGGAGTTTTGTCTTCGCCCTTTGGGAGAACTGGAGAACTCTGCGAAAAATCTGGGAACTTGCTCTTCCGCAGGGCCGTAACTATTCCGTAGGAGGTTAACATGCACGATATAAAGGCACGGTTGTCTTTATTCTGGCTCTTCGCGTTATTGAACTACCTGTATGCGGACTGTACTGCCCTGTTTGCTATTGTTGGCTCGCCAAATCTATCCGACGCCCCACATTTCGCGCCGTGGGTTCTGCTGGCTTCATCGGTCTTCATGGAAATACCCATAGCCATGATTGTGGCGTGTCGACTACTTCCGTTTAGAGCGAACCGGCTGGCGAATATCATCGCGGGAACAATCGTGACCCTTATAAACGCCGGCCTGACCTTCATTCCGCCTCTGGTCGGCGCCCGGACGCCCGCTCTTCCTGCGTACTTGTTCTTCGCAACTGTCGAAACTGTGGCCACCTCGTTCATCGTCTGGTGGGCGTGGACTTGGTCAGGGGGTGAAGCCGTAGCTAGTTCGAATTAACATTTTTCGAGCTGCCCGTTGTACGCCACAATCGCGAATAGGACCTCTGGCAAATCTCCGGTGCGCAAATCAGAGCTTCACACAGGGGCGCCTTGTTTGTGCTGCGCGGTGGTCCGCCGTGGCAAGTGCTCCCACAGCCCGCGCGCCGAGAGGATGACGGAGAACAGAGCGGTCACGCCGAGCGCGAGGAGCGTCCAGATAAAGAAGAAGGCTCCGTTGGACTTGGCGATCGCTCCGCCGACTCCCGCCCCCTTCATGTGGACGACGGGGACGACCAATTCAAGCAGCGACACGACGAGGAGCAGGACGTACCCAGATCGCTTTCCCGCCAGCACCAGCGTTCCATACAGCTGGACAACCAAAATGGGCAGCACGATGAGGTCTGACATCGTTCCTGGTTCCATTCCCCGAACGATGTCGTCCGTCATGTGAAACAACATGAAGAGGATCGAGAGAAGAGACGCGATGGTTAACGTAACGTTCTGTTTCATTGGATATCTCCTTGTTAGACTGGAGCGCCCTACTCTTGCAATGCGCGGAGGATAACACTTTTACCCTGGGGAGACTTTTATTCCGGTTGGGGTTTTTCTACTCATAGCCGCGAGGAGACCAGCTGAGTATCGCTCGATGATTCTTCTGGTAGCGTGGTGGAACATCTCGCATGGCGGGGTGATGGCTATTCAAACCGTGGAAGCATGGAGTCACGGTGTCCACCGAAACTTTGCTGACGTGATCGTATCCCTTGTGTTCGGAGTTGTCCTGTTAGCGCTTCTGCCAGCAAAACGAGAGGTAGTCGCGCCGGGAGTTGCGTGAACGAGCGCAGAACCCCCACTCTACGCGGATAACCGTTTCTTCTCGTCTTCGTTTCACTGTTTTTGCCCGAGGGGATGACAGTGTAGCGCAGCGGCTCTTGGCAGATTGGCGTTAAATGGCCAATGCACTCAGCAGCAAACTGACCACTACTCATATATCCCGCCGCATCCTGCGAACGGCTAGCAATTCAAATTTGAACGCTGTCGAACTTGTGCTTTCAACCTGATTTAATGATAACCAATTGCACAGGTAAATACGCCAAGCGTATCTCCTTCAATATGAGCGAGATAGATGGATCGGGGCTTGACAAGTTTTGCGGCAGTGGCCTTGAGGCGTGCGGAGTAGACTTGGCTTTGTTGCATCAAGTTTAGATTTCACGGAGTCCCGAATGATCGTCATCGATACCGAGCACGTAGACCTTGAAACTCCCACCGGCAAGATGCGGACGCATATTGTGCGGCCTGCGGTGTCGGGGAGATTTCCCGGGATACTGCTGTATTCGGAGATCTTTCAGGTGACCGCACCGATCCATCGGACGGCGGTTCAGTTGGCGGGACAGGGGTATGTGGTGGCTGTGCCGGAGATCTATCACGAGCACCTACCGCTGGGGACGGTGCTGGCGTATGACCAGGAGGGCTCGGATAAGGGCAATGCGCTAAAGACCGCCAAGCCTGTGCAGGCTTACGATGATGACGCGCGCGCGGTGCTGGCGCACCTGGCCGCGCGGCCCGATTGCACAGGCCGGCTAGGCGTGATGGGGATCTGCATCGGCGGCCATCTGGCGTTCCGGGCGGCGATGAATCCGGAGGTTCTGGGCGCGGTCTGCTTCTATGCGACGGATATCCACAAGGGTGGCCTGGGCCTTGGGATGAAGGACGACTCGATAGCTCGCGCGGGCGAGATCAAGGGCGAGCTGCTGATGGTCTGGGGACGGCAGGACCCGCACATACCGACCGAGGGACGTATGCAGGTGCTGGCCCGACTGAACGAGGTAGGAACGCGCCTGAACTGGCATGAGGTGAATGGGGCTCATGCGTTCTTGCGCGATGAAGGGGTGCGGTATGACCCGGAACATGCGCGGAGTATGTTTGGGCTGGCGCTGGGGCTGTTTCATCGGACGCTGGCGGTGGGTGGGGCTTAGACAGGCGCGGCAGCTTCAGGTGTCGTTGGCGGCGTCTGTTTGGCTCGGATGGTTGCGCCGAGGCATGCCGCTGGAATCATGAGGATCAATCCGGTGATCCAGACGGCTGGAGGCGCGGGGTGCGCTTCATGAAAAGGCCCGGCGATCATGACGTAGAGGGTGAACGCTGCTTCGATGGCGCCCATGATCGCGGCAAGAGTGAGTTGGGAGCGGCGTGCGATCCAGGCCGTGACGTAACCGCCTACCCCGATGGCGAACGTCGTATAGACCACCATGAAGATCCTGGCCGGAATATTGCCCCCAAGAGCCGCCGCGTCGGGCAGCGCTTGCGGAAACAGATGCATAAGGAGCGGATCGACGGCTAATTCGATTGCGAACGCGACAATGGTCAGCGCGACAAGTCCCGCGAGTACGGCCAAGATGCTGCGAATCATTGTGGCTCCTTCTCACCCTAAGTTGATGGCTTGCTCTTTCGGGATACCTGCTGCTTGGGCACCTACTCTAAGTAGGCTTTCAGCCAGGGGTCGGTGGAGTGGGTGAGCTCGCGGGTGGTACCGTCGAAGACTACTTTGCCTTCGTTGAGGACCAGGAATTTGGTGTTGGGATCGAGGCTACCGTCGGCGATCTTCTGCATGTGGTTGGTGTTGGGGTCCCAGCAGTGGGTGGCGAGGGTGAAGGCGTCCTGCAGGCGGTGCGTGATGAGGAGCGAGGTGGCCTTGGAGACGTCGCGCTGCTTTACGACCAGCTCGATGATGGTGGTGGAGGTGATGGGGTCGAGGCCGCCGGTGGGAGAGTCGTAGAGGATGAGGTCGGGTTTGGTGATGATGGCGCGGGCGATGGAGACGCGGCGGCGCATGCCTCCGGAGAGCTCGGAGGGGAACTTGTCGATGGCCTTTTCGAGCTCGACGAAGCGGAGGGCTTCGACGACGCGCGTATGCACCTCGTCTTCGGGGACGTGGTCTTCGTGCAGGCGGTAGGCTACGTTGTCTTCTACGTCGAGCGAATCGAAGAGGGCGCTTTCCTGGAAGACCATGCCGACATGGGCGCGCAGGGCGAAGATCTCGCGCTCGGACATCTCTGAGAGATTGCGTCCGAAGACGGAGATCTCGCCGCTATCGGGCAGGAGCAGGCCGTTGGCGAGTTTCATCAGCGTGCTTTTGCCACCACCTGCGGGGCCGAGGATGATGCGGGTTTCGCCGCGAGCTACGGTAAAGGAGACTTCGTGGAGGACGGTGTGATCTTCAAAGCCGATGGAGACGTCTTTGAACTCGACCAGCGGCGTGCCTTCGGGGAGGACGATGGGCTCGCGTTGAAAGGCTGGGCTGGAGGTGGCCATGCGTTACCTTCCGAAGATGCCGATCATGAGCTGGGTTACGAGGAAGTCCGTAAGGATGATTAGGACGGAGGAGACAACGACAGCCTGTGTAGTGGCGCGGCCTACGCCGCGGGTTCCGCCGGTGGTGGTGAGGCCGTAGTAGCAGCCGATGCTGGCGATGATAAAGCCGGAGAAGAGCGGCTTGGTGAGGCCTTCCACGACGTCGCCGTAGGCCAGCGACATGTAGGCAGTGTGGAAAAATGCGGGACCATTAAGATGCAGGAGCGTGACCGCGATGAGGGCGCCGCCGGCGGTTCCCATGGAGTCCGAGATGATGGTGAGGAAGAAAAGCATGAAGACCGTCGCCACGATGCGTGGGGTGACGAGCTTGCGGATGGGGTCGGTGCCGAGGGCGCGCATGGCGTCGATCTGCTCGGAGACCTTCATGGAGCCGAGTTCGGAGGCCATGCCGGAGGCGTTGCGGCCGGAGACCATGAGGCCGGTGAGGACGGGGCCGAGTTCCTTGACCATGGAGAGCGCGACGAGGCGACCGGTCATGCCGACGGCGCCGAACTCCTTGAGCGAGACGGCGGCCTGCAGGGCGAGGACGCAGCCGGTGAAAAAGCCGGTGAGAACGACGATGGGCAGGCTGCCGAAGCCGATGGAATCCATCTGGGTGAAGGTGTCGGCGATGTAGCGGGGTTTGGAGAAGATATCGCCGAGCGCACGACCAGCGAGGAGAGAATACTCCTGCACCGATGCAACGACGCTCTTGGCGTAGGCTTCTGGGGAGAAAAGGCTCATGCGGCTCGCTGTGGCTCAGAGTATCAGATGCGCGGCGGATGTCGAAGTGTCATAAAGGTTGCGGGCGATTTCCGATGCTGCCGGAATGGCCGGTCAATGAGAAAATAGAGGGATGGCCACGATGAAAGCCGCCGTGCTGCATGCACGCGAAAATTTGCAGGTTGAGCAGGTTGAGCTACCCGTTGCGGGGCCGGGCGAGCTGGTGCTGCGCGTGGACGCGGCGCTGACCTGCGGGACTGACCTCAAGGTCTTTCGGCGGGGCTATCACGCGAAGATGCTGACGCTGAACCGACTGTTTGGCCACGAATTGGCTGGGACGGTGGTGGAGCTGGGCGAGGGAGTGACGAAGTTTGCGCTGGGCGACCGCGTGGTTCCGTTGAACTCTGCGCCCTGTGATGCGTGTTTTTTCTGCGTTAACGGGCAGCAGAATCTTTGTGATGATCTTCTGTTCAACAACGGCGCTTATGCGGAGTACATTCGGGTGCCGGCGCGGATCGTTGAGAAGAATACGCTGAAGCTGCCTGCGGGAATGCCGTTTGAGCACGCGGCGCTGACGGAGCCGCTGGCGTGCGTGATGCGGGGGCTGGAGGAGTCGCAGGCGACCGCCGGGCAGACTGCGATTGTGCTGGGAGCGGGACCGATTGGGTTGCTGTTTATTCATGCGGCGTCGTTGGCGGGGCTGCATGTGATTGCCGTGGTGAAGCGCAGCGACCAGGTGGCGACCGCGAAGAGATTTGGAGCGGAGCAGGTGGTGCGGTTGGCGGACTTTGCGGACCCGATCGCGGCGGCTCGTGCGCTGACGCCTGAGGGGCGTGGTGCGGACATTGTGATTGAGGCGGTGGCCACTCCTGAGGCGTGGCAGTCGGCGGTGCAGATGGCTCGCAAAGGCGGGCTTATCAACCTTTTTGGCGGGCCGCCAGCAGGTACGACTGTGGCGTTCGATACAAATCTGCTGCACTACTCGGATCTGACGCTTAAGGCTAGCTTTCATCACACGCCGGCGACGGCTCGTGCGGCGTTTGATCTGCTATGTTCGGGGCAGTTTGATTGCGAGGCGTTTTTGACGGGCGAGGCGACGCTGGATGAGGTGCCGGAGGTCTTCCAGCGGATGCTGGTGCGGCCGGCGGAGGGTGTTGTGCCGGAGATCAAGACGGCGATCTTTCCGCATCGGACGATTGCGAAAGAGGTTGCTGCGTGATCGCTGTCGACGACAACCTGATTGGAGCGCCGGAGATTTATCTGACGCCGGTGGTGAGGCCGTCACTGGCGGAGGCGCAGGCCTGGTGCAAGCATTTGGCGACGACGCACTATGAGAATTTTCATGTGGCGACGTTCTTTCTGCCCGCGGCGCTGCGGCCACACTTCCATAGCGTGTATGCGTTTTGCCGGACGTCGGACGATCTTGGGGATGAGGTAGCGGATACGGCGACGGCGACTCGGCTGTTGGCGCAGTGGCGGGCGATGTTGCATCAGTGCTTTGCGGAGCCGGAGTTATCGCGGCATCCGGTGTATGTCGCGCTGCAGCCGACGATTGCTGCGTGCAGTCTGCCGACGGAGCCGTTTGATGACTTGATCAGTGCGTTTGAGCAGGATCAGAGTCATACGCATCATGAGTCGTTGGAGAGCTTGGAGGCGTACTCGCGGTACTCGGCGAACCCGGTTGGGCGGCTGGTGTTGCTGGTTAGCGGGTATCGTTCGGAGGAGCTATTTCAGCTATCGGACGATATCTGCACAGGATTGCAGTTGGCGAATTTTTATCAAGATGTTGTGGAGGATGATGCGCGGGGGCGGCGGTATATTCCGGCGGATGCGATGCAGCGTTTTGGTGTGACGGATGAGCAGATTCATGAGCGGCGGTTCGATGCGGAGTTTCGCGTAATGATGCAGTTTCTCGTCGACGATGCGCGGGCGCGGCTGACGCGGGGGCATCGGATTGTGTCGATGGTGGACCGTGATCTGGCGGCGACGCTTTCGCTGTTCGTCAAAGGTGGACATGCGATTCTGGATGCTATCGCGGCGCAGGGGTATGACACGTTGCGGGCGCGGCCCGTGGTGACGAAGGAAGCAAAGCTGCGGTTGCTAGGTGGGGCACTGCTGGGCAAGATAGGCGCGATCTTGCGGCCTTCGCGGCGACGCGTGCAGGAGGTGGCCCGATGAGCGCCAGCCAACCGGAGATCGTGGCCGCTTATGCGGCTTGCCGGGCCATAGCCAAGCGCGAGGCCAAGAATTTTTACTACGCGTTTCGTGTGTTGCCGCAGCATAAGTCTGATGCGATGTGCGCGGTCTATGCGTTCATGCGCAAGGCTGATGACCTTGCGGACGATGAATCGATGTCGTTGGAGGCGCGTCGAGAGGCGATGACTGCGTGGACGGCGGAGTGGAGAGCTTCGCGTACGTCGCCGGCGGGTGATCCGGTGTTTCTTGCGCTCAAGGATACGCAGCGGCGCTTTGCGATTCCGGACGATCTGCTGGAACAGCTTGTTGCCGGAACGACGCTTGATTTGAACCCGCAGCCTGAGGGTGTGTTCAACATCACCGTGCAGGATCCGGCGGGTGGGGCGCGTGAGTTACAGGTGTATGAGAACTTCGCGGCGCTGCATCATTATTGTTATCTGGTGGCGTCGGTTGTGGGGCTGGTTTGCATACGCATCTTTGGCTATCAGGACCGCCGCGCGGAGCAGCTTGCTGTCGATACGGGTGTTGCATTTCAGTTGACGAATATCCTTCGGGATGTGCGCGAGGATGCGGAGCGGGGGAGAATTTATATCTCTGCTGACCTGCTCAACGAACACAAGATCGAGCCGTCGCATCTGTTGGCTGTCACCGAAGGTGCGGCGCCGGATACGGCTGATCTGGCTTTGCTGCGTGGGCTTGAAAAGCATGCGCAGGCGCTCTATCGCAGTTCCGGTGAGCTGATTCCGTTGCTTGATGCGGACTCGCGATCTGCTATGAGGGTGCTGGTTCGCATTTATCATGGGCTGCTCGATCGCATCGCCGCTGATCCTGCCGCGGTCTTTCGGGAACGGGTTTCGGTGCCGGCGGCGCAGAAGCTGGCGATCCTTGCAGGTGGTGTACTGGAGTCGGCAAAGGTGCGCTTCTTCGGATGAGCGCGCAAACACAGAACGATGTGTTGATCGTAGGAGCCGGTCTCGCTGGGCTTGCTGCGGCGGTTGCGTTGTCGAGCGCGGGAGCGAACGTTGCGCTGCTGGAGCGTAAGCCGTATGTCGGCGGACGAGCTTACTCCTATCCGCATCCGGCGCTCGATGAGGTGATTGACTCGCAGCATGTGCTGCTTGGCTGCTGCACGAATCTTGTGGACCTCTGCAAGCTCTCTGGTGCGGACAAGCATATTCGCTGGTATGACGACGTTACGTTTCTTGAACCCGGGACTCCGCTGCGCCGCAGCGATATAGGCGCGGGATTCCTGCCTGCTCCGGGGCATTCGTCGCTTAGCTTTTTGCATGCGTCGATGCTTTCGGCGGCCGACAAGGCGCGCATTGCGTTTGGGCTAATGGAGTTTATGCATGGCTATCCGGCGATGGACGACGAGGCTTTCTCGGAGTGGTTGAAGCGGACGAAGCAGACCGAGCGCGCGATACGGCATTTCTGGGAGCCGGTGATCGTTGGGGCGTTGAATGATTCGTCTGAGCGATGCTCGACACGCTATGCCGGGCAGGTTTTCTATGAGTCGTTTCTGAAGTCTGCGGAGGGTGGACGGCTTGGAATTCCAACGCAGCCGATGTCGGAGTTTTATGCTGCCGTTGCGGCTTTGGCGGAGCGGCAGGGAACTGCGATGCATCTGCGCACCAGCATCGACAGTATTGTGCGACTGAGTGACGGAAGCTGGCGGGCCATAGCATCGGATGGCTCCCTGCATAACGTAACCCAGATGATTCTGGCGCTTCCATTTGAGCAGACGGCTCGCTTGATCGACACACTTCCTGAGGAGGATCGAGGTACTCTCGCGCTGGATTTCAGCCGCTTCATCCACGCGCCGATCACGACCATCCATCTTTGGTTCGATCGCGAGATCACATCGCTCGATCACGCTGCCTTTCTTGATACGCGCATTCAGTGGGTCTTCAACAAGACGCGTATTCGCTGCGATGAACCTGGCGCTGCCGAGGAGAAGGGCCAGTATCTCGAGCTTGTTATCAGCGCGTCTTTTGCTGAGTTGCAGATGACTCGCGAGCAGATACTTTCTTCGGCGCTCGAAGAGCTTGCGCGGTTCTTCCCGGCGGTGCATGAAGCTGTGCTGCTGAAGTCGGGTGTTCTCAAAGAAGCGCGCGCTACGTTCTCCGTTGTCCCGGGGCTGGATCGCTATAGGCCGCATGCGGCGACGGGTCTTCCGGGGCTGTATCTTGCGGGGGACTGGACGCGCACCGGCTGGCCTTCGACGATGGAGGGCGCGGTTCGCAGCGGCAGGCTGGCAGCCGAAGCCGTAACCGGGGCAAACGGGAAGCAGCGGAGATTTCTTACCCCTGACCTGCCGGCGAGCGGGTTAATGCGGCTTTTTTCGCAGTAATCTTCCTAAAACCAGCTTTATACGACGAAGTTCCAAAAAAAGTTTCAGCATTTCCGCAACAAAGTTCCAGCGCGGTGTTTATTCAGAATGTCTGCCAGAAACGGTTGGCGCACGCATCGTTGCCGTAAATATCGGCATGAGCGTGGAGGGCCCTATGAATGCTCCGCTACGGCGTACTTGCGCCAGCTTTGTGCTCGCTTCCGCTGTGATGCTCGTCTCCCTCACCGGCTGCTCCAATGGCACGACCGGGACGCCCATTAGCCAGACTGTAACCGTGAGCGTTGCCGGGGCTTCGAGCGTTCGGCTGGGGGCCAGCACGCAGTTTACAGCCATGGTCAGCAACGCCTCGAACCACAATGTGACGTGGGAGGTGAATGGGATCGCGGCTGGGAATGCGACCTCCGGCACTATTTCGGCAACGGGTTTATACACTGCTCCCGCCACGATGCCCGCTTCGGCTTCAGTCACAATCTCCGCGATAAGCGTTGCCTCATCAAGTGCGTCAGGTTCGGCCTCCACAAACTTACAGAATCCTTTGCCGATATTGAACAGCGGCACGGCTACGCAGGTGGGAAGCTCCTTGAGCTACGCCGTGGATGTCCTTGGCTCCGGGTTCGTGCCAACTTCGGTACTGCAAGTTGCGGGCGTGGCACAGGCTACAACCTATGTATCGGCTACTGAGCTTCAAGCGACCATTGCGGTTGCTTCGGGAACGAGCAGTGTGGTCGTCGCGGTAACCAACCCGAACCCTGGTGGCAGCATCTCGGCAAACCTTACACTGCCTTTGACGTTTTACTCGACCACGGCTACGGCAGCCGCGCGTATTCTCGATCAGACAAGCTTTGGGCCGACTACCAGCACCATCCAACATGTGCAGCAGATTGGGTTGAATGCCTATCTGAAAGAGCAGTTCGCCGAGCCCACATCTACGCTCGCGGCGATCTCTACGAACCCACTTCCTGCTGTCTGTTTGGGCAACAATACGGCTTATCCTTGCGCAGAATCCGAGTGGTGGACAGCCGCTATTACGGGGCCTGACCAACTGCGGCAGCGGGTAGCGTTTGCGCTGTCTGAGATGTTCGTCGTTTCGACGCAATCCATTCCGGGGCAGGCGATTCCTCAGTTTCACAACGCGCTGGCCAATGATGCCTTCACGAACTTCTACACCATTATGAAAGATGTGGCGCTCTCACCGGCCATGGGTGGATATCTGAACATGCTGGATAGTGCTGCTCCCGCGCCAGGCCAGATCGCCAATGAAAACTTCCCGCGCGAGAACATGCAACTCTTCACGCTCGGCACTGCCATGCTCAACCA
>Ga0302314_10021470_pt1 | contig 10626 bp, 7 predicted proteins | sample III_Palsa_N2_3_FD_200533 | JGI IMG/M metagenome (GOLD analysis project Ga0302314, IMG submission 200533) | Peat permafrost microbial communities from Stordalen Mire near Abisko, Sweden - III_Palsa_N2_3 | ecosystem: Environmental > Terrestrial > Soil > Palsa > Peat permafrost | place: Sweden... | reverse complement strand
GCAGCTTTTGATCCAGCGGCAGCAGCTCCGCGATCCGATACCCGACCCAGCACGCGTCCTCGTAGTCCGGAGCCATGAAGCGGCCGATGGTCTTGAGTTGTCCCAGCGCTTCGCGCAATAGAGGGACCAGCGGCTGCAGGCGCTCGGGCACGCTTACGCGGCCAGCCTCTTCGAGCCACTCGACCTCGGCACAATTGAGCCCATCGGCAAGCTGGCTGCGGGCGTGGATGCGGAAGCGCCGTTCGCCCTGACAGAGAATGCCCAGCAGCCCATCCTCGAGGGTTTGAAAGTCGACGATGCGGGCGCTGGTGCCGATCGGGACGGTGGCAACCTGCCGGTCGGTATCGCTGCCGTTCTCGACCAGCACCACTCCGAATGTCTCTTGTCCGCGCGTGCAGCGCCCCACCATGTCGACATATCGGGTCTCGAAAATGCGCAGTGGCAGCAGGCCCCCGGGAAACAGCACGGTGTTGAGCGGAAACAATGCTAGCTGTGGCATCGGCGCAGGTCGTCAGTTCCGGTGCGCGCGCGATTCGAGCGCCGCCAGCAGGCGCGTGTGCAAGCCACCGAAACCGCCGTTGCTCATGATGAGCACCTGATCGCCGCTGCGCAGACTGGGCGTGAGATGCGCGAGCAGTGCCTCAAAGTCGGTCTCGATGCGCGCGCGCGCCCCGAGCACAGCCATGGCGCTGCGTACATCCCAATTCACCGATGGCGGTGCGTAGAGCCAGATCTCATCCGCGCCGGCAAGCGACTGTGCCAGGGTCTGCCGGTGAACGCCCAGGCGCATGGTCTGCGAGCGCGGCTCGAGCACGGCGATAATGCGTTGGCGGCCGACCCGGCGGCGCAACCCATCAATGGTCGTGGCGATCGCAGTCGGGTGGTGCGCAAAGTCGTCGTAAACGCGCACGCCGGCGGCGGTGCCGCGCAACTGCATGCGCCGGGCGACGCCCTGGAACCGGCTCAACGCCTCGATGCCGCGCTCGATTGGCACGCCGACGTGTCGGGCCGCCGCCAGCGCGGCGAGCGCGTTATCGGCGTTATGCGCGCCGAGCGAATCCCAGACCAGTGGGCCGTAGTCGCGCTCGTCGAACAACACCTCAAAGCGCGAGAAGTCGCCATCCGCAGGTAAGCGGGCGCTCCATTGAATGCCGGACCCGCCGGCGCGTGCGAAGCGCTCGACGGGGGTCCAGCACCCGGCGGCCAGCACGCGCTGCAGGTTCTCATCGGCACCATTGCAGACAATCCGCCCGCCGCCCGGCACCGTGCGCAGCAGATGCTGGAACTGCCGTTCGATCGAGGCGAGATCCGGGTAGATATCGGCGTGATCGTACTCGAGATTGTTCAGGATGAGCGTGCGGGGGCGGTAGTGCACGAACTTGGCGCGCTTGTCGAAGAAGGCAGTGTCGTATTCGTCGGCCTCGATCACAAAAAAAGGCGCCGAACCGAGCCGCGCGCTGGTGCCGAAATTCTGCGGAATGCCGCCGATCAGGAATCCCGGCGCCAGTCCGGCATCTTCCAGGATCCAGCTCAGCATGCTGGTGGTCGTTGTCTTGCCATGCGTGCCGGAGACGGCCAGCACCCAGCGTTGCCGCAGCACCGCCGAGGCCAGCCATTCGGGACCCGAGGCATACGGCAGGCCGCGTTCCAGCACCGCTTCGATCACCGGCATTCCGCGCGACATCACATTGCCGATGACGACCACATCCGGATTCAGTTCGAGCTGTTCGACACCGTAGCCTTCGATCAGCTCGATCCCGAGCGCGGCCAGCTGCGTACTCATCGGCGGGTAGACCTCGCGATCCGAGCCGGTGACGCGATGGCCGGCCGCGCGTGCCAGCGCCGCGATGCCGCCCATGAAGGTGCCGCAGATGCCAAGTATGTGTACGTGCATGAGGAGAAAGACTGTCCCGAACCGCGGGCCTCGGTCAATGGCAGTAATATGCCGACGCTGATGAACAGATCGAATACGCCCGACATCATCGTCGACCAGGCCGGCCTGCTGCCGGTGGCCGCTCGCCTGGCAGCGGCGCCAGCCGTGGGCCTGGATACCGAATTTCTGCGCGAGCGCACCTACTTCGCGCAGCTGTGCCTGTTGCAGCTGAGCGTCGCTGATGGCGCATTCTGCGTCGACACGCTGGCGCTGCGCGATCTGGCGCCGCTGCGCGCCACGTTGAGCAATCCGGCTATCTCGAAAGTGCTGCACGCGGCACGTCAGGATCTCGAGGTGCTCTGGCCCGCCACCGGACCGGTAGTCGGACTGTTCGACACCCAGGTGGCCGCGGCATTGATCGGGCTGCCGGCACAAATCGGTTATGGCGATCTGGTGAACCGACTGCTTGCAGTCAGCCTGCATAAGGGGGAAACGCGCACCGACTGGTCGCGCCGGCCGCTCAGCGCCGCGCAGCTCGCCTATGCCGTCGATGATGTGCGCTACCTGCTGCCGCTGCGAGAGCGCTTGAGCGAACGCCTGCAGCACTTGGGTCGCCGCGCGTGGTTTGATCAGGAAATGGCCGAGCTCGATGCCATCGGATCATTCGAGGTGGATCCCACCCAGGCCTACCGCCGCTTCAAGGGGTTCGGTGAGCTGGACCCGGAACGCCAACGGCTTGCCACGGCGCTGTCGGCCTGGCGCGAACAGCGCGCAATCAGCGCCGATCGGCCGCGCAACTGGATACTGGCCGATGCGGCGTTGCGCGACATCGTCATGCGCGCGCCCCGCAAACCCTCCGAGCTGGCGAGCATCGCCGAGCTGCCCGAAGGAGTCCTCAACCACAGCGGACCCCAGATCCTCGCGCTCATCGAGGCGGCGGATCTGCCCGAACGCCTGGCGCCGTTGCCGCAGCGCCATCGGCCCGACCCCGCCACGACCGCCGCGATCCGCAAGCTGTCGCAACTGGCGCAGCAGATCGGACGGGAGCTGGGCATGGCTCCGGAAATCCTGGCCACGCGGCGCGAGATGGAACGGTTGGTCGCCGGCGCGCGCGACGGCGCCATCCTCAAGGGCTGGCGGCGCGAGGTGGTGGGCGAGCGCCTGCTCGGCGCGTTATAAGCGCCGCGCGTCAGCTAGGTCTGGGCCGCGGACTTGGCCGGCGGCGGCACAGGGACCGACGCCAGCGCGGCGATCAGTCGCGATGTCACCTCGTCCATGGGCGCATCGGCATCGATGGTGTGCAGCAATCCCTGCCCCGCGTAGTACTGCGCCAGGGGACGGGTCTCACGCTCGTAGACCTCGAGGCGGCGGCGCACGGTTGCCTCTTCGTCATCGGGGCGCTGGACCAGCGCCGGATGGTCGGCGCATTGATCGCAGCGTGCGGGCGAACCGGGTTCGGATGCAGGTTGGTTGAACACCCGCGCGCATTGCGGACAGCTGCGCCGTCCCGAGATGCGCTTGATGATCTCAGCGTAGTCGACCTCAAACAGAACCACCGCGTCCAGGGAGCAGGCGATGCCCGTCAGCATGGTCTGCAACGCCTGGGCCTGGGCGAGGTTGCGCGGAAAGCCATCGAGGATGAAGCCGCGCGCGGCATCACGCTCCCCGAGCCGTTCGCGGATGATGCCGAGCACGATTTCATCGACTACCAGCTGGCCGGAATCCATTGCGGCCTTCGCGCGTCGGCCGTAATCGGTTCCCCGGGCCACGGCGCTGCGCAGCAGGTCTCCGGTGGAGATCTGCGGAATACCGAAACGCTGAACCAGCCGTTGAGATTGGGTGCCCTTTCCGGAACCCGGTGCCCCCATGAGAACGATACGCATCCACAAAACAGTACCGATCGGCACCGGGAAGGTCAAACCAAGGTATCCTTTCCCGAGTACTGGATGGGGATAGGGATGGCCGCAAAAAATAAGTCAAGACCGATCAAGGTCCCGGCGCGAAACGCGCTGTACGCGCAGTCCGGCGGGGTATCGGCCGTCATCAATGCTTCCGCCTGCGGCGTGATCGAGACCGCCCGCAAGCACCCGCGCCGGATCGGTAAGATTTACGCCGGCCGCGACGGCATCATCGGCGCGCTGACTGAGAATCTGATCGACCTGTCGCGCGAAAGTCCCGCCACCATTCGGGCATTGCGCCACACGCCGGCCGGCGCCTTCGGCTCGGCACGCTTCAAGCTCAAGAGCCTGGAGCAGAACCGGGCCGAGTACGAGCGCCTCATCGAGGTGTTTCGAGCCCACGACATCGGCTATTTCTTCTACAACGGCGGCAACGATTCGATGGACACGGCGTGGAAGATCTCGCAGATCGGCAGCAGGCTGAATTATCCGGTGGTCTGTGTCGGCATCCCCAAAACCGTCGATAACGATCTGCCCATCACCGACTGCTGCCCGGGCTTCGGCTCGGTGGCCAAGTACATTGCCGTCTCCACGCTCGAGGGCGGAATGGACGTGGCCTCGATGGCGCGCACGTCGACCAAGGTCTTCGTGCTCGAGGTCATGGGTCGGCATGCCGGCTGGATCGCCGCGGCCGGCGGCCTCGCCGGGCGCAAAAGCGCGGAACCGCCGCACATCATCCTTTTCCCGGAAATCACATTCGACAAGCCGCGATTTCTCGAACGCGTGCACCAATGCGTCACGGCTTACGGCTACTGCGTCATCGTCGTTTCCGAGGGTGCGCGGCACGCGGATGGCAAGTTCCTCGCCGAGACCGGAACGCTGGACGCCTTTGGCCATACGCAGCTGGGCGGGGTCGGTCCGGTGGTGGCTAACATGGTGCGCGAGGCCTTCGGCTATAAGTACCACTGGGCGGTGGCGGACTACCTGCAGCGCTCCGCGCGCCACGTGGCCTCGAAGACCGATGTCGAGCAAGCCTACGCGGTCGGCAAGGCGGCCGTGGAATATGCGCTGGCCGGCATGAATGCGGTCATGCCCGCCATCAAGCGCTTGTCATCGAAGCCCTACCGCTGGAAGCTCGTGCCGGTGCCGATCAGCGAGGTGGCCAACGTCGAGAAGAAGGTGCCGCGCCATTTCATTACCGAAGACGGCTTTGGCATCACGGCCGCCTGCCGCCGTTATCTTGCGCCGCTGATCGGGGGCGAGGATAACCCGCCCTATCGGGACGGTCTGCCGGCCTACGTTCGTATCCGGGGCGTGCCGGTGCGGCGACGGCTCAAGACCACTTTCAAGGTGTGACCCGGCGGCGTCCGGGCACGGTGGACACCTGCGCTGTGCTATATTTCGCGGCCATTTTCGCCGGACACAAAGCAGCGAGCCCGGCACCAATAAACTGACATAAGACGACGCTTAACCGATCGAAGGAGATTGCATGGGTGCCACGAACTGGCTCTGGGTGGCCATAGCGGCCGGCGTTATCGCCGTGCTCTACGGCTTAGCCTCGGTGAACTCCATCCTCAAGTTGTCGGCCGGCAATGAGCGCATGCAGGAGATTGCTGCCGCCATCCAGACCGGCGCCAAGGCCTACCTGAATCGCCAGTACACCGCCATCGCCATGGTCGGCGTGGTGCTGTTCGTGGTGCTCGGATTCGCACTCAATTGGGCCACCGCCGGCGGTTTCGCGACCGGTGCGGTGCTTTCCGGTCTGACCGGTTACATCGGCATGAATATCTCGGTGCGCGCCAATGTGCGCACTGCCGAGGCCGCCCGTGCGGGCCTCAATGCGGCACTGCAGGTAGCCTTCCGCGGCGGCGCCATCACCGGCATGCTCGTGGTGGGCCTCGGATTGCTCGGGGTCACGGGCTATTTCATGGTGCTGCGCGCCTCGCTCGGCGATGAAGCGGCGTTGCACGCGCTCGTGGGCCTCGCCTTCGGCGGTTCGCTGATCTCGATATTCGCGCGTCTCGGCGGCGGCATCTTCACCAAGGGCGCGGATGTCGGCGCCGACCTGGTGGGCAAGGTCGAAGCCGGTATACCCGAGGATGATCCCCGCAACCCCGCGGTGATCGCGGACAACGTCGGCGACAATGTCGGCGACTGCGCCGGCATGGCCGCGGATCTGTTCGAGACCTACGCGGTCACGATCGTCGCGACCATGCTGCTGGGCGGCTTGCTGCTGCCGCAGGCCGGCCTCTCGGTGCTGGTATACCCGCTGGCCCTGGGCTCGGCCTCGATCGTCTCATCGATTATCGGCACCTTCTTCGTGCGCGTCAGCGATGGCGGCAAGATCATGAATGCGCTGTACAAAGGCGTCGCCGTTTCGGGACTGATCTCGGCGGTGGCATTCTGGTTCATCACGCGCTCCCTGCTGCCCGAGCTGGTCAATGCGCTGTTTGGCTGCGCGCTCATCGGGCTGGCACTGACGGCGGCGATGATCGTCATCACCGAGTACTACACCGCCACCGAATACGGGCCCGTGCGCGGTGTGGCCGCCGCCTCGCAAACCGGCCACGCCACCAACATCATCGCCGGCCTCGGTGTCAGCATGAAATCCACTGCGCTGCCGGTGCTCGCGGTGTGCCTGGCGATCTACGGCTCCTACACGCTGGCGGGGCTGTACGGTATTGCCGTGGCCGCCACCGCCATGCTGTCGATGACCGGCATGATCGTCGCGCTGGACGCCTATGGCCCGATCACCGACAACGCCGGCGGCATCGCCGAAATGGCCAATCTGCCCAAGTCCGTGCGCGATGTGACCGACCCGCTCGATGCGGTCGGCAACACCACCAAGGCGGTCACCAAGGGCTACGCGATCGGTTCGGCGGGGCTCGCCGCGCTGGTGCTGTTCGCCGACTACACGCACAACCTGGCGGCGCGCATGGCCGACACGGGACGCGAAATGGTCGGCTTCTCCCTGTCCGATCCGGCCGTGATCATCGGGCTGTTCATCGGCGGCCTGGTGCCGTATCTGTTCGGTGCGATGGCCATGGAAGCGGTCGGTCGCGCGGCCGGATCGGTGGTCACCGAGGTGCGCCGCCAGTTCCGCGAGATCGCCGGCATCATGCAGGGCACGGCCAAGCCTGACTACTCGCGCGCCGTGGACATGCTGACGCGTGCCGCCATCAAGGAAATGATCATCCCCTCGCTGCTGCCCATCCTGGTGCCGATTGTCATCGCCTTTGGCTTGAACGCGCTCATGGGTCCCGGCGCCGGCATCAGGGCGCTCGGCGGGTTGCTGATTGGCACCATCGTCACGGGACTGTTCGTCGCGATTTCGATGTGCACCGGCGGCGGCGCCTGGGACAACGCCAAGAAGTACATCGAAGAAGGCCATTTCGGCGGCAAGGGCTCCGAGGCCCACAAAGCGGCGGTAACCGGCGACACGGTGGGTGACCCGTATAAGGACACCGCCGGGCCGGCCATCAACCCACTCATCAAGATCATCAATATCGTCGCACTGCTGCTCGTACCGCTGCTGTAAACCCCGCGGAGCCTTAAGCCTGGTGGCGGGGCGCGGTCACTGGCTCGCAGCGCTGCTGATGCTCGCAGCGCCCGCGGCGTCGGTGTCCGCCGACGGTGTGCCCCTGCCGCGCATGCCGCTGCCCGGCGCGCGGGATCGCCTGCTTGTGATCGCGCCGCATCCGGACGATGAGTCACTGTGCTGCGCGGGGCTGTTGCAGCAGGCGATCGCGCACGGTGCGGCCGTGGGAATCGTCTGGATCACGGCCGGCGACGGTTTCGAGCTGGACGCCGTGGTGGTCGAGCACACCATTTCCCCCGGCAGCGGCACTATGCAGCGGCTCGGCAAGCAGCGCCTGCGCGAGGCGCACGCCGCGGCTGACCAGCTGGGCGTGCCGCGCGCCTCGCAATACGTACTGGGCTATCCCGATCGGGGCGTGGAGGAGCTGCTGGGGCCCTACCACGATCGAAGCTATCGATCCCCGTACACCGCCAGCACGACGGTGCGCTACGCCGACGCCGTGAGCCCGGGCGCCCAATACAACGGCGCCGATCTCGAGCGCGACTTCGAACAGGTGATAGCGGATTTCCGTCCAACGCTGGTGCTGGCGCCGGCACCGCAGGACCTTCATCCCGATCACCGCGCCAGTGGCGAGCTGGCGCGACGGGTACTGGGGCGGCGAGGCGACTCCGTCGAACTGCGCTATTGGATCATCCATGCGCGCGGCTGGCCACGCCCGCTCGGACTGCGCCAGGATCTGCCGCTGGCGCCGCCCGATGCGGCCGCCGAGCTGCAGTGGGAATCGTTGCCGTTGAGAGCGGATGAGCGTACCCGCAAGCTGGCGGCGATTGACGAACACCGCTCGCAGCTGGAAGTGATGGCACCGCTGATGCGTGCCTTCGTGCGCAGTAACGAGATCTTCACCGGGGCGGTGAAGCTGCCGCCATGAGCGCGGCTAAGCTGCCATCGGCAGCCGCTCGGGGCGGCCAACCGCGAAACCCTGCAGATAGTCCACACCCATCTGTCGTGCGGCGTCCATGGTAGTCGCATCCTCGACCTGCTCGGCGATCACCTTGAAGTTGAGTGTGCGCGCCAGCCGGATCATCGCCGTGACCATGGCCTGGTTGACGGTGTCGCGTGCCAGATTCTTGAAGAACGAGCCGTCGATCTTCAGGTAATCCACGGCCAGGTTCTTCAGGTTCGCAAACGAGCCGATGCCGCTGCCGAAATCATCCAGCGCAAAGCGGCAACCCATGCCGTGCAGCACACCGACGAAGCGGCGCGCCTGCTCGAAATTGGCCACCACGGTGCTCTCGGCAATCTCGAAACAGACCTGCGCCGGATTGGCGCCGGTGGAATCCAGGCACTCGACCACGAATTCGAGGAACTGCGCATCGGCGAGCGTCTGCCCGGAGATGTTGATGGCGATGCTGCGTTTGGCAGCGATGGCAAACGCGCCGCGTCCAAGCGCCGTCAGCGTGGTCTGAACCACCCAGCGATCAATCAGCCCCATGAGACGATAACGTTCGGCGGCACGCAGGAAGTCGAGCGGCGCCAGCTCCTCGCCGTGGTCACCGCGCAGGCGCACCAGCACTTCCATGGCCGGGCCTTCGTCGTTGGATGCATAGGATGCGATGATCGGCTGGCAGTAGAGCTCGAAGCGGCTGTCGCGCAGCGCCGACTGCAGCGTCTGCAACCATTGGATCTCCCCGGTCTGGCGCGCAAAGGCCTCATCGCGCGCCGAGTACACCGCCACGTGTCCGCCCTGGCGCTTGGCGACGTAGCAGGCCGAGTCCGCGGATGCCATCAGCTCCTCGATGGTGCCGCTGTCATGGGCGATTTCAACCAGGCCGATGCTTACGCCGACGTTGAAGATCCGGTCTTTCCAGACGAAACGGAAATCCTTGACCGCGCGATAGACGTCGTCGGCAATCTGGCGCGCCTTGTCGAGTGGACAGCCCACCAGCAGCATGCCGAATTCATCCCCGCCGATGCGGGCGACGATGTCCGAATCGCGCACCGCATCGCGCAGGATCTTGGCCGCCTCGCGCAGCATGGCATCGCCCGCCTGGTGACCGCTGCTGTCGTTGATCGTCTTGAAGCGGTCCAGGTCGAGGTAGCACAGCACGTGGGTACTGTCGCCGCGATGCGAGGTATCGATCGCATCCTGCAGGCGGCGTTCGAAGTCATGGCGATTGAGCAGCCCCGTGAGGGCATCGTGAGTCGCCTGGTAGGACATCTGCCGGGCCAGGCCACGCACTTCGGTGACGTCGTGCAGCAGGACCACGACCCCGAGGCTCTCGCCGGTTTCCATGCGGATCGGAGAGGCCGAGAGTTCGATCAGCCGCTCGCCGCTGGCGCCGCGAATCAACAGCGCCCGGCGACCGATGTTGAGCGGCGCCCCGGCGGCCAACGCCTGTCGCACGGGCTCGGTCAGCAGCTTGCGATCGGATTCGTCGACCAGGCGGGTCACCTCATCGATCGGTTTGCCGGTTGCCGTGGCCGCGTCCATGCCGAGCAGACGCGCTGCCGCCGGGTTCAGGTGCTCGACGTTGCCCTCGACATTGATCGTGATGAGCGCTTCCGGCAGCGCTTCGAGCGCCAGCCGCGCGGGCGAGCGCCGCTCGGTCGGCTGCAGCGCCTCGACGGTTTGCGTCGGCAGCACTTCGACACCGACGATCAGCAATGCCTGTTCGCCTTCATGTTCAACCGGCCAGGTCGACAGTTCCAGCCGCGAGTGCTGGCCCTGGTGCCCGATCAGATCGACCTCGTAGCGTTCAGCGGCCGCTTCACCGAGCAAACGCCGGCGCACGTTATCGGCCACCAGTTCGGAGTATTCCGGCGGCACCAGGTCGGCCAGACGCCGGCCCAGCAGTTCCTCGACGGGCGCGCCGACCAGGCTGGCGAAATGCGGGTTGGCGTAGCGGATCGACTTACCATGTATGAGTACCGCTTCGTGTACGCGATCGCCCAGGGCACCGATCGGCGCGCTGTTGGGCACGTGCTGATCGGCGGCAGAGGATGCGCGTGCCATCAGATGATTGACGGCGGTGACCAGCGCGGCGAGTTCGGGCTGATCGGTCTGCAGATCGATGCGAGTCTTCAGCGAGCCGCCGATGGCGGTGCGCTGGACCTGGCGCGAGACTTCTTCGAGAGCAGTCAGCTGCCGTCGCTGCAGAAAAAACAGAACCAGGAGTAGCAGTGCAGCGACACCGAAGAGCAGGCAAAGCAACGCGATTATCGACATCAAGACAGTCAGTTCACGCGATGCTTTCCTTGGGAGGAGGGCCAAGCTCTGCCATCGCACGCAGCAGCAGCATAGCCGAGACCGGGGTCGA
>Ga0302314_10021469_pt1 | contig 10626 bp, 11 predicted proteins | sample III_Palsa_N2_3_FD_200533 | JGI IMG/M metagenome (GOLD analysis project Ga0302314, IMG submission 200533) | Peat permafrost microbial communities from Stordalen Mire near Abisko, Sweden - III_Palsa_N2_3 | ecosystem: Environmental > Terrestrial > Soil > Palsa > Peat permafrost | place: Sweden... | reverse complement strand
CGCCCCGCTGGGCGGCCACAGAATCGGTGTTCAAGGTTTGATCGAAACGGCTTCCGGCCTTGCCAAGCTGGGCGACATCACCGCTACCTCGCGCCGGCTTGAGGCGTTGATCATCGGCTACGCCGACCTGGCCGTGTCGCTCGGGCGCACAGCTGAGGGTGCGGCGAATCTGGATCTCTGGCTGGCGGTGCAGGATGCCGTGCTGGTCGCGGCCCGTGCCGCCGACCTGAGGGCGATTGACGGACCGTTCCTCGACTTTCAAGACAGCGACGGTCTTGAGCGTTCGGCGCGTCGGGCGGCCGAGCTTGGCTTCGACGGCAAGTGGGCGATCCATCCTGCGCAAGCTGAGGGGATCCGGACCGCGTTCGCGCCGAGTCCTGAGGCCGTTGCGCGTGCCCAGGCGGTGCTGGATGCCCTTGCATCGGCGGCCGAGAGTGACCTTGGCGCGGTCGGCCTGGACGGTGTGATGCTGGACGAGCCGGTGCGTCTAGCCGCGTTGCGGACACTCGCGCGGGCCGGTTTGCCGTCGGCGGAGGCGGCTTGATGACGACGGCCACACAGACGGTGCTCGTCGGCGGTCCGTTCTATGAGGACCTCGAGCTCGGGCAGGTGTTCGACAGCTCGCCCGGCGTTACCTTGACAGCCGGCGCTGCCGCCGTGCATCAGGCTGTGCTCGGCGATCGTCTGCGTCTGGCGCTTGACGCCGATCTGTGCGATGCCGTCGCCGGGCCCGGCGGCCAACTCGCGCATCCGGGCCTGGTCTGCGACATCGCGATTGGTCAGTCAACGCTGGTCACCGGACGGGTGATCGCGAACCTCTTCTACCGCGGGTTGGCGCTGCGACGCGCGCCGCGGCTCGGCGACACGCTGCGGACCACGACCGAGGTCGTCGCGCTGCGCGACAACTCAGTCAAGCCGGGGCGTGCGCCGACCGGGTTGGCGGCCCTGCGGATCCGAACCGTCGATCAGCACGACCGGCCGGTGCTCGACTTCCACCGCTGCGCGATGCTGCCGCTGCGCGGCGACGGGCAGCTGCCCGGCCACCGTGACGACCTCGACTTGATCGCGGCCGAGCTGCCTGGTGAGCTGCTTGCCGAGGCCGCCGCCGGGCTGGACCTCGCGCGCTACCGGGAGCTCGTGCCCGGTGGGCACGGCTCCTCGTTTGAGCCGGGGACGCGGTTTGTCGTCGAGTGCGGGGAAACCGTCGGTTGCGCGCCCGAGCTGGTGCGGCTGACCTTGAACCTGGCGGCTGCTCACAGCGACCCGACGTCATCCGGTCGCGGGCAGCGGCTGGTGTATGGCGGGCACACGATCGGGGTCGCGTTCTCGCAGCTGACGCGGGCGCTGCCGAACCTCGTCACGGTCGCCGGCTGGCGCTCCTGTGACCACCTGGCGCCAGTGTTCGAAGGCGACGTTCTGTACAGCGAGATAACCGTCGAGGCGCTTAGTCCGGTGGCGGGGACCGAGGGTGTGCTGGTTGAGCTGAGTGTGCAGACGGCGGCGGTTCGGGAGCAGGACCGCGATGGCGACGGTGAGCGGGTGCCGGTACTTGATTGGCGACTTGTGGGAGTGATGGCAGCGTGAGCGAGACAGTGGGAATTCTTGACGGCCTGCGTGTGATCGAGGGCTCGGCGTTTGTCGCGGCACCGCTCGGCGGGATGACGCTCGCGCAGCTTGGTGCCGACGTGATCCGCTTCGATCAGATCGGCGGCGGTCTGGACTACGGACGCTGGCCGCTCGCCCCCGACGGTCAGAGCCTGTTCTGGGCCGGTCTGAACAAAGGCAAGCGATCGATCCAGGTCGACATCCGCGGTGAGGAGGGCAGGGAGTTGGTCAGCGCCCTGGTGGCTGACGCCGGCGCCCTGCTGACCAACTTCCCGGCGCGCGGCTGGCTGTCATACGAGACACTGCGCAAGCGTCGCGAGGACCTGTTGATGGTCGCATTGACCGGTAATCCGGACGGGACCTCAGAGGTCGACTACACGGTCAATCCGGCGACCGGCTTTCCGTGGGCGACCGGGCCGCGAAACCTTGCAGAGCCGCTGAACAGCGTGCTGCCGTCATGGGACCTCGTGATGGGCGGCCTGGCGACGACCGGGCTGCTCGCCGCTGAGCGGCATCGCACACGGACGGGGGAGGGGCAGTTGATCCGCCTGGCCCTGTCCGACGTAGCGTTCGCTGCCGTCGGCAACCTCGGGCGGATCGCCGAGGCGGCGCTTGATGGGCACGACCAGCCGAAGGACGGCAACTACCTCTACGGGGCGTTCGGGCACGACTTTGCGACCCTCGACGCGCGCCGGATAATGGTCGTGGCGTTGACCGCCAGACAGTGGCGGGCGCTGGTCGAGGTGACCTGCACCGGCCCGGCGTTTGCCAGCATCGAGCAGGCGACCGGTGATGATCTCGACACCGAGACCGGCCGCTACGAAGCGCGTGACCTGATCGCGGCAATTCTGCGGCCGTGGTTCGCCAAACGCGCACTGGCGGAGATCCGCGAGGCGTTCACCGGCACCGGCGTGTCGTGGGGGCCGTATCAGACGTTCCATCAGCTGCTGACCGAGGATCCCCGTTGCTCGCCCGAGAACCCGATGTTCCAAGAGCTTGAGCACCCGGGCGTTGGCCACTACCTGGCACCGCGCTCACCGCTTGACTTCGGCTCGCTGGGACGCCTACCGATCAAACGCGCTCCGATCCTCGGTGAGCACACCGAAGAGGTTCTGACCGGCGTGCTCGGGCTCAGCGATAGTGAGGTTGGCGCGCTGATTGACCGGGGGGTCGTGGCGGGTGCGGGCAGCGGGCTTCCCGTCTGAGCTGCGGATCAGCGACGGAGCAGGGCCAGTCAGCCCTGCTCCGGAGAACCTGGCAGTCGTCGGTCAGCTGGCCGGGTCGGGATAGACGCCGCGGATCGCCATTCGTGCGGCCTCGTTGAGGAGTCTCTCCAAGCTCACCTCGCGCGGCTGCTCGCCGATCGCCAACCAGTCGCCGTGTAGAGCGAACGAGATCGCGATGCCAAGCAGAACGCGCGCGTAAGCGGCCCGGTCCGGCTCGTCGAGCCCGCGGAGCGTGAGCTCGGTGTTGACGATCCCCTCGAACATCCCGATGATCCGCCCGAATGCCGTCCGCAGGCGCTCGGCCGCGGGGATCAGCGTCTCGTCGAACTGACCCGCTGCGAGGATCGCCAGCAGCAGCTCACGGTCGATGTCGAGCACAGCGACCAACCGCGAGACGAAATCGCTGACCTGTCCGACAGCGTCGGTCGAACCCTGCTCACGCGTGCCCCATTCAGTCACGTAATCGTCCATGAACGCCACCACCGGCTCAACCGCGGCCTCTTCAAACAGCGCCGCCTTTGAGCCGAAGTGTCGGAACACCATCGGCTCGGTCACGCCGGCGCGCTCGGCGATGTCCTTCGTGGTCGCCCCACGGAACCCCTTGGCGGCGAACTCCTCGCGGGCGGCGCCGAGCAGCCGCTCGCGACCGGTTCCGTAGCCAGAGTTCCGTCCGCTCGCCGTTGGGGCGGTCACTCGGACTGCCCCGGCAGATTCATCACGCGGCCACCGGTGTACGCGCCGCCGGCGCATCAAGGTCGGGCATCTGCGCGATTGACTTCAGCTCGTCACGCTCACGGTTGATCGCCTTGAAGGTGAGCCTCGACATCACCATGATCCAGACGAAGAAGACAATCATCGGCAGATAGAACACCATCAGCCCGTTCTGTGCGAACGCGCCGTGCTTGAAGAAGATCAGCAAGCTGGCCTCGAACATGAAGAACGTCGTGAACAGGTTGTAGTACGCCACCCAGCGCGGGAACGCGGGCCGTTCAGACTTGTCGAGCAGGATCGACCCTGCCAGCGCGATCATGTACATCGCAAACGGCGCACCAGTGAACAGGACTCCGAACCAGCCGAGGTCGTTGAGCGTCTGCGTGATCTGTGGTGCGATATGGCCGGCGCGGAACGCCGCCACACCCCAGAAGAAGCCGATCATCATCACCACGACCTCGCAGCACGCGAGGCTCAGCATCTGCGTCCAGAACAGTGCCGGACGATGACCCTCCGACTCCCGCGTGTAGAGCGAGACCACGATCGCCCAGACGCAGTAGATCGTCGAGGACATGATCATCAGCACGCACCCGATCTGCACCCGCGTGAGGTGCTCGGTGTAGGTGTGGACCGTCTGCAGCGCCGTGTGGGCGGCGGACTCCGGCGGCAGGATGAACAGCGACAGCGGCCCGCCTCCCGCCAACCACATCAGACAGAACACTGGGCCTGTCCACACGCACGCCTTCAGCACCCTCGGATGAAACTTCTGAGCTGACATCTGACCTCTCTCCCCGTTTCGACGCGCGATCACGTCGTTCTAGAAAAGAAGGTTAGTGACCGCTATACCTCACGTCAACCGCCGGCGCGGACAAGGAAGGTTCATGTAAAGCGCTTGTGATCCACCAACGGCCTTTACCCCCCGGCTGTCGGGTTGACGCCTTCGGGGGCTGGTGCTGGCGATCAAGATGCAGCACGCTGTTGATTGTGAGCACCACTCTCAAACCATCCGGTGCGGTGCTGATGAGCGGCGCGACTGGCTTTGTAGGCATGGAGGTTCTTGCCCGCTACCTGGAACGCAGCGACCGGGAGATGATCGCGCTCGTCCGCGCGCCAAGCGACGCCGCAGCGGCTGAGCGGATGCACGCGGTGCTGCACAACCTGTTCGGGCGCGGCGCCCAGCGGTATTCCCGGCGCGTCAGATCCGTAGCTGCCGATCTGACCCAGCCCGGGCTCGGTATCAGTACGCGACGGCGAGAGCAGTTGGCGGCCGAAGTGACGACCGTTCTGCACAGTGCCGCGTCCGTGTCATTCACCCTGCCGCTCGATGAGGCGCGGGCGGTCAACGTCGAGGGCACCCGCAGAATGGTTGAGTTCGCCGAGTTGGCATCCGCCCGCGGCAACGGGCTCGAACGCTATGGCCATGTGTCGACGGCCTACGTCTCGGGGACCCACGAGGGGCGCTTCTCAGAGGATGACCTCGCTGTCGATCAGGGGTTTCGTAACTCATACGAGCAGTCCAAATTTGAGGCTGAACAGCTTGTCCGCTCCCACGACGGACTGCCGTTCACGATCATGCGGCCGAGCATCGTGGTCGGCGATCGCCACAGTGGCTGGACGGCGGCATTCAACGTCCTGTACTGGCCGCTGCGGGCGTTCTCGCGCGGGTTGTTGGCAGCCGTGCCGGCGATCCCGACGGCCCCGGTTGACGTTGTCTCGATCGACTACGTTGCCGATGCGATTCACGAGCTATGTGAGTCGCCGTCATCGACGGGTCAGACCTACCACCTGACAGCAGGGGCCAACGCGAGCACGATCGCTGAGATTGCCTCGCTCGCCAGCGCGTACTTCTCAAGGCCGCTGCCCACGGTACTGCCGCCGGCCGAGTTCGCCGCGCTTGTTTGCGCCGGTAAGTGCGTCGAGCTTGACGGCTCGAGCCCCTACTTTCCCTACTTCTCGATCGGCACCGTGTTCGAGAACCGGTCGACGCGTGAACGCCTGACGCGAGTCGGAATCAACACCTCGCCGCTCGGCGACTACCTCGAGCGACTGCTGGACTTCGCCACCCGCAGCGGATGGGGGAAGCGGCCGATCGGCCGGGCGGAGGCCTTCGCGGCCTGAGCGCCTGAGCGCGCCGCGCGGCTAGTCGTGCGCCGCGAGGAACGTCTCGACAAGCTCGAGGAAGCGCTCGGGCTGTTCCAGGTGTGAGCAGTGGCTGGCGTTTGCCATCAGTTCCCATCGCGCGCCCGGGATCGCGTCGACCAAGGGCTGCACAACCGCCGGTGTCGCCTCGTCATCCTCCCCTGAGATCACGAGGACGGGTAGGTCAATCCCAGGCAGGCGCGGCGTGATGTCCCAGTCCCTCATCGTGCCGATCACATGGAACTCGCTCGGGCCGTTCATCGTGTGGTAGACGGTTGGGTCCTCGGCCAGCTGGGCGAATGTGCGCTGAAATCCGTCGGGAAACGGCACCACCTGACAGACGTGGCGCTCGTAGAAGACCATCATCGCCTGCTCGTACTCCTCACTGTCTGTCGTTCCGGCCGCTTCATGGCGCAGCAGCGTCTGCTGCACCTCCGCGGGTAGCTGGCTGCGCAGACGGTTGGCCTCGCTGACCCACAAGTCCATCGATGCAGGCGAGTTTGCGACGACGAGCGAGCGCAGCCCGGGTGGATGGGTCAGAGCATGTTCCATCCCGAGCATCCCGCCCCACGACTGGCCCAGCACGTGGTAGCGCTCGGCGATTCCAAAGTGCTCGGTAACTGCCTCAAGCTCCCGCAGAAACAGTTCGACGGTCCAGAAATCCGTCGGCGCCTCGGGGATGTGCTGGGAGTGACCGCACCCGATCTGGTCATACAGAACACAGGCTCGTCCGCTGATCTGCGCCAGGTCCGCGATTGACTCGACGTAGTCATGCGCGCAGCCGGGACCGCCATGCAGGATCACAAGCGGGGCGAGATCACCGCGGCGAAGGTCGCCGGCGACTCGACACCAAGTGAAGCCGTGCTCCCAGTTGATTACGCCTTCTTCGATGGCTGCAACCTACAGATTTGGCGGGACGGCGCGGATTTGCGCAGTGGAATCATCTGGCCAGGCGGGCTGATTCATGCCGTGGAGAGCGTGAGCGCGACGGTGTAACAGGCGATCGCGGCAAACGCCAGCAGTGCCATCAACAACGAGCTGATGTTGTTGTTGAAGTCGAGAAAGCTGGCGCCGTTGAAGCCCGCACCGATCACGAACAGGCCGCCAAGGCCACACCATCCGCCAATCGCTGCTCGTCCGTATCGCCAGGCCGTGACCGCCAGGTAGACCGCGAGCACGACGACCGCGAGCCCAAGCGCGGCATGGACAGTAAGCATTGCCGCACCGTGCGCGAGCGCCCAACCCAGGCTATGAAGCGAGCCGTTGAAATAGTTGGCGGGGTGGGCGCCGGAATGGTGTGACGGGACGGTGACGTAGAGGTTGACGACGATCCCAAGGCCCGCCTGCGTCAGCACCAGCAGGATCGCGGCCGCCAGATTCCAGCGCAAGACTCGCGGCGAGGGGGTCAACTCCGCTTGCAGCTCGCCGTCACGTAACAGGCGAGCGGCGGTTCGTGGGCAACGAACGGCGTGGTCGCGAGCGCGGTCGCAACCGCGGCCCCGGCATCGCCGAAGTCCGTGGCGAACGTGAGCGGGTCAACTCCTGGCATCAGTGGGTCCAGGCAGACGCTCTTGGGCACGAGCGACGGATTGCCGGAACCGCTATGCGTAAGTGCCTCCATCGCGATTTGATACGCGGTGTTGTCGTAGGTACCGATGCCAAGGTGCTCGGCTACATCGTTCGGGCAAACCTGTTGGATCGCGACGTTCGTGATCGCGCCGCCGCCGCCGTGCACTGCACTCGAGGCATGAGGCCCGAAGTTGGGGACGACGACTTCGTCGTCGTTGGTGTAAATCTCGGTGTAGTCGATCCCGGGGAATGTCTCGGCGCGCGAGTTCAGGGCCTTGAGGAAGTTCGAGTCGGTGACCTGCTGCCAGATAGCGGGGGCGCAGCCGGCGGCGCATAGGGCAATCGCGTCCAACGTTCCGTGGTTCGATGCCGATAGGCCGATGTCGTGCCGAACCATGCGACGCGTGTCAGGCCAGAAGCGCAGCGCCCACCGCGGGACCATACCGCCCTGCGAATGCCCGACGATGTCGATCCTTTCGTGCGCCTCCGCGTACATCGTGCGGATCGCGTAGACGACGTATTCGCCGGCGACCTCGATGTTGCCCATGCTGTCGTCCGGGAGCTGAATCGTGCAGAACGGCCAGTTCTGATCTGCAAGCGCGACCTCCCAGTTCCAGGCGAAGTCCTCCCGTGGCGTCACCGTCGTCCCGGGCACCAGCAGAATCGGCCGGTGCTTGGATCCGCTGAGGTTGCCGGTGCAAACAAGCGCCTCCGACAGCAGCGCCTTGGAGACGCTCAGTCGGGGTCCAGCATGGTTCAGCGGCGCATAGCCGAGCGCGCCCGCGCTCGCGGTGAAAACGAGGGCCGAAGCCACGGCAACGCAACCGACGACGGTCTTCAGCATGAGCTTGTGAAACATTTGGTCCCCTCCTCGTGTACCGACTCAAGTGCCGATCCTACGCCCAGGGATACTGATTAGCCACAGATGGCCTACCCGGAACCTGAGCGGCACCTGCTGCGCGCCCGTGACCTCGCTGACACCCGCTATGCGGCGCCGATCGACGTCACCGATATGGCGGCCGCAGCCGGACTCTCCAGAGCCCATTTCACCCGCTCGTTCACCGACGCCTTCGGTGAATCGCCGGGCGCCTATCTGTTGACGCGCCGGCTTGAACGCGCGACGGCACTGCTGCGCAACACCGACTACAGCGTCACGCAGGTGTGCTTCGAGGTAGGGCTTTCAAGTGTTGGCTCGTTCACCACGTCGTTCAAGCGCATCTACGGGCAAACCCCGACGCAGTACCGGGCGGCCTATCCGCCCGCCGCGACGTGGGCAATCGTTCCAAGCTGCCTCGTCCAGGAGCACGCTCGGCGCCAGAATCGCACAATTCGAGAAGACAGCCCAGCTTCAGCGGGCTAGCTTCCGCTGCATGATCTCACTCTCCATGACCCAGATCTGGGTCCACGACCAAGACGTAGCGAAGGACTTCTACACAACCAAGCTGGGCTGGGAGGTGCGCCAGGACTCGTCGTTCGCCGAGCTCGGCGGCTTCCGTTTCCTCACCGTCGGTCCACCGGCCCAGCCGAACATCTCGGTTGCGCTACTTGTGATTCCGCCGCCGCCGATCTTCCCTGAGGAGGACGGAGCCGCGCTGAAGGCGCTCGTGGCCAAGGGACGGGCCAGCTCACTGTTCCTCTCAAGCGACGATATCCAGGCCGACTTCGAGGCCCTGAAGGCCCGCGGTATCGAGTTCTACGAGGAGCCGACCGAGTACCCCTACGGCACCGACTCGGGTTTCCACGATCCTTCTGGCAACGCGATTCGGCTGGCCCAGGTCAAGCCCGAGTTCAGCTCATCACGCCAGGCGATTAGCGTCTGAGCTAGGACGTGACTGTGCATGGGCTGGGCTGACTGGCCCGGCCCATGCCCAAGCGCTGGTGCGGCTTCACGGCCGGCCGAATCGCCCTACACGGCGAGCGAGGCGGTCTGCGCGGTTCGGGCGACCACGTCGGCCAGTCCGGCCAGGTAGGCGGACACAGATTCCTGCGCGGTGGGCGTGTTGGGGAAGCTTGCCATCACGTAGGTGCGGTCGCTTCGCCGGTTGATCCACAGTGACACATCGCCTGTGTTGCCAGGTCCGCCGAGCGCGGTGATCTGATCGACTCCCGGAAGGTCCGCACCCGGGAAGCGGCGCATGTCGATGTAGGAGACCATCGGCGGGACCGCCGTGGTCGAAACCTGCGCGCCGTTCCCCATCGCCGCCATCACCGCATTGACGACCGCACGTGCCGGCATTGGTGCGGCGGCGCGGGCACGGTCAAGTGAGCTATGCAGCGCAGCCACGCGCTGCTCGAACGTTTGCGCCTGCGTCAAGTTGGCCGTGACCGGTACCAGGTTGATGAACCACCCCTGAGCGGCCTGGTAGATCGGGTCAAATCGGGTCGCCACCGCGTTCAGCGCCATGTAGTAGTCCCGGCCCGTGAGTTCGGCATCAACGGTTGCCAGCGCAGCGAACCAGCCGGCCGCCATGCTGCCGCCGGCGCTCTTCACCGCCAGCCCGAACGAATCGATCGTCGCGGCGTCGGCGAGGTCAAGGACCACCCGGGTCGATGGAGCCGTCTCGCCCGGTTCTAGGCCCAGCGGCATCGCGAACGACGGTAGGGCGAAGCCGGTGTCGCTGAGGGCGGCAAGCCAGACCGCGACGGCCGGCGAATCCAGGGTCAGGGTCTCCTCGAGATCTCGCTCGGCCGCGCTGAACTCGACATAGCTGCCGACCGGCGCAAGCGGCTCGGGGTTGCCTGCCACCGTTCTCTGGTACAGCTCGTGCAGCTCCTCGACGCCGAGCAGGATCGAGACTCCGTCGGTATGGGAGTGGTCAACGCCGTAGTAGACGGTGAAGCCCGCTGAGGGGGAGGCCGAATCGTGGTCTGGCGATGAGTCATGATCGATCGCGCCGGCGATGAACGACGGCCAAGTCAGTGGACTTGTGTTGCCACTGAAGCGGTCAGTGATCCGTTGACGGGCCTGATCGGTCGAGGCCGCTTGGCCGCGGCTCGTGATCTCAAGCTCAACGTCCTGCGGTGCGATTACGCGGCGAGTGAGGTTCTCGACGTCACCTTCGAACCAGGACAACAGGGTCCCGTGCCGGGTGACGAACTGGCTGAAGGCACTCTGCAGCGCCACTCGATCCAGCGGTGCCTGAATGTGGAAGGCGAACGCCAGCCACGGTGACCAGTCGAATCCACGCCCCCGGCGGTCCATCGCGGTTTGGATGTGTGAGGCCTGAATCGAGGACGGCCGCGCGGTTGAGATCGGCGCTTCGGCGGCAGCCTCCCGGGCGGCCTCGGTGGGAACGAACTCAAGCAGCTCGCCGGGTCCTGGCAGCCAGAGTTCGATCGGTGTCATCTCCATGCGACAACTCCCTGCCGCTCATTG
>Ga0302314_10021468_pt1 | contig 10627 bp, 7 predicted proteins | sample III_Palsa_N2_3_FD_200533 | JGI IMG/M metagenome (GOLD analysis project Ga0302314, IMG submission 200533) | Peat permafrost microbial communities from Stordalen Mire near Abisko, Sweden - III_Palsa_N2_3 | ecosystem: Environmental > Terrestrial > Soil > Palsa > Peat permafrost | place: Sweden... | reverse complement strand
CGACCTCTGACGAGGGGAGCCGGTGCAGTCCGGGCGGACTGAACCGTCCTTCAGTCCAAGCGCGCAAACCTTTCGTTTCACCCTTCAGAAGCGAGATCCCGTTTCGCATCCGGGAGCCCCGCGGAGGGGTGGATCGCGGAAAAGCCGCGCTTTCGTCGCTGGCACTCCCCCTGCAAACGCGGGCGATAGGATCGCGCTCGCTCGATCGGTTCGCCGACGGGAACCCCTGCGCGACTCCCGGAGGAACTGTGGGATCGATGTTCGAAGGGGGCGCGCTGCGCGTCTATAGGAACAGCCTTTCAAACGTCCACCCCCTCGATCGCGAGGCGGAGCGGAAGCTGGCCAAGCGGTGGATCAAAGGGGACTTGAAGGCGGGCGAGAAGCTCGTCGAGGCGTGCTTGCCGTTCGTGATTTCGATCGCCCTCGAGTACCGGCGCTGGGGAGTGCCGCTCGAGGACATCATCCAGCAAGGGAACATCGGCCTCCTGCGCGCGGCGCGGAAGTTCGACCCGGCGCGCGAGTGCAGGCTGGCGACGTACGCGGTGTACTGGATTCGCGCCGAGATCCGCGAGTACGTGGTGCGCGCGTACCGCGTGGTCCGCCTGGGGACGACGAAGGCGGAGCGGCGAGCGCTGCGCGCGTATCGGACGACCAAAGAGAGCGATCCGGAGAAGCTGGCGGCGGTGTCGGGCCTCTCGAAAGAGCGGGTCGAGCAGCTGTTGCCGCTACTGGTCGCGCGCGAGTCGAGCCTCGATGCGAGCACGAACGACATGGGGCCGGCGGTCGAGCGCCTGGTGGCGAACGATGCATCGCCGGAAGAAGACGCGGGGACGAAAGAATCGCGCCTTCGCGCGAAGGTCGCCGTGGCAGGCGCGCTGAAGGGGCTCAGCGAGCGCGAGCAGCTGATCGTGCGCGAACGCATGATGAGCGACGAGCCGGCGACGTTGCAGAAGCTCGGCGACATCCTCGGCGTGAGCAAGGAGCGCGTGAGGCAGCTGGAAGAGCGCGCGCGTGGAAAGTTACGCGTGGAGCTGGAATCGCTTCGCGAGGACGCGATCACGCTCGGCGTCGCTTAGAACGAGGCGCGACGCCGTCGGCGCTCGCCGCCGCCGGTAGCTCGCGCGTCTGCGGTGTCGGCTGCTAGGCTGACGGACCCTTCGATGGCGTCGCAGACAGCGAAAAAGGCGGTGCTCGCGTGCGTGCTCATCGCGGGCGGCACGATTGCGATCGCGCTGGCGAGGCCGCGGCCCGTGGTGCTCGTGAAGCACGCGCCGGTCGTGACGACGCAAACGCCGCACGTCGCGCCGGTCGACGCCGGTGAAGACGAAGAAGAGGATCGCGCGTACGCGTTTCGCGTGCCGACGGGGAAGCCCGCGGAGCTCGCGTGCGAAGAGGCGCGCCGCGTGATCGCGCAGGTTCGCACGGGGCTCGCGTACGAGCCCGACAACGTGTCGCCGCGCGCGCTCGCCGCGGGGGCCGCGGATTGGCTCGACCCGCACGGTCTGTGGAGCGCCGCGCCCGATTCACCGATCCAGGCGCGCATCGAGAAGCGCGCCGGCGAGCTGATGGCGGAGATGGAAGGGCGCGTCGGCGACGACTGCCCCGCCGCGCGGGACGTGGGGGACGCATTGCTCGCATGGGTCGGCGTTCTTCGCGCGAAGTTCGACGAGGCGCGCGCGAGCACGAACGAGGCCGACGCCGCCGCCGCGAGCGAAGAGATTCCCTTCGATGCGATCGCCTACTCGCAACCCGCGAAGACGTTCGCGACTGAGCTGGGCACGCGCGTCGGTGCGTTCGAGCGGGCCTATGGCGAGAGCGCGAAGCCGTACGCCGAGGCGGCACGCGATCGGTTCTTCCCGCTGCTCACGGCGGACGAGTGGGGGCGCGCGCTGCTCGCGGCGGCGGTGCGGGCGTACGTGCCGCTCGTCGATCCGCACGGGGCGTGGGCGCCGCTCGATGAAGAAGAGAGCGTGTACGAGGTCGATCTCGCGGGGCATCCGCCGCTGCGCTTGTGGGAGAAGTCGGAGCGAACGGCGATCGGCGTCGTGCTGGGCGATGGGGCGTCGGCGCCGCTCGAAGAGGGCGATCTCGTGCTGTCGATCGCGGGGGTGACGACGGCGGGGCTGCCGCTCGAGCAGCTCGATCAACTCAGCTACGCCGCGGGCGATCTCGATGCGCCCGCGACCGCGACGCTCCTGCGAAGAGGCGAGCACGTGCTACGCACGATCACGCTCGATCCCCCGAGCACGCCGGCGTCGGCGGAGCCGAGCAACGACGACGAGCGACTCCCGGCCGATCGCGTGACGTACGCCGAAGGCGACGCGCTCGTGGTCGCGATTCATGACGTGCGCGACGATCTGGGCGACCTGCTCGCGCGCACGCTGGCCAACGACGTGCGCCGCCATGACCTGCGTCCGATCACGGGCATCGTGCTCGACCTGCGCGGGAACGGCGGAGGGTCGACCGACGGCGCGATGGCCGCGATCGCGTTGTTCCTCCCCGGCGCGCCGCTCTTTCCGATGAAGCGACGCGACGGGACGATCGAGACGGATCGCGCGCCGGAGCCGGCGAACGACGACCGCTGGGCGGGACCGGTGGCCGCGCTCGTCGATGGCGAGACGGCGAGCGCCGCGGAGATGATCGCGGGTGCGCTCGCGGTCTATCGCCGCGGGCCGTCGGTGGGGACGCCGACGTATGGGAAGGGGTGCGCGCAGGAATACCTCGACGACGACGTGCACGTCGGGGTGTTGCGATTGACGACGCTCCTCTACGCGCTCCCCGATGGTGAGGCGGTGCAGCGCGTGGGGCTCACGCCGGTCATCGGGCTCTCGTTGCCCCCGGTCGACGATGCCGAGCGCGAAGCGACGCTGGCCCACGCGCCTCCGACGTGGCGCGGTCCCGACGTGCGCGACAGGCGCTCGCCGACCGCGGACCAGGCGTGGCCTCCGCACAATGGCGCGGTCGGCCCGTGCAAGGACGAGGGGGTCTGCAAAGCGCTGCGCGCGCTCGGCGCGGCGTCGGCGAAGAACGTCAGAGCGACGAGAGGGGGAGGGCGTCGATGAGGTTGCCGGTGCTCGCCTTCTCGATCATGCGACGGAACGAGGCGTAGCTCCTCATGTGGCCGCGCCGGAACTCTTCGACGCCGAAGAGGCGGCGCGCGAGAGGCAGCGCGGTCTTGTCGTTCGTGGAGGCGACCAAGGCGTCGGCTACGCGCTCACGTAGCTCGCGCGGATAGCCGGCCCGCGCGACGATCACGTCGGACGGGATCGCGCTGAACGTCCACAAGACGCGGACGCGCGAGCGCATCCCGTCCATCTGGCTCCACGAGCCCGCGGTCACGTTCCCCGCGCCATCGACGCGCGCGAAGGTGGCGGCCACGTCCACGTCTCCCTCGGCCACCGCGCGTACCGATTCGTCGTGCGAGCCGGTGAACACCTCTTCGTCGAAGACCTTGCGCGGATCGACGCCCAGCATCGCCAGCTGGATGCGCGGCATGACGTAGCCGCTCGCGCTGCACGGGTCGACCCACGCGACCTTCGTTCCACGCAAGCCGTCGAGCGTGTGCATCGTCGCCGCCGAGTGCACCAGGAGCACGCCGTGGAACGCCGCCTGGCCCGCGCGGTGATTGCTCACCAGGGGCTCGACGACCTTGGCGCGTTCGAGCGCGACGTACACGACCGGCGGGAGCCATGCGACGTCGATCGACTCGTCGCGAATGCGCTGCGCGAGGCTGGCGTACGAGTCGAGGAACTTCGTCGAGAGCGCCACCCGCGCCCGCTCGCCGATCCACGTGACCCACTCGGCGAGCGGCTCGCGCGCCGTCTCCACGCCCTGCATCGACGCGAGGCCGAAGACGCAGCGATCGGAGAACTTGTGGCGCATCGGGGGTGACGAGCGTACGCGCTTCAGTGCGCGGCGTGGAGATCGCGCGCGAGCTTCACCACGAGCGCGGCCACGACGACGAGGACGACGACGCGGATGAACCGATCGCCGTGGCGAATCGCGAGGTGCGCGCCGACCCACGAGCCCGCCGTGTTCGCTGCCGCCATCGGCAGCGCGATCGACCACAGGATGTTCCCGCGCCACGCGAAGAGCGCGAAGGCCGCGGTGTTCGAGGCCAGGTTGACGATCTTCGCGTTGCCCGAGGCCGTCGTGAGCGAGTCGCCGAAGAGGAGAACGAAGGCGACGATGAGCATCGTGCCGACGCCGGGGCCGAAGAAGCCGTCGTACGCGCCGAGGAAGAGCGAGACGACGGCGCCCCACAGAAAGGCGTGGGCGATCGGCGCGTGCGCGACGGCCTTCCGTGGCCACGCGACCACGACGGCCGAGACGACGAGCAGCACGATGACGACGGGGCGCAAGACGTCGGGGCTCACGGCGAGCTGCGCGACGGCGCCGCAGATGGATCCCACGAGGCCGCACGCGAACATCGTCGGTGCGCGTGAACGATCGACCGCCCCACGACGCCAGTACCCCGACGCCGAGGTGAGCGCGCCGAAGGCTGCCTGCCCCTTGTTCGTGGCCAGCGCGAGGTGCGGCGGAAGCCCCGCGGCCATCAGCGCCGGGAGCGTCACGAGCCCACCGCCGCCCGCGATGGCATCGACGAGGCCCGCGAAGAAGCCGGCGAACGCGAGGACCGCGATGTCGGCCGTCGGCAGGGTCACGTCGCGGCTTCGTCGAGAGTCTCGGGCGCTGCCTTCGGGCGACGGACGAGGTCCAGCTCGATGGGCGACACGATCGCGCCGTCCTTCCACATGCCGAGCGCGACACGCACCGCGCGGTGCGGCAGGTCTTCGCTGGCGAGCGCTTCGACGACCTCGGCGATCTTCACTGCCCCGCTCCCGCGGATCTCCACGTCGACCAGCATCGTCCGGAGGTCGCCCACGATCCCCGCGCCCGCGATCGCCGCGCGCGACTCGTCGGTGTCTACGGCGATGCTCCGCAGGAACGCGCGCACGTCGACCCACTTGCCGATGCCGTCGATCTTCCGCAGCACCTTGTGCTCGCTCTTGGCCATCAGCTCGGCCACCCGCGACGCGAGCCACCCCGGGTCGCGCCCGCCGGGCTGATCGGCGAGCGCGCTCCGCCCGAACGCGACGGCGTAGCGCGCGCTGTCGATGATGCGCGAGACGCCGGCATCCTGAGGACCCAAGCGCACGCCGCGCAGGAAGCGAATGCCGTCGGGCAACCCTTCGTTCAACGCAATGGCCGTCTCCTCGGGGTCGAGGTCGGCCGTGATCTTCACGTCGACGAGCTCCTCGAGGCTCGACACACCGAGCGACAGCGCCGGACCGAACGTCATCTCGGCCTTCGGGTGGTACCCACTCGAGTAGTAGAGCGGGATGTCGAGCCGGCGAAACGCCCGCGGCAGCACGCGAATGAGATCGAGGTGCGAGAGGAACGCGCTCGGCCCGAGCTTGGTGTACGCGAAGCGGTAGCGACGCGCCTCCCCCTGCACGATCCGCGGCGGCGGCCCCTTCCTCTTGTCGGCACGAACCGGCGGCGGAAGCGGCTTGGCGATGACGCGCTCTTTCGCCCCCAGCTTTACCAGGTACTCGACGCGCTCTTGGCGCATCGCGGACATGTCGCAGGCGACGCCGCAGTCGTAGCAAACGAGCTTTCGCGTGTCGGCGAGCGCGTCGTCGAGGTTCGTCGCTTGAACGAACGCGCCGGCGGCCTTCCCGCACGGCGGCGAGAGTCGGCTGGCCAGCGCCTTACGGTACTCGCGCGCCAGGAACCCCTCTTCCAGCCCCACGCTGATGTGATCCCACGGCAAGCGCGCCGTCACCGGGATGGTCCCGAGGTACGTCTTCGGGTCTACGTGCTCCGCTTCGAAGGCGGCGACCCACACGTCGATCTTGAGCTGGTCTTCCCACGAGTCGAAGCACGCGCCGGCGCGGTACGCGCGCTCCAGCACGTCGCACAGCCGGCGATCGCCGCGGGCGAACACCCCTTCCAGCCACGACGTGGTGCAGTCGTGCATCTTGAGGTCTACGTTCGTCGTCCGCACCTCGTCCTTGAGCCACGCCTGCTTCACCAGCACTTCGCTGGCGGGGTTCATGGCGCACCACTGGAACGGCGTGTGCGGCTTGGGCACGTGCGTCGAGACGCTGACCACGACCTTGGGCGCGCCGCCGATGTTGCGCTCCTTCTTCACGCGCCGGCCGGTCTCTTGCGCGCGGGCGCCGACGCGCACGATCTCGCGCACGTCGCTCTCTTCTTCCGTCGGCAGGCCGATCATGAAGTAGAGCTTCATCGCGTTCCAGCCGCGGCTGAAGATGCGCTCGGCGGTCGTCATGAGCTGCTCTTCGGTGACGTTCTTGTTCACCACGTCGCGCATCCGCTGGCTCCCCGCTTCGGGGGCGAACGTGACGCCGCTGGCGCGGACGCGCTGGAGGTCGTCGAGGACGTCTTCGTCGAGGCCATACGCGCGCAAGCTGGAGACGCCGAGCGAGACCTTCTCCGGGGCGAGGCGCTCGACCACCTTCTTGATGAGCGGCGCGATGCACGAGTAGTCCGCGGTGGAGAGCGACGTGAGGCTCGCCTCGTCGTAGCCGCTCTTTCGGACGGCACTGACGACGGTGTTCACGATCTGCTCCGGGTCGCGCTCGCGCACCGGGCGGTAGATCATCCCCGCCTGGCAGAAGCGGCACCCCTCCGTGCAGCCGCGCGCGATCTCGATCGACATGCGGTCGAAGATGGCTTCGGGGCCGCCCACGGGGCCGTCGTCGGGGAACGGGAAGCGGTTCAAGTCGTCGACGAGGGCGCGGTCGACGGGGAGACGCGCTTCCTCGACGAGCGGGCGATCGACGACCTCGAAGCCGGTGTCGGCGTCGATCGTCGTCGAATAGAGCGAGGGGACATAGAGGCCCGGGAGCTTCGCCAGCGCGCGCAAGCGATCGGCGCGCGGGACGCCGCGCGACTTCAGGTCGGTCCACAGGAGCGCGACGTCGGCCGCGCGCTCTTCGCCGTCGCCGATGACGAACGCGTCGATGAACGCGCTCAGCGGCTCGGGGTGCGTCGCGGTGGGGCCCCCGGCGATGACGAGCGGGTCTGCGTCGCCGCGATCGCTCGAGCGGAGCGGGATGCCGCCGAGGTCGAGCATCGTGAGGACGTTGGTGTACGTGAGCTCGAACTGGAGCGAGAAGCCGACGACGTCGAAGTCGCGCAGCGGGCGCGCCGTCTCGAGCGACAGGAGCGGGAGGCCGCGCGTGCGAAGCTCCGCCTGCATGTCGACCCACGGCGCGTACGCGCGCTCGGCGAGCGTGTGCGGGGCGTCGTTGAGGATCTTGTAAAGAATCTTGAAGCCGAGGTGGCTCATCCCGATGTCGTAGAGATCGGGGAACGCGAGGCAGACGCGCGCTTTGACCGTGGACCAGTCCTTCGGCTTCGCGCCGAACTCGCCGCCCAGGTAGCGCGCGGGCTTCTGCACGAGGTGCACGAACGAGGCGTACGGATGCTCGATCGTGGGCATTGGGCCAGGGTTGTACGGGGAAACGCCTGGAACGCAAGGTTCCGGGCAGTGCGTACCCGCCGCCCGTTCAGCTCAAAAGAGCGCGCGCGAAGGCGTCGACGAGCGCCGCGCCCGCGTTTCCATGCGGCAGACCGGCCTCGCGCGCCAAGGCCCTCGGGGTCGCGCGGACCTCGCAGCGAAGCACCGCGAGCGCGTCGCGCATCGCCTGCGAAACCCGGGCGCGCGTCTCCTCGTCGAGCCGCCCGTCGAGCCAGCGCGCGACCGACCAGGCGAGCGCGGCGTGCCTCGTCTCGTCGAGCGCGATTCGATGCATCGCGCGGGCGACGTCCGCGTCGGGCGCGTGGTGCGCTTGCAACGTCGCGACGAGCGCGCCGAACGATTCGCGCACGCACCCTTCGACCGCGTTCTCGATCGCGAACGCGTCCAGCGATCGCGCGCGCGTTCTCCTCACGCGAACCGCCGCGGGCACCGCGCTTCTCTTTCGGGCGAGCCGCGTCACCACGCGCGCGTGCCGCGTCTCGTCGCGCGCCGACCGCGACGCGCATCGCACCAGCGCACGCGGGGCACCCATCGACGTGAGCTCCGCGGCGAGCCGGTGAAACGCGTGCACGGAGGCCGCCTCCAGCCACGCGACCTCCGCGAGCCACGCCCCGAGCGCGCTCTTCGCGGACACGCGCCGCGCAGCGACGAGCCCCGCCGGCCTCCGCCCCGCGTCGGGGCAGCTCACCTTCCCCGTCGTGCACTCGAGCGTCAAAGGCCCGCTCGGGACCGCGCCGTCCACGGTGCACCCGACGACGATGCACGGGTAGCCGAACGGGTCGTTGCAGAGGGTCGCGCACTGCGGGAGGTACAGGTAGCAATCGAGCGCCGACGAGTCGGGCGGGAGGCCGCACGCCAGCGACTCGAAGTAATCGCAGCCGCTGCCGTCGTCGGCGCCGTCGAGGAACACGGGGTCGCACGCCAGGGCGGCGGCGCTGTCGAGAATGGGGCCGGCGTCGACGACGGGGACGCTCACCGTCGAGTCGCGCGCGTCCTCGACGCTGGCATCCACCGGCGCGCCGTCCTCCGCGGTCGAGCACCCCGCGGCGCCCAGGCCGAGCGAGGCGCCCAGCGAGACCAGGCGGACGAAGAGCGCGCGCAGACGTTTTTCTTCGCGGGCGATCACCGTCCCAAATCTTAACGCGACGCGCGAGTCACAGGGATACCCTCGTTCTCACATGGGCTCGCTGCGCGTTTTCCTCGCGGTTTCGGCGATGTCCTTCGCGCTGGTGGGTGCGTGCGGCGGCAGCGCGAGCACCGACCCGCCGCACACGAACGGCAACCTCGACTGCCTCGCCTACCCGCTCACGTCGTTCTGCTGCACGGGCGCCGGAGAGCCGGCGTGCCCCGGAGACTTCGCCGCCGCGCAGCTGTGCACCACGTGGCCCGCGGGCTTCCCGGTTCGGTCCTACCCGACGGCGTGCCAGGGGTTCATCGCCGTCACGGTCACCGCGGCGTACACCACGGTCTACGTCTACGACTCGTCGAGCGGAGCGCTCTATGCCGTCGGCGACGACGCGGCGACGGACCAACCCGGCAGCCTGGCGGTCGAGTGCGGCGCGGGGCCGGAGGGCTTCACAATCCCGAGCGCGTGCGCCCTGACGTGGCTCGACACGACGCAAGGGCAAGCGTGCGCTGCGGGGACGGCAACGCCTTCGTCGGTCTGTCCGTAACGCGCGCTCCGCGATCAGCGATCGGCGCTCGCGTCGCGCGAGATCGCGTCGTCGAGGCCCGCATCGGCGTCAGTGGCCGGAGCCGCGACGGGGAACGCTGGCGCGAAGTCGTCACGCGCGGGCGCGGGCGAAGCGTGGAGGCGGGCGCGCCACGTCGCGTCCGTGGGTCGATCGCGCGCAGGGGCGTCCACCTCGTAGTGCGAGGAGGCCGCGCCGACCGTGAGCACCAGGCGCCCCGTGTGCGGCTCGCGGAGGACGACGTAGAGATCGTCCAGATCGCCGCAGGCCTCGACGAGCACGCGCGACGCGACGAGGTCCGCGTGCACATCGACCGCCAGCGACGCGTCCGCCGCGCGGCTGGCGACGAGCGCCGCTTCGAGGGCGGCGAGGCGCGCGGGGAACGAGGCGATGGCGTCGCGCTCTTCGTCGGTGGGGGTCTCGTCGTTGGCTTCGCGTCGCGCGATGGCGAACGCGTCGGCCAGGAGCCTCTCGCTCGCGTCGAGGATCGGGATCGCGGACGACCCCTCGGGGACCTCGCCGAGCGCGCGGAGGCCGTGCGTCGTCTGGCGAACGAGCGCGAGCAGCTTGGCGATCGCCTCGGGGTGCGGCTCGACGAACGCGGGGAGGTCCGCGGGCGCCGTCGCATGGCTCTCGATGGCGGCGGGGGCCGTGGCCAGGGGGAAGCGCGCGAACGGGAGCGCGTCGTGACGGAGCGTCGTCCACGCCGCGAGCGCCGCTTCGATCTTCCGCGTGCGCCAGGCGAGCGTCGAAGCGCCCGGCTGCGTCGCGTCCGCCGCTGACGGCGCGAGGTAGGTGGCGATGGCGTCGAGCGACGAGGCGTACACCGAATCGTGCCGCGAGCCCTCGGGCGGGCGGCGCGCGTCCAGGGCGTCGCGCGTCGTGTCGAAGCGCTCGTAGGCGTCGTCGCCGCTCTCGTGAAGGAGCGTGCGCGCGTCGGTCGCGCCGAGCCACGCGGCCACGTCGAGCGCCCGCGGCATCGCGCGAATGCCGTCGCGCGCCGTGCGTGGGGGCGTCGTGGCGCGCGCGTCGAGCTTCCCCACGCTGGGGAACACGAGCGACTGGAGCACGTCGGCGTCGGGCGTCGATCGCGCCGGGAGCATGCGCACGCTCGTCGCGGCGCGCTCGTAGTCCGCGGGTCCGAACGGCTGGCCGTGGTGCACTTGGACCCCGGCGATGGCCGCGCCGTCATCGAGCTTCGCCGCGTGCCCCGCGAGGAGCGCGTGCCGCAGGCGATCGAGCTTCGCCACGTCCACGAACCCGCGCGGCTCGTGCGCATCCATCCCCACGGCGGTCGCCACGTCGAGCAGCTCCCGCAGCGACACGTCGTCGCTCGCGCCCCCCGCGAACTCGGAGACCGTCACCCACCGTCGCAGCGCGTACGCCGCCTCGGCATCCACATCGAACTCCACCAGCCGCGCGA
>Ga0302314_10021467_pt1 | contig 10627 bp, 7 predicted proteins | sample III_Palsa_N2_3_FD_200533 | JGI IMG/M metagenome (GOLD analysis project Ga0302314, IMG submission 200533) | Peat permafrost microbial communities from Stordalen Mire near Abisko, Sweden - III_Palsa_N2_3 | ecosystem: Environmental > Terrestrial > Soil > Palsa > Peat permafrost | place: Sweden... | reverse complement strand
GCCGACGTGGCGCCACGTCGAGCAATGTTTCCCCTTTTGTTCACGGCGCATGATATTAGTCTCGGCCAATGACCGAAGCGCAGATCCGCAAGATCATTCACGTCGATATGGACGCCTTCTACGCGTCCGTCGAACAGCGGGATGATCCCAGCCTGAGGGGCAAGCCGGTGGCCGTGGGCCACGGGGCCCGGCGCGGCGTGGTCGCGGCCGCGAGCTATGAGGCCCGGCAGTTCGGAGTGCGCTCGGCGTTGCCGTCGGTCACTGCCCTTCGAAAGTGCCCGGAGCTTGTGTTCGTGCCGCCGCGCTTCGACGTCTACCGAATGGTCTCTCGACAGATCCATTTGATTTTTGCCGAGTTCACCGAACTGATCGAACCGCTGGCGCTGGACGAGGCCTATCTCGACGTCACCGCCAACCAGGCGCGCATGCCGACTGCGTGGCTAACCGCCAAGGCGATCCGCACGCGGATCCTGGACGAGACCGGACTGACCGCGTCGGCCGGCGTCTCCTACAACAAGTTTCTGGCCAAGCTGGCGTCCGGCCAGCGCAAGCCCAATGGCCAGTTCGCCATCATGCCGGAGGAGGGGGCCGCGTTTGTCGAAGCCCTGCCGGTGGCCAAATTCCACGGGGTCGGCCCGGCGACCGCCGCGCGCATGCACGACGCCGGCATCCAGACCGGCGCCGACTTGAAAACCTGGTCGCTGCAGGATCTGCGGCAACGCTTCGGCAAGGCCGGCGCCTGGTACTACGCCATCGCCCGCGGGCAGGACGATCGGGCGGTCAATCCCAATCGGGAACGGAAATCGTCGGGCTCGGAGACGACCTTCGAGGAGGACCTGACCGACCCATCTCGCATCGAGGCTGGCGTTCTGGCCATGGCAGACGACGTCTGGGCCTGGTGCGAGAAGACTGGCGGGCGCGGGCGCACGGTTGCGGTGAAGATCAAGTGGGCCGACTTCCAGCAGTCCACCCGGAGCCAGTCGTTGGCCAGGCCGGTCGATAGCCGGGCGGCGCTGCACGAGGCCAGCCTCGGACTGATCCGGTCGGTGTTTCCGCCGCCGAAGGGCATCCGCCTGGTGGGCGTCACCTTGTCGAATTTCGCCGGGCGGCAGGGCAGCGTTGAGCAGGGGCTGTCGCTCCTGCCTGAGTCGGACGCCGCCGCATGATCCACGTTGACCCCAATCCGCAGGATGCCGCCGATCTGGACACCCTGGCCGCCAGGCTTGAGGCCACCGGGGCCTATCGTGTGCTGCGGAAGCTGGGGCCCCGGCCGGCCATTGAGCCCCCGGCGGGCGTCAAGGTGCGGCAGGGCCTGTTCGTCGATACCGAGACGACGGGCCTCGACCCGGCGCGCGACGAGATCATCGAGCTGGCGATGGTGCCCTTCACTTACGGCCTTGACGGGGAGGTCTACGCCGTAGGCGAGCCGTTCCAGCAATTGCGGGAGCCGTCAAAGCCCATTCCGGCCGCGATCACCGCGATCACCGGCATCGACGATGCGATGGTCGCGGGCAAACGTATCGACCCTAACGACGTGACCCACGCCGCGGCGCCGGCATCGCTGGTGGTGGCGCACAACGCCGCCTTCGACCGGCGATTCCTCGAGCGGTTCTGCGAGACGTTCAACACCAAGCCTTGGGCCTGTTCGATGAGCGAGATCGACTGGGCGGCCGAGGGATATGAGGGAACCAAACTGGCCTATCTCGCCGGCGGCGCCGGGTTCTTCTACGAACGCCACCGGGCGACCCACGACTGCATGGCGGCGATCGAATTGTTGGCCCGGGTCCATCCAAAGTCCGGCCGGACTGGGCTCGCGCAGCTTCTGGAGCGGGCGCGCACGCCCTCCTTCCGGATCTGGGCGGAGAACTCGCCCTTCGATCTGAAGGACATCCTGAAGGCCCGCGGCTACCGCTGGAACGGGGAGGGACCGGGTCGCCCAGGGCCTGGTACATCGACGTCGGTGACGTCGACAGGGAGCCTGAGCTCGCGTTCCTCAAGACCGAAATCTATCGGGGAGAGATCGAGCTCCTGGTTCGACGGGTCGACGCCTATGACCGGTTTTCGGATCGCTGCTGAAGCCGGTTTGCCGACGCGACCTGAACTGTGCAGCGCAGAAAATGCGCACCTGCCGCGCGCCGGCGATAAATCCTGGCCTTAGTAGACTGTCACCAGCGGCCATGAGCCGCGATCACGGAGGACGACATGCCCACACAAGGTCTCCCCTTCGAGAGCACCAGCGATCGGTTGCTCACCGAGGTGGAACGGCAGCAAAAATACTTGGATCGCTTGCCGTCCAACTACGCCTTTCCACTGTTCAACGCGTCCCAGGCCCTGGAGTCCCAGCGCCGCAGCGGATACCGCAGCAGTGCGTCCGCGGCCCGCGAAATCGTTGATAACGCCATGGAAGCCGGGGCGAATCGCATCGACATCTGTTTTGGGCGACCCAAGCAGTTGAAGGCACATCAACGCGCCGAATCGATCAGCGCCGTCGCCTTTATCGACAACGGCTCGGGCATGATCCCGCGCATGGCGCAATACGCCCTGTCTTGGGGATCGGGCACACACTTCGATGACCCTGCCTTCATCGGCAAGTTCGGATTCGGTTTGCCGAACGCCTCGATCAACCAGACCCGCCTGGTTGAGGTCTACACGAAGACGGAGGGCGCCAAGGCGATCACCAAAGCCTGGCTCGACGCCCGCAACGTCAAGGATCACGGCTTGCAGCAAATCCCCGAGACCGTCGAGGCGCAGTTGCCCGAGTTCGTTCAGACCTATCTCGACAAGAAGGGCTTGGCGTTCAACCACGGCACGGTCGTGGTGTGGGTTGAACCCGACCGCATCTCCTACCGGACGCCGGCGTTGATGCGGGAGCATCTGGTCGACGATTTCGGCGTCACCTACCGATACCTGCTGGACAAGGTCGAGCTCTATGTTGAAGGCACGCGCGTGGAGCCGGTCGACCCGCTGTTCCTGACGCCCGGCGCCCGGTATTTTCTCGAGGAAGACCAGGGCGGTGCGCGCATGAGCGCCGACTGGAACATCCCGGTCAAATGGGCGCGCGACGAAAGCGGCGTGCTAACGCTCACCAAGGTCGCGGATGTTTCCGAACTTGATCCGAGCGACCCGAACCTAGAGGCCGCGGGCGCGATCTATGTGCGGGTCAGCAGGTTTCCTTATGGATTTGCAGAGCACGCCACCGGCAAGGTCGAGACTCCCAACCATCGTCGGTTCGAGATCCGCAAGACCCGGCGAGGCATGTCATTCGTCCGCGCCGGCCGGGAGATAGAAACGGTCGACGTGTTCCCTAAGTCGATGAGAGACCAAGCGAAGGGCCTGGGCGATTGGCCCTTGCTGCAATCCTACGCCTACCACTGGGGGGTTGAGGTTCGGTTCGACCCGACGCTCGACGAAATCTTCGGTATCACCAACGACAAGCAGACCGTTCGGCCAATCGAGGACCTCTGGCGGCTCTTTGCCTCGGAGGACATCGACGCCCAACTCGGCCGCGAACAGGCGTTCCAACGCAAGATGCGGCGCGATGAACGCGAACGCCAGCAGAGCGGGGGAGCCGAGAAGAGCGCCGCGCCAACCGTCGCCGAGACCGCCGCGGCGAAGGCCGACACCATCGCCGGGCAAAAGCCCCGGGTCGCTGATCGCGCCAAGGCGAAGGCGCGGGATGACTTTGAAGCCGAGTCCACGCGCCGTTCCAAGGTCGACGACATCTCCATCGAAATCGCGCGCAAGGCGGTCGAAGACGAGGCCAAGCGACGACCCTACGTCATCGACTTCTTCGACGAGCCCCGCGGACCGTTTTACCGGCCGGACTGGGCGAACGGCGGCCAGGTCGCGGTGCTTATCAATCGCCAGCACCCGTTCTTCCAGACCCTCTATGGCCCGCTTCTTCACCTGGCGCACGGAACCCAGGCCAAGCAGGCCCTGGACGTCCTTCTCATCGCCCTGGCCCGGGCCGAACTGTCGATCGAAGATGATACCTGCGCTGCCTGGTACGAGACGCAGCGCGAACGGGCGTGGAGCCCGTTCATGGCTGACGCTTACAAGATGCTTCAACAATCGACGGCCGCCGTGGACGAGGAAACCGCGGAAACCGGTGATGGTGATGACGAGGTGATCGTGCGGCGCCGGTCAGGCGCCGGACCCGCCGCCGCGGAATAGGACAGGTGGCGCTCGGCGGCCTAGCTCCGCGCACGCCGGGCTGATACCTTGGCCATAGTAAGCGTACCAGCTCGAGACCAGTGTAGGCGCGGCCATGAGCCGCCATGTCCCCCGGACGCTGCAACGGCCTTCAGGCTGTCTTTGAAGGCAATTGCAGCAACAGGAGGACTCCGTGAAAGACGGCGTCTCGACGACCCTTGACGATCTCATCAAGGCGGCCTTGACGGGCCAGCCCTACAACCAGCGCCGCCTTGGCGCCGAGGCCCAGCGGTACGCTCGCCGCCTGTCCAACGCCAAGGCCCCTGACCTGCCCGAGGATCTCCACGAGGAGATCTGCCAGCAGGCGTTCGTCGAGCTCTTCCGCATCGGCCAGGAGGGGTTGGCCCGGCGGTCCGGCAAGGCGCTGTTCCGTCGGGCGGTGCTGGCGGCGGTCCGGGTGGTGCGGGCGAGCTATGCGCCGCCCGGCCAGCGGACCCGCGCCTCCAAGGCCCAACCGTCGCCCCTGGTGGCGGCCGAGGACATTGGTCGGATCGCCGATCGCGCCGCGCTCGCGCGCAGCCACGTCGTCGACGAGACGGGCGACTTCATTGCCTTCGATCGGTTCGCCGACCCGCGGGCCCAGGACGACCTGCAGCAAATCGAAGACGCCCTCGATGTTGTGACCTTGCTCAAAGGGGCCAGCGCCGACATCGCTTTGGCGCTGCGGTTGATCCACCAGGACGATGAACCCGTCGCCATGGTGGCCGCCGTCGTCGCGATGGACCGTTTCAAGCTCAACCGTCGCCTGAAGGCTTTTTGCGGCGCCATCCGCGCCGCGGCCTAAGACGATGTTGGGCAACCAGTCGTTTCGGGGGGCGGGCTTCGCGCCGCTCCTGGCCCAGCAACGGGCCTACGCTGAGCGCAGCGGGGCGCGTTCGAGGTTCGGCCTGATGGTGCCAGAGGCCTTTGTTCGGGGCATCCGCGACCTGGGCTATCGCAGCAACGGCGATGCGGTCGCCGAACTGATCGACAACGCACTCCAAGCTTACGCCGACCGCGTGGACGTCCTGTTTGGCTACGAGGGGTCCAGTTCGAGCAAGAAGCCGGTGCAGGTGGCCGTCATCGACAACGGCCACGGCATGGAGCCGATGATGATCCGAATGGCGGTGATGTGGGGCGGCACCCACCGCGAAGACGATCGGAGCGGCCTTGGTCGGTACGGATACGGGCTGCCCTGTTCATCGGTCAGCCTAGGGCGGCGCTTCACGGTGATATCGAAGGTGGGAGGCGGCAGCCTGAACGCCGTCCAGCTCGACCTGGATGCGATCACCGCCGGCGGCTACACCGATGCTTTCGGCGACATCGTGGTTCCAGAGCCCTACGAAGCCAGCTTGCCGGCCTTCGTGGTTGACCACATCGCCCGGATCTATCCTCAGGGATGGACGTCCGGGACCGTCATTCTGATTGAAAAGCTCGATCGGCTGGAGTGGGCGACCACGCAGGGCCTCCGGGAAAACCTCTGCCGCCAATTTGGCGTGACCTACCACAAGCTCCGTGGTGAGGCCGGGCTCTATGTGGACGGCGAGTACGTCGAACCCATCGATCCCCTGTTCCTCACGCCCGAGTTTCACCTTCACGATCTTGACGGCGACCGCGCACAAGCCTTCGACCCAGTCCGTGTCGAGGTCCATGATCCTGATTCAGGCGCCTACATGGGCGCGATGGTCCTTCGCTACGCCTGGATGCCGCCGAGTTTCGGGTCGGTCGACAAGGAGCGCGATGCGGTCGGCCTCAACGCCAACGCCCGGTTCTCCATTCTGAAGGACTATCACGGCATCATCTTCAGCCGGAACGGGCGGCTGATCGATGTCCAGACGCGCACGCCCTGGACCTCTCTGATCAACAACGACCGTTACATCAAGATCGAGGTCGAGTTCTCCGCCACATTGGATGAGGCGTTCGGTGTCACTACGTCCAAGCAGCAGGTGACGGTCTCACCCTGGATCTGGGATTTGCTACGGCAGGCCGGGCTGCCGAAGGCGATCGAGCAACTCCGCAATAAGGTCAAGGAAACGAAGGCGCTGCGGCGCCTGGAGGCCTTGACGCCCGGCCCTGGGCAACGGCGGCTATCCGAACACGCCATGAGCGTGGCCAGTTCCCTTGGGGAGAGGCAGGTAAACCCCAGTTGGGACGCCGGGCTGAGGGTATCTCCCTATCGGGTTGAGTTTGAACACGCCCCCGACCAGCCGTTCTTCAGGATTGGCCGTCGTCACGGGGCAAGGGCGTTGCACCTCAATACCGCCCACAGGTTCTATGCTGAGATATACGATGGCCCGGCCGCCACCCCGGAGATGCGCGCGGCGTTGGAAATCCTGCTCTTCTCCCTTGGAGACGTCATGTTGGACGGCGCGGAGGAGGTTCAGGATGGCAACCGCCGCCAGGTGGCCGCCTGGTCGCGGCGCCTTGATCTGGCGCTTGGTATGCTGGCGGCGCACCTAAACGCCGGCGACGAACTGGATGTGGGCCAAGCCGCCTGGCCGCCCGATCCGTCCTAGGCGACGCAGCCGCTTTTTGCGATACGATCTGCGGGCCGCTCGACGCGGCCCGTTTGATTCTGGAGCATCAGTGGCGCCTGACGACAAGCTTTTTGGCCCTGGACGCCTCCGCGCCTTCTCCCCGTTTCTGGCTCCGGGAGAGCGGCAGCAACTCCATGATGTCTTAAATTTCGGTCCAGGGCTGCCGCCAAGTTTTGCCGACGAACTTCGGGCGCTGGCCAGGCGCTACGTTGATGACGGCGACAGTGTGAAACTCCGGGCCGTCTGTCTCCTGGTCGCCGACCTGTGCGAGCAGGGATGGCGGGTCTCGGTCGAGCTCGAGCGGATAACCTTCGAGCCGCCCGGCATCAGCCGTGATGGCGAGCAGAGCATTGACGACGTTAAGACCCGCGTTAGGGCTGCGCTGCAGGCCGCCCGCCTGCGGCAACTGCGCGAACCCTCTGTCCGCCATTTCATCGAGCGAATGCAGCGCCATACCCCCCGGGGCGGCCGAAAGACCTCGGTGACCGATGTCATCGACGATGGCGCGGCCCTGGCCCGTGAACTCCGATCCATCCAACATCTGCCCGAGGACGCGCGCCACGCCGCGTTGGCCAGGATCATCGACCCAGTCGTGGAGGTCTGCGAGGCCGGCGCGCGCTGCCCTGAGACCGGCCTGTCGCTCATCGATATCTGGCGGTACTTCCGGCACACCTGGGCGCACGAGTACCGTGCCATCCCGGGCCGCCAGATGCTGATCCTGGTGCGAAACGCGGCGCGGCCCGGCCGACCTGTCATGGGCATCGCCATGTTGGCCAGCCCCGTGATGCGCCTCAACGCCCGTGACCAATGGATCGGATGGCTGCGCGACGCCGCTGAACAGCGCGTGCGGGACGGCGCATGGGACGCGGCCGATTTCGCAAGCTCTCTGCAACACCGTGTCGACGCCTCAATCCAGTCCGTGCGCTGGGACGATCTCGTCACCGAGTCCGAGATTGCCGATCCGACCGAAACCGTTGCGCTTCGCCTTGAACAGAAAGCGTCGGGCGCCGCCTACGCCCGCGAGCTGGAATTGCGCGCTTACTTCGATGCGCATGCCGCCGATGGGCAGGTTCGCCCCCATCGCGGCGAGTTGAAGAACGCCCAGCCGGATTCCGATTGGCGAGCCGCGTCCGAAGATCTGCTCTTCGTGCGCAAACGGGCGGAGAGCCTGGCCCAGCTGCTCTTTGCAAAGGGCATGTTCCGTGGCGCTGGGCTCGCTCGAAGCCCAACCGCGGCGCTTGACCAGCTTTTCGCCACCCGAAGCGGCCAAAAGGCCCTCGACATCGTCCTGACGGAGTTTCGCAAGGCAGGCCTGTCCAGCGAAGTCGCCGACGTCAGCATTTGCGGCGCGGTCCACCCTTACAACCAGTTGCTCGGCGGGAAGCTGGTCGCGCTTCTGCTGACCTCGACCGAGGTGCGCGACGCCTACGCCAAGCGCTATGGCGGACAAACCAGCGTGATTGCATCCCAGATGGCCGGGCGCATTATCCATAAGCCGGCGGCGCTGCGCATATTGACGACGACCAGCCTCTACGGCGTCGGCTCAAGCCAATACAACCGGCTCGTGCTCCGCGCCGCGGATCACCCGGGCCTGCCCTACGACATCAAGTGGGGCGCCATTGGCAAAAGCCTCACCGGAGGCTTTGGGACGCTCCACCTGGGCGGTGAAACCGCCAATGCCCTCCGAAGCATGGCGCTGGCCCGGCACGACTCGCGCCGGGTTAACAACCGCTTTGGCGAGGGGACGAGTCCTCGACTGCGCCAGATCCGGGAGGGCCTGGACGCCTTGGGCTTGAAGAGCGACGCGATCCTTCACCATGCAACCCCGCGCATTTTCTATGGCTGCGAACTAAATCCTGGCGCGCGGCCAGCACTTGTTGGTCTGGGGTCTCCCCATCCCGCCTCCGCATCCGTGGCGGCGATCGGCGGCGCGTGGCGGAGCCGATGGCTCAATGGCCGGACCCGGCGTGACGAAACCCTCGACGAGCTAGCCTGCCTAGGCCCCGCCAGCGTGCGCGCCAGTTTGCTCGCCGACCCCGACCCGCAGCTGGATTTGCCCCTCGACTAGATCCTGCTGGATCCTGCTGCGCCCAATGTGCGCCTGACGTCACAGCCGGTTGGCCTCTTGTCTCTGTTTCGCCAAAACAAGCCGCATCAGCGGTCTCTCAACGTGCAATCTGGTCGGAGACCGGCTTCGCCTTGATCGGCCGCCGCAACGACCCATCCGCCTTTCTTCCCCTGGCTGACGCCATTCCTCGCGAAGCAAGAAAGGCGGCTTTGGTCGTCCTTCGCTCCGCTTCGGCCTGCTTCGCAGGTGCGCAACCGATCATCTCCGACCCGCCGATCGCATCGAGACCGCGATGGGCGCGGCTCGAAAGAGCGAAGCGGAGACAGCCATGGCCACCATCGGCATCTTTAAGACGTCAGGCGACGAGTATCTGGGCGAAATCATCACCCTGCAGGTCCAGGCGAAAAACGTCCGGATCGTGCCCGAGGCCAACAGGTCCTCGGAAAGCGCTCCAAGCCACCGGGTCTACGTTGGCCGCGCCGAGATCGGTGCAGCGTGGACCAAGACGCCGGCAGAGGGCCGCCCCTATCTGACGGTCAAGCTCGATGACCCCAGCTTCAGCGCACCGATCTTCGCCAGTCTGATCGCCGATGAGAACGGCGACACTCACACACTGACGTGGATCCGCGCCTCTCCGAAAGGCTGAAGCGCCAGCGCCCTCCCGACCAGGAGGGCGCTGATTCACCCCGCTGGGCTCCACAGCGGAAGGCATCTGTGTACTTGCGGTGGTATCTCACCGGCGGACGCGCGAAGCTGTACTTTGCGCCGTTGCGGCTAAAAGTGCGCTGCCGAGTCAAAAATTCAACGAGGGCCGAATGCAGCGTGAAATCGACGAGATGCGAAAGCAGTTGGTCGGCTACATCGAAGCCACCTATCACCTGTCGCATCCCAAGACGGTCGCCATTCGCCGCGACCTGTTGGCGCGTGCGGGAGGGATTTCGCAGGAGCCCTATGTCGAGAGCACGCCGAACTACATAGGCGATCGCCCGTTCAGCAAGATGACCCTGCCGCAGCCGGTCCGCAGTCTGCTGACCGACTTGGCGGACACCGGGCTGTTGTTCGACCCACCCTACCAGCATCAGGCTGAGGCGCTGGAACTGGTGATGAGCGCAGGGGCGGCCGGCAAGGGGATCGTCGTCACGACCGGAACAGGTTCGGGGAAGACCGAATCGTTTCTGTTGCCGGTCCTGGCACGGCTGGCGGATGAAGCCAGCGCTCGTCCCCAGGCCTTCGAGACCCGAGCGATTCGGGCGCTGCTGCTCTACCCCATGAACGCGCTAGTCAACGACCAACTGGGGCGCCTCAGGACACTGTTCGGCGACGGGCCGGTCCGCGAGTGGTTCGAGCGGGTCGCGCAGCGACCAGCAAAATTCGGCCGGTACACCGGACGCACGCTTTACCCAGGCAACCGAGACGCCGACCGTGACAAGGTCCGGCTGAAGTCGCTGAGCTACTACCTCGACCTCGAGGACGCCGCCCGCGGCGGCGACATGGAAAAGGCCGACCTAGTCGACGTGCTCAAACGCAAGGGGCGTTGGCCAGCCAAGCCCGATAGCGCGGAGGGCGCCTACGACGGCTTGCGCGGGTGGTACGGGTCGAAAACGACGCGGTGGGTGAACGCGCAGGGCGGACCCAACCGTGCCGTCGAGCGGCCACAGGACGGCGAACTCCTGACACGCCACGAAATGCAGGATGCGTGTCCGGACCTGCTGGTCACCAACTACTCCATGCTCGAGTACATGCTACTTCGGCCAATCGAGCGCAGCCTGTTCGATGAGACGCGCGCGTTCTTTGAAAAGCACCCCGACGAGAAGTTCATCTTCGTCCTCGA
>Ga0302314_10021465_pt1 | contig 10628 bp, 10 predicted proteins | sample III_Palsa_N2_3_FD_200533 | JGI IMG/M metagenome (GOLD analysis project Ga0302314, IMG submission 200533) | Peat permafrost microbial communities from Stordalen Mire near Abisko, Sweden - III_Palsa_N2_3 | ecosystem: Environmental > Terrestrial > Soil > Palsa > Peat permafrost | place: Sweden... | reverse complement strand
CGTGGTGCATCGCTACGCCTGATATCGCCACCGCGGGACACCCCGTGGGTAGCCCCGAGCAGCAGCCCGGCCAATAAACACACCACCGGAACGCCGACCCGCCACGGCGACGGGCTCGATCCAGCGGCCCGGCCGTCGCGCGCGGAAAGGAGCCGGGGGATGCGCATGGCCATCGGCTCTCCGTCCGCAGCTGGTGAGTGCGTTACGCTCGTCGTTGCACCCGCTCTCCATACCGTAGCTCCGAGGTTTCCCCGAGGTAGAAATGCCCAAGTCCAAAGTCCGCAAGAAGAGCGACTTCACCGTTAGCGCGGTGAGCCGCACCCCGGTCAAGGTCAAGGCCGGCCCGTCCAGCGTGTGGTTTGTGGTGTTGTTCTGCGGCTTGATGCTGATCGGCCTGGTCTGGCTGATGGTGTTCCAGCTGGCAGCAACTGGCGCCGATGCGCCGTCAGCGCTCCACTGGATGGCCGCGCTGGGCCCGTGGAACTACGCCGTCGCGTTTGCTTTCATGATCAGCGGGTTGTTGCTCACCATGCGGTGGCGGTAGGCCCAGCGGTCCTCGTAAGGCGGGCGTCGTCGGCCGCCAGTGTCGGTAAGCCAGCAACTGGTGAGGGACCGGATCACACGCGTGTGATTCATCCCCATTGTGGATAGCGCCTGTGGATAACCGCATAGGCCGTGGTAGACACCCCTAGGAGCCTCGTGCAGCAAACACAGTGGGCGCCGTCTTCGGCTGGAATCGCAGCTTGCGGCCTTGCCGGAATTGTGATGGCTACCACATGTGTGACCGTCGTCACAGACCCGCCGGGGCGGCTTTTGCTCGGTATGGCTGCGGCCGGACTGATCTTGTTTGCCGGCGGAACGTGGCGTGCGCGGCCAAAGCTGGCAATCACCGCCGACGGCCTGCAGATCGGCGGCTGGATACGGCCGGCTCACCTGCAGCGACCCGACATCAAGATCATCCGGATCACCGAATTCCGGCGTATCGGGCGCAAAATGCGGCTACTCGAGATCGACGCCAACGACGGTCGGTTGTTCGTCTTCTCGCGCTGGGACCTCGGCACCGACCCGTTGGACGTACTCGACGTGCTGACCGCGCGCGGTTACGCGGGGTCTTGACTTTGCAGCCGTCAGGAGATCGTGATCGACTCGATGACGACAGGCTCGGAGGGACGGTCGCCGGGGCCGGTGGCGGTGGTCGCGATGGCGTCGACGACGACCTGTGAGTCCGCGTCCACGACCTCACCGAAGATCGTGTGCTTGCGGTTCAGGTGCGGGGTCTGGCCGACGGTGATGAAGAACTGCGAGCCGTTGGTTCCCGGGCCCGCATTGGCCATCGCCAACAGATAGGGCTTGTCGAACTGCAACTCGGGATGGAACTCGTCGGCGAACTTGTAGCCTGGGCCGCCGCGCCCGGTGCCGGTCGGGTCGCCACCCTGGATCATGAAGCCGTTGATGACCCGGTGAAAGACAGCGCCGTCGTAGAACGGTCCGGAGCTACCGCCGGACGCGTTCTCGGTCGAGTACTCCTTGGTGCCTTGAGCCAGGCCCACGAAGTTCCCGACGGTCTTGGGTGCGTGGTTTCCGAACAACGCGATCTTGATGTCGCCGCGGTTGGTGTGCAGCGTGGCGGTGGCGGTCTGAATCGGGCTGGTAGTCACGGGATCACAGTCTGCCATCACGGTCCGCGCCATCGGACATCCGGTGCCCATACCCGTGTGGCAGGCTGAACGTATCCCCAGGCGGTGCTGCGAAAGGGCAAGAGATGCGCGCAAAGAACCACACCCGATTGACCCCGCGGGAGCGGCTGAGCCGCGGCCTGGCCAGCACGGCGGTCGGGCCGGTGGACGTGACCCGCGGACTGGTCGGCCTTGGTGTTCACTCCGCACAGGCCGGCGCCTCCAGCCTGCGCCGCCGCTACCACGAGGGCCGGCTGGCCCACGATTTGCACAGTGCCCAAGAGGCTTTGGTGCAGGAGTTGGCGGCCGCCCAGGAAGTGGTCACCGGTTTGCCCGAAGCGCTGCAGCAGGCCCGGCGGGCCCAGCGGCACAAGCCGCGGCCATGGGTGCTGGCCGGCGCTGCCGCGGTGGTGCTCGCCGCCGGCGCGGCCGCGTTCTCGATCGTTCGCCGCTCGGCACGGCCGGAGCCGTCGGCGTTGCCGCCCAGCGTCGAGGTGGATCCGCGGATCTAACTCGCTGCCCGATCGCAGCTCCGCACCGTAATTCTGTGGAGCCTAGGGGATTCGAACCCCTGACTTCTGCCTTGCAAAGGCAGCGCTCTACCAACTGAGCTAAGGCCCCTCGCGCCGACCACCAGTCTGGTCGGCTGCCACGTGCCAGACCTCGACACCGCGTTGAGACCGGATCACCACCGCCAGCACCGCGATCGCTGCCAGCGGCAACACCAGTCTCACGAAACGTCTTGGCGAACACATGGTTGTGGGCCTAGGAGGACTCGAACCTCCGACCTCTTCGTTATCAGCGAAGCGCTCTAACCACCTGAGCTATAGGCCCGCACACGTACACGGACGAGCGACGAGATTACCGCACCGGGGCGTCCGCGCCCAAAACGCTAGTCCCGGTCGGCCAGCGTCACCTCGACGCCGCCGATCAAGTCGGTGGTCAGGTTGTAGATGAACGCGCCGATGGTGGCCGCGGCGGTGAGCAGGACGATGTTCACCAGGCCGATCAGGATCGCCCCGCCGAAGATGGTGCTGCTGGAGACCAGCTCTGCGCTGCCGCTGGTGTTGTTCAGCAGATCCCCGACGTTGCTGTTGAGCTTGCTCCAGACGCCCATGCCGCCGAGCACCAGATACAGGAACGCCACGGCGATCATCCAGACGAAGAACAACGCCACCGAAAGCACCGCCGATACCTTCAAGGTGCTCCACGGATCGACGCGCCGGATCTGCATGCTGGCCCGAACCGGGCCGACCGGCCGCGACGACACCTGGATACGGCCTTCTGATCGAACCGGCGCCGTCATAGGCTCGTCCGGTCGGTCATCGGCCGACTTACGTTGTCCCGCACGGGGAATCGGGCCGGACAGGTCGGGTAATTCGCTAGCGTAGGCATCGCTTTGCCGACTCTCGTTCTGCGCGGGAGCCGGTGCCGGCTCGGCCTCGTGTGGTGGTGTTCTGGTCGCGCCCGGCGCCGCGGTGCCCGAAATGAACCGGTTCAAGCGTGCCTCGGCACTGGGGCTCGCGGCGCTCCGGCCGGGCTGGCGCGGTTGGGCCTGAGACGGGCGGGCAGCGGGCCGCGGGCGCGGCGTCGCGGGCGCGTCGGAGACGGAGCCGTTGCCGGTCGGGCTGTCGCCCTGACCGGTGTGGCCCGGCTCGTTCGGTGAAGTCACCCGCAGCTCCTAACTGTGGCTCCCGGCCGCCGGGGCGGTCGGCGGTCGTTTACGCCTCGGCGTCCGAGTCCTCGCCGTCGTCCTCGACCTCTTCGGCGTTACGGGCGATGGCTAACAGTGTGTCGCCCTCACCCAAGTTCATCAATCGAACACCCTTGGTCTGCCGTCCGGCCTTGCGGACCTGCTTGGCTTTCGTCCGGATCACTCCGCCGCCGGAGGTGATCGCGTACACCTCACTGTCGTCGTCGACGATCAGCGCACCTACGAGCTTGCCACGACGGGTGTCGTACTGGATCGTCAAGATGCCCTTACCGCCGCGGCCCTGCGCCGTGTACTCCTCGATCGCGGTGCGTTTGGCATAGCCGCCCGCGGTTGCGACCAGCAGGTACGTGCCTTCGCGGACCACATTCAGCGACAGTAGGTAGTCATCGGTGTTGAACCGCATGCCCTGCACACCCGAGGTCGCCCGGCCCATCGGCCGCAACGCGTCGTCGGTCGCGGAGAACCGGATCGACTGGCCGTTCGCCGACACCAGCAGCAGGTCTTCCTCCGACGAGCACAGCACCGCGCCGACGAGCTCGTCGCCGTCGCGCAGATTGACTGCCACGATGCCGCCCGACCGGTTCGAGTCGAAGTCAGTCAGCTTGGTCTTCTTGACCAGCCCGTTGCGGGTGGCCAGCACCAGGTAGGGCGCGTCCTCGTAGCTCTTGATCTGGATGACCTGCGCGATCCGCTCTTCGGGCTGGAAGGCCAGCAGGTTGGCGACGTGCTGCCCGCGCGCGATGCGGGAGGCTTCCGGCAAGTCATAGGCCTTGGCCCGGTACACCCGGCCCTGGGTGGTGAAGAACAAGATCCAATCGTGCGTCGAGCACACGAAGAAGTGCCGCACGATGTCGTCCTGCTTGAGCCCGGCGCCCTGAACGCCCTTCCCGCCGCGCTTCTGGCTGCGGTACAGGTCGGTCTTGGTGCGCTTGGCGTAGCCGGTTTCGGTGATGGTGACGACCACGTCTTCGCGGGCGATCAGATCCTCGTCGTTGACATCGCCGTCGGCGGCGATGATCCGGGTGCGCCGGTCGTCGCCGTACTTGTCGACGATCTCGGCGAGTTCGTCGTGCACGATCGAGCGCTGCCGCTCCGGCTTGGCCAGGATGTCTTCCAGGTCCGCGATCTCGGCCTCGATCTTGGCCAGGTCGTCGACGATGCGCTGCCGCTCCAACGCCGCCAGGCGCCGCAACTGCATGTCGAGGATGGCCTGCGACTGGATCTCATCGATGTCGAGCAGCTCGATCAGGCCGGCCCGCGCGATGTCGACGGTCTCCGACGCGCGGATCAACGCAATGACTTCGTCAAGTGCGTCAAGGGCTTTCACCAAACCGCGCAAGATGTGCGCGCGCTCGTTGGCCTTACGCAGCCGATAGGTGGTCCGCCGGATGATGACATCGAGTTGGTGCTCGACGTAGTAGCGGATCATCTGGTCGATCCGCAGGGTGCGCGGCACCCCGTCGACGATCGACAACATGTTGGCGCCGAAGCTGGTCTGCAGTTGGGTGTGCTTGTAGAGGTTGTTCAGCACCACCTTGGCCACCGCATCGCGCTTGATCTCCACGACGATGCGCAAGCCGACCCGGTCGCTGCTCTGGTCCTCGATGTTGGAGATGCCGGCCAGCTTGCCGTCGCGGACCTGCTCGGCGATCGAGGTGATGAAGTTGTCGTGGTTGACCTGGTACGGCAGCTCGGTGATCACCAGCGAGGTGCGGCCGCGCGAATCTTCTTCTACCTCAACGACTCCGCGCATCCGGACCGACCCGCGGCCGGTGGTGTAGGCGTCGTGGATGCCCTGCGATCCGACGATCAGACCGTGGGTGGGGAAGTCCGGGCCCTTGACCCGTTCGCAGACCGCGGCCAGGGTGGTCTCTTCGTCGGCCTCGTGGTTGTCCAGGCACCAGTAGACGGCTTCGGCCAACTCGCGCAGGTTGTGCGGCGGGATGTTGGTCGCCATGCCGACCGCGATACCACCCGACCCGTTGGCGAGCAGGTTGGGGAACCGGCTCGGCAGCACCGTCGGCTCTTGCACGCGGCCGTCGTAGTTGGGAATGAAATCGACTGTCTCCTCGTCGATTTCACGCAGCATCTCCATCGCGAGCGGGGTCAGCCGCGCTTCGGTGTACCTCATGGCGGCTGGCGGGTCGTTACCCGGCGAGCCGAAGTTTCCTTGGCCGTCGACCAACGGGTAGCGCAGCGACCACGGCTGCGCCATCCGGACCAGGGTGTCGTAGATCGACGCGTCGCCGTGCGGGTGGTAGTTACCCATCGTTTCGGCGACCGACCGCGCCGACTTGGCGTGCCCGCGGTCCGGGCGGAACCCGGAGTCGAACATCGCGTAGAGCACCCGGCGGTGCACCGGTTTGAGGCCGTCGCGCACTTCGGGCAACGCGCGGCCGACGATCACGCTCATCGCGTAGTCGATGTAGCTGCGCTGCATCTCCTGCTGGATGTCGACCGGTTCGATACGGTCGGCGGCTTCACCGCCAGGCGGCAGCGTCGTGTCTGTCATCTATTCCCTATCCGAGATTTTCAGTGGGGGAGACGTGTTGGAGTACCAGATGTCTTAGACATCAAGGAAGCGGACGTCTTTGGCGTTGCGGGTGATGAAGCTTCGGCGCGCCTCGACGTCCTCGCCCATCAGAATGGAGAACAACTCGTCGGCCGCGGCCGCGTCATCGAGGGTGATCTGGCGCAGGATCCGCACCGACGGGTCCATCGTGGTTTCCCATAGTTCCTTGGCGTCCATCTCGCCGAGACCCTTGTACCGCTGGATGCCGTCTTCGACATTGATTTTCCGGCCGGCCTTCTTGCCCGCCTCGATCAGACCGTCGCGCTCGCGGTCGGAGTAGGCGAACTCGGGTTCGCTGCGCTGCCACTTCAGCTTGTACAGCGGCGGCTGGGCCAGGAACACGTGGCCGTTCTCGATCAGCGGCCGCATGAACCGGAACAGCAGCGTCAGCAGCAAAGTGGAGATGTGCTGGCCATCCACATCGGCGTCGGCCATCAGCACAATCTTGTGGTAGCGCAGCTTGGTGAGGTCGAACTCGTCGTGGATTCCGGTGCCCAGCGCGGTGATGATTGCCTGGACTTCGGTATTCTTCAGCACCCTGTCGATGCGGGCCTTCTCCACGTTGATGATCTTGCCCCGCAGCGGAAGGATCGCCTGGAACATCGAGTCGCGCCCGCTTTTCGCCGAGCCGCCGGCCGAATCGCCCTCCACCACATACAGTTCCGAGCGTTTCGGGTCGGTGGAACGGCAGTCGGCCAGCTTGCCGGGAAGGCCGCCTAGGTCAGTTGCGCTCTTGCGCCGCACCAACTCTCGGGCCTTGCGGGCCGCGATGCGGGCCTGCGCGGACGACACCGCTTTATTCAGCACCGTCTTTGCATCGGCGGGATTGGCCTCGAACCAGTGCGACAACTGCTCGTTGCAGATTTTCTGGACGAACGACTTGACCTCGGTGTTACCCAGCTTCGTCTTGGTCTGGCCCTCGAACTGCGGCTCGCTGACCTTCACCGAGATGACCGCGGCCAGGCCTTCGCGAATGTCGTCGCCGGTGAGGTTGGGGTCCTTGTCCTTCAGCAGCTTCTTGTCTTTGGCGTACTTGTTCACCACCGTCGTCAACGCCGCGCGGAAACCCTCCTCGTGGGTACCGCCCTCGTGGGTGTTGATGGTGTTGGCAAAGGTGTGAACCGACTCCGAGTAGCCGCCGTTCCACTGCATGGCGATCTCCACCTCATGGCCGGGCCCTTTCCCGGAAAAGTCGACGATGCTGGAGTGAATCGGATTCTTGGTCCGATTGATGTGCTTGACGAAATCGACCAGGCCGCCCGGATAGTGGAATGTCCGGTGCTTGACCTTATGCGGCGCAACGGATTCGGCGGCTTTTTCTTCCGCGGACTTCGGTGCTTCGGCGGTGTCGCTGACGATTTCGTCGACGACCTCTTCCCTCGTCACCCGCTCGTCGGTGAGGTTGATGGTCAGACCCTTGTTGAGGAACGCCATCTCCTGCAGTCGGCGGGCCACGGTCTCGAAGTCGTAGTTCGTCGTTTCGAAAATGCCCGGGTCTGCCCAGAACCGGACCGTAGTCCCGGTCTTCTTGGTCTTGTCGCCTTGCTTGACAGTGCCCGGCACCGACCGGTCGTAGGTCTGATACCACTCGGAACCGTCGATGGCGATCTCCACCTCGAGTCGAGTGGACAACGCGTTCACCACCGACACACCCACACCGTGCAGACCACCCGACACCGCATACGCGCTGTCGTCGCCGCCGAACTTTCCGCCGGCGTGCAGTTGGGTCATCACGACGTCGACGGTGGGAACGCCGCTGGCGTGCATGGCCACCGGGATACCCCGGCCGTTGTCGGTGACCTGGACGCCACCGTTCTCCAGGATCTTGACGTCGACGGTGTCGGCGAAGCCGGCCATCGCCTCATCGACCGCGTTGTCGACAACCTCCCAAATCAAGTGGTGCAATCCGCGCTCGCCGGTGGAGCCGATGTACATGCCGGGGCGTTTGCGGACCGCCTCGAGCCCCTCCAAAATCGTGATGGAGTCGGCACCGTACGTTTTCGGATTCTTCTTCTGGGCAGCCACGGGCGGAAGGCTCTCCTTGGGATTGCGCGCGGGCAGTCCGATGACTCTGCGCTGGTTCGTTGTCAGTCTACCGTCAACACGGTCTCGGACCGATTCTGTAGGGGCGTTTCTACACAGCTATCCGCGCCGTGTGCGGAATTTTTCGCTCTGGGCTGCGTCCTGACGCTTGACAGGGCGGTTTCCAGCGTTGTGACGGCCCTCAGCGAATCTCCTGGCGGGTCACCCGTAGGTGTCGCGCGGACCCCTTCCAGCGATATGGAGCGGTCCCTTTCGCCACGACGGCGAGACTGGGCCGGTGATTTTCAGGCTGGTCACCACGCCTTCGCCGACCTCCGCGGCGATCTTGGCCAGCACTTGACTCTGGATGATTCGTAATTGGGTGGCCCAGGCCGTCGACTCCGCCGTGACGGTCAGCACCCCGTCACGCAAAGTGGTCGGCGACGCGTGTTCGGCGATGTTTGCGCCGACCACCGTGGGCCACTGCCCGAAAACCGCGCCTTCGGCGACGCGCGCTGACCAGCCCCGCTTCTTAGCCACGTCGCGGGTAACGCTGGCGAGGGTTTGCGGATCACGCGCGTCGGGGCCTGGTCCCGACCACCGGCGGCGGCTTCCGCTGCCGGCGACGCGGCGGGTGGGCGGCAGCCGACGCCCGCGGCCGACATCTTTGCCTTGCGTCCGGGCGATACCGCGGGCCTCTTCAAGAACCCGGCGGACCAGATCCATGCCGGCCATTGCGCTCGAGTGCTCGGGTGATGCGGCGCCGGGTTCCGGGGTGTCATCGTCGGGGCTCAACTATCGTCCTCCTCGTCATGCACTTCGGTGACCACTGCCGACTCCAGGCCGCTGTCACCGTCGGTGAGGGTGATGTTCACCCGGTCGGCCAGCCAGTCCCGGGGGATGTCGTCGACCACGGCCGCGGTCACCAGCACCTGCTCGGCAGAGGCGGCCGCCGTCGCCAGAGCTTCGCGCCGGCCGGTGTCGAGTTCGGCGAACACGTCGTCGAGTAATAGCACCGGATCGCTTCCTTCGGCGCGCAACAATTCGTAGGCGGCCAATCGCAGAGCTAACGCCATCGACCACGCTTCACCGTGGCTGGCAAAGCCTTTCGCTGGTTGCTCGCCGAGCCGCAGCTCCAGATCATCGCGGTGCGGGCCCACCAGACACACGCCGCGTTCGAGTTCGGCGTCGCGGCGCACGGCCATTTTCTCCAGCAGGGCGGTGCGCAGCAGTTCCACGTCCGCGCGGTCCGGCTCGATATCGACGCTGGCGTGGTAGCTGATCGACGCAGGCCGCGATGCCGGCGCCAACAGCTGATAACTCTTCTGTACCTCCGGTGCCAGCTCGTTCACCAGGGTCATCCGGGCCGCCATCAATTCAGCACCGTGGGCAGCCAGGTGACCGTCCCACACGTCGAGGGTGTCCAAGGCGCCGCGGTCGCCGCGAAATCGCGCGCCCGACGCGGACTTCAGCAGCGCTGTGCGCTGGCGCAGGACTTTGTCGTAGTCGGCCCGAATCGCTGCTACCCGCGGTCGGCGGACTGCGGCCAGATCGTCTAGGTAGCGCCGTCGATCGCCCGGGTCTCCCCGCACCAGCGCCAGATCCTCGGGTGCGAACAACACCGCACGCAACACCCCGATCACCTCGCGGGCGCTGCGCACCGGCGAACGGTTCAATCGTGCTTTGTTGGCCCGCCCGGCCGTGATTTCGAGGTCCACCGCACATTCGCGGCCCTCGTTGACCACGATCGTCGACACCACCGCACGCGGGGCGCCGACCCGCACCAGAGGCGCGTCAGTCGCGACACGATGCGATCCCAAAGTACACGAATACCACAGGGCCTCAACAAGATTCGTCTTACCGTAGCCGTTCGAGCCGACGAACACCGTCCTGCCCGGCGTCAGTTCAAGTTCCACATTCGCCCAGGACCGGAAGTCCCGCAAGCCCAGATGACGGACGTACACCTAATCGCTAACCAGGCAGACGAACCGGCATTAGCAAGTACACATAGTCCGTCTCAGCCGCAGGGAACGGCCCGCTGCCGCTGGGTTGCGCGTCGTCATCGCCGGCTGGACGCAGCACCGCCGGCCGGCTTGGTGTGGTGAACCCGAACAACACCCGCTCGGAATGTAGCGACCCCAACCCGTCGGTGAGATACGTCGGGTTGAACGCGATGGTCAGCGGTTCGCCGGCGAATTCGACCGGTACGTCCTCTTCGGCGCGACCCACATCGTCGGCACCCGCCGAGAGTCGCAACACATCCTCGGAGAATTCCATCCGGACCTGGGCGCCGCGATCGGCCACCAGGGCAACGCGCTTAATCGCCTCACTCAGTTCGGCCACACCGACCGTGGCGACCGCCGTGTGCTCGGTCGGCAGCAGTTGGCGAAACTTCGGGAACTCCGCATCCAACAGTCGGGTGGTGCTGCGCTTGCCGTTTCCGCTGATGCCCAGCAACCCGTCCTTTCCGACGGCCGATCCAGCGCCCAACGACAAGTGCACCTCGGCACCGTCGGCACCGCTCTTGGCCGCCTCGGACAACGTCTTGGCCGGCACCAGCACCGCGGCCTCGACATCGGGTGCCGCCGCCGACCAGGTCAGCTCACGAACCGCAAGCCGGAACCGATCAGTAGCAGCCAAAACC
>Ga0302314_10021463_pt1 | contig 10629 bp, 9 predicted proteins | sample III_Palsa_N2_3_FD_200533 | JGI IMG/M metagenome (GOLD analysis project Ga0302314, IMG submission 200533) | Peat permafrost microbial communities from Stordalen Mire near Abisko, Sweden - III_Palsa_N2_3 | ecosystem: Environmental > Terrestrial > Soil > Palsa > Peat permafrost | place: Sweden... | reverse complement strand
CGAAGCGAACCTCGACGCGCTGCCCGCGGACACGTCTCAGGCGATCAGGCAGCTCGCTGACTACGACTGGCGCTCGCCCGCCGCCCGCCAGACCTTCGACCGGCTCAGGGACCTGCTGCGCAGCGAGGTGCTCGACAGCCAGTTCCGCGGCATGAAGCAGGCGATGAGCAACCCCGACCCGCAGGCGATGCAGCGGGTCAAGGACATGCTCGCCGACCTGAACGAGATGCTGGCCGCCGACGCGCGCGGAGAACACACCCAGGCCGACTTCGATCGCTTCATGGAACGACACGGTGAGCTGTTCCCGGACCACCCGCGCAGCCTCGAGGAACTCCTGGACTCGCTGATCAGCCGGATGGCCGCGGCGGAGCAGCTGCTGCGCTCGCTCAGCCCCGAACAGCGCGAAGAGCTCGCCGGGCTGATGGCCAGCGCCCTGGACGACGCAGGCCTGGCCGCCGAGATGGCCAGGCTCGCCGACGCGCTCAGGTCCAGGCGCCCCGATCTCGACCGGGCCGGCCTGGCCGGCGGCGTCCAGATGTCCGGTGCGGAACCGCTTGGCCTCGGCGACGCCACCACGGCGCTGGCCGAGCTCGCCGACCTGGCGGAGCTGGAAAACGCGCTCGGCCAGGACTACCCGGGCGCGAGCCTGGACGACATCGACGAAGAGGCGGTCAGGCGCGCCTTCGGACGGCAGGCGGTCGACGACGTCGAGGCCCTGCGCCGGATCGAGCGCGAGCTTGAACGGCAGGGTTACCTGGCGCGCAGCGGCGGGCAGCTCGACCTCACCCCCAAGGCCGTGCGCAGGCTCGGCGACACGGCGCTGCGCCGCATCTTCGCCGACCTGGACTTCGGTGCCCGGTCCGGTGACCACGACCAGCGCGACGCCGGGCAAGCGGGCGAGCTCACCGGCACCACCCGGGCCTGGGAGTTCGGCGACGAGCAGCCCCTCGACGTCCCCGCCACGGTAAGGAACGCCGTGCTCCGCGGCGGCCGCCCCTCCGGTGGCGGCGCCGTCAAGCTCTCGGCGGCGGATTTCGAGGTGGCGGAGACCGAACGGCGCACGGCCGCGGTTGTCTCCTTGCTGGTCGACCTGTCCTACTCGATGCAGCTGCGCGGAACCTGGGCGGCGGCCAAGCAGACCGCGCTCGCGCTGCACGCGCTGCTGCGGAGCAAGTTCCCCCAGGACGCCGTCCAGGTCGTCGGCTTTTCCAACTACGCCCGCGAACTGCACGAAACCGAACTCGCCGGGCTCGGCTGGGACATGGTCCAGGGCACCAACCTGCACCACGCGCTGCTGCTCGCCGGGCGCCATATCGACCGGCACCCGGAGCACGAACCGGTCGTCCTCATCGTGACCGACGGCGAGCCGACCGCCCACCTTCAGCGCGACGGACGGTCCTGGTTCGACTGGCCACCCTCCCCGGAGACGCTCGAGCTCACCCTGGCCGAGGTGGATAAGATGACTCGCCGGCACGCCGCGCTAAATATTTTCATGCTGGCTGACGACGCCAGGCTCACCGCGTTCGTTGACAACGTAGCGAAGCGGAACGGCGGACGGGTGCTGCAGGCGGCGCCCGAACATCTCGGTGAGTATGTCATCCGTGACTTCCTCCGCACCCGCGGCGCCAGTCGAAGGTAGATTTGCCCCGTCGGCTGATGATCTCAGGTTTACCGCAGTCGGCACTTCAGGGTTGGGGCCCCGGGCGGCCATGACTGGCCGGCAACTATAACGCAGCTCTACCGCACGCCCGTATGAGGAGGAATCGTGAGTTCTAGGAGCGGATCAGCCGAGGGGTCGTCGTCGGGCAAGACGATACTCGCGGGGATTCTCGGCATCATCGCCTTGGTGTTCATCGTGGTCGCCGTCATCTACCTGGCCGAACCGGCCAAGTCGCTGCCCAGCTTCATTCCCGGGCACATCGCCAGATCGAACGGCCATCACCCGCTGAAGGTAACCGGATCGCTCGTCGTCGGCATCATCTTCGCCGTCGGCGCCTGGTTCGCCCTCGCCTACAAGCCCAAGCCCGCGGCCCAGGCCACCAACGACCGCGAGAACTCGCCGGCCGGCCGGAACTAACACCCGCTCGGACGCTGACCAGCGCCCGCAGCCCGCTGACGCGGGACGCGGGCGCTTCGGCCTTTCCCGGCCCCTGCCGGGTTACGGCCCTGCCGGGTTACGGCCCTGCTGGGTTACCGGCCCTGCTGAGTTACCGGCCCTGCTGAGCTTCTGGCCGGGCTGGTTACTGGCTGGGCAGGGCCTGGCGCAGGTCGTGGATCAGGTCATCGCAGTCCTCGATGCCGACCGACAGTCTGATCAGGTCGCCCGGGACCGCCAGAGCCGTACCGGCCACCGACGCGTGCGTCATCCGGGCCGGGTGCTCGATCAGCGACTCCACGCCGCCGAGCGACTCGGCCAGCGTGAACAGGCGGGTCCGGCCGCACGTCTGCACCGCGGCCTGCTCCCCGGCCTCCAGCCGGAACGACACCATCCCGCCGAACGCTCGCATCTGCTCCTGCGCGATCTTGTGGCCCGGATGCGAGGGCAAGCCGGGGTAGAACACCTCGGCGACGGCCGGGTGCTCGGCCAGCATCTGCGCGATCCGCATCGCGTTGCGGCAGTGCCGGTCCATCCGTGCCGCCAGCGTCCTGATGCCGCGCAGCGTCAGCCACGAGTCGAACGGCCCGGGGACACTGCCGGTCGCGTTCTGAGTGAACGCGACCCGCTCCGCGAGCTCGGCGTCGGCGAAGACCACGGCCCCGCCGATGACATCGGAATGACCGCCCAGGTACTTGGTCGTCGAGTGCACCACGGCGTCGGCCCCGCCCGTCAGCGGCTGCTGCAGGTAGGGCGAGGCGAACGTGTTGTCCACCACGAGCATCGCTCCGGCCTCGTGCGCGGACTGCGCCAGCCCGCGGATGTCAGCGATGTTCAGCAGCGGGTTCGTCGGTGACTCGGCCCAGACGCACCTGGCCGGCCGGGCGGCGAGTCGCTCCCGCACGGCCGCGAGGTCCGAGATCGGAACCACCTCGTACTCCAGCCCCCAGCCGGCCAGCACCTGGGCGAACAACCGGTACGTGCCGCCGTACGCGTCGTCCGGGATCAGCACCCGATCGCCCGGCGAGCACACCGTCCTGAGCAGGCAGTCCTCGGCCGCCAGGCCAGAGGCGAAGGCGAGCGCGGCGGCACCCTCCTCGAGCGCGGCCAGGCATTCCTCCAGTGCGGTCCTGGTCGGGTTGGCCGACCGGGCGTACTCATAACCGCCCCGCAGGCCGCCGACCCCGTCCTGCTTGAACGTGGACACCTGATAGATGGGCGGCACCACGGCGCCCGTCAGCGGGTCAGGCTCCTGGCCCGCGTGAATGGCCAGGGTCTCGAAGCTGGTCATCGATCTGCCTCCGTCGTTTTTCGGATTCTGGAAGTTCCCGGCCTCATTTCAGGTGATGCCGGCCAGGAAGAATTTCAGGTGATGCCGGCCAGGAAGGTCAGCACGTCCTGCCGGGTGAGCAGTCCGGATGGCTTGCCGTTCACGTGGACCACGGCGGCGCCCGCCTTCTCCAAGGCGAGCACCGCGCGCGAGACCGGCTCGCCGGAACCGACGCTGGGCAGCGGCGCCGACATGTGGCCGCCGACCGGATCGGACGGCTTAGCCCGGCCGGTCACCAGGGCGTCGAGCAAGTCGCGCTCTACCACCGAGCCGACCACCTCGGCGGCCATGACCGGCGGCTCCTCCTTGACCACGGGCAGCTGAGAGACGTCGTACTCGCGCAGCAGGGCGATGGCCGCCCCGACGCTTTCTTCCGGGTGCACGTGCACGAACTCGGGCAGGCTGCGCTCCTTCCTGGCGAGCACGTCGGCGACCAGGGGCTCCGAGGTCTGCGCGGAAAGGAAGCCGTAGTCGGCCATCCAGTCGTCATTGAAGATCTTCGCGAGGTAACCGCGGCCGCCGTCGGGCAGCAGCACGACGATCACCGCGTCAGGCCCGGCCGCCGCGGCCACCCGCAGCGCGGCCGCCACCGCCAGCCCGGACGAGCCGCCGGTCAGCAGGGCCTCCTCCCGCGCCAGCCGCCGGGTCATGCCGAACGACTCCGCGTCACTGACCGCGATGACCTCATCGCAGACGGTCGGATCGTAGGTGGCCGGCCAGATGTCCTCGCCCACGCCTTCGACCAGATACGGGCGCCCGGATCCGCCCGAGTAGACCGAACCCTCAGGATCGGCGCCGATGATCCGCACCGCTCCGCCGGATACCTCCTTCAGGTACCGCCCGGCACCCGTGATCGTGCCTCCGGTACCGATGCCAGCGACGAAGTGAGTGACCAGCCCGTCCGTCTGGGACCAGATTTCCGGGCCCGTGGTGGCGTAGTGGGAGGCGGGATTTTCCGCGTTCGCGTACTGGTCAGGCTGCCAGCCGCCCGGGGTCTCGGCCGCCAGGCGGCGGGCGACGCTGTAATAGGAGTCCGGGTGATCGGGCGCGACCGTGCCGGGACAGACCACCACCTCGGCGCCGTACGCGCGCAGCACGCTGATCTTGTCCTGGCCCACCTTGTCCGGGCAGACGAAGACGCACCGGTAGCCGCGCTCCACCGCCACGATGGCCAGCCCGACCCCGGTATTGCCCGAGGTGGGCTCCACGATCGTCCCGCCGGGCCGCAGGTCTCCCGCCGCCTCGGCCGCGGCTACCATCCGCAACGCGATGCGATCCTTGACCGAGCCACCCGGGTTGAAGTACTCCACCTTGGCGAGCACCGTGGACCCGGGGACGGCCCGGGTTACCGACCGCAGCCGGATCAGCGGGGTGTTTCCCACCAGTCCGCTCAGTGAGTCATGCACCTGCATGCTGCTCCCCTTCCGGTCCTTGCCAGGGCGCTTCCATGCTCGCCAGCCTGGGACATAGTCTGGATGCACCCTATGCGAGGAGGCTTTGTCATGCCCGAAGCAGTGATTGTCGCCACCGCACGGTCGCCTATCGGCCGGGCCGGCAAGGGCTCCCTCGCCAGCATCCGCCCGGACGACCTGGCCGTGCAGATCGTGGCGGCGGCGCTGGCCAAGGTACCGCAACTTGACCCCGCCGACATCGGCGACCTGATGCTCGGCTGCGGGCTGCCCGGTGGCGAGCAGGGATTCAACCTGGCCCGGGTGGTCGCGGTTCTGCTGGGACACGACCACCTGCCGGGGACGACGGTCAACCGGTACTGCTCCTCATCGCTGCAGACGACCCGGATGGCCTTCCACGCGATCAAGGCCGGCGAAGGAGACGTGTACATCTCGGCCGGCGTCGAGTGCGTGAGCAGGTTCGTCAAGGGCAGCAGCGATTCCTGGCCCGATACCCGCAATCCTGCATTCGCGGAGGCGCAGGCCCGGACCGGACAAGCAAGCACGGGCGATGCCGGGCCGTGGCACGACCCGCGCGAGGCCGGGCTCCTCCCCAACATCTACGTCGCCATGGGCGAGACCGCCGAAAACGTCGCCGGACTGCGCGGCATCACCAGGGAACAGCAGGACGAATTCGCCGTACGTTCGCAGAACCTGGCGGAGAAGGCCATCGTCGACGGCTTCTGGGCGCGGGAGATCACGCCTGTCACCCTGCCCGACGGCACCGTGGTCACCGCCGACGACGGTCCCCGCCCGGGTACCACGATCGACAAGCTCGCCGCGCTGAAGCCGGTCTTCCGCCCGGACGGCACCGTGACCGCGGGTAACTGCTGCCCGCTCAACGACGGCGCCGCCGCCGCCGTGGTGATGAGCGACGTCAAGGCGGCCGAGCTCGGCCTCACGCCGCTCGCGCGGATCGTGTCTTCCGGGGTGACCGCGCTATCGCCCGAGATCATGGGGCTGGGACCGGTGGAGGCTTCACGCCAGGCGCTCGCGCGAGCCGGAATGGCGATCGCCGACATCGACCTCGTGGAGATCAACGAGGCGTTCGCGGCTCAGGTCATCCCTTCGTACACCGAGCTCGGCATCGACATCTCCAAGCTCAACGTGAACGGCGGGGCCATCGCGGTCGGGCACCCGTTCGGGATGACCGGGGCGCGGATCACCACCACCCTGCTGAACAGCCTGCAGTTCCACGACGCGACGCTGGGCCTGGAGACCATGTGCGTGGGCGGCGGCCAGGGCATGGCGATGATCTTCGAGCGGCTCAGTTAAAACATTTGGTTGCCGTCAGGGGGTTGCCAGGGGGCTTTTGATGAGGCAATCTCAGCTCAAGAGAGCATTCATGGAGGTGCCCGTTGTCGTTGATCCACTCACCGAATCTGCACAAGAGCCTCATTGCACGTATCCCGGTCGTTACCGGACGTGACCTCGCTGAGTGGTTCCACCGCCTTGAATCCGGCCCTGCGTTCCTGCGCTGCGACGAGCGCGCGCACTGGCTGGCGGACGACGCCGGCATCTCGCACGGCTACGCCAACGCGATCGTGCACGAGTACGAGCTGCGAAGGCGGTTGCGCCTCAACGGTGCCTAACGGCGCATCCCGGTACGTTCGCCCTGCCCCGGGCCGGCCTTGGCGTGCCCGCTAGGGGCGCCGGACGATATGCCCACGCCGGGATGCGGATCCGCCGGTCGGCGGATCCGGCTAAGAGCGGCCTCCGACGGCGCCCGATAAGACCTAGCTTCCGCAATGCGTGCACTGAGCGATGTTGCCGCCTTCCCTTCCTGGGGCTTTTCTCCCGGCGCTTCCCTTGCGCGACTTGGATTCCGGACGTCCCTTGCGCGGCTTTTCTCGCTAAGGGCATTCCCGGATCCGGCACCCTTTGCCGGCCCCTCGCCCGACCCGCGTGAAGCCTTCTCCCTGCTCCCCGCGATGCCTTTTCAGCCTGGCCTTTCCGCGGCGCCTCGTGCCTGGCTCTTCTTCTCCCGCATCGCGCCAGGACTTCGGCGGTGCCCGCACTGCGACGCTCCCGCCCAGAGCAGGCCCAGAGCACCGGTCAAGTAGCCGGGTCCATCGGCCGATTACAGCCGCTGTGCATCCCTTGTCCGCTCTGCCATATTCGGTGGCGGATTTTGGCGGTGGATCCGGGCCTGGCGGTGGATGCGGGGGATCATCGTGCACCGGATCCGCCGCGGAGCCCGGATCCACCGCGGTAAACGGGGCGGTCTTGACGTTTTTGCTGCCTATGAGGTCCCTGTGACCACTGTCGTTCTTCGCAGGTTCGTATTGCCTGACCGGCGTTCCAGCGGCCGGCTGCGCTTCCCGCCCCGGCCCGGACATCCGAACTCCCACGGGATACCCGGGGAAATATTATGATTTCAGCGTATAAACATTGGCATGGCGGGTCTAACAATCGTTTGCGGTTCGCCCCTGCGTTGACCTTAGCGATCATTGTTTCCACTGAGACTCAATTGACAATTGGGACATCGGATCGTGTCCGCAATGCGTACCCCCGGTCGGAGTCGAACCGACACTGCGGACCCTTTTAGGGGGCCGGCCTCTTCCATTGGGCTACGGGGGCGGCACCATAATACTGCGCACCCAATTGTCTAACCGAGGAGTAGCAACGACCTCTTCACATAATTTTTCCCGCGCCAGGGAACCGTTTCCGGAAGAAATGCAGAGCGTAACTAATTACATGATCGACATTAGCGCTGAGTAACCGCGGCTGGATTTCCAGGCCAGCGCAGGAACGGGCGCGGGTGAAAATAGCATCGAGCATTGCCGGAGTGACGCGGCCGGTGAATGTGTTCTGCTGACTTGGGTGATAACAGCCAATAAGAAGTAGTTCGCCAGGCTTGGGGCCGGGCCCCAGCCGGACCTCGGTACCGTGGCCGAAGGCCGGCCTGGGCCGAGGTACCACGAATCCGCACTGCGAGAGCACTGGCCACATCGCCTGCCAGGCGAATCCGCCCAGGCACACGATAACCCGCAGGTCAGCGAGGACATGTCGAAGTTCTGCCACGAGCCAGGGGGCGCAGGTGTCCCGTTCCGCAGGCTCAGGCTTATTGTCCGGCGGCGCGCAGCGAACCGCGGCCACCATCCGGGTATCGAGCAGCCGCTGGCCGTCTCCCGCCGCTACGCTGACCGGTTTTTCCGCCAGCCCGCACCGGTACAGCGACGCGAAAAGGAAATCTCCGCTGCGGTCGCCCGTGAAGACCCGGCCGGTACGGTTTCCGCCGTGGGCCGCGGGCGCGAGGCCGACGATCAGCACACGTGGCCGCGCCGACCCCCACCCGGGAACGGGGCGCCCCCAGTAGGGCTCATCACGGAACGAACGGCGGCGGACGATGGCGACGTGCTCACGCCAGCTGACCAGACGCGGGCAGGCGCGGCAGACCGACTGGCGCGCGATGAGTTCATCGAGCGTGGCCGCGCTGCCCGCGAGTTCCGTCACCTCTGCCGCGGTGCGCGCGACAGGCGTACCTGGTCCAGCGGGGTCATCGGGCCAGCCGCCCGGTGGGACCAGCGGACCTGTGACGTCATCGTCGGCGGGCACCGGAGTTCCTCAGCCGCACGAATCCCGGGCCAGCGACCAGGCGATCCCGTCGAGAATGTCGTGCTCGCTCACCAGCACCTCGCTGAACCCGAACCGGTCCATGACCCGGTCGAGGACAAGCGCTCCGCCACCGATCACGTCGACGCGCCCCGGGTGCATCACGCCGATCCCCGCGCGGGCCCGCCGGGTCTGGGACAGCAGGGCCGAGGTCACGGCGTGCACGTCGGCCGAACAGATCCGCGCGTGGTGGATCCGGGCCGCATCGTAGGCGGGCAGGCCCATCGCGATCGCCGCTACCGTGGTGACAGAGCCCGCCAGGCCGACGAGCGTCTTCGCCGCTGGCACCGGTACGGCATCAGCCACCGCGTCCAGGGCCGCGTCGATGTCGGCGGTGGCCGCCTCGACCTGTCGCGCCGTCGGCGGGTCGCCGCGCAGGTGCCGCTCGGTCATCCTGACGCAGCCGATGTTGACCGAGATCGCGCTGTAATCCGGGGGGACGATCCCCCCCAGACCCCCCCTGGTTACGGGGGGCTGCCCGCCCCCCGTGCCCCCTGGCCCTGGGCCCAGGACGAATTCGGTCGAGCCGCCGCCGATGTCGGCGACGAGGAAAGGGCCGCCGTGGTCGGCGGCGAGTTCCGCGGTCGCTCCGGTGAACGAGAGCATTGCCTCCTGCGCCCCGGTGAGGACTTCCGGCGGGACCCCGAGCACTTCGGTTACCCGGCGGACGAACTCGGCCGCGTTACCGGCGTCGCGGGTCGCGCTGGTGGCCACCATCCGCACCGACTGGGCCGCGAAACCGGCGATGATATCCGCGTATGCGCGCAGCACCTCGATCGTCCGCGCGAGTGCGGCCGGCGACAGTCGCCCGGTCTGGTCCACGCCCTCTCCCAGCCGGACGATCTCCATCCGGCGGGTCAGGTCAGTCAGCTCGGCCCGGTCGCGATCTACGTCCGCCACCAGCAGCCGCAGCGAATTCGTGCCACAGTCCACGGCGGCGACCCGGCAGGTCATCAGGCGTCCGGCGGGACACAGGGCCCCGGTAGCCACCATTCGCCCGCGGCGTCAAGCGCCTCGCGGCCGAACGGGTTCACGCCGCCTGCGGCGAGCTCATGAGCAACCAGCGCATGGAGGCACTTTACCCGCCCGGGCATGCCGCCAGCGGACTGAGTGCCCGGTGGCAGCGGCTCGATTCCCGCTGACCGGGCCGCCATCTCCCGCCGCGTCAGGTAGTCGTGATGCGCGGACTCATAGCGCCGGCGCATCGCGTCGTCAGCCAGCCTCGCCGTCATCTCCCGCATCAGCCCGGAGGCTTCCAGCCTGCTCACCGCCGCATTAGCCCGGGGGCAGGTCAAGTAGTACAGGGTGGGAAACGGGCTGCCATCAGGCAGCCTGGGCGCCGTCTCCGCGACGTCGGGAAGCCCGCAGGGACAGCGGTGGGCGACGCCGACCAGCGCGCGCGGCGAGCGGCCGAGCTGAAGGGCGATGACCGCCTCATCCCGTGCCGTTATCACTTCGCCGGGCTCGCGTCCGCCTGCTGAACCGACCGCCACAACTTGTCGTACCACGGCGGTAGCCCTGGCTGCGAGGAAGCCGCCGTGCTGCTCGCTGGCTGGCCGCTTTCCACGATGTAGCACTTCGTGCCCGGGAAGCACATGTCAAGCTCCTGCCGGGCCAGTTGTTCGATGTAGGACTGGCTGGAGAGCCTGGCTTGCTCCGTTTCCAGGTTCTTCACCTGTGCCAGCGTGGTCTGCTGCTGTGCTACCAGCTGATCGATCAGCCGCCGCTGGGCCACGTACTCACGAACCGGATAAGCCAGGCTCAGCGCGATCGCGCAGATCACCACCGCAAGCACGGCAGCCCGGCCGGTCAGCCGGGTTGTCCGGGGAGCGTCGGCGGCCGGAGACATCAGCCCTTGCTGGCCCGCGCCGCGAAGCGGGGGTAAGCAGCCGAGCCCGCGTAGGCCGCGGCGTCGCCGAGGAGCTCCTCGATCCTGAGCAGCTGGTTGTACTTCGCGACTCGCTCGCCCCGGGCAGGCGCGCCGGTCTTGATCTGGCCGCAGTTCGTGGCGACCGCAAGATCGGAGATGGTGGTGTCGTCGGTCTCGCCGGAGCGATGGCTGATCACGCAGCTGAAGCCGGCCCGGTGAGCCAGGCTCACCGCGTCGAGGGTCTCGGTGACCGAGCCGATCTGGTTCAGCT
>Ga0302314_10021459_pt1 | contig 10631 bp, 11 predicted proteins | sample III_Palsa_N2_3_FD_200533 | JGI IMG/M metagenome (GOLD analysis project Ga0302314, IMG submission 200533) | Peat permafrost microbial communities from Stordalen Mire near Abisko, Sweden - III_Palsa_N2_3 | ecosystem: Environmental > Terrestrial > Soil > Palsa > Peat permafrost | place: Sweden... | reverse complement strand
ATGGCGTCGATACTGGGCCGGTGAACCTGCGCCGCGGCATGATGATTCGCCCAGCTTCGACAGCGCTGCGGGGCGCTCACCTGCCGGCGCGAGGGTGGCATGCAGCGACGGGGCCGGTAGCGTCAGCGGCCATGCTTGCCTCCTGTGCGCGGATGCGCTACCCGCTGGGCGCGCTGGCCTGCGGCGCCCTGCTGGCGCTGCCCGGCGTGGCGCCGGCCATGTCCCTGGACTTCATCGATACGCGCATGACCTACGTCGCCACGCCCGGGTTGTCGTCGATCAGCCGCAGCGGCGCCACCGACCCGGGCGGGACGCCGGCCCCGGCCAATGATGGCGAGCAGCATCCCCAGGCGCGGCGCGGCTACAGCATCGAAGGCGGGGTCTTCGCCGGCACCCGCCTCTGCCGCGAGCAGGATGCCGGCCTGATGGCCGGGCTGAGCCTCTTCGACACGGTCCGGGGCGGGACCGTCTCCGCCGCGTACAACGGTGTGGCCAAGGAGGATCTCGACGCCTTCGGGGTCAAGATGCACCTCGGGGCGTACCTGCGGCTGCGCCAGTTCCGCTTCGAGTGCCTGCCCTTCGCGGCGATCGGGCCGTCACGCGGTGCCGCCTATGCGACCGTCCCCCTCGCCGAGCAGGACAGCCCCGAGTCCGAGCTCCTCGGCACCCAGGTCGAGGTCCACTCCGACATCAGCACCTTCTACGACTACGGCCTGCAGCTCGGCGCCTGCTACGCGCCGGTGGAGGCCGGTTCCTTCCTGGTCGGCGCCGCGCTCGGCTATGAGGCCTTCACCTCGACCGTCACCTTTCCCCAGAACGCGACCACCGGCGGCGCCACCGACCGGCTCTCCGGGCACGGCCTGGACCTGGTGATCAGCGCCGGCGGCAGCTTCTGACCCCTCCGCTCCCCCTCCCTCCCCTCCCGTCCACCGCACCCGTCCGAGGACCGCGACCATGCCCGACTGCAGCTGCCATCCCATCGCCGCCCACACCAAGCTGCGCCTGCCCGACTGGTTCGTGTCGAGCCTGATGCTCGACCGCGCGCTCGATGCGATCCTGCGCCGCATCAGCCTCGACCGTTCGCACGACATCCCCTACCTGGCCGGCTACAGCGTCAGCGGCACGACCATCTACATCGACCGGCACCTGCCGCGCTTCTTCACCTTCCGTGGCCGGCGCGTCGCCGTCGACCGCTACCTGGTGCTGCATGAGGCGGTCGAGAAGACGCTCGAGGACGAGCTCCACCTGCACTACCAGCATGCGCACCAGATCGCCACGCGGGCCGAGGAGGCGGCGGTGCGCGCCGACGGCATCGGCTGGCGCGAGTATGACCGTTTCATGCAACGCTACGTCAAGGCCATCGGCGACGAGCGCCTGACGCGCGTGCCGAGCGATCTCGACGAGAAGCCCTACCGCGACGAGCACGATGATGACCTGTTGCGGCGCATGCGCGGCGTGGAGGCGAGAATCGGACGTGGCGCATCCACCCGGCGCACGGTGACGACGCAGCGCACGGCGCGCGCCAAGCCCCCGACCACGGCGAAGCGCCAGCCGCCCACGGCGAGCACGCCCGCGCCCAGGCGGGTCCGCGCCACGCGCCCGGCGCGGCGCTGAGCGCGGTCAGGATGGCGGCGGCCCGGCCGCTGCCGAAGCCCAGCTTGGCGCCCTGTCTGCTGGTGCTATAAGGGACGTATGTCCACCCCCCTATCCCTGACATCCCCCCTGATCCGCTGCGCCCTCGTCATGAGCGGCACGCTGGTTGGCCTGTACGCCGGTGATGCCCCCGCAACCCCGCCCGCCCCCGCGGTCACCACCGCCCCGCCCCTGGTCGCCCCGCCGGCGCCCGCGCAGCACGGCCGAGCCGGCGACATCACCATCCGCATCATCACCATCGATGCCAATGGCGAGCTCAGCGATGCCAGCCACAAGATCCTCGATGATCTCATGGAAGACGGCTGGCGCACCACCGGCATGACCCTGGTCTCGGCCACACCGCCCATCACCCTGGCGGTGATGCTCAGCCTGCCGCCGCGCCGCGCACCGATGCCCTTCCGTCCGCCGGGCATGCCCGGGCAGCCGATGCAGCCAGGCATGCCGCAGCCGATGCCCCAGTCCGCAACGCCGGCCCCGGCCCCGGCCCCGGCCCCGGCGTTCGCGCCCGCGCCCCCGCCCGCCGGCAAGTAGGCGTCGAGCTCCCGCTGCGGCGGGGCCTCGCGGTGTTCAAGCTTGCACGCTCGCGGTTGGCGCGGTGCGCAGCGCGTGGCATGAATGGACGCTATGCAAAGCGACGTCCTGGTGGCGCTGACGACCATCCAGGGCGCCAGCATGTGCTTCGGACCATATCCCCGGCCGGACGCCGAGCGCGTGGCGGATACCCTCCGCGCGCGGCTCGACGAGCCGGACGGCGCGGGCATGGTGGTCTCGCCCGCGCGCTCAAGCGCCGGCCGCCCGGCCGGGGTGTGGGCATTCCCAACCCGCGGCATCGCCCGCATCCAGGTCATCGACTGCCGCTGCCATGACGGTCCGGTGCATGGCCGGCTGCATCTGCCGCTGCGTCACGCACGGCCGCTCGCACCCTGAGTCCATGCCGCGTCCGTGCCGCGACTTCCCCGCCCCGCCGGTGGCGCAGCATGGGCCGCGTGAGCCCTCCCCAATCCCCCATCGACGTGCTCGGCCTGACCAGCGCCGAGCTGCTGCAGGCGGCGCGGCTGCAGGCCGTGCAGGGCGCCGGGGTGGCGAACCGCCTCTATCCCGTGGTCATGCGCGAGGGCCGTTTCGCCCCGCAGGAGCTGGGCCTGGGCAGCGCCGGCGTCGCCAGCTGGCGCGCGGCCTTCACGCTCGGCCTGCTCGAGGTGGTGCGGGTGGTGGCCGAGACCCAGGATGCCGGGGACACGGCCGTGGAGGCCACCACCGGCGCAGCCGACGGCAGCACCGCCAAGGCCGTGCTGAGGACCCGCGACGGCTCCGAGATCGAGTGCGTGCGCATCCCGATGCGCCGTGGCCTGGACGGTCAGCAGTCGACCTGGTCGTTGTGCATCTCCTCGCAGGTCGGCTGCCGCATGGGCTGCACCTTCTGCGAGACCGGACGCATGGGGCTGCTGCGCAACCTCAGCGCCGCGGAGATCGTCGCGCAGGTCGTCACGGTGCGCGCCGTGCTCGGCTGGGAGGTCAAGAACCTGGTCTTCATGGGCATGGGCGAGGCCCTGGACAACGCCGAGCAGGTGATCAAGGCGCTGCACATCCTCACCGACCGCCGCGGCCTGGCCTTCAGCCAGGAGCGCCTGACCATCTGCACCAGCGGCCATGCCGAGGGACTGCGCCGCCTCGCCGAACTGGGCTGGAAGCGCCTCAACCTCTCGCTCAGCCTCAATGCCGCCGACGACCAGGCGCGCTCGCGCATCATGCCGGTCAACCGCCGCACGCCCCTGGCCGAGCTGCAACGCCTCCTGGCCGGCTACCCGCAGCGCCGCAACTTCATCCTCGGGGTCAACTACTGCCTGCTGCCGGGCATCAACGACTCGGCGCAGGACGCGGTGCGCGTCGCGGACTTCTGCCGACCCCTGGGGCGGGTGCTGGTCAACCTCATCCCCTACAATCCGGGCACCGCGCCGGTCTGCCGCGCCCCGAGCGAGGCTGAGGTCGACGGCTTCATCGCCGCCCTGCGCAGCGCCGGGCTGGCGGTGCGGCGCCGCGTCACCAAGGGCCGCGGCATCATGGCGGCCTGCGGGCAGCTCGGCACCGTCGCCCTGCGACGCGCCCGGGGCGCCCGCGGCGCCGACCCGCTCCCGCACCCGGCCCCCGACCCGGGCGCTGCAGCTTGTGCGGGCGAGGAAGCTTCGTAAGCGGAGGGCCTGGAGGTTGCGTATGGCCGGTCCCCTGGTCGCTATTCTGATGGGCAGCAAATCCGATTGGGAGGTCATGAAGGCCGCGGCCGACACGCTCGCCGCCTTCAAGGTCTCGCACGAGGCGCGGGTGCTCTCGGCGCACCGCACGCCCAAGGAGACCATGGCCTACATCGAGGCCGCCGAGGGGCGCGGCACCAAGGTCGTGATCGCGGCGGCCGGCGGGGCGGCGCATCTCGCCGGGGTCTGCGCCGCGCACACCGTGCTGCCGGTGCTGGGCGTGCCGATGGAGGGCTCCGCGCTCAAGGGCATGGACGCGCTGCTGGCCACCGTGCAGATGCCGGCCGGCATCCCGGTCGGGACCCTGGCCATCGGCAAGGCCGGGGCGACCAATGCGGCGCTGCTGGCGATCGCCATCCTGGCGCTCGAGAATCCCGCCCTCAAGGGCGAGATCCTCGCCTACCGCGCCGCCAGCCGCGCCAAGATCCTGGCCGAAGTCCTCAGCTGAAGGGCATGGTGCAGCGCGGCTGGTCCTCGACCGCAGCCCCTGCCGGCCCATGCTGGATGGTCGATGGCCGCGCTGCGGGCAAGGAGAGCGGGATGCGCTCGTGAACATCCTGGTCGCTGATGACGATGCCGAGACGGCCGCCCAGCTGCGCGCGCTGCTTGAGCGCGATGGCCACCACGTGCTGCTCGCCGAGGACGGCGCCGAGGCCTGGGAGCTGTTCCGCAACGGCGACTGCCGGATGGTGGTCTCGGGCTGGCGCATGCCGGCCATGGACTGCCTGGAGCTGACCAGGCGGATCCGCGGCAATCTCGCCAGCTCCTACACCTACGTGCTGCTTTTGATCGACAACCCGGACAGCGACATCCCGCAGGGCATGGCGGCCGGCGCCGACGACTTCCTGACCCGGCCGATCAGCGCGGCGACGCTGCGCGCGCGCCTGGCACTGGCGACGCGGGTCATCACCATGCAGGAGATCCTCGAGCGGCAGTTCCGCGACCTCGACGCGATCAGCCGCCGCCTGCGCCGCGACCTGCTCGCCGCCGAGCAGGCGCAGCGCGCCCTGCTGCCGATCAGCGTGCCGGGCATCGCCGACCTGGAGTTCGCCTGGTACCTGAAGTCCTGCGACGAGGTCGGCGGCGACACGCTCAACGTCTTCCGCCTCGATGAGCAGCACCTCTGCTTCTACGTCCTCGACGTCAGCGGCCATGGTGTGGCCTCGGCGCTGCTGGCGGTGCAGGTCAGCCGCTTCCTGCATCCTTTGATGGGCGCGGCCTCGCTGATCAAGAAGCCGGGACTGATCGCCAACGGCGGGTACCAGCTCGCCTCGCCGCGCGACGTGCTGCGCGACCTCAATGCCCTGTTCCCGTCGCAGCCGCAGTCGATGCAGTTCTTCACCATGGCCTTCGGCATCTACGACCTCGCAAGCCACCATGCGGTGATCGCCAGCGCCGGCCATCCGGGCCCGCTGTTGATGCGCCAGGGCGGTCTGATCGAGGCGCCACCGGTCAGCGGCCATCCGATCGGCTTCTTCCAGGGCGGGATCGCCGACTTCTCGGAGATCGAGGTCGTGCTCCAGCCCGGCGACCGCATGCTGCTCTACAGCGATGGCGCCTCCGAGGCCGCGGACGCGGCCGGCGTCACCTACGGCACGCCGCGCCTGGCCGAGGCCATGCAGAAGGGCGCTGGCGGTCCCCTGCAGGAGGCCCTGCATGGCGTGGTCGCCGAGCTCGCGACCTGGCGCGGAGGCAAGCCCCTGCTCGATGACGTCTCGCTGCTGGCCATCGGCCGCCTGCGCTGAGGCTTGAGCCGGGCTTTGCGCCTCTGCCCGGTCGGACCATAGTCGGCGCATGCATACAGCGCGCCGACCAGGCGGACCCGCCCTGGCCCGACCGATGGTGATCGCCATCGATGGTCCCGCCGGCGCCGGCAAGAGCACCGTGACGCGCCTGCTGGCGCGGCGGCTGAACATCCTCTATCTCGACACCGGCGCCATGTACCGCGCCGCGACGGCGGCGATGCTCGATGCCGGCATCGACCGCGACGACGCGGTGGCGATCGCGCGCTTCGTCTCGGCCCGGCACATCGACTTCGACGACCATGGCGTGGTGCGCCTCGACGGCCGGCTGATGGCCAAGGAGCGCATCCGCTCGGCGCAGACCACCGCCGAGATCTGGCGCGTGGCCAACAATCCGCGCTGCCGCGAGCATCTGGTCAGGAGCCAGCGGGAGCTGCTCGCCGGCCGCGACGCGGTGGTCGAGGGCCGCGACGCCACCACCGTGATCTGCCCGGATGCGCAGCTCAAGGTCTTCCTCGACGCCAGCCCCGAGGAGCGCGCGCGCCGGCGTTTGAGCGAATGGCCGGCCGACACCGCCAGGCCCAGCCTCGAGGAGGTGGTGCGCGCCATCCGCGAGCGCGATGCCGGCGACATGAAGCGCGAGGTCGGGCCGCTGACCCTGGCCGATGATGCGATCTACCTGCTCAGCGACGGGCTTCTGCTCAGCGATGTGGTGGCGCGCATCACCGCCTACGCGGTGCAGCGCCAGCCCTTCCTGCTCGAGAAGGTGGTCGCTGACCAGCTGGTGGTCGGGCGCAGCCGCCAGCCCGGCTACGTGACCGTCTCGCATGGCGGCGACGGGCCGTGGATGCTTGGACTGACCAATCCCGATCCGGAGCGCATGCCCGGCACGACGCGCTCCCTGACCCGCAACCAGGGCGGCCGCCAGGCCGGGACCCTGCTGCAGGGCGCGGCCATCCTGTGCCTGGCCGGCACCCACGAGCACCCCCACCACGTGGTGGCGCTGCCGATGCTGCCGCAGACCTGGTACGTGATCGAGCCGGGCGCCTGGCACGCGGTCATCCAGGTCCCGGGCACGATCTGCGCCTGGTCGGAGGCGAGCGGCATCCGCGAGGAGCGCGCGCCGCTCAGCCCCGAGCAGCTCGCGGAGCTGGCCGCCTATATCGACATCTACCTGCCCAAATGAAGATCCCACCGCTGTGTGGTACCTCCGTGCTTGACATAATCGTTATAACGACTATTGTCATGACAGATATGGAGACAGTATGCTGACCATCCGCAAAGCCCAGGACCGCGGCCATGCCCAGCTCGGCTGGCTCGACTCTTGGCACACCTTCTCATTCTCGAACTACTATGATCCCGAGCACATGGGCTTCCGCTCGCTGCGCGTGATCAATGACGACACCGTCGCCCCCGGGCGCGGCTTCGGCATGCACCCGCACCACGACATGGAGATCATCACCTACATGCTCGAGGGCGCACTCGCGCATAAGGACAGCATGGGCACCGGCGCGACGCTCAAGCCCGGTGATGTGCAGCGCATGAGCGCCGGCACCGGCATCGTGCACAGCGAGATGAACCCGTCGCCCTCGGTGCCCGCGCACTTCTTCCAGATCTGGATCGAGCCCGATGCGCAGCGCGTGACGCCGCGCTATGAAGACCGCCACTTCCCCCTGAGCAGCCGCACCGACCGGCTGTGCCTGATCGCCTCGCCCGACGGGCGCGACGGCTCGCTGGCCATCCACCAGGACGCGCTCATCCACGCCGCGGTGCTCACCCCCGGTACGGCCCTGAGCCACGCCCTCGCATCTGGCCGGGGCGGCTACCTGCAGGTCGCCAAGGGCTCGGTCGCACTCGATGGGCAGGTCCTGAGCGCCGGCGACGCGCTCGCCGCCGAGGACGTGGACGGGCTGCGCTTCACCGCCGGCGCGGCCGGCGCCGAGGTCCTGCTCTTCGACGTCGCCTGAGCACGTCCCGACCCCAGGTCCCCCTTTGCGGCGCGCACGGCTCCGCACCATGCGGAGGTGCCCGACCTCATCACGCTCAGCGACGTCCACAAGCATTACGGCGCGAACGCCATCCTCGACGGCGCGTCGGTGGCGTTCAGCCATGAGCACCGCGTGGCGGTGATCGGCCGCAACGGCGCCGGCAAGTCGACGATGTGCCGCATGATCATCGGCACCGAGGAGGCGGACGCCGGCACGATCAGCCGCCATGACGACCTGCGCCTGTCGTGGCTCGAGCAGCAGTCGCCCTTCGTCGCGGGCGAGACCGGCCTGGCCTTCCTCGAGCGCTGGAGCGCACGCGAGGACTGGGCGTGCGCGCGCCTCGCGGCGCGCTTCATGCTCACCAACGAGCACCTCGACCAGGGCGTCGATGCGCTTTCGGGCGGCCTGCAGACGCGCCTGCGCCTGGCGGCGATGATGCTGCGCGAGCCGAACTTCCTGATCCTCGACGAGCCGACCAACTACCTCGACCTGCGCACCTTGATCCTGCTCGAGGAGTTCCTGACCAGCTGGCGCGGCGGCTACCTGATCGTCTCGCACGACCGCGAGTTCCTCAAGCGCACCTGCCATGAGACGCTCGAGGTCGCCAATGGCCAGGCGACCTTCTTCCCCGGTCCCCTGGAGGACTACCTGGCGCACAAGGAGCTGCGCCAGAAGGAGGCCGAGCACCACAACCTGGCGGTCGACCTGCGCCGCAAGCAGCTCCAGGAGTTCATCGCCAAGAACAAGGCCAAGGCCTCGAAGGCCACCCAGGCGGCCTCGAAATCGAAGATGCTCGAGCGCCTGCACACCATCGAGATCGAGCACAGCGCCGCCGAGGCGGTGATCCGCATCCCCTCAATCGAGGTGCGCAAGGGGCCGGCGCTGCGCGTCAAGAACCTCTCCATCGGCTACGGCCAGCGCCTGGTGGCGGCGGGCATCGACCTGGAGATCGACCGCGGCAGCCGGGTCGCGGTGGTCGGCGACAATGGCCAGGGCAAGAGCACCCTGCTGAAGTCGATCGCGGGCTCCATCCCGCCGCTGGGCGGGATCTTCTCCTGGGGCCACGCGATGCGCGTCGGCGCCTACGCCCAGCACGTCTACGCCGCGATCGACGAGCGCACCACGGTGCAGAAGCATCTCGAGAAGTGCGCGGCCGCCGCGCCCGGCCACGTCACCAGCCAGCAGATCCTCGACCTCGCCGGCGGCTTCCTGTTCCGCGGCTCGGACGTCGATAAGAAGGTCGCGGTGCTCAGCGGCGGCGAACGCGCGCGTCTGTGCCTGGCGGGACTGCTGCTCGGACGCCACGAGACGCTGCTGCTCGATGAGCCGACCAACCACCTCGACTTCGAGACGGTCGAGGCCCTCGCCGAGGCGCTGGCGGACTACCAGGGCACGATCTTCTTCACCAGCCACGACCGGACCTTCGTCAGCCTCGTCGCCACGCAGATCATCGACGTGCGCGACCAGTCGGCGAAGCTCTATCCCGACGACTACGCCTCCTACGTCTGGCGCATCGAGAAGGAGGTCCATGACGAGCAGGAGTCGGGAGCCCCGGCCGCGAAGGCCAGGGGCGGGGCCAAGGCAGCGGCGGGCGCCGCGCCTAGCGCCAGGCCCAAGGCCGGGCCGGCCGACCACGAGAAGCGCAAGCGCTGCCAGGCCCTGGAGAAGGAGGTCGGCCGCCTCGAGCAGGAACGGGACCGCCTCAGCACCAGCCTCGGCTCCGAGCGTGGCGAGCAGGCGCGCCAGAGCGGCCAGAGGCTCAGCCAGGTCACGCGCGACCTGGCGCAGGCCGAGACCGCCTGGTTCGCCCTGCAGGCCGAGCTCGAGGGCCGCACCTGAGGCGGGTGCGCGGCAGCGGCGTAGGCGGGAGTCCCAGGTCGGCAACTTTGCATTCTGTGTGCGGCAGCCGGCCGTAGACTCGCGGACCATGCGCAGCTGCCCCTGTGGAAGTACCGTCGAGCCGGCGCGCTGCTGCGACCCCTACCTGGCCGGCTATATCGAGGCCGGCTCACCGTCGATCCTGGCGCGGGCGCGCTACACCGCCTACAGCCGCCACGATGTCGACTTCCTGCTGCGCACCTGCGAGCCGCATCGCCGCGCGCTGGTCGACCGCGCGACCACCCTCGAGTGGGCGCGCCGCTCGCACTGGCTGGGCCTGGAGCTTTACACCCAGAGCATCCATGACGAGCTCGCTGCCGGCTGGGTGGAGTTCATCGCCTGGTACCAGCACGACGGCAAGAGCTTCCGCCACCATGAGATCGCCGAGTTCACGCGCTCCTGCGGACGGTGGTTCTACTGCGGCGGCCACTACCCGGACGCCACCGCGCTGCTCGGCAGCGAACAGGACCGCGGGCGCGGTCGCGACTAGGGCGTCTCGGCCGCGCTCCGGCCGGCACCCACGGCCGTCCCCTCAGCCAGCCTCGTGATCGACCGCTCCGGCGCGCAGCAGGGCGGCCGCGACCTCCGGATGACGGCTGCGCAGCACCAGATCGAGCGGCGACTGGCCGTGTCGGGTGCGCGCCTCGAACGGGGCGCCATGGGCGAGCAGCAGCGACACCACGTCGAGATGGCCGCGCGCGCAGGCGCGGTGCAGGGCGGTGGTGCCGGTCTCGTCGCCGAGTGCCGCGTCGGCGCCGCGCGCCAGGAGCAGATCGACCACGCCGCGGTGGCCGCTCTCGGCGGCCTTGTGCAGCGCGCTCTGGCCGCCCAGGTCGAGCGCGTCGATTTCGGCATGGCCATTGAGCAGGATGCGCACGCAGTCGCCATGGTTGCCGGCCGCGGCCTGGTGCAGGGGCGCGGCACCGGTGGCGTCTGCGATCTGCGGACGCGCGCCGCGCCCGAGCAGCATCTGCACCAGCTGCTGCTGGCCCTTCTGCGCCGCCGCGGCGAGCGCGGTCATGCCCGAGGCGTCCTGGGCATCGATCACCGTGCCGCGCATCAGGAGCAGTTCCGCGATCACCATCTCGCCGGCCGAGACCGCCCAGTGCAGCGGCGTCTTG
>Ga0302314_10021458_pt1 | contig 10631 bp, 8 predicted proteins | sample III_Palsa_N2_3_FD_200533 | JGI IMG/M metagenome (GOLD analysis project Ga0302314, IMG submission 200533) | Peat permafrost microbial communities from Stordalen Mire near Abisko, Sweden - III_Palsa_N2_3 | ecosystem: Environmental > Terrestrial > Soil > Palsa > Peat permafrost | place: Sweden... | reverse complement strand
TGCCTCGTCGTGGTCGGCCTGGCCGCGCTGCGTGACTTCCACCCAGAGCTCTGTGCCTCGAACCTGCAGGCGGCGGGCATCGACGCGCGCGGAATCACGATCGACGTCAGCGTCGATCGTGCCGACTCGAGCACGCTCGGAATCTCGCGACTGTTCGACGACCCGACCTGGAGAACCTCGTTCGCCGCCCGGCTGACACCGCTGGTGCGCGCCGCTGACCACGTGGCGCTGCCGGCGATGCTCGGGCTGAAGGATCCGCACGGCGTCCTGCGCGACCTCGAGGACAAGCTCGGCCGGCGCGTGTTTGAGATCTCGACGCTGCCGCCCTCGGTCCCTGGGATGCGCCTCTACGAGATCCTCAGCCACGCGCTTCGCGCGGCCGGCGGCAGGCTTGCCTTCGGTGCCGGCGTGGTCGCGCACAAGCGTGACGGCGAGCGCATAGTCTCCGTCGATACGGAGAGCGCCGGCTCGCCGACCACATATGAGGCGGACGCGTTCGTGCTGGCCTCGGGCGGCTTCCATTCGGGCGCGATTACGCTCGACTCGCATTGGCTCGCGCACGAGCAGGTCCTGGACCTGCCGCTGCAAGGCGTGCCCGGCAAGGACGAGCCACGCTTCTCAGCCGCGTACTTTGATGAGCAGCCGATGGCCCGCGTGGGCGTCGCGGTCGACAACGAACAACGCGCGCTGGGCACCACCAACGTTGTCGTCGCCGGGGCATCGCTGCCCGGTGCGGTGCCGTGGCGCGAGACATCCGGTGAGGGCATCGCGCTGGCAAGCGGCTACCGCGCCGCGCGGGTACTTGCCGGGCAACTCTCCAAACAGACGGAGGCACTCAGATGACCGACCTGGCCGAACTCGCGGTGCTACGCGGCACGCTCGACCACTGCGTCAAGTGCACGATCTGTGAGACCGCCTGCCCGGTGTCCAACGCCTCGCCACTGTTTCCCGGACCGAAGTACGCCGGACCTCAGTCCGAGCGCTACCGAGTGCATGACGATCCGAGCGTCGACCTCTCAGTCGACTACTGCTCGGGCTGCGGAATCTGCTCACAGGTCTGCCCACAGGGGGTCAAGATCGCGGAGATCAACGCCCAGGCGCGCAACAAGCTGAAGCGCCAGCACGGGGTGCCGCTGCGCGACCGGATCGTCACCCGGCCGACCTGGCTGGGACGCGCCGGCACGCCGGCCGCCGGCCTCGCCAACTGGTCGCTGCAGTCTCGCCCGCTGCGGATCCTGGTCGAGAAGCTGCTCAAGGTTCATCGCGACGCGCCGGTGCCGAAGTTCGCCGGCCGTCGTTTCTCAAAGTGGGCCAAGCGCCATACGAGTCCCACGGCGCGGCGCAAGGTCGTCTACTTCCACGGCTGCGGCACCGAGTACTACGAGCCCTGGGAGGGCGAACGGGTCGTGGCGGTGCTCGAGCACAACGGCTTCGAGGTGACAGTGCCCAAACAGGATTGCTGCGGACTGCCGCTGCAGTCGAGCGGGCTCTTCGACGACGCCCGCCGCGTCGTCAAGCGACTCGCCAAGAACCTGGTGCCGCACCTGGCCGACGCGGACACGATCATCGTCGGCAACGCCACCAGCTGCACCCTGATGCTCAAGCGCGAGGCCCGCGAGGTGCTGGGGCTCGAGCAGGACGCCGAGCTCGCGCTGGTGGCCGAGCGGACCTACGACATCTGCGAGCTGCTGCTCGAACTGCACCAGCGCGGTGAGCTGCGAACCGATTTCCAGCCCGTGCGCGAGACGATCGCCTACCACGCGCCCTGCCAGCAGCAGGGACATTGGATCGGCAAGCCGGCGCTTGACCTGCTGGCGCTGATCCCCGAGCTCGAGACCCGTGAGATGAACGCGCACTGCTGTGGCATCGCCGGCACCTACGGTCTCAAGGCCGAGAAGTACGAGATCGCAATGGCGGTCGGCCGCGACCTCTTCCAACAGGTCGGCGACTCCGGCGCCCAGGCCGTGGCCTGTGACAGCGAGACCTGCCGCTGGCAGATCACGCACGGCACCCAGTTGCCTTCGGCCCACCCGATCGACTACCTGTACCGGGCCTACGGCCTCGCTGAGGCGGTCCCGGCGGCAGACGCGTAGCGGCTGGGATGGCGTGAGATGGTCGGCATCGTCGTCGTCTCCCACAGCGACGCGCTGGCTGACGGGGTCGTGCTGCTCGCGCGTGAGATGGCGAGCCAGGAGCTGGCCCTGGAAGCGGCGGGCGGCATGGCCGAACCGGGCGTGCTCGGTACCGACGCTGAGCGTGTCCGCGCCGCGATCGAACGCGCGATGTCCCCGGACGGCGTGCTGGTCCTGATGGACCTAGGCAGCGCGCTGATCAGTGCCGAGTTCGCGGTCGATCTACTACAAGGGGCATCCGGTCCTGTACTGCTCAGCGACGCGCCGCTGGTGGAGGGCGCGGTCGCCGCGGCCGTCGCCGCCAGCAGCGGTGCCGGACTCGATGAGGTCGCCGCCGAGGCCCGTGGCGCGCTGGCGATGAAGATCGCGCAAGTCGGCCCGGAGTCCGGTGCAGCGGCAGCCGTAACGGCGGTTGAGTCGGCGCCGCCCGACGCGTCGGCGCAGCTGCCGATCCGCAACCAGCTCGGGCTGCACGCGCGCCCCGCGGCACGGTTCGTGGCGGCCGCGGGCGCGTTCGACGCCGACGTGCGCGTCAGCAAGGCCGGTAGCTCGACGCCACCGGTGAGCGCGCGCAGCCTGACCAAGCTCGTCGCGCTCGGGGTCCGCCAGGGCGACACGCTGCTGCTGAGCGTCTGGGGAGCTCAGGCACAGGCAGCCGTCGAGGCCCTGGGGGCGCTTGCCGAGACGGGATTTGGGGACGGGATCGATCAGCGGCCCGCCCCCGGGGCGGGGTCCAAGCCTGAGCCCGGTTCTGGGCGTGTGCCCGCGCCGAAGCCTGCGCCTGGATCCGTACTGAGCGGCATCCCGGCGTCGACCGGCGTCGCGATCGGGCCTGCCTACCACCTGGGTGGCGGTCCAGCGGGACCGCCACCGGAACGCGCACTGCGGCCACCCGCGGCGGAGCTCGCAGCGCTTGAGCGGGCGCTACTAAAGGCGCGTGAGGGGATCGAGCGCGACCGTGACCAGCTGACGACGCGCGCCAGCGGCAGCGACGCTGAGATCTTTGAAGCACACCTGGCGCTGCTCGATGACGAGGCGCTGCTCGACCCCGCCCGCGCGGCGATCGTGACAGGCGCCAGCGCCGAGCGAGCGATCTACGACGCGGCGGCGCAGGTGGCCGCGCTCTACAGGGCGCTGACTGACCCGATGCTGGCTGAGCGCGCGATCGATGTGCTCGATGTCGGCCGCCGGGTGATCGCGGCGGCGACCGGCGTAACGCCAGCCGCGGAAGCGGCCGCGGGAGTGGTGATCGCGGACGAGCTGACGCCGTCGCAGTCAGCGAACCTCGATCCGGGGCAGGTCGTGGCGATCGCGACGGCGCGTGGCGCCTTCACCGCGCACGCCGCAATCATCGCGCGGTCACTCGGGATTCCGGCGGTCGTCGGTCTCGGCTCGGCCTTGCTCGCGATCGATCCGGGCACCACCTTGCTGCTGGATGGCGACGCCGGCACGCTCACCGTCGAGCCCGCAGATGAGCTGGTCGAGCAGGCGCTCGGGCGCCGCGAGCAGCAGCGCCGGCGGGCGGCTCTGGCACTGACCCGCGCGGGCGAGTTGGGAGCGCTCGCGAGCGGCGAGCGGATCGAGGTGTTCGCGAACATCGGCAATCCCGCGGACGCCGTGCGCGCCGTCGAGTTCGGGGCCGAAGGCGTCGGCATGCTGCGCACCGAATTTCTCTTCCTCGACCGCGCCACGCTGCCGGATGAGGATGAGCAAGTGGCGACATTGCTGGAGATCGCCAAGACGCTGAACGGGCGGCCACTGATCGTGCGAACGCTCGACGCCGGCGCTGACAAGCCGCTACCGGCGCTACCGATGCCGGCCGAGATGAACCCGTTTCTCGGGATCCGCGGAATCCGCGTAGGTTTGCAACAGCCGCAGGTGCTGGCCACCCAGCTGCGAGCCGTGCTGCGGGTCGCAGCCGAGCATCCCGTGAAGGTGATGATGCCGATGGTCGCGACGCTCGGTGAGGTGCTGGCAACGCGACGCGCGATCGAGCAGGCGAGGGCGGATCTCGGGATCGATGCAGAGCTTGAGATCGGGATTACGCTTGAGGTCCCTGCGGCGGCGCTGATGGCTGAGCAGCTCGGGCGCCACCTCGACTTCTTCTCACTCGGCACCAACGACCTGACCCAGTACACGATGGCCGCCGAGCGCGGCAACGTGAGCCTCGAACCGCTGCTTGCGAGTCCGCAGCCGGCGGTGCTGCGCTTGGTGAAACTGATCGTCACCGGAGCCGCTGCCGCGAGCGGCGAGAGCGGTCACAACTGCTGGGTCGGGGTCTGCGGGGAGATGGCAGGCGATCCGCTCTGTGCGGTGCTGCTGACCGGGCTCGGCGTCACCGAATTGAGCATGTCCCCCAGCCTGATCCCAGAGGTGAAGGCGGCGCTACGGAGGGTCAGCTTGCAGGACGCAGAGCGTGTGGCAGAGGCCGCTTTGAACGTTTGCGACGCGGAGGCCGCGCGGGCCTTGGCGTTGAACCTCCTGTGAACCCTGCTTTGAGGTAGCGTGCGCAGCTGTGCCGACGGCTACCCTGACGGCGTTGCGATCATCTCGTACGCTCGCGATCGGCACCTGCGTGCGGATCGCGGCCTGCCCCATCATCATGGGCCTGCTGATCGGCCACGACTACACGTCGGGGACCGTGGTCTTCTTGATCGCGGCGGCGACCGACTGGTTCGACGGACGCCTCGCGCGCCGCTGGGACGTGGTCACCAAACTCGGCTCGTTCCTCGACACCACCGCAGACAAGCTGCTGGTGGCGACCGCGATGCTGGCGCTGGTGGCGGTGCATCGCGCCTCGCCTTGGGTGGCGCTGGTGATCGTCGGGCGCGAGTTCACGATCCTCGGCCTGCGCGCGGCCGTCGCCGCCGGCGGGTCGCAGTTCGAGACATCGATGTTCGGCAAGTGGAAAGCCACGATCCAGTTCGTCGCGATCGCGCTGGCGATGGTCCGCCCCGACGTGACGTTCGCGGGCGCCTACCTCGACCAGTGGGTGCTCGCGATAGCCGCCCTGATCACCGCCTGGTCCGGCGCTGACTACCTGATTCGTTCCGCAGACGCGCTGAAGTCCTAGTGGTGTCGTCCGGAACACTGCACTAGATGGCACGCGTATTCATCACTGGCGCCACGGGAGTGGTCGGCACCGACCTGCTGACGAAGCTGGTCGAGCGCGGCGACGAGGTTGTGGCGCTGGCGCGCTCAGACGTTGCAGAGCAGGCGCTTGTGGCTCGCGAGGTCCGGGTTCAGCGCGGCGACATCTGCGACGAGGATGCGATGACCGCCGGGATGCAGGGCTGCGAGATGGCCTTCCACGTGGGCGGGATCAACAAGTTCTGCGTCGCTGACGCCGGCCCGATGATGCACGCCAACATCGACGGCGCGGTCGCGGCCGTGAACGCCGCGAAGCGTGCGCAGGTGCCACGCCTGGTGATGACGTCGTCGGCGGCGACGCTCGGCGAAGCGCATGGCGTGGTCGCCGACGAGTGGACCCCGCATCGCGGCTTCTACATGTCCAACTATGAAAAGAGCAAGACGCTCGGTGAGCGCGCGGCGATGCGCATCGCGACCGAGATCGGCCAGGACGTGGTCTACGTCAACCCGTCCTCGGTTCAGGGCCCGGGACGGGCCGGCGGCACCGGCAAGTTCTTCCTGGCATTCGTGGATGGCCGGCTCAAGGTCTTCGTCGACACCTATGTCAGCCTCGTGGATATTCAGGACTGCAGTGCCGGGCATCTGCTGGCGGCGCAGCACGGGGTCGCGGGCGAGCGTTACCTGCTCAGCGGCATCGGCATGACCATCACGCAAGCCCTCACGCTGGCAGCCGATGTCGCTGGAGTTGAGCGCAAACCGCGGCTCGCGCCGCGGCCCCTGGCGATGATCGGCGGCACCGCCGCGGAGTACGCCTTCCGCGCCCGCGGCAAGCATCCACCGGTCTGCCGGGAGATGGTGCGCACGCTGCTGCATGGACACCGTTACGACGGTTCAAGGGCCGAGCGCGAACTCGGCCTGGTCTACACGCCAGCCAGAGAAACCCTGCAAAGGACGATCGACTGGGCCCGCGCGGAGGGATTGCTGCTCAACATTTGACGTCCGCTGCAAAGCGTATCTTCGGGCAATGTTCAGCGGCCCGTCACGCAGTGTGGACCAGATGGAGCAAGACTTTCGTGACCTGGTCGCGACCGTCCAGAACCAGCAGCTTCGGGAGCTGCTGGACGCCGTTTTCGGTCCCGGCTCGCCCACTTGGGAACGGTTTCGCGCCGCTCCGGCCGCCAAGCACTATCACCAGGCCTATGCCCACGGGTTGCTCGAGCACACGGTCACGGTCGCTCAGGCCGTCAGCGCCCTTTCAGGGATCTTTCCCGGCCTCGATCGCGACCTCGCGGTCAGCGGGGCGCTGCTGCACGACATCGGCAAGCTCGACACCTATGAGACCACCGAGGAACGCATCGAGATGACCGATGACGGACGCCTGCAGGGGGAGATCGTGCTCGGCTACTCACTGGTCCGCGCCGAGATCGATCGCCACCCTGAATTCCCGTACGAACTGCGCCAAGCGCTGCTTCACATCATCCTCAGCCACCACGGTGCCCTGGAACACGGCTCCCCGGTTGTGCCCTGCACGCGTGAGGCGACCCTGGTCCACATGGCGGACAACCTCGGCTCGAAGCTCGGCAGCTTTGATCGCATCGAGCGGGGCCTCGACGCCGGCGCTCAGTGGGCCAACTACGACCGCGGCATTGGCGCTTCGGCGTATTTCGGGCTCGAAGGCGCAGCCCCAGAACTACTAGCCGCCTAGCTGGACGCCCGTACGAAGACCGAGGCCAGGCGTGCCCGTATGGCCGTCCAGGGCACTTCGTCGACGTCGGAAAACCGCAATTTGCGGGTCTAAGGGCATTTGGGTGCGCGGAGCTATCCGGGCCCGATTAAAGTGGTGGTGAATGGCGAAGGACACCGAGAAGCTGATCCGACAGCTGTCGCTGATCTCCTATCTGATGGCCGAGCGCCGCCCGGTCACGGCCCCAGAGATCCGTAGAGACGTCGAGGGCTACAGCGTGATGAACGAGGACGCGTTCGCGCGGCGCTTCTACGCGGACCGCTCTGAGCTGGAGGCGCTCGGAATTGTGCTCTCGGTCGAGAAGCCGCAGGACGGCCAGGTTGAGCAGGAGAACTACTCGCTGCCGCCGGAGAACTTCCACCTCCCCGCGATCGCTTTCTCAGACGACGAGCTGGCGGCCCTCTGGACCGCCCTGTATCTGCTCGACGGCAAGTTCGCGTACGCCGAGCCGCTGCGTCTGGCGCTGCAGCAGATCTCCTGGGGCCGGCCGAGCCCGCTCGACTCGCCGGTGCAGCGCACGGTCTCATTGGGAATCACCGGCGCCGCCGACGGCCATGAGGTCTCGCAGCGCCTTGCCAAGATCGAAACGGCGATCTTCCGTCGCAAGACGATCGTCTTCGACTACTACACGATGGAGCGCGACGACACCGGCGCGCGCAAGGTCGACCCCTACCAGCTGCTCTATCAGGGCGGCCAGTTCTACGTCGTCGGACGCTCGCACGAGCGTGACGCGATTCGCGTCTTCCGGCTCTCACGAATCCTCGCCAAGGTCGGCTACGCAACCAAGGCCGAGCACGACTTCCAGCGCCAGGACGACTTTGACCCGCGCGCCTACGCCAACCGCATCCAGTGGCAGTTCGGCGACTCGCTCGGGACCGCTGAGGTCCTGATTTCAAACCGGATCGCCTGGCAGATTCAGCGTCTCTTCGGCCGCTACGGCGAGTTCAGCCCTGCGGAGAACGGCCAGGACAGCATCTTCGTCACCAACTACTCGAATGCCCGCCAGCTGATCGCTTGGGTCCTCGGCCTCGGCGAGAACGCACAGATACTCGGGCCTCCGGAGTTGGCGGAAGAGTTGCGTTCGCGGATCTCGACGTTGGCCGAACGCCATCTCGGCGACGCCCCCGACACCGAGGATATGCACCCGACCAGTGACGTCATCGGCAAGCACGCCAGCGACGGCGATGACGTCGATGCGGCTGACGAGTCACCCGACCCCGAGGCACTCGGAGCCGACGGCGCGATCCGTCCCGAGCGCTTTGCCCGGCTCGTGACGCTCGCGAGCATCCTGATCGACTCCGGCCGGCGCGGCGCGGCGCTAAACGCGACCGAACTGCAAGAGCGCCTGAAGCTCTCAGAGCAGGAACTGCAGGAAGACATCGCGGTGCTGAACGTCGTCAACTTCGGCGCCGGCACCTACGTGCTCTACGCGGAGATCCTGCCCGACGGCACGATCGAAGTCGACCCCGAGCCGTATGGGGACGCCTTTGCGCGGCCGGCGCGGCTGCTGCCCGTGGAGGCGAAGGCACTGGTCGCAGCGATCGACCTGATCGGCGAGCACATCCCTGAGGGCTCGCTCACCTCGGTCCGTAGCAAGGTTGTGGCCGCACTCGGCGAGGATCCCGCCCACGAGGGTCTGCAGATCGCGACGGTCGGCGGTGACGATGCCGAGATAGCGGAGATCGCACGCCAGGCGATCTCCTCCCAGCGGTTGCTCTCATTTGAGTACTACAAGGCCAACGAGGACGAGTTCTCAACGCGAGTGGTCGAGCCCTATCAGCTGACCAACGGTCTCGAGGGCTGGTATGTCGCCACGTTCGATCCGGAGCGTGAGGCGATCCGGCACTTCCGCCTCGACCGCATCAAGTCAGCACACGTCACCGAGACCTCATTCGAGCCACGTTCCGACCTCGACTTCTCAGCCGGCGTCGACGGCTGGCTGCGGACCGGTGAGGTGCCCGCGTCGAGCCGCGCCAAGGTTTGGATATCGCCGGAACGCGCCCGCTGGGTGCGAGAGGAGCGGACCGTTATCAGTGAGGGCGCCGACGGTTCGGTGGTCGTTGATTTCGGCTATGCCGGCCTCGACTGGCTGGTGCGCAACGTGCTCAAGGAAGCCGGCGACGCCGTGGTGCTCGAGCCGGCCGAAGCGCGTCAGGCAGTGCGCGCGGCAGCGGCTGACATCCAGGCCTTGGTCCCAGCATGAGCGGCGCGGCGAATCCCGGGGGGACATCATGAAGGGCGTGGTTCTGGCCGGCGGCAAGGCGACCCGCCTGCGTCCACTGACAAAGGTCACCAACAAGCACCTACTTCCGATCTACGACAAGCCACTGATCTACTACCCGCTCGAGGCGATGGCCAAAGCCGGGATCACTGAGGTGCTGGTGATCACCAATCCCGAACATGCCGGCCACTTCATTCAGCTGCTCGGCTCCGGCAGTGAGTTCGGCTTGAAGATCGCCTATGAGCTGCAGGAGGAGGCGGGCGGTCTCGCCCAAGCCGTCGGCCTAGCAGAGGGCTTCGTGGGCAACGACAACGTCTTGGTGCTGTTGGGCGACAACATCTTCACACACGACCTCCGTGGCGCCGCCGAACGCTTCGCGGCTGAGGATAAGGGTGCTGTGGTCTTCGCCGTCGAGATGGAGCATCCGGAGCAGTACGGCGTGATCGAGATGGACGGAGAACGCGTAGTCGGCATCGAGGAGAAGCCCAAGCAGCCGAAATCGAACCTCATCCAGACCGGCATCTACATGTACGACTCACGCGTCTGGTCGTTTATGGAGAAACTCGCGCCTTCCGCTCGAGGCGAGCTTGAGATCACCGACCTGAACAATGTCTACGTTCAGGAAGGCTCGCTGCGCTGCGAGATTCTCGACGGCTACTGGATCGACGCCGGCACCTCACACGATGAGCTGCTCTCCGCGAACATCGCCGTGGCCGACCTGGTTCGTCGCGGCGAGATCTGAGCCTGCAGGACCGCGCGGGTTACAAACTCGCAAACCACCGCTCGGTTCAGAACCGATTGGCGGATTGATACCCGCATAGGTTCTCTTATCGCCAACCACCTCTCGGGTGGGGAGCGGTTGGCGAGTTGTGACCCTCGGGGCGCGTCCTCACCTTCGGGACGCGGTTAGAGCGGCTTCTCCCCAAAGAACATGCCCTCGATCGGGTTGCCGTTGAAGGACTCGATCGAGCGATAGCCCCGAGCCTCGTACAAGGCCCGCGCGTGGGGCTGTCTCGGTCCGGTGTCGAGCCTCGCGACGGTGTAGCCGAGTTCGCGTGCGCGATCCTCGATCGCGGCCAGCAAGGCACGTGCGACACCACGCCGGCGGGCCTGCGGAGCCACGAACATGCGCTTGATCTCGCAGGCCTGTTGATCAAGCCGCTTCAGACCGCCACAACAGACCGGCGCGTGGTCCAGATATCCGACCAGGAAGACCCCGGCCGGTGGATTCATCTCAGCCGGTCCGGCCTTGGGCATGTTGGGCGCGTCGAGGTCGAGCCCGTCGTAGAGCTCGCGCATCTCGACGCGCATCGCCTCGACCAGCACGGCGCCATCGCCACTGTCAATCAGGCCGTCACGGAAATCGAGCACCGGCGGCACAACCTACTACTTGGGGTAGGTCGCGGGCTGGTTATCGAGCAGATCGGCGGAGAGCTCTGAGACG
>Ga0302314_10021456_pt1 | contig 10631 bp, 10 predicted proteins | sample III_Palsa_N2_3_FD_200533 | JGI IMG/M metagenome (GOLD analysis project Ga0302314, IMG submission 200533) | Peat permafrost microbial communities from Stordalen Mire near Abisko, Sweden - III_Palsa_N2_3 | ecosystem: Environmental > Terrestrial > Soil > Palsa > Peat permafrost | place: Sweden... | reverse complement strand
GATATCGATACCCTTCCCGCCGGCCAGGACACGCCGCTCAATCAGGTGTTGCTGCAAGCGCCCGGCGTGGCGAGCGACTCGTATGGTCAGTTGCACGTACGCGGGGACCACGCGAACCTGCAATACCGTATCAACGGCATCATCATTCCAGAGCCGATCAGCGGATTCGGCCAGTCGCTGGATACGCGCGTTATCGATCAACTCAACCTGTTGACCGGCGCGTTGCCTGCTCAATACGGCGACCGCACCGCAGGTATCGTCGATATTCATACGAAGAACGGCGACCAGGGTAACGGCGGTTCCGTCGATGTCTTCGGCGGCAGTCACCAGACCATCAAGACCAGCGCCGACGTCTTCGGCAGCCAGGGACCGTTCAGCTACTATTTCAGCGGCTCGCTGGGCGAGAACAATCTGGGCATCGAAAATCCGACATCGAGCGCCAGCCCGCTTCACGATCACACCCGCCAGGGCGATGCGTTTGGCTTGATGTCCTACATCATCAATCCGCTCACGCGCGTGAGCCTGATGTTCGGCACGACCAGCAACCAGTTTCAGATTCCCAATACACCCGGCTTGCCGACCGCTTTCACCTTGAACGGCAACACCACGTTCGATTCAAGCACCCTCAACGAAACACAATCCGAACTCAACCAGTTCGCGGTCGTCGCGCTGCAAGGGACCAACGGCGGCGCGCTGGACTATCAGGTCGCGCTTTTTACACGCTACTCGCGCACGCAATTCAATCCTGACCCGGTGGGCGACCTGCTGTTCAACGGCGTGGCGGCAAGCGATTTCCACAGCGACAGCGCCAACGGTGTGCAAGCGGATACGACCTACCGGCTCAACGAAAAACACACGCTTCGCGCGGGCATTTCGTTCCAGCAGGAGCATGCGATCTTCAACAACAACTTAAGCGTTTTTCCCGCCGATGCCGACGGCAACCAGCTCTCCGATCAGCCCTTCAACGTGCCTGACTCGAGCAGCAAGACGGGGTATCTTTATAGCGCGTACGTTCAGGACGAGTGGAAACTGACCGATAAACTCACGATCAACTACGGTCTGCGCTACGACAAGATGGACGAGTACGTCAGCGCGAGTCAGCTAAGTCCGCGTGTGGGTCTCGTTTATGCATTGACGCCTTCAACAACGGTTCACGCCGGATATTCCCGTTACTTCACGCCGCCTGCGTTCGAGCTTGTTTCGGGCGAAGATATTGCGCACTTCGTGGGCACCACCGCCCAGACATCGAACCAGAACGATCCGGTGCAACCAGAACGCAGCCATTATTTCGATCTCGGTATCACGCAGCGGTTGAGTTCGACTATCACGGTAGGCGTCGACGCGTACTACAAGAAATCGACGAACCTGCTTGACGAGGGCCAGTTCGGCACCGCGTTGATTTTCACGCCGTTCAACTATCAATATGGCCGTGTCTATGGTGTCGAATTAACCAGCAACTATAAACAGGGCAATGTGTCGGCCTACATGAACGTCGCGTTCAGCCGCGCACAGGGAAAGGACATCGACTCGGCGCAATTCAATTTCGATGCCGCCGAACTCGCTTACATCAGCAATCACTGGGTCTACCTCGATCACGACCAGCGCGTGACTGCCTCGTTCGGCGGCGCGTACCAGTTGGGCAAGACCACTTTCACCTTCGACGGCATTGTGGGCAGCGGATTGCGCAGCGGCTTCGCGAACACCGACCACCTGCCTTTCTACACGCAGGCGAATCTGGGCGTGATCCATCACTTCAATTTCAACGAACCGCTGATCGGCAAGTTCGACGCGCGCCTGCTGCTCATCAACGCGTTCAACCGCGTCTACGAGCTGCGCGATGGATCAGGCATTGGCGTGGGTGCACCGCAGTATGGCCCGCACATTGCCATGTACGCAGGCGTCACGAAGAATTTTTAATCAATCGGATAACTTAACGAAAAGGCTTCGATCATGCAGGATTGGGCAGGTATGACTGCCGCAGCGCGAGTAGGTGGCTGGGTGGTGTACCCGCTCACGCTGCTCGCCGTGCTGGCGATCGCTATCGTAATCGATCGCGCGTACGTGTTCGTGCGATTTGCAAGCCAACCCGGAACCGGCACCAATGCACTGCCGGCACAGAATGCGTTCAGCCGCCTTTATGCAGCGGTGACAGCGCCAGCCGGAACACCACTATGGCTGGTCGAAGAACGTGCTCAATCGGTCGCAACGAGGATCGAACGGGACATGAGCCGCGGCTTCTGGGTGTTGGAGACTATCGTGACGGCTGCGCCCTTGCTCGGGCTGCTGGGGACCATTGTCGGAATGATGCATTCGTTCCAGCTATTCGGTGGCAACAGCCTGGTTAATCCTGGCGGTGTCACCGGTGGCGTGGCGCAATCGCTGGTGGCGACAGCTATTGGATTGGTCGTCGCGTTGTTCGCGCTTTTCGCCTTCAATTATTTCTCGCGACGCCTTGAACGTCTGATCGATGACCTCGAAGTGCACGCCAACGAGCGCCTCAGCGAGATTCGGCTCAAGGCCGAAAGCGCCGGACCGATGGCCGGAGACACGCGATGAAGTTCCGGCGCTCGCGGGCATCGAAGCGTGGGCGCATCGAGATCATTCCGATGATCGACGTGATGTTCTTTCTGCTCGCGACCTTCATGCTGGCATCGCTGGCCATGCAACGTCTGGATGCCGTCAAGGTCGATTTGCCGTCCGGACAGGCACAGCGGATGTCCGAAGATCAGCCTTTGACACTGGCGATCGATCGATCGAACACGGTCTTTCTAAATCGTCAGCCCGTTCGCCTGGATGAGGTGGAAGCCCGCGTCCGGCGGCTTCTCAAACCGGACCGGAACGTGATCATCGCCGCGGACGACGCCGCGGCGCAAGGAGCCGTCGTTCAGGCCATGCTCGCCGCACGTCGCGCGGGTGCGGAGCATTTCCTGATTGCCATACATCGTGAGTAGGGAGAAAGGGAGCCGGGCAGGTTTGATGGGTGCGCCACGAATCAGATTTAGCGTGGCCCTTCTGATTGCGTTTGTGCTTTGGGCCGTTCTGCTGACCCAGTTCGTGGACCCGCTCTTGCGGCCTCTGCCGAGTGCCGTCCCGGTGCAAGCGACTGTGGAAATGCGTCTTGTCGAATTGGCCACGCCCCCCGCGAATGCGCGTGCTGCTGCCCCTTGGGCACCCCCTGCGGCAGTCACGCCGCAACTGCACGCCCGACGAGATCCAACGCCGGCCCGAGTGGCGAAACCGCATGAAATCCAGCATCCAACCCCGAACCGCGTAGTTGCGAAAACGGACCAACCGGCACCGTCAGCGACGCCGGAGGCGAGCCCCGCAGCAACATCCACAGCCGCTGTGACAACGTCGTCTTCTACGTCAACAAGCAATACTGAGGCCCCTTCAGCGCGCTCCGACGCACGCGTCATCAGTCAGCCGATGCCTTCTCTCCCCGACGATCTTCGCGAGGACGCCTATCAGGCGATCGCCGTCGCGCGTTTCGATATTCACGCGGATGGGACGATTGAAGTAGAACTTTCGAAGCCGACGCAAAACCCTCGCCTGAATGCTTTACTACTTGAAACGCTGAGCAAATGGCGATTTTTCCCCGCGATGCAAGGTGGACATCCCGTGGAGAGTCATCAGGACGTGCGCGTGCATTTCAACGTGAGTTAAACCCCTGTCCTTGGCGCGAGCAGCGAAGGCAATGCTCTTTCTCGCGTTTTATCCTGGCGACGGCACTCTAGATGGGTAAGCGGCCCATCACGCTCCAGCGGTTGACGCCCATACTTTTAACTCACGTGGACCTGGACGATCGCTTCAATCGACCACCCTGACCTTCCCCGAAGCGAGATCGTAGATCGCTCCGATCACTTGCACCTTGCCCGCCCTCACATACTCTCCGATCAGCGGCTTCGAGACCCTCAACCGGTTGACGTTCAGCCGCACATTTTCGATCGTGGCGTCCGCCACCAGATCGCCATGTCCATGCGTCTTGGCGATCTCGACGGCCGGCGTGATCGCCCTGACCAGTTCGGGCAAATGCCCCGGCAAGACGGCACCTTCACGGATCACCTTGACTGCGGCGGAGACCGCGCCGCAATGTGTATGTCCAAGCACCACGATCAACGGTACACCCAGGAACTTCACCCCGTATTCCAGGCTGGCGAGTCCATCGTCGTTGACGAAATTACCCGCGACCCTTACGACGAAAAGATCGCCCGGACCTTGATCGAACGCCAACTCAGGTGAAACCCTTGAATCCGCGCAACCGAGAATCGCCGCAATGGGATATTGCGCCGTCACTCGTGCCGCCCGGCCAGCGGAATAGTCCTTGTTTGCAGGGACATTATCAACATATCGCTCGTTGCCCTGCAGCAGGCGTGCAAGTGCATCCGAGGGTGCAATCGCGTTGGGACCAGGCCCCGCTGAAGGTTGATCGGCGCGTGCATCATGCAACGAAAATGCAGCAAGGACCGCGGATGCCGCGCCGGCAAAAAGAGCGCGCCGGCGCGACAAGGAACACATCGAATGAACGCACATGGAAAACTCCTCCAGAGGAATAAACGCCACACCCATCACAGGACGCAGATGCGCGTCCGACGCTCCTGGACAGTGCGTCAACCGCGCGCGGGAGAACGTGTTTTTCGCCCGGTTACACGATAGTCGTCGCTGCGCCAATCACGATTGCTGAGCCCAAAACTTCGACTAGCTCAGCGCATGCCGGCGACCGGCACCACGGCGACGGGTTGTGCGTAGCTTACGTTCGCCACAGGCACGGCAGCGTAGCCGCCCTGCACTGGCACATAAACCACTGGCTTCGGCGCCGGCATGCGGACCGCAACAACAGGAGCCGCGGGCACCACCGCGACGTACCTCCGCTGAACCGGGACGCTGTAGTAAACAGGCCGCGGCGGCGGTACATAAACCACAGCCGGTCCGGCGTATACAACGAATGTCCGTGCTTCAGCGCCGGCGCAGAGCATGAAACCAAGAGCAGTGGCGGCGGATGCACTGATAAGACGAATATTCATGTGAATTCCCTTCAATTCGATCGGCAGGTCTCGTCTTCGCCTTGGAAGCCGTTCCGCCGGGCAATTCGCATTGCTTCAGAGCCTTGCGAATCTGTTGAAGCGCTCGTAGCGCCGACCACCGAAAGATACGCAAACCGCGGTTGAAAACCACGTCAAAACATATTTCATTCGATGTCACGGTCATCCGTGCTCACACGTCAGGGCACGCAATTTTTGTAGGGAGTAGATGCTTAGTTATCGGCACGATGCATGACATGTGGTGACATGATTCGTAGCCGGTTTGTCATTCATTTTCGGGTGCTGGCCGATAAGCTTCGGTCTGCCATTGGTCTTGGCCGCTCCTGACGGCCAAACGCAAACACCCGCAACCAATGGCAAACGAACCCTTCATTCACTGGAAGTCACTGGAGAACCCCATGAAAAACACGCTTACCATCCTTGTCCTGTCCATCGCCGCCTCCTTCGCCAGCACAGGCGCCATGGCGCAAACCGCGCCGCAAGCCACGGTCAGCCCGCAACGCATGGAGCGTGCGATGCAGCAACTGCAGGCGCGCTTTGCTGCCGCCAACACCACGCACGACGGCAAGCTGACCCAGGCGCAAGCAGCGCAAGGCATGCCGATGGTCGCGCAGAACTTCGACCAGATCGACACGCAAAAAGCTGGCTACATCACGCTGCCGCAAATCGAGCAATTCATGCAGCAGCGCGCGACATCGCACTGACGGTGACGCGACAGCAGTGGAAGCTTTTTGTTCTGTGCGTACTGGACTATTGTCTTTGAATTGAGGTCCGCGTTGTCCTCTTCTCGCAGCCAGCGCGGCGCTCATTGTGCCGCTCGCCGGTTGCGTGACAGTCGGCCCTGCTTCAACTAGCTGGCCACGCGCGTGGAGAACCCGCAGTTTGAAAACCTGCCGTCCCAAGCACTGCTACAGCGGCTTGCCGAACGTCACGAAGCACATCCGTCCGACGCATCGAAGGAGGCATGAATGGAGAGTCAGCCGAAGATCATCGTTCTCGACGACGAAGCCGAGTTGCGCAACATGCTGCAGCGTTTCCTGAGCAGTCACGGGTTCGAAGTCCGCGTGGTCGCCGACAGCAAGCGACTTGATCGCTATCTGCAGCGCGAGCCTTTCGATCTGCTGATTCTCGACCTGATGATGGATCAGGAGGATGGGCTATCGGTGTGCCGGCGCTTGCGTGCCGAAGGCCAGACACTGCCCATTCTCATCCTCACCGCCAAGGGCGATCCCGTCGACAAGGTCATTGGTCTCGAAACCGGCGCCGACGACTACCTCGCCAAACCGTTCCTGCCGCGTGAACTCGTCGCACGCGTTCGCGCGCTGCTCAGACGCCAGAAGATCGCTGCGGGCGAACCTGTACTCAGGTCGCAGACCGTGCGTTTCGGCGACTATTGCCTCGATCTCGGCAAACAGCGCCTCTACAGGTGCGGCGAGTTGTTCGAGATTCATTCGACCCAGATGCTGCTATTGAATGCTCTGGGTGCTTCACCGAACCGGCCCGTTAGCCGTGACAATCTGATCGCCCGCTCACGCGGACGCGACCACGATGCGCTTGATCGCAGTATCGACGTGCAGGTACTACGGCTGAGACAAATCGTGGAAGCCGATCCGTCGAAACCGCGCTTCGTCAAGACGGTGTGGGGCGTGGGCTACATGCTGGTCGCGGAAGTCGAACCATGAGACCTCGCATGAGCCGACGCATGAGCCGACGCATGAGCCCTCGCATGAGCCCTCGCATGAGCCCTCGCATGAGCCCTCGCATGAGCCCTCGAATGGGCTCAGTCACGCTGCCGCGCTCGTTGTTCGCACGCAATATCGCGCTGCTCGTGGCACTGGTCATTGTCAGCCAGATCAGTTCGTTAAGCGTACTAATGCACTTTGTTCAGAGACCACGGATCGAACGCGCCGCCGAGACTTTCGCGATCTACGTGCAAACGCTCGATGACCTGCTGAAGACCGTCGCGCCTGACGCACAGAGCGCACTCGCGGTTCGCTTCGAAGCCAGCCGGCAATTCCCCGCCGGCGCCGCCTCCGAACCTTCGCTGACATGGCGCAATTTTTATCGGACTTATCAGCGCGATGTTTTTATCGATACCTTACGCCAGCATTTGCCCGCGGGCATGGAGGTTCAATGGCAGACGCAAGGCGAGCAACGGCTTTGGATTCGCGCGCATCTTGGTCACGAACCTAGCTGGATCGCCCTGCCCGTTCCTGAAGCCGCTCACAACGACGGCATGCTCTCCGCTGTCGCGCTGTCGCTCGCGCTTGGCGGGCTTGCCATCGTCACCGCCTACCTGATCCAGCGCCATATCAACCGGCCCTTGCGCGATCTCGCCAACGCAGCGCACCGCTTGAGCTCCGGCGACGCGCCACAAGCACTGCGTGTCGATGGACCGACCGAGATCGCGCAAGTCAGCGTCGCATTCAACCAGATGGTCCACGCTTTGCAGGAAGCCGATGCGACCCGTTCGCTGATGCTCGCCGGTATCTCGCACGATATCCGCACGCCGTTGACGAAGCTGCGCCTGGCCGTGGCAATGACCACACCATCGGAAGAACATGATGAACTCGCGCTATCGACGGATCATTATCTCGATCAGATCGACGCCATTCTCCAGCAGTTCATGGACTATGCTGGTAGCGGCACGCGTGAAGCGGCCGAGGTCGGTGACCTGAATGCGCTGGTGACTAGCCTTGCCGCCGACTTCGCCGGTCTTGGTCACGTGTTCGAGCTGACTCTGGGCGAGCTGCAACCATTCGCGTTCCGTCCTATCAGCGTCATGCGCGTTCTGATGAACCTGATGCAGAACGCGGTGCTGTACGGCCGCGTGGGGTTGTCGGCGCGTACCTGGGAAGACGATGCCAGTCACACCGCGTACGTGGAGATCGCCGATCGTGGCAACGGCGTGAATGCTGGGGATCTCGATGCATTGAAAGCGCCGTTCAAACGCGGGCGTTCGACGGGCGCGCATCCGGGAGGGACGGGGTTGGGTCTGGCTATCGTCGAAAGGATCGCGAAGCTGCATGGCGGTGAACTTCAGCTGCTGCAGCGTGAAGGCGGCGGGTTTGCAGCTATCGTCTCCTTGACAACGAGGCCAGGGAATCAGCGCTCGCAAGAAGAACGCGGCGCGGCTCAAGAGCCCTCGCAAGTAAAACGTTGAGCGCACATTGAACACTTGTTGCGCGTACTATTTCCGTCCCAGCGCGGCTGAAATGATCGCGCTGCGCAACACTTTGCCGACAAAGACAAGACGAAGATGGAGTTGGAGATGGAGACGGCCTTGACTACCCCTCACAATCTGATCGATACAACCATTGCCCGCGAAGGCACAACCTACGTACTGGTTCACGGCGCCTGGCATGGTGGATGGTGCTGGAAGACCGTCGCCCAAATCTTGCGCGCTCATGGGCATCAGGTCTTTACCCCTACGCTCAGCGGCCTGGGCGAACGTGCACATCTGCTCTCGAAGGCTATTGATCTCAGTGTCTTCATCCAGGACGTCGTCAATGTCCTCGAGTACGAAGACCTGACCGACGTCGTCTTGGTCGGCCACAGTTTTGGCGGACTGCCGATCACCGGTGCGGCAGATCGCGCGCCCCGGCGCATCCGCCAGCTTGTCTTTCTTGACGCCGTCGTGCTCGAGCACGGACAGACGGCGTTCTCCCGGCTTGCGCCCGAGATCGTGGCAGGACGCATCGCGCAGTCGAACGAGACCAGCGGCGGCCTCTCCATACCCGTGCCGCCCGCGAGCGCGTTCGGGGTGTTCGAGCCATCCCAGGTGGCGCTGCTTGAACGCAACTGTACGCCGCATCCGCTGAAGACCTTTGTTGACCCCATGATGCTCAACGGACCCGTGGGCGGCACGATCCCGAAGGTGTACATCCAGTGTGTCGATCCGGTGTACGAGCCGTTGCAAGCCAGCCGCGACTTCGTGCGTGCTCAAGAAGACTGGGCGTGGGACGAAGTAGAAACCGGACACGACGCAATGATCAGCGCGCCCGAAGCGCTTGCTGCCAAATTGCTCCGGTACGCGTCGTAGTCAGGCGGATCTGGCTATCGCCGCACGAATTGCGCGGCAGTGCCGCACAAGCTCAGGCTGCGTCAAAACGAACTGCTTGAGCGGCGTGTCTATATCGTAGAAAAAGATGTTCGCCACGAAGCCATAAACGCTGGCGTCGATACCTGCCGGCTGCGCGCCGAACAGGAATTCACTATCCCCAAGCAGATTCGATATCACCTGCAAATCGGCGATCCCTCGCGCATAGACCTCGCCGGTTTCAAAGCGACCGATGCCTTGATATCGATACCGCTCGAAGTTGTATTGTCTTGCCGCGTCGAGGCTATCTGGGGTAATGCCAGGATGTGCCGCCAGGAACGCGTCCTTGAAGACCGGCCAGAAACGCGGATCGCTCCAGCGTGAATACGACATGACCCAATACAGATCGTCGAGCGCCCGCCCGATCAAAAAGCTCAGGTCATGCTGGATGCGTGTCAGCGCATCGTCAATAGCGAGGCCGTACTGCCGCTTCAGATAAGCGATGATCGCGTCGCTGTCGCCAATCGATTCCTGGCCGTCGGTCACGTACGGAAGCTGTCCGCGAGGTGCAGATTTTGTATCGAGGATATGCCGATGCTCGAAAGGCAAACCGCAGAGCTTGAGGAATGCGAATACCTTCAGACCATACGGATTGTTGTCTTCGAGACCGTACAGTTCCGGGTATGAAAAGAGAGTGATCATGCAACGCTCCCTGAAGAGGGTGCCGCGTGGCGGGCGTGGACATAGCCGCCCTTAGTTTATTCCAGCCTGCGTGGCGAGCAAACGGAAGCGCTCATGCGGGCGGACAGGAGAAAGCGGCAAAAACCCGCGCGACGATCGCCAGCGCCTGTTGCTTCAACTCCTCCTCCGACGACCCCGCTCCATCCAGGAGCAGCGCAGCCTCGCAGATCATTGAACCGATCATTCTTGCCACCAGGTACGGGTTCTCACAATCAAGACGTCCCACCTTCCTGAGCTCCGTCACCGCGGCTATCAGCAGCCCGTATGGGTAAGCCTCGCTGATCTCACGGCAGCGGCGCTCACCGAGAACGGCGGGCGCGTCCTGGATCACCAGCCGCCGGTACGCGGGTTCCATACAACTATCGAGAAAAGCGGCCGCTCCCGCCATCACTCGCGCTTCGACGTTCGGCTCGGCCACCGCATGGGCCCGGATCTGCTGCGCTGCAGCCGCCTGCAACGACACGACCAGCGCTTCGAACAACGCTTGTTTGTCCTCGAAGTGATGATAGAAGGCGCCGCGTGTCACGCGCGCAATCTCGGCAATCTCGCCGACATTCGCTTGGGCAAAACCCTGGGTCGTGAAGATCGTACGAGCGGCCGCGAGTAACGCCGAACGGGTCTGATCGGCGTACTCCTCGCGGCGTGTCTTGATGGGCGTGGGCAGGTTCATCGTTTTAGTGTACCCGGCGTCTTTTGAATTCTCATGGTATGTTACATACACGGCGTATGTGAAATGGGACCGCACTGGGCGTGTCCCCGCAGCGCCGACATGGAGAAACTCATGACAGAAGCAATCCGCGTTGATGCCGCCA
>Ga0302314_10021455_pt1 | contig 10631 bp, 9 predicted proteins | sample III_Palsa_N2_3_FD_200533 | JGI IMG/M metagenome (GOLD analysis project Ga0302314, IMG submission 200533) | Peat permafrost microbial communities from Stordalen Mire near Abisko, Sweden - III_Palsa_N2_3 | ecosystem: Environmental > Terrestrial > Soil > Palsa > Peat permafrost | place: Sweden... | reverse complement strand
GAAATCCTGCCGCTGACGCGCTGGGCGATGCGGCAGAAGCTGCCGCTGCGCTTCATCGAATTCATGCCGCTGGACGGCCGCGGCGAGTGGTCGCGCCAGCGCGTGGTCAGCGAGGCAGAAATCCTGCAGGGCCTGCGCGCCGAGTTCGATGTGGCGGCACTGCCGCGCGGCAACGATCCGGCTTCCTACTACTCGCTGCACGGCGCCGACCTGGCCGGAGCCGTTGCGCCGGAGATCGGCGTGATCGCCACCGTCTCCAATCCCTTCTGCGCCAGCTGCGACCGCCTGCGCCTGACCTCGGACGGCAAGCTCTATCCCTGCCTGTTCTCGCCCAAGGGCACCTCGCTGCGCGATCCGCTGCGCGCCGGCGCCGACGATGCGGAACTCGGCCAGCTGATCCGCAACACGGTGTGGCACAAGGATGCCGGCTATGTCGCGCACCCGGGCTATGCCGAGCGGCCCATCGCAATGAATACACTGGGCGGCTGATGCGCATCACCGTCGAATGCCATGGCGCCTCGCAGCGCTGGTGCGGCGCCGAACTGGTCAATCTCGATCTGGGCGAAGCCGCCACCGTTGCCGATGCACTGGGCCGGCTGGCGGAGCGCTATCCCGAACTGGCATTGCGCCGCGATACCGTTGCCGTCGCCATTGGCGACGACATCGTGGCGGTTACGCACGAACTGTCGGACGGCGAACGCATCGCGCTGATTCCGCCCGTGAGCGGCGGCTGATTATCGCCATGAGCACTTCACGCCTGCGCCAGGGCGCGCTGAATATTGCCGAGTGGCTGGCCCAGCCGATGCCGCCGGACTGCGGCGGCCTGGCGGTGTTCGCCGGCACCGTGCGCGATGTGCATGAGGGACGCGCCGTCACCGGCATCAACTACCACGCGCACGCCGCCCTGGCCGAGCGCCGGCTGGCCGAGATCGAGGCCGAAGCGGCGCAGCGTTTCGGTGCGCAGGTCAGCGTGGCGCATGCGGTGGGCGAACTGAAGGTGGGCGATGCCAGCGTCGTCATCGTGGTCCGCTCGGGCCACCGCGCTGAAGCCTTTGCCGCCTGCCGATGGGCCATCGATACCCTGAAGCAGACCGTGCCGATCTGGAAGGAAGAGCGTTACGCCGATGGCGCGGCGCGCTTCCTGGAAGGCACTCCAATCAAGACAGTCAAGGAATCATGAGAGACGTCAGCGAGAAAGCCATCACCCTGCGCGTGGCCGTGGCCCAGGCCATCGTCGAGATGCCCCCGGCCGTGCTGGAGCGCCTCAAGGCCCGCAGCCTGGACAAGGGCGATGCGCTGGAGATCGCGCGCGCCGCCGGCATCCTCGGCGCCAAGCGCACCTGGGAACTGCTGCCGCTGTGCCATCCGCTGCCGGTGGAGCGGCTCGACCTGAGTTACGAATTCGGCGCCGGCAGCGTCACCGTGCTTGTGGAAGTGGCGACCCATGCGCGCACCGGCGTCGAAATGGAAGCGCTGACCGCGGCCAGCATCTGCGCGCTGACCCTGTACGACATGCTCAAGCCGCATGCAGGGACCGATCTTGTGATCCGCGAGATCCTGCTGCTGAAGAAGACCGGCGGCAAGTCCGATTTCGAACGCCGGAAATGACGTAACGCGCGCCCTTAAGGGCTTCCCGCAGCCTGGGGCGGCCCGATCAAGGGTGTGCGAACTGGCGCGGCGATTCCGATGAACTTCACCAGCTTGTTGCTGAAATAGTTGGTTACCCAAAGATTTCCGGCGCTATCGATCGCCGGCTGGAAGGGACCGTCAAGCAGCACTGAAGTGAATCCGCTCACCGGCGATATTGGCGTACCAGGCGCGGCGTCGGCCGAACCTTCAAGTTCGCTGATGCGTTGCTCACGATAATCCGCAACCCAGATTCGCCCCGCACCGTCGATGGCTATTCCACCCGGCGAGCTCAATCCGCCGCCGGCATAACCCTGTAGCGGAGAAACGGAGGCACCGTTTGCGTTGATTTCCGATACACTCGCCACGTAATAATTGGTCGACCAGACATTGCCGCCCGAATCCACCGCGATCCCCTGGCCGGCGCTGATTCCCCCACCCGAATACCCATTCTGTGGGGACAGGGCGATACCGTTCTGGGAAAATGCACTAACCGCACTTGCGCCATTGTTCGCAACCCAAACGTTGTCCGTCGCGTCCACCGCGAGTGACACGGGGAAACTAAGACCGCCCCCGCTGTACCCCGCACTGGGCGATACCGGGTTGCCATTGTTGTCGAACTTGCTCAGCGAAGAATCGCCATAGTTGGCGGTCCAGACATTTCCCAGATCGTCGACGGCCAGGGCGTACGGAAAATACAGCCCGCCCCCCGAATATCCAACGCCCGAGACGATCGTGCCGCTCGGGTCGAGCTTGGTCAGGCTGCCGTTCCCCGCATTCACGCTACTGCTGCTTTGCTGGTTGGTAACCCAGATGCTGCCGGATGCATCCACGGCAATGCCGAACGATTCGTGCAAGCCTCCACCCGTAATACCGGTATCCGGAGACAAGGCCGTGCCGGCAGGGGAGAACTCGCTGACGCGATCATTGTAGTTGGCTACCCAGGCATCGCCGGCCGCATCGAAAGCAACACCGGTGGGGCTGCTGAGGCCGCCACCGCCGAAGCTCAGCGACAGGGTCCAGTCCGACGGCGCGGTGCCGAGTTGCGGCATATAGGAAGAATCGGCGGCTGCAATCGCGTAAAGCGCAGCGACATTGCCAGCCGGATTGCGGGCAATCGCCAGGGCCGCGCTCAAGGTGTCCTCAACCTGCTTTGCGTTCGCAGGCTGCGATGCGGAAAACAGGCCCGAGCACTGGCTTGACGACAACCCGGAAGAAGCCGCGCAGGCAGCGAGCAGATCGGCGAGCGTGTTGATGGAATCGGGACTGTTACCTCCGGCAGGCAGGCCGGCAGCGGTTTCCCCGGAAGCCGGGACCACCAGGCTGGCGGCGGTGGCCGCAGCATTTTGAAGACCTGGATCGATTCCAGAAATGGCGCCGCTGCTGTCCATGAATTGCGCCATGGACCAGACGGTTGCAATCGTGGTGAGCGGATTGATCACCGCTGCGCCTGCAAAGTCGCTCCGTATCCCGAGAATCACCGCCAGCTTCGAGGCGAGATTGATGCCGTTGCCGCTGTTGCCGCCCGCTGCAATGGCATAGACCACTGCGCCGGCATCGGAACCGGTCGCATAGACGGAAACCAGGGCGCCGGCCACCGGCAGCGTTCCGCTCATGACACTGACGGCAAGCGTGGCGCCCTGGCCGGGATTTGCGAGCGTGATGCTCACGTTGCCGGCGCCATCCGCAATGCCCGAGCCAATCATCTGCGAGGCCGGCAGATTCAAGACCGTCAGCACCGCCGATGCTGTTGCTGATCCGCCGGCCCCGGTGCAATTCAGGACATAGGTATAGATGCCAGCCGCTGCGGGCATTTGCGGCGCCGTACCCGAGGTCGGCACAGCGCCGGTCCAGCTTCCAGTTGCCGAGCAGGATGTCGCGTTGGACGAAGACCAGGTCAACGTCGCGGCGGAGCCCTCCGCTATTGCCGTGGAGTCCAGCGCGATGGCAGCTGCCGGTGGCGGCGCGACGGCCGCGCCCTGGCCGGAGCCTGTGTTACCGCAGGCAGCCAGCACCAAGCATAGGGCAGCCACTGCGGGTGGCAAGAAGATGCAGCCGCAGATGGTGTGTTTCACCATTTGCTCAGGTCTCAAGAGGGAATTCCGGCACGCTGGAGAACTGTTCTACTGCGCCGATGCTGCGAGCAGACAGGCCCGCTCATTCCTCGGTGGTATTCGATTGATGCGTTATTTTCGTACGCCGCATCGATCGCAGGCGGCTGCGCAACCACGGCAGCCCTCCCGCCGCCGCGCCAAGCAGGCCGAGGACCACCGTGGGATTCTCCGGCGAGATTCCGCAGCCACTACCAGTGATCGCCATGGCCGATGGAGCCAGGACAAGAAACACCGTGCCCACGCTCAGCATCCAGCCGGAGCAGAGAGGTTTGGTCTCGTATTTCATCGCGACACTCCCATTGAATAATTTACGGCATTCCTGAAGCAAGCCAACCTCTAATTGGAAATGCTCAGCGTGTGCGACCCTGCCCCCAGGCTTGCGTTGAGCGTCAGCCAGAGCTGGTTCTGAGCCGTCCACAGCGACGGAAAATAGTCCTTGTCCGCAACCAGTTCGACGCCATCCAGAACGATGTGACTTGGATAGCCCGAGGCGGTAGTGCCGGTAAAGCCGCGGACCACCACCAGGGGCTTGGCCAGCGTGGTGCCGACATTGACGGCGATGCCCGCGCTCAGATTGCCGCCGCTGGCAATGAAGGTCAGCGCCCCCAGCACCGGGTCGTACCCGGCGGGATTGTATGTCTGTGTCTGCGGATAGGCGGCCGGGGGCGCACTGGTCAGGTACTTGATGCCGATAGGGCCGCTGGTCGCCACGCTGCCTACCGTCGCGCTGAGTGAGACATGCTTGATTGCATTCAGGCCCACGAGCTGATTCTGCACCGCGTCCGTTGCCTGCTTCTGCCCGAGCACGACCCAGGTGGAATAGTTCTTGGCATGCCAATCGTCATTCACCGTCTCGGGAGCCCCGGCGGCGCCGGGATAGTTGTTAGTGCCCCTCATGTAATTGAAGTAACCCTGCTCACCGAGGAAGCCGTATGCGGCGCCCCAGGCGATCTTGGGGAAATGATTCAGCGAAGTGGTGGTCAGAGCCGCCGTGCCGAATCCGTCGAAGTTGAACTCGTCGAGCTGGTAAGGCCACTGGTCGATGCAGGGCATGATGAACACCAGACCGGTGTTGAAGTCCTCCGTGCCCCCGGGGCCGGGGCCGCCGCCGCCCTGGGAGTAAAGATCGCCGCTGGTGCAGCTCGAATAATGAGTGCCCCCATTGAAATCTAGGTAGGCGGTTGGCGCCGTGCTGCTGCCGAACGGGCCTCCGTACAAGCTGCCGCCGCCGGCATCCTGCAAATCGACCGTCTGCGTTTGGACCACCCCCATCTGGGCATCCACCGCGGTGGTCCACAAGGCCGCATAGGCACTGTTGCCCGAGGAGCTGGAACTCCAGCTCCAGCTGCTGCTCAGGGTCAGCGGCCCCGTCAAAGGTGAGGTGGTGAAGTCGTAGCCATCGCCCCACGCCGCACCGGCAACCGGATTGGTCATGGTGCCGTCGGTCGACGTTTCGCCGTCCCACATCAGCACGCCATAGGGACCTCGCGTATCGTCTTCGATCTCGCCGTTGGCGATGTTCTGCAGGGTGTCGTTCTTGTCCGGATTCTGGGATGGGCTTGCGCCCACATCATAGGTCACCGACCAGATCGGGTTATCGGCTCCGGTGCCGAATACCCAGCCGATGGTCACCGGGATGACCCAGGGACTCGTCATCGGATTGCCATTCACAGCGGCTCCGCAGCCGCCGGTGCCGTTGCCGTGTGCGGTGCCGATGCAATTCGCACTGAATGCCTCGTCCGACTGGGGGCAGTAGCGGTTGTAGGTCGTGTTGAAATCGAAGATGGAATGATGACGGCCGACAAACAACCGCGACCAGGTGCCGGTATAGCCGTGACCGAGAGAAGAGGTATCGTAGACGGTCGCTGCCCCGCTGCCATCGGGACCGATTGCGGTGTAGGCCGGACCTCCCACGCAATACGAATTCATGGTTCCCGCTTCTTCGTCCTGGTGAGGATGCGACACTACATAGCCAAAGCCGGCGTCATCGCCCGCGCTGGGCGCCGACGCGTCGAGCACGCTGCCTCCGTTCACGTACTGGAAGTCGCGCAATTCGCCGCCGCAGGAGCCGTTGGCGCAGCCGCCGTCATTGTGCGCGAGCACCGCGGCACGCTTCTGCGCGGTGGAATCAAACCAGGAAAACTGGTCGCTGGTGAAATTCTGGAAGGGAATATTCTGGGTGTCCTGCAGCAGGTTCATCTGCAAGGACCAGTCGGCCGGCGGCGCGGCGAACGCGGGCGTATAGATCGAATTCGGCGACGCTGCGTTGTAAACGCTGGTGGCGTTCACCGCAAGCGGGTAGTAGGCGACCGCCATCGCCGCGGTCAGGGTATCGGTCGGCGCGGCGACGCCTGAAACCGCGACAGCGTTGAACAGATTGGTGCATGACGCGGAGGCTGGGCCGCTGGAGTTCACGCAAGCCGCGAGCGAATTCGCCAGGGAATTGATGGCCGGCTGCGCCTGTCCCGCAAGACCGGTATTGACTTGTCCGGTAGTGGAGTTAGCCAGTGACAGCGCCAGGGCAAACGAGGCAGGAATGTTGCTGGGTGAAGCAGCCGGGTCTCCGGTGTTGGTTAGAAAATTTCCGGCCAGCGCATAAACAGCGGCCGCGGTGGTCGCTTCGTCGATATTGGCGAAAAACCCGTCCGCGAGGTTGGCGCAGTCCAATGGCACATTGAGCAGGTTGATTGCGGCATTGGATGCACCGCCTCCGGCATCGCCACCGACCAAGGCAAAATAGACCTGGCTCGTCGCGGGGCAGTTGAAGTTGACGCTGAATGCGCCGTTGCCATCGGTCGAGGTGGTCGTCGCAGTGGTACGAGCACCGCTATTGTTGTCTACGGTATAGACGGTGACAGTCGCGCCCTTGATTGGCGAGCGTCCTCCGAATGCAGTGCCAGCCCCGCTCAGTGATTGCGTGCCGCCACCAGAACAGGCCGACAGGAGTCCAATCGCCAAGGCAACAACGACGGAAGAAATAATTTTACTTGTCATCCCGCATTCCCCCTGAGCAGCGGCATCAATCCCTGCTGCAGACTAGACGGACGGGGTGTTGCGCAATACCCCCCCAATGAGGCGTACTGCCGGAGCGGCGCGGTTTTGAGCCACGTGTCTGGGTTCGGCGCCACAACAGCGTCACGGTGCTGGTGGAAGTCGCCACGCACGCGCGCACCGGCGTGGAGATGGAAGCGCTGACCGCCGCCAGCATCTGCGCGCTGACCCTGTACGACATGCTCAAGCCGCATGCCGGCACCGATCTGGTGATCCGCGAGATCCTGCTGCTGAAGAAGACCGGTGGGAAGTCGGATTTCGAGCGCAAGCGTTGAATCAGTGTCGCAGGTTGTGTGGCCATAATTAGTCCCAAACGGCCAAGCAAGCGATCAATCTGCTGCCTGATTATCAATGGATCGAATTCTCGATGCCCGTTTGTGGCAATGTTCCCTATCGGGATCTTCACATCTTCTTAGAGCTTAGTTTTTTAAAATGTTCCTAATCGAGCACTTTTTCGATAAAGTATCTGGGAGGCAGGATGAAGTGCTTGATCGGGAACATTTATGGACGATATTTCAGTACACACTGGAAAGGAAATCGGCGCAGCGGTCCGGGAACGCCGGCGCGCCTCGCGCTTCACCCAGGACGAGCTGGCTGCTTATACCGGTGTCGGACGCCGTTTCGTCATTGAGTTGGAAGACGGCAAGCCGTCATTGCGTCTCGACAAGTTACTTGCGGTGCTCAATGCCCTCGGTCTGCGGCTCAAGCTCGGCGCGCCATGAGAGTTCTACGGATTTACTGGGCCGGGCGCAGCGTCGGAACCTTCAGCGAAGAAGAGCCGGGCATCAGTCTGCAGTACGATGCCGAGTGGATCTCCAGCGGCGGCTATCCGATCTCACTATCCCTGCCGGTCCAGACGGAACCGCTTCGCTCGCCGGCCGTAGCCTGGTTCATCGGCAATCTGCTGCCGGAGGGACCGGCAAGGGAAAGTCTTAACGCCCAGTACAAGCTGGACTCTACCGATGATTTTGGCCTGCTTGAGCGCCTTGGAGCCGAATGCGCCGGCGCGCTGAGCATCCTGCCGCTGGAAGAACTCCTGCCATCAGACGATGCCCCGTTCGACCAGCTGTACGAACCAGCGATGGACGCTTACGAGCTAGGCCAGCTGATCCAGGCTTTCGCCACTTCACCGACCCTGGCCTTCAAAGGCCATCGCCTGCGCCTGTCTCTTGCGGGGGTACAGCGCAAATTCACGGTGGCGCGCTTCGAAGGCGCCATTCACCGCAGCTTCGGCGGCGCTACCACGCACATCGTCAAGCCGGACATCGATCTGGTGCGGGGGGAGCGGCCTAAATACCCGGGCATGGTGTTCAACGAGTATTTCTGCCTCCGGCTGGCCTCCGCCTGCGGACTGGACGCGGCAACCGTGGAGCTGCTGCCATATGTGCTCTACCGTGACGGGACGCCGCAATATGCCTACATGACACAGCGTTGCGATCGGCGCGTGCTCCACCCCGGTCGGGTCGAGCGGCTTCATCAAGAGGATTTCTGCCAAGCGCTGGGGCTCGACCGTGCGCGCAAGTACGAACAGGACACACGCGGTGTGACGCTGGCGAACCTCTTCGCGTTTTTACGTGACACCCGCCATGTCTCCGCGCCCGCCGTGGCGCAGCGTCAGCTGCTCAATGGGGTGCTGTTCAACACCCTCATCGGAAACGGCGATGCACACGCCAAAAACTATGCGCTGCTGCGCAACGGGGACGAACTACGGGTAGCTCCCCTCTACGACCTGCTTTGCACGCAGGCCTATCCGGATGTGAACAACTTCTTCGCCCAGCGCTTAGGGCACGCCACCCGCTTCGCTGACCTGGAGTGGGATGACCTGAAGCGACTGGAGCAGGCACTGGGCATCCGCTTGCGCGCCGTGCTCGCGGCGCTGCGGCAACTCGCGGCGCAACTCCTGAAGCAACTGCCGCTGCTGCGTGACCAGATGGCGCGCGAGCCCTACTGGGGGGAGGCCGCGGACATTGTGCAACGTATCTGCGGCATCGCCGCCGCACGGGCAGTCGAGCTATTGCGACTGATCGACGCTGAACGTGCGACCCAAGGCGCCGACGGCAGCCCCTTCCAGCCAGGTCCGTTCCACGAACTATCAGTTACGGTCTGGGCGGATTCGCCGCAGTGCAAGCAGCGGCAAGGGCGGCTACGCCGGCTACTGGCGGACAATGGCGGCTTGCTGCATGTGGTAGATCGGGACCGGGAATTCCCTGAGCTAACCCTCGAACAAATCGTCCAACTGGAAGCTGCATTCGAGTCTGAAGTGCGAAGGGATGCTGCACTACTCAAGGCCCGATGAGTTTCGACCCGGCACATATTTCGTCGACCGCGTTGTCCATCTACGTCAGCCAGACAAAGAGCATAGTAGCAGGCTACCTTCCGGCGATGGCCAATACGCTGCTCGCGATTCGACAGGTGAGGCCCGCGCTTCTACGCCGAATATTCGGTCTACGCCTGTGCGTTGGGTGAGAGCGTTACGAGGCGCAGCCCTGGCAGGCCGGCGAAGTCGCTGGCGTTGAGGGTCAAGAGCGCAAATCCATGTTCGATAGCCTGATTTGCAGTAGCGCGGAAATCGGCATTCCAGGCCGAATCTCAGCGCAGAAAGATCGGACACGATGAATATCCCACCATACCCAGCCGCCAATGAAAATCAGCAAAGCGACCACAAACACAAGCTCGCCGATCGCGCCGAGCAAAGCTCAGAATCCGGGGCGCACGATTGGATTCAGCGCGGCTTGTGCTTCGGCTTGCCGTGCTTCGGTGGCGGCTCGCTGTAGGGGTTCGCCTGGTCCTTGCGCGTGATGCGCAGCTGGCGGCCGCTGACCCAAACTTTTTGCAGGTCCTTGAAGATTTTCTTCGGCATGCCGGCGGGCAGGTCGATGAAGCTGTGGTCCTCGCGGATGTCGATGCGGCCGATGTACTCGCTGTCGATACCGGCTTCGTTGGCGATGGCGCCGACGATGTTGCCGGGCTTGACGCCGTGAGTGCTGCCGACTTCGATGCGGAAGGTTTCCTTCGGCACTTCCTCGTCGGAGGACTTGGTGCGCTTGGGGCGCGGACGTTCCGCTTCGCCGTCGTCGGCATGGCGCGGTGACGGCGGCGCAGTGTCTTCCGCTCGCGGCGCAGGCTCGTAGGCCGACCGGCTGGGTGCGGCGGGAGTGTGGCGCGGAGAAGACAGCCGCGGCGCGGCTACGGACTCGCTGAATGCCTGCCGCGCCTTCTCCGTGACCGGCACGCCGCCGCCGGCATTGGTCTTGAGCAGCAGCGGCCGATCGCCCTGGACCAGGCGCGCCAGCGCCGCGGCGATCTCGATCGCCGGGACGTTGTGCTCTTTCTCGTACTGCTCGATCAGCTCACGGAACGGCCCGATATCGCTGGCTTCGAGCGCGCTGGTGATCTTCTGCTTGAAGCGGACCACGCGTTGGTCGTTGACGGCGTCGGCGCTGGGCAGTTCCATCGGCGTGATCGGCTGGCGCGTGGCGCGCTCGATGGCGCGCAGCAGGTGGCGCTCGCGCGGCGAGATGAACAGGATCGCCTCGCCGCTGCGGCCGGCGCGGCCGGTGCGGCCGATGCGGTGCACGTAGGATTCGGTATCGGTGGGCACGTCGTAGTTGAAGACATGGCTGATGCGCTCGACGTCGAGGCCGCGCGCGGCGATGTCGGTGGCGACGACGATGTCGAGTTGGCCGTCCTTGAGGCGCGCCACGGTGCGCTCCCGCTGCTTCTGCTCCATGTCGCCGTTGAGGGCGGCGACGTTGTAGCCGCGCGCTTCCAGGCGCTCCGCCAGCTCCACCGTGCCGGCCTTGGTGCGGGCGAAGATCAGCATGCCGTCGAACTGCTCGG
>Ga0302314_10021453_pt1 | contig 10633 bp, 8 predicted proteins | sample III_Palsa_N2_3_FD_200533 | JGI IMG/M metagenome (GOLD analysis project Ga0302314, IMG submission 200533) | Peat permafrost microbial communities from Stordalen Mire near Abisko, Sweden - III_Palsa_N2_3 | ecosystem: Environmental > Terrestrial > Soil > Palsa > Peat permafrost | place: Sweden... | reverse complement strand
CCCGATCTGCAGGAGCGCTTCGCCGCGTTCGTGGAAGGTGTACGTCGCGAGACCCACTCCGAGGACGCGGCGGGGCTGCGAGCTGGAGGACACGAGCAGCTCGCACGCGAGCTCGATCGCTCCTGGGGCGACTACGAGCGCGCCCTGGAGAGCCTGCGCACGCGCGGTGGAGAGATGCTGGGATCGCTCGCGCGACACGCCCAGTGGACGTCCTCGGCGACGCATGCGATCCTGCCGCTGCTGGCCACCGACGTCGGCGTGCGCCTGCAGGTTCACAGCGGCATCGCCGCGCACCGTCGTCGCTTCGGCGAGCATTGGCGCGGCGGCTTCTGGCTGCCGGAGTGCGCCTTCGCGCCATGGCTCGCGCGTGCGCTGGAGGACGCGGGCGTGCGCGCCGCCTGCGTCGAGTGGACCGCGCGTTACGGGCTGAACGCCGCCGAGCACCTATGCCCGGTCGAAACCGACGCGGGCGTGCTGCTCGTGCCGATCGACCGCAGCACGATCTCGTTGCTCTGGAGCGATGCCGGCTACCCCGCGAGCGGCGCCTACCGCGACTACCACCATCACACCGTTCACCACCACAATCCCTGGAACAACGCCGGTCAGGCCTACGACCACGCCGAGGCGCAAGCGCTGGCGCACGAGCACGCGGCCGACTTCGTCGCGCGTACGCTCACTCGCCTGCACGAGGCCAACGATTCGCGCGCGAGTGAAACGCCGCTGCCGGGAGGGGGCTTGGTCGTATGCGCGCTCGACACCGAGCTGCTCGGGCACTGGTGGTATGAGGGCATCACGTGGCTCGGCGCGGTTGTGCACGAGTGCGCGCGCCAGGGTCTTGAGCTTGTCCGCCTCGACGACGCGCTGGAGCGCTGCCAATGGCCGTCAGCCGCTACCGAGGAGACGGCACCCTGGTCGGCGAGCACCTGGGGGAAGGACGGCGACCTGTCGACATGGTCGGGCCCAGCCGTCGCCGAGATGGCGTTCGCGGTACGCGAGGCCGAGCTGCAGGTGGTGGCCGCAGGCGAGCGTGCAAGCACCGCCGCTGTGCGCGAGCTGCTGGCGCTACAGGCCAGCGACTGGCCGTTCATGATCTCCCGGGAGATCGCGACGCCCTACGCACACGAGCGCTTCGCGGGTCATCGTCAGGCGCTCGAGGACGCGCTGGCAGGCGGTCGTGAAGCTGTCGCGCCGAGCGTACGCAATCTCGCGGTCGACGCCGATCGCGCCATCCTGCTCGACCCGTCGTAGGGCTCAGCGATGATCCGCGGGCATTTGTCCCGGACGAGAGGAGTCACGATGGCAGCCACGGAGCTTCAACCGCAGCAGCAGCCTGCGGCGATCAACCCACTGCGCCACCACGATCACTACCAGGACGCTGATCCCGGAGCATCGCCGTACGCCGGGGGCAGCAGCTTCATGGAGCGCGTCTCCGAGGCGGTCGCCAGCGGCATGGGCACCGTCGGCTTTCTGATCGTCAGCTCTGCGGTGATCATCGCCTGGGTGCTCTCCAACCACGTCGTGCACTTCCTCAGCGACTCGTGGACGGGCTTGCTCAACGGCAATGGCTTCGACCCGGCGCCGTTCATCCTGCTCAACCTGGTCTTCTCGGCCGTCGCCTTCTACACGGGCGCGCTTGTGATCATTGCCCAGAAGGCGCAGACGAGAACCGACAAGGCCAACGAGGAAGCCTCGGCGCGCCATCGCGACGAGCTGTCGCAGATCCAGACGGACCTGCTCACCCGCAATACCGAGCTGACCGAGCAGATCCGCACCGTCAGCCAGAAGCTGACCGCGCTGACCGAGGAGGTTCACGAGGCGACATGCGGGCGTCCTGGAGCGCCTGCGCCGAGCACCTGAGCGGCCTCGGCATGTCCGGCTCGTGCGCCCGCGCCGTGGCGGGGATCACTCCCAACGCATCGCGCGCGGCTTCTCGCGCATGCGGATCACACGCGCGGGCGTGCCCGCCACGACAGCGTTCGCGGGGACCTGCTTGGTGACGACCGTGCTCGTGCCGATGACGCTGTTCTCGCCGACGCTCGCCCCGCGCAGGATGCAGGCGCCGTAGCCGATCCAGACGTTGTGCCCGACGCGCACGTCGCGCTTGTAGATCCCCTGCACGCGAATCGGGCGCTCGACCTCGGTCACTCCATGGTCGAAGTCGATCAGCATCACGCGGTCGGCGATGATGCACTCGCGTCCGATCGAAACGTGCTGGTAGGCGGAGATCGTGCAGTCCTGGCCGATCACGGTCTTGGCGCCGATGCTCACCTCGCCCTCGTGCACGCGGATCTTGCTGCCGTGTCCGACCCAGGCCCAGCGGCCGATGCGCAGTCTCGCGTCGCGGCCGATCTCGAGTGTGACGTTGGGGCAGATGAAGCAGATGCCGTCCGTCTGCAGACGCTTGCCGAAGCGCAGCTTCAGCAGCGCGTAGCGCAGCAGCAGCCGCGCGTAATGACGGTTGAGCATGTGGTTGGCGCGCATGAAGCGCAGCAGCGCCAGCGGGCCGCCGTGCAACGGTGCGGGCGCGCGGCGCACAGCCACGCCGGCCGGCTCGGCGTGGGCCTCGGTGTTAGCGGCATCAGTGGGGTACGCGACCAGTTCCATCGCGTCCGAATCGTAAGGGACGGCCGTGCCGGCAGATCTCACCGCGGGTGGACCGCGCCGGCTCCCTGCGATGATTGCGCGCTCGATGGCTGAGTCAACGCTAGCCCAGCGCCTGCTCGACGGCGACCGCCGTGCGCTTGCGCGTGCAATCACGCTCGTCGAGGACAACCGCCCCGAGGGCTGGGAGCTCGTCAGCGAGGTCTACCCGCACACCGGGCAGGCGGAGGTGGTTGGCTTCACAGGCCCGCCCGGCGTCGGCAAGTCCACGCTCATCGGTGCGCTCACGAAGGCACGGCGCGCGGCCGGACGCACAGTGGGGGTGCTGTCGATCGACCCTTCCTCGCCGTTCACACAGGGCGCGCTGCTCGGCGATCGCATCAGGCTCACCGAGCACTTCCTCGACCCCGGCGTGTTCATCCGCTCGATGGCCAACCGCGGCGCGCTCGGTGGGCTCTCGGAGGCGGCATTGCAGGCTGCGCTGCTGCTCGATGCTGCTGGACGCCAGGACGTGTTCATCGAGACCGTCGGCGTCGGGCAGGCCGAGATCGACATCATCGATCACGCCGACACGATCGTGCTCGTGCTGATGCCCGGCTCCGGCGACTCGATCCAGGCGCTGAAGGCCGGCGTGATGGAGATCCCGGACGTGATCGTGATCAACAAGGCCGACCACCCGCTGACCGACACGATGATTCGCGAGATCCGCGGTGTGCTCTCGCTCGCAAACCTCGACCGTACCCCCGAGGAAGCCCGCGGCCGCTGGCGGGTGCCGATCGTAAAGACCGAGGCTGCGCGCGGGCAGGGGATCGACGAGCTGGTGGAGCGCCTGCAGGAGCACCGTGAGCACATCCTCGCCGCTGGACAGCTCGACGAGCGTCGCGCGCGCAACCTGCGCAGCGAGGTGCTCGCGATCGCCACCGCGCGCATGCGCAGGCGCCTGGAGGAGGACCTGCACGAGGACCCCGAGTTCCAGAGCCTGCTCGAGCAGGTGGTCGCACGGCGGCTCGATCCGGCGAGTGCCGCCGCAGCGCTGCTCGAGCGCGCCGCGGCGCTGGAGCAGCCTGTCGAGTAGGCACGAGCAGATACGCAATGATGCGTTACGCAAGCTTGCGTAATTTACGCGTCGTTCAGGCGCACCCATTGCGCAAGAAACGGCTCGGTGATCCACGCTTCACCACGCCGTCGTCCCACGAGCTCGGCTTTCTCCAGGGCGCCCAGAGCTCGTTGGACGCTCGATGCTCCCGGCAGCGCATGGCGTCGACGATAGTCAGCCGAGATCGGATGCCCGGGCTCCTCAGCTAGTGCTCTGAGCAGCAGGCGCTGATGGGCGGATGCGTCCTGCCACACGAGGCTGAAGTGGGCGTGCTCTGAGTTGAGCACCTTGGCCACGGCTTCGAGGACCTGCGCGTCTGTCGCGATAGCGCCGGCGGCTGTGTCCTGCCATAGGAAGTAGCACAGCTCCTGGGTCGCGTATGGGTGCCCACCGGTCGTCTCGAGGACGGCGAGGACGGCCGCCGAGGCGACCTTCTTGCCGGTCCGCTCGAACTGACGCTCGATGTAGTCACCGAACGGCTGGGGATCGATCGCCCCGAGCTCCATCTCCTTGGCGCTGCGCCAGAAGGGCTCGTTCGCATTGCTGAAGATGTGCTCCATCATGTGGCGCTTGCTGCCGAGGTAGAGGTGCGCGACCTCCGGCTGCTGCTGGAAGACCGAGCGCATCAGGCGCGGGAGGCTGGCGTCGATGTCGACGATCTCCTGGAACTCGTCCATGATCAGCACCACCGGGCGCTTGCGCTCGCCGGCGAGCTGGCCAGGCAATTCGAGCAGCCGCTCCAGCGTCGCGTTGATGTCCTCTCTGCGCCTGCCCGCGTCGAAGCTGAAGCTCAGCGTGCCGTCCTCCGGATCGACCGTGACCGTAGGGGTGATACGCAGGCCCTGGAATATCCGCAGTCGCTCTTTGGCGCGAAACAGCGGCGTGGCCAGGTCCTCGTGGATCGTGCGAGCCAGCTTCTCGGCGAGCTGTGTGGTGGTCGGTGTCGTCATCAGGTTGACGTGCGCAACCAGAGCCCCCTCCCCGACCAGCTCCTGTGAGACGCGCCAGAGCAGCGAGGACTTGCCATAGCGGCGGGGCGCGAAGAGCACGACGTCCTGACCGTTCAGGGCATCGGCCTTGAGCTCCGCCGTCTCCTGCTCGCGGTCCGTGAACGCATCGTCCAAGGCGAGCGCGCCGTAACGGAACGGGTTGATGTGCGGAGAGCCCGCCATCCCGAGATCATAACACAAAATTGCATATCAAATACTACGCAACTATGCGTTACGCAACCATGCGTACTCGCGGTCAGGCCCCGAGCGCCCTGGCGATCACCATCTGCTGGACCTCGTCTGTGCCCTCGCCGATTGTCAGGATCTTCGCGTCGCGATAGAACCTGCAGACGGGGTACTCCTCGATGAAGCCATAGCCGCCGTGTATCTGCACGGCCTCCTCGGCACAGCGCACCGCCAGGCGGCCGGTCTTCAGCTTCGCCTGTGCTGCGGTCAGCGTGAAGTTGCGTTTTGCGTCCTTCTCGCGCGCCGCCTTGTAGACCAGCAGCCGCGCGGCTGCGATCTCCGTGGACATGTCCGCGAGCTTGCCCTGGATCGCCTGGAACTTCGAGATCGGCTTGCCGAATGCCCTGCGCTCCTTGGCGTATTTGAGCGCCTCGTCGAGCGCGCCCTGTGCAAGGCCTACGCCCATCGCCGCCACACCGATGCGTCCGATGTCGAGGATGTGCAGGAACTGCTTGAAGCCCGCGCCGCGCGGTCCCAGCAGGTTCGCCTCCGGCACACGACAGTCGCTGAAGCTGAGCGGGCGCGTGTCCGATGCGTTCCAGCCCATCTTGCGATACGGCTCGCCCTGCTCGTAGCCGTCGGTGCCGTTGGCGACGATGATGTTGGAGATCTGCTTGGAGTCGGGGTGGGCGGGGTCGTCATCCCCGGTCACCGCTGTGATGCAGACCATCCCGGAGATGTCGGTGCCGGCGTTGGTGATGAACTGCTTGGCGCCGTTGATCACCCATTCCCCGTCCTGCAGCTGTGCGCGTGTGCGCGTGTTGCCCGCATCGGAGCCGGCCTCGGGCTCGGTCAGGCCAAAGGCGCCCAGCCGCTCGCCCGAGCACAGTTGCGGCATCCACTCGCGCTTCTGCTCCTCGCTGCCGAACACGTAGATCGGCTGCGTGCCCAGCGAGGTGTGCGCGCACAGCGTGATCGCCACCGAGGAGTCCACGCGCGTCAGCTCCTCGACCGCCAGCGCGTAGGCCAGCGTGTCGCCGCCGCCGCCCCCGTACTCCTCGGGGAAGGGGATGCCCATCAGGTTCAGCGCGCCCAGCTTCGCGACGATCTCGTAGGGAAAGGACTTCGTACGGTCGAGCTCCTCAGCCACCGGAGCGACCTCGCCCTCGGCAAATTCCCTGACCGTGCGCCTGATCAGCTCATGGTCGGGCGACAGGTCGAAGTCCATTGACGGGCATTCTCCCAGCTCTGTCAGGATTGAGCCCGATCGTGGCTCGCGCGCGCCTCTTCTTCGACGTCCTCAAGCGGGGGCGTACCTACAGATATGGCCCCGACCGCTCCCAGCGCGCCGATCTGCACCTGCCCAGCGGCAGCGGGCCGTACCCGGTGATGGTGCTGATCCATGGCGGCTCATGGACCGCGCGCTACGGGCGCATCGTCATGCGCGGTCTGGTCGCCGATCTGGTCAGGCACGGCTGGGCGGCCTGGAACATCGAGTACCGGCGTCTCGGCAACGGCGGCGGCTGGCCGGCCACGTTCGCCGACGTCGCGGCCGCGGTCGACCACCTGGCGCTACTCGACGCGCCGCTCGACCTCGAGCGCGTGAGCGTTCTCGGGCATTCTGCCGGTGGCCACCTGGCGCTGTGGGCTGCCGGACGTGAACAGCTGCCCGCGGGCACGCCGGGCTTCATCGACGGCGGGCCGCCCGTCAGGATCGCGCGTGTGATCTCTCAGGCGGGCGTGTGCGACCTGGCGGGCGCCTACGAGCGCTGGCACGGCGGCGCCGCGCGGGCGTTGATGGGCGGCTCCCCGCATGAGCGCCCGGAGCGCTACGCAGCGGGCGATCCAATGCGCCTGTTGCCCCTGAGAATGCCGGCGCTGCTCGTCCACGGCACGCTTGATGAGACCGTCTCGGTCGAGCTGAGTCGTAGCTACGAGCGCGCCGCACGCGCGGCCGGGGGTGATGTCGAGCTCGTGGAGATCGCGGGCGCGGCGGGCCGACACCGTGCACACATCGATCCTCGCGGCGAGGCCTGGGCGGCTGTTACGGCCCGCTTGAACGGTTCCGGACTTTCGCCGATTTCGCTGCGTCGACTCTAAAGACCAAGCGCCGAGCGCTCCGATGTGCGTGGCGTGAGTCTTGTACGGATCCATTGCTATGGCTGCAACCAGACCGTTCCCGTCGAGGAAGGCTCGATGACGCGCGGCCTGCAGCTGGCCGGCTGGGCGCTCGACCACGGCCAGACCTTTTGTCCGGCTTGTGCGCGCGAGCGCAATCTGAACGCGATCGAGGGCGAGCTTCCCGAGGCGGACGCTCATATCGGCGGCATGCCCGGCGCAGACGCTGAGCAAGGAAGTCCAGGCCTCGAGCACGGGCATCGGCCGGCGGCCGCGGAGCCGCTGGCGCCGTTTCCCGTCAGCGCGGCGCTGCGCGAACCGCGCGGCCGGCGCACCTCGCGGCTGTTGCGGGCGAGCTTCAGTGTGCTGCGTGAGGATCCCCAGCTGCTCGTGTTCCCCGCGGTGGCGATGGCCTTGACGCTGGTCCTCGGGGCGGTCGCGTTCGCGCTTTCGGTCTCGCACGGCGGCTCGCGCAACGCCAAGGACGTGATCTTCTTCGCGAGCCTCGTCGCCGCCTACCCGATCACGTTCGTGTCGCTGTACTGCGGCGTTGCGCTCGCGGCGGTGCTCGCCGGGCGACTGGACGGCCGGCCGCTGACGGCGCGCGACGGTTGGCTCGCGGCCAGGGAGCGGATCGGCATCATCGCTGCCTGGACGCTGATGGTGTGCACCGTCGGCGCGGTGCTGCGGCTGATCGAGCGCTACGTGCCGCTGGGAGCCAAGATCCTCGTGGCGATCGTCGATTTGTCCTGGACGCTCGCGACGATGTTCGCGGTACCGGTGCTCGCCTACGAGAACCTGGGGCCGACGGAGGTTCTGCGGCGCTCATCGCAGATCTTCAAGCAGCGCTGGGGCACGCAGCTCGTCGGCACCGTCGGGATCAGCGTCGCAAGCGTGTTCATGTACGTGCCCTTCATCGTGTTGCTGTTCGTGGGCGCGGCCAGCGCCGGTGCCACCGGCGTGCTGTTCACGATCCTCGGAGGAGCCGGCCTGTTCGCAGCGATCGCGGCCCAGACGGCGATGGATCAGATCTTTCGGGTGTTCGTCTACCGCAGCGCGGTCGGTCTCGACACGACAGCGGGACCGTTCTCGCAGAGCGACCTGCAGGCGCCGTTCGCGCGCAGGCGCGGAAGGCGCTAGGTGCAGTAGGACTTCGCCAGCTCGACCAGCAGGCGCACGCCGTAGCCGGATGCGCCCTTGCCCACGTACGCGCGGTCGAGGTCCCATGCCGACCCAGCGATGTCCAGGTGCCCCCATGGCGTCTCACCGACGAAGTTCTCCAGGAACGCGCCGCCGACGATCGTACCCGCCTTGCGGGCTTCGGGTGCGTTGTCGAGGTCGCCATATTTGCCCTTGATCAGCTCGGCGTACTCCTCGTGCAGCGGCAGGCGCCACACGAGCTCGCCGGTGCTCTCGCCCGCGGCTGTGATCTGCTCGGCGAGCTCGTCGTCGTTGCTCATCAGCCCCGCATAGGTCGAGCCGAGCGCGATGATCACCGCGCCGGTCAGCGTCGCCAGGTCGACGATTCGCTCGGCGCCTTCCGCGACCGCATGGCACAGGCAGTCCGCCAGCACGAGGCGGCCCTCGGCGTCGGTGTTGTTGACCTCGATCGTTTTGCCGTTGGCGGCGACCACGATGTCGCCCGGCTTGATCGAGCGCCCGCTCGGGAGGTTCTCGGTCGCGCCGATCACCGCCACGAGCTTGACCGGCAGCTTCAGGCGCGCGATCGCCCAGACAGCCTCGATCGCGGCGGCGCCGCCGGACATGTCGAACTTCATCTCCGCCATCTTCGCGCTGGGCTTCAGTGAGATGCCGCCGCTGTCGAACGTCACCGCCTTGCCGACGAAGCCGAGCGTCGGGCCGTCGTATGCGCCTGCGCCCGTGCCGTCATATCTGATCGTGATCAGCGCGGGATCCTCGTAGGAGCCCTGCGCGACAGCTGCAAACGCGCCCATGCCGCGCGCGATGATCTGCTCGCGACCCTCGACCTCGACAGACACGCTGTCCAGCTGCTGCTCGAGCGTCTTGGCGTACTCGCCCAGCGCTGTCGGCGTGAGGTCGTTGCCGGGCCGGTTCTGCAGGTCGCGCGCGCGGTTGACCGCCTCGCCCAGCACCGCCGCCGCGGACACCGCCGCGTCGAGCCCCTCCGGGCCAGAGACGATCAGGCGCTCCAGCTGCTTTGGCGCGGCGTCCGCTGCAGCGTCCTCGGCGATCGTCGACTTGTGCAGATCGAAGCGGTAGTCGCTGATGATCGTGCCCTCGACGATCGCCGCCGCAAGCGCGCCGGCCGGCGCAACAGCGGACTCGCCCGGATCCTGCCAGCAGAGCGTGCGCGTCGACAGCTCCTTCGCGCGGGCGGTCACGATCGACGCCGCCACTCGTGCTCGCTCATGGGTGAAGTCCGCGCGTGTTCCCAATCCCACCACCAGCCAGCGCTTGCCCTCGGCATGGGTCAAAGCAAGTGCTTTGAACGAGCGGCGGGCCTCGCCGGAGTCGAGCAGCTCGGCAAGCTGCGCGGGAGACCCGGATGGTGCGCTCTCACCCTCGAATACCCCGATCGCGATCGTGTCCGCGTCGGTCGTGCTGGCTGCTTGGTCAGTTGCGGATATCTGCATGCGCCGGCACGATATCCGGCTGGCGAACGATTCGTCGTGTTGGCGTAATCGCTGCTTTACCCGCGTGCGGCGACGAGCCCGCCCCGGGGGCTCGTGGGGGAAATCCTGGAGCGGTCCACTACCATTCTCGCTCTCCCGTCCCACTCAGCGACCTACAGGAGAAGACCCGCTTCCATGCCCAAGACAGTGATCCTCGGCAGCGCGCGCACCCCCATCGGCAAGATGGGTGGCAGCCTGTCCACGCTGGACGCCACCGAGCTAGGTGGGCTGGCGATCAGCGCCGCTCTGGAGCGTGCCGGAGTCGAGCCCGAGCAGGTCGAGCACGTCGTCATGGGCCAGGTGCTGCAGGCCGGACAGGGGCAGATTCCCTCCCGTCAGGCTCAGATCAAGGCCGGCATCCCCAAGGAGGTCTCCTCCGAGACGATCAACAAGGTCTGCGCCTCGGGCCTGCGCGCGTCTGTGATCATCGACCAGGCGATCCGCGCCGGCGACATGAGCGTTGGCGTGGGCGGCGGCATGGAGTCGATGTCGAAGGCGCCGTATCTGCTGCCGCAGGCCCGCTTCGGCTATCGCATGGGCGACGCAAAGATGCTCGACGCGATGGTCCACGACGGGCTCACCAACCCGTTCTCCGGCAAGCAGATGTTCGTTGAGGCCACAGAGATCGGCGACGAGCTGGAGATGACCCGCGCCGACCTGGACCGTTGGGCGCTGCGCTCGCACGAGCTCGCGATCAAGGCCACCGACGAGGGGCGCATGTCCGAGGAGATCGTCTCCGTGACGATCAAGGGACGCAAGGGCGACACGCTGGTGGAGATCGACGAGGGCCCGCGGCGCGACACCTCGCTCGAGAAGCTCGCTTCGCTGCCCGGCCTCGTCGGCAAGGAGGGCTCGCACACGGCCGGCAACTCGCCCGGCGTCAACGACGGCGGCGGCGCGCTCGTGCTCGCCTCCGAGGAGTGGGCCGAGGCCAACGGCAAGGAGGCGCTCGCCGAGATCGTCGCGCACGCGCAGAGCGCCAACGACTT
>Ga0302314_10021452_pt1 | contig 10633 bp, 11 predicted proteins | sample III_Palsa_N2_3_FD_200533 | JGI IMG/M metagenome (GOLD analysis project Ga0302314, IMG submission 200533) | Peat permafrost microbial communities from Stordalen Mire near Abisko, Sweden - III_Palsa_N2_3 | ecosystem: Environmental > Terrestrial > Soil > Palsa > Peat permafrost | place: Sweden... | reverse complement strand
GCCCCGCCGATCCTGGCCGCATTATTCCGAGCCGGCATTGCCGGCGTCGTTCCGGGCTCGAATCTTGCCGTCGTAGCCCTCGAGATTCGCCTGCCTCGCACGGGCAATTGCAAGCGCGTCTGCCGGAACGTCCTTGCTGATCACGGAGCCAGCGCCGGTCCAGGAGTTGTCGCCAATCTCGACCGGCGCGACGAAGGTTGTGTCGACGCCGGTGTGCACGTGCGAGCCGATTTTGGTGCGGTGCTTCTTGAAACCGTCGTAGTTGGCGGTGATCGTCGACGCGGCGAGATTGGTGTCCTCGCCGATCGTCGTGTCACCGATGTAGCTCAGGTGCGGAACCTTGCTGCGCTCACCCACCTCGGTGTTCTTGAGCTCGACGAATGTCCCCGCCTTGGCGCCGTCTCGCAGGACGGTCCCTGGTCGCAGATAGGCGAAGGGGCCGACGCTGACGCCTGCTTGGATCGTTGCGCCGACCACATAGGAGTGGATGACCTTTGAGTTCTCGCCGACCGTGACATCCGTAAGCGTCGAATGAGGACCGATCGTGGTGTTGTCAGCGAGTTCCGTCTTCCCGTGAAGCGCGGTTCCGGGCTCAATCGTGACGTCCTGTCCGATCGTGACCGTGGCGTCGATCACGGTCGTCTCCGGGCTGACGATCGTCGCCCCGCCCCGCATGTGGGCTTCGTTGATACGACGCTGCGCGATCGTGCGCACGATCGAGAGCTGCAGCCGGTCGTTGACGCCAAGGGTCTCGGCGGGGTCGGTGAGTCGATACGCGGCGAGCGTGTGCCCGCGTTCCCGCAGCAGCGGCAGTACATCCGGGAGGTAGTACTCGCCCTGAGCGTTGTCATTGCCGACACGTCCAAGCGCTTCACGCAGCGCCCGTCCGTCGAACGCATAGACGGCCGCGTTGATCTCTTTGATCTGCAACTCCTCAGCGGTGGCGTCGCCGGGCTTCTTGGTCTCAACTATCTTCTCCACGCTGCCGTCAGCTGCACGGACGACCCGCCCGTAACCGGTCGGATCCTCGAACACGGCAGTGAGGACCGTTGCGGCGGCCCCGGTCTTCGTGTGAGTTTCGGCCAGCGCGATGATGGTCTGCGCGCTCAACAGCGGCACGTCGCCCGCGATCACAACCACCGGCGCGTCAGTGTCGAGGTGCGCGGCCGCCGCGGACGCTGCCCCGGCGGTGCCGTTCGCCTGCTCTTGCACAACCACCACGACATCGCTGTCGAGATGCGCCCTGAGAGATTCCCCGGGCGCGTCGACGACGACGATCTTGCCTGCGCCGGCTTCCCGTGCAGCGGCCACGGGCCACCCGATCAGCGGGCGGCCACAAAGCTGATGGAGCAGCTTCGGCGTCTTCGAACGCATACGCGTCCCCTGGCCGGCGGCGAGGATCACGACGACTGGCGCGGTCACGAGCCCGGATCGTAGTGCAGGGATGAGCGGCGCTTAGGTGCGGTCAGCGTGGGGGCGCGATCGTGACCCGGTAAGTCCCCACTAGGAGCGCACCATTCGGCCGCCCATCAGGCCCGATGCGCCTTCAGGATGGGCGACGCCTTTGTAGGTGTCGGCCGCAATCTTGCCCCAACACTTCTGTGAGCAGTATCTGTGACGCGGACCCCTCGGACTGAAGATCTCGCCGCAGCCAGCGCAGCTCCGTACGCGCGGTGTGTTCCGGCGCGATGCGTGTCGAGCGCGCTGAGCCCGCCTCTGCGGGTGCGGTAGTTATCGCCTTTGACTCCGTAGCCAAGATGCCGAAGCACATCGGACCAGCACAGCTCTCAATCGCGACCCTGAGCTGACCTTCGGTGAACGGAGCCGCCCCCGGCATATACGAACACATGTTCGCATCCGTGTCGGACAGTTTGTGGAACCGGATCGCGTCCCGGATTGCTAGATTCGAGACCCCTTGGGGGATAGGACAACTGGTTAGTCCACCTGGCCTTGGCCCAGGATATCGGGGTTCGAGCCCTCGTCCCCCAGCTGAAATAGGCGCCGCCTCGTGTCGCTTGCCAGGTGCTTTAGGGGCTGGTTCTAAAGCACCGCCCAGCCGGCCCGCTCTACCGCGACCTGCACAAACCGAAGAAGTGCGTCGCCAAGCTGCACTCATTCGAAAACCGTCGCGTTTTCGCGCACATTTCGGAGATGTGTCGAGTCGTAGTGCGGTTCTTCGGTTTAAGCAGGACGCGAGACACCATCACCCAGCACCCCGGCGACGGCGACGGCGGTACGCCACATCAAACCGACCGGAAGCTCTACATCACCCCGATAGGCGACAGCTGAGCCCCGCTACTTGCGCCCGAGCGCCCGGCGCACCGTCTCCGGCAGCAGCGGGTCGGCCAGGGCGGCGCGAACGTCAGATGGCCGGTGCAGGGCTCGCTCGGGGCGCAGCACCCCTGACTCCAGGCCGGAGTCAGCGGCGGCGGTCAGCACCTGCGTGAGAGCGTCGGACGCGCGCCAGACCTGCTCGGGCAGAGCGAACAGCGAGGGCACTGAGCGGGAGATCGCGATCAGGTAGTAGCCGCCGTCGAAGACCGGGCCAAGGACGACTTCAACCCCGGCGGCCAGATCGGACAGCACGGCCTCGGCGTGGACCTCACGCAGGGTCGGTAGGTCCGGCCAGACGATCACGATCGGGCCGGCGCCGTGGGCCGCTACCCGAGCGACCGCGTCGGCCACACGGCCGGAGATCCCGTCGCCGTTCTGAGGAAACAGGCCGACACCGTCGCCCACCAGCCGCGCCAGATCAGCGCCGGCATCGGGTGGCTCATGAGCCAGGTACACAGCGCGCGGGGACAGCAGCGCGGCCCACTCGACCGCGCCTTTGATCAGCGCCGTCTGCAATGCAACACAGCCATCGAGCCCGAGCACCGGCTCCAGTGCCCGTCGAACCTCACCCCGCCGCGGCGAGCGGACCATGATCAGGACCGCAGGCGCAGGCTGCGCAGGCATCAGCGCGGTACCCGGCCGCCTTCGGCACCAGGCTCGGTCGCGGGGCCTCGCGGCGCCGCGATCCCCAGAACGCGCATCGCCTTGAGGCCCAGCGAGAGCTTCTCTCGCCCATCGGTGGACTGCACATCCAGCCCGGTCAGTTCGCGTACGCGCTCGAAGCGGTAGCGGATCGTGTGCCGGTGGGTGATCAGTCGCGCCGCTGTAGCGTTGACGTTCGCGTCACAGTCCAAGAAGGTCGAGAGCGTGCCGAGCAGGTCGGTCTCGTACTGCTCGTCGTAGGCGACGAGCGGGCGCACGGTCTCGTTGTAGAAGCGCTTGAGCTCGATCGGGTCGCTCATGTAGGGCAGCAGCAGCTGGTAGGTCCCGGTGGCGTCGAACGCCAGCTCAGACTCAGCCTCACCCTCGACCACGTTCGCCGCCAGCATCGCTTCGTTGCCGGCGCGCTGCAGCTCAAGTGGATCCACGACCCGGCGCGAACGGCCGATCGCCAGCACGAAACCGGCCAAACCTGATTCGAGCTCACGCAGCACCGACGCGGAGACACGCCCGGCCACCGAGCCATCGGCGTCGGGCATCAGGATCAGCACGGTGCCGGCGTCGGTCTCACTCGGTGCGGTGATCGCCCCCGGCGCGATCGAACGCGCGCCGCGGCCGGCGACCGCCAGCAGGCGCCGGCGCCAGTCATCCTCCGTGGCGCTGCGCGGATGGGCGCGAACCACCACGACCGCCGACCCGTTTACAAGGTCGATGCCCAGTTCCTTGCCGCGCGCGAGCAGGTCGCCGGCGTCGGCGATGTCCCTCCGCAGCACGGCCCGCAGAAATGCCGTTGAGGCCTCCTCTGAGGCGCGCTCGGGGGCGCGGACCCGCTCCACCTCGGAGGCGATCAGGGTCGTCACCAGGCTCAGCATCGACGGATCCGGCTGCTCGTTCTCGCGTACGCGCATGCGGAGCTGCCCAACGCTTGCGTCGGCCACCTTCAGCTCGATCGTCATCACGTCAACCGCGTCACGCATCAGCGAACGCTCGTCGGCCGGCGAGCGGGCCGTGACGGCCAGAACCGAGGCGGAGCGATCGATCAGGATCAGGCTCGCGTCGAGCGCGCGGCCGGCAGCGCGCAGAATCTCTGGCAGGCCCGCGCCGGCCTGCACAGCCTCTGTGATCTCGGCGAGCGCAGACAGATTCGGGCCGCTGCTCACGATCGACGCCTGTTCAGCAGCACGCTCGGCCAAGGAAACGCCACCCGTCAGAACCACCGGGGCCATTGGATGATGATCCACGCCCCGATTAGCACGCCGAGGCCAGCCAAAGCCGCGAACACGTATGCGGACAGGATCAGCACCGCAGCCTTCTCCCAGGCGCGACGGAACGCAGTCATTGCGGGCGTCACCACCAGCGCGACGAAAACGCACAGCGCGATGACGCCCGAGCAGGCTCCAACGAGGTAAGTGACGTGCAGATTGCTCATGACGGACCCATCAGATTAACGTGGGTGCGGCGAACTCAGCACTGACAGGCGTTGCGGTCATCGCACCGGGCCACCGCGCCCGCAGCGCTGGGACGGCCGCTTCGGCGCTCGAAAGCGCCCCTGGCCCCCACCAGATGCCGACAACTGTAGGACCCGAACCGGACAAAAGCGCGTGCTCGGCGCCGGCTTCGCGCACAGCCGCCAGCGCGTCACCGCAGGCCGGACAGAGCGACACTGCGGCCCGCTCGAGGTCGTTGACCAGCAGCTGGTCCGGGATGCGTCCCTCCAGAACCGCGTCGACAGCGTCCAGATATTGGGCGCCGAGATTGGCGTCGTTGCGCCGGATCCCGAGGCGATCGGCTTCGCGGAAAACGTCCGGCGTTGAGAGCGAGAACTCAGACGGCAGCACCACGAAGGCGTGCTCAGCCAGCGGCTCGAAGTGCTCGACGATCTCCCCCGCTCCGGTCCCGACGGCCACCCCCGGCAACAGCTGGGCCGGCACATCGGCTCCGAGCGAGGCGGCCACCAGGTCAACCTCCTCAGCCCGGCCGGGAGCGATCGCCATCGCCAGGCGCAGAGCCGCGGCGGCATCGGCCGATCCGCCGGCCATGCCGGCGGCAACTGGAATCCGCTTCTCGATCTCCAGCGCCAGCGGCGGCCCCGCCCAACCGCGTGCTCGCAAAGCCAAGAGCGCCCGCGCCGCCAGGTTCTCGCCTTCGATCCCAGGGCAGATGACCTGGTCGGCGGAGCCCTCTGGCAAAACGGTCGCTTCAACAACATCGGCCAACGACAGCGACTCGAACACGGTCACGAGCCGGTGGCGTCCGTCCTCCCGCGTCGCGCCGAGAAACAGCCCCAGGTTCACCTTCGCCGGCGCCAGCGCCCGCAACCTCACGGGTAGAGCCTCGCCGCCAGCTCGACGAACTGCCCCGGCGTCAGCCGCTCGGCCCGGGCATCAGCCGGCAGACCCATCTCCTCGAGCGCCGCGCGCGCCCGCTCGCGCACCCCCGGCTCCGCCTGCGGCGACAGCGCCAGCGAACCTGCGAGCGCCTTGCGCCGATGCCGGAAAGCGTCATGGACCAGCCGGTTCTCCGTCGTAGTGGCCTGCCGCCCACTACGACGGCTGAGACCGAGCAGGACCGAGTCGACGTTCGGAACCGGCCTGAACACCTGACGGCTGACCGGCCGCAGCACCTTGACGTCGCACTCGAGCTGGGCCAGGACCGAAGGCACGCCGTAGGCCGCGGTGCCGGGCGACGCGGCGAAGCGCTCACCGACCTCCTTCTGCACCATCACCACCCAGTTCTGCAGGCTCGGCAGCTCAGCGACGGTGCGCAGGATCACGGTCGCCGCGACCCCGTATGGCAGGTTGGCGACCATCTTGTCGGGGGCCGGCTTGAACGCAGCCAGGTCAACCGCGGTCGCGTCCCCCATGTGCAGCTCGACGTTGCTGAACGGGGACAGCACGCCGCGAAGGTTCGCCTCCAATGAGCGGTCGAGCTCGACGATGTGCACGAACTTCGCCTTCGCGGCCAGGCGCTCAGAGAGCACCCCCGGCCCGCCGCCGACCTCGAGCACGGTGTCCTCCCCGGAGAGCGCCGCGAGCCGCTCGATCACATCCAGGATGTTGCGGTCGATCAGGAAATTCTGGCCGAGCTTCACCACGAGAACACGGCTGCCGCGGCGGCTTCGACCTGCAGGTTGAAGTCGTAGTAGCTCGCCCGCCGCTCGAGCGCGAGCGCCTGCGCCGTCTGGACCACCAGCGCCGGCGAGTTGGGCTTTCCGCGCATCGGCTGCGGTGAGAGGTACGGCGCGTCGGTCTCGACCAGCAGCCGTCCGGGCGGAACCTTGAGTGCGGCGTGGCGCAGGTCCTGGTTCTTCGGGTAGGTGACGTTGCCCGCGAAGGAGACCCACCACTCGGGGTGCTCGAGGCACTCGTCGATCCGCGAGCCCATCGAGAAGCAGTGGAGGATCACCTTCATGCCCTCGGTGAGCCGGGTGAGGATCGCGAGCGTGTCATCGTCGGCGTCGCGGGTGTGAATCACAAGCGGTTTGCCAGCTGCGCGGGCGATCTCGATCTGAGCAACGAAGGCGCGCTCCTGATCCTCGGGCGAAGCATCGTCGTGGTAGTAGTCCAGGCCGGTCTCGCCAATCGCGACGCAGCGCGGGTGCTGTGCCAGCTCGATCAGCTGCGCAATCTGCTGCTCACCGAAACCGGTGGCCACGTTCGGGTGAACGCCGACCGCGGCATACACCTCGGGAAAGCGCTCGGCGGCGGCGAGCGCGACCCGCGAGGTCTCGACATCAGTGCCGATCGTCACCATCCGCGTGACGCCCTCCGCGAGCGCGGCCTCAACCAGTTCCTCATCCGGCGGCTTGCAGATATGGAGATGAGTGTGGCTGTCAACCATCGGAGCCAGAACCTCGTTCGGTCAGTCGCGCTTGGGGAACAGCGGCGGCAGCGACTCCACCGTGACGGCCGCCAGCGGCGTCCCGGTGGTGAACGTCGCGGCCGCAAACGACGTGTCCGGCGCACCGAGCGCGTCGAGCAGTTTGCCCACGCTCTCAGGGATGTACGGCGTCAAGAGCACGCTGACCGCCCGCACGCCCTCGTAAAGCGAGGCGAGCACCTGATCAAGCTGCTGCGCCTGGTCCGGGTCCTTGGCGAGCTGCCAGGGCTGGCGCTCCTCGGCGTAGCGGTTCAGGCGCCGGACGCGCTGCCAGATCAGCTCAAGCGCCTGGCTGGACGCGAACTGGTCAAACAGCGCCGCCACCTCGTTCGGTAGCCTCGCGAAATCCTCAGCAAGGATCGGGTCAGTCACAGCCGCCGGCACCGCACCGTCGCGATAGCGCGCGATCATCGCGATCGTGCGGCTGGCGAGGTTGCCGTAGTCATTCGCCAGCTCGCTGTCGTAGCGAGCCTTGAGACCGTTGACGCCGACGTTACCGTCGTTGCCGAACTGGACCTCGCGCGAGAGGTAGAAGCGCAGCGCATCGGTGCCGTACTCATCCATCACTGCGAATGGGTCCAGCACGTTGCCCAGGGACTTGCTCATCTTGCGGCCATCTTCAGCGAGTAGGAAGCCGTGCACGAACACGTGGTCGGGCACCAGCACACCGGCTGCCATCAGCATCGCCGGCCAGAAGATCGTGTGGAACTTGAGGATGTCCTTGCCGATCACGTGCAGGCTCGCCGGCCAGTAGTGGTCGGTCAGGTCCTCGCCGGGCCGGGCGTAGCTGAGCGCCGTGTAGTAGTTCAGGAGCGCGTCGAACCAGACGTAGAAGACCTGCTCGGGATCCCATGGGACACTCACGCCCCAGCTCAGGTTCGCGCGTGAGAGCGAGATGTCCTGAAGGCCCTGGGCGACGAATGCCTGCGCCTCATTCATCGCGCGCTGCGGCATCACGAAGTCGGGCCGGTCGGCGTAAAGCTGCTCAAGCCGCTCCTGGAAAGCCGAGAGCTGGAAGAACCAGTTCTCTTCCCGCTCCCTGGTCAGCTCGATCTCATGGATCGGGCAGCGGTTACCCGGCGCGATCTCCGACTCGGTCTTGAAATCGGCACAGCGTGGGCAGTACCAGCCCTCGTAGATGCCCTTGTAGACGTAGCCGTTGTCATGCACGGTCTGCAGGAACTTCTGGACCGCGAGCTTGTGCTCCGGGTCGGTGGTACGGATGAAGAAGTCATTCGAGATCTCCAGCTGCGGCATCAGCGCCTTGAAGCGCGCGGCGTTGCGATCCGCGAGTTCCTGCGGCTCGATCCCCTGCGCCTTGGCGGCGTCGGCAACAGGTTCGCCATGCTCGTCGGTACCCGTCAGGAAGAACACGTCCTCGCCACGCTGGCGCATGTGCCGGGCGATCACGTCCGTGCCGATTTCCTCGTACGCGTGGCCGAGGTGGGGCTCGCCGTTGACATAGGCGATGGCGGTGGTGATGTAGAAGCTCACAGAGCGGTAGAGACTAAGCGGTCAGCGCTTATTAGGCGGTCAACGCTTTGTACAGAGCGTTCGCACTGGCGCCCGTCAGATCGGCGACGACATGCGCCGCCGTGCGCGGCTTCGCCCCCGACTCCACCAACTTCCTCACGGCCTCGAGCGCGGGCGTGAGGTCGACATCAGTCGGCGCAGGAGCGGGACCGAAGACCAGCACCACCTCGCCCTTCGGGGGCGAGTCGGCATAGCGCGCGAACAGATCCTGCGCGGTGCCACGCACCACCTCCTCATGCAGTTTGGTCAGCTCCCGGCAGACGGCGACCTGCCGCTGCGGATCGAGCTGCGTCAACACCTTGAGCGAAGCGGCCACTCGCCGCGGGGACTCGAACGCGACCAGCGTTTCCGGTGAGGTGAACACCTCCTTGAGCTCAGACTCCTTGCGCGGCAGGAACCCGGCGAAGCGCCAACGATCGGCCGGCAGCGCGCTCGCGACCAGCGCCGCCAGCGCGGCCGAGGGGCCGGGCAGAACCTCCACCGCCAGTCCGGCGGCCACGCAGGCTCGAACAAGCACGAATCCTGGGTCAGAGACCAGCGGCATGCCGGCGTCAGAGACCAGCGCGACCGTCTCCCCGTGGTGCATGCGCTTGACCAGCTCAGCTGAGCGCGCCCGCTCGTTCTGCTCGTAGTAGCTGACCAGCTTTCCGGACACACCGTAGTTCTTGAGCAGCAGGCTTGTGCGGCGCGTGTCCTCGCAGGCGATCACGTCGGCCTCGCGGAGCGCAGCCAGCACACGCAGGGTGATGTCTTCGAGGTTCCCGATCGGCGTCGGACACACGATCAGACGCCCCTTCGGCGGGGTGGCTGCACTCATCTCCATACCTCCTCGGAGTCCGTACCATCTGCGGCCGCGCCACGATCGATGCCGTCGAACGCGAGCGCCGCGGCACCGATCATGCCCGCGTCCGCGCCGTAATGCGCCCTCACGACGCGCACCGTGTCACGCGACGGCGGCAGCGCCCGCGCCGCAATCTCCGAGCGCACCGGGCGCAGCAGCATCTCTCCAGCCGCCATCACACCGCCACCGAGAACGATCACCTCGGGGTTGAAAATGTTCACGTAGCTCGCGAGCGCGATCCCGAGCCGTGCTCCGATCAGCGCCAGCACCTCGTTCGCGGCGGGATCACCGTCGTGCGCCAGCTCGGTGACGAGTGCGCCAGCGAGTTCGCGTCCTGACTCGAGCGCCTGCCCGAGCGCACTGTCTGGCCGCTCGGCCGCGATCCGCACGGCCTCGCGCGCGAGCGCCGTGCCCGACGCCATCGTTTCCAGACAGCCGTTGTTGGGACAGTTGCCCTGGCAGGGCGGCCCGTTGAGGTCGATCACCATGTGACCGAGCTCAGCCCCGGAGCCGACCCAGCCGCGATAGACCTGGCCGCCGAGGATCAGGCCGCCGCCGATCCCAGTTCCGATCGTCAGCGCCAGCACGTCATCCGCGCCCAACGCGGCGCCGCCACGGTGCTCGGCGAGGGCAGCGACGTTGCCGTCGTTGTCCACGAACACCGGCACGTCCAGCCGCTCGGACATCAGCGCCTCGAAGGGAAGGTGGTCCAGCGGCAGGTTGATCGCGACCACGGAAGTGCCGGTGCGCCGGTCGATCAGCGACGGGATTCCAAAGCCGACCGCAACAACTTCGTCGGATGCTGTGTTAACCAGCTCTTGAACGGCTTCCTGCATAGTGGAGAGCAGCGTGGATGTGTCCTTACCGTGCATCGGTCGCTGGACACGTTGATGGACCTGCAGGTCCCTATCGACCACTCCGGCCGCTAGCTTGGTGCCACCAATGTCTACGCCGATTACGTATCGCGAAGGCATGCCGCCACTATATGCAGTGACCCCGCGATGAACTGATGCCCGATCGCGACGAAGACCGCCCTTACACCACTTACCGCTCCGCCCCTCGCGGACTCGTCTCACGCCTGCGCGGCGAGAGTGACGCCGAGCTTGAAGCGCGCGCTGACGCCCTCTACCGGCGCCAGCAGCAGACCGCCGGGCGCGGCCCCGAGCTCGAGGATGGCTGGGTCCGGGACGGCCGCGGGTCCCGCGGCAAGGGGAACGGCGGCGGTCCCGACGGTCCCGGCGGCCCCGGGCGGCCCGGACCATACGGCGGTCGCGACGACCGAATTCGCCCGCCGCGACGCGGCCTGCGGCGGATACCGGGCTTTGGCCCCTCGCGCTATCCGCGGATGCACCCGATCCGCTGGCTCAAGCGGCTGGTCCTGCTGGC
>Ga0302314_10021451_pt1 | contig 10633 bp, 4 predicted proteins | sample III_Palsa_N2_3_FD_200533 | JGI IMG/M metagenome (GOLD analysis project Ga0302314, IMG submission 200533) | Peat permafrost microbial communities from Stordalen Mire near Abisko, Sweden - III_Palsa_N2_3 | ecosystem: Environmental > Terrestrial > Soil > Palsa > Peat permafrost | place: Sweden... | reverse complement strand
CGCCCGCCGCCAAGGCTCCGCCGACACCGCCTACGAGCTGGCGGTGCTCGCGGTCGCCCGCACCCCGGCCGCCGACGCCGACGACCGGCACCGGCGGCTGCTGGCCGCCGCCGCCCACGCCGCCGACGCCGGACGTCACGACGACGCCCGCCGGGCCGCCGACCGGGTGCTCGCGGAGACCCCGGACGCCGCCAGCCGGGTGCACGCCAGGCTGGCGCTGCTGGAGACCGCCGGGCAGGCCCTGGACGACAGCGGCGCGCTGATCGAGGGCGGCTTGGCCGACGCCGCCGGGGACCCGGTGCTCCAGGCCCGGCTGCACTTCTGGTCCGCGGTACGGGAGTTGCTCGGCGGCCGGACCGCCGGGGCGGCCGTCGAGGCGGGCCGCGCGGCTGCCCTGGCCGCCCGTGGCCCCGACCCGACCCAGGTCGACGCGCTCGGCCTGCTGGCCACCGTCCAGTCGATGCGCGGCCTTCCCGAAGCCGCCGAGACCGCCCTGGCCGCCGCGCTGCGGCTGGCCGGACGCCACGCCAGCGCCTCGCTGCTGCGCCGCCGGGCCCTGGTCGATCTGGACGCCGACCGGGTGGCCGAGGCCCGGCGCCGGATCGCGTTGCTGGCGGAGCGGGAGGCCGGCGGGTCCAGCGCGGTCGAGGAGTCGCTGGCCACGCTGGTGGCGCAGGTCCGGATCCAGGCCCGGGCGGGGGAGTGCGAGCGGGCCATGGCCGGCGCCGAGCGCTGCACCCGGCTGCTGGACGCGGCGGGGGTGTCCTCGCCGCTCGGCGACTACGCCGCCGCGCTGGCGCAGACCGTCGGCGGCACGGTGGCCCGGGCGCTGGAGCTGGCCCGGGCCGCCGTGTCCGGCTGCGCGGCGGACGGCGACCGGCTGTTCGAGATCCGCGCGCTCGGGGTGCTCGGCGGCGCGGGGCTACTGGCCGGGGAGGTGCACGGGGCCGCCGAGGCGGCCGAGGCCCTGCAACGCGCCCGGGAGCTGGGCGCGGCCATGGAGCTGGCCGATCCGGACACGGTGCGCCGACTGGCCGACCTGGCCGAGGCGTTGGTGCTGCTGGGCGATCACGCCGAGGCGCGGCGGGTGCTCACCCAGGCCCGAGCGCTGACCGAGACCTGGCCGACTGCCTGGGGCGAGGGTGCGCTGGCCGCGCTGGACCGCTCAACCGGCCTGCTGCTGGCCGGACTCGGCGACACTGCCGGGGCGGTGGTCGCGCTCCGCGGCTCGGCGGCCCGGCTGCGCGCGGTGTCGCTGCCGCTGGACCTGGCCCGGACCCTCGTCTGCTGGGCCACGGTGGAGCGCCGGGCCCGGCACCGGGCGGCGGCGCGGACGGTGCTGGCCGAGGCCGGACAGCTCTGCCGCAGCCGCGCCGCGCTCCCGCTGCTGGCCCGGGTCCAGCAGGAGCTGGACCGCCTCGATCCGGGCGAACGAAGCGGAGGTGTAAGGGAACTGACGGCCAGTGAGCAACGGGTGGCGGAGCTGGTCGCCGGTGGCGCGACCAACCGGGAGGCGGCGGCGGTGCTCTGTGTCAGCGTCAAAACCGTTGAGGGGACCCTGTCCAGGGTCTACCGCAAGCTCGGGGTGCGCTCGCGCACCGGCCTGGCCCGCGCCGTCGGACCAGGGCAGCCGTAGTCCGGGCACGGACACGTGTGGACACGCAAGGACACAGTGAGTTCATACCGACGGCAAGGGATACCCCGCTTATCCACGGGCCGCGCAGTTCTTAGCGTGGACACGACCACTTCAGCGCCCCCGTCCCTGGAGGACCCCTCGTGAAGCTGCCTCTCCGATACGCCGTCGGACTGCTCGCCGCGCCCCTGCCGATCCTCGCCCTCGCCGTTGTCCCGGCCCAGGCCGACGCACCCGCGAGCACGAGCATCGCGCTGCGGGCCGACACCGTCCCGGCCGTCGCCCAGAGCGCCCGGGTCGGCACGCTGGCCGCGCGCACCTCGATATCCGTCACCGTCTCGCTGGCCCAGCGTGACCCGGCCGGCCTGCAGAGCTTCCTCAAGCAGGTCGCCGACCCCACGTCGGCCCAGTACAAGCACTACCTGACGGTCAAGCAGTTCGCCCAGCGGTTCGGCGCCACGGCGGAGACCGCCGCCTCGGTCCGCGGCTACCTCGCCTCGCACGGCCTGAAGGTCGGCCAGGTCACCGCCAACGGCCTGACCCTGACGGCCAGCGGCAGCGCCACCCAGATCGAGAAGGCGTTCGGCACCACCATCGGCACCTTCCGTGACCGGGCCGGCAAGAGCTTCTACGCCAACACCGCCGCGCCGCAGCTCCCGGCCGCGATCGCCTCGGCCGTCACCGACGTCTCCGGCCTGTCCAACTACGCGGTCTCGCACCAGGACGCGGTTCGCGGCTCGGCCTCGGCCAAGGCCAGCGTCCAGGGCTACACCCCGACCCAGGTCCGCGGCGGCTACAACCTGAACTCGGCCATCAGCGCCGGATACACCGGTGCGGGCGAGACCGTGGCGCTGGAGGAGTTCTCCGCCTTCACCCAGTCCGACGTCACCACCTACGACAAGAAGTTCTCGCTGACTCCGTCGACCCCGACCGTGGTCAAGTCGGACGGCGGCACCACCGACAAGTCCGGTGAGGACGAGGTGGAGCTGGACATCGAGGTGGTCCAGGCGCTCGCCCCCGGTGCCACCATCGACGTCTACGAGGCGCCCAACAGCGACGCCGGCGAGGCCGCCGTCTACGCCCAGTTGGTCAGCAGCGACGTGCCGGTCATCTCCACCAGCTGGGGCCAGGACGAGGCAGCGGAGACCGCCAGCAACCGCACCGCGCTGAACACCGACTTCCAGGAGGCCGCCGCGCAGGGCCAGTCCATCTACGCGGCCTCCGGCGACGACGGCTCCGACGACGCGGGCAACGGTGGCACCTCGGTCGACTTCCCGGCGGCCGACCCGTACGTCACCGGCGCGGGCGGCACCACGCTCAAGATCACCTCGGCCAACGCCTGGAGCTCCGAGAAGGCGTGGTCCGGCAGCGGCGGCGGCGTCTCCTCCTACTTCGACACCCCGAGCTTCCAGACCTCGGTCAACACCGGCACCTACCGCTCCGTGCCGGACGTCTCCGCCGACGCCGACCCCAACACCGGCTGGGCGATCTACACCGAGGGCGCCTGGGCCGAGTACGGCGGCACCAGCGCCGCCGCGCCCAACTGGGCCGCCTTCACCGCGATCTACGACAGCGAGGCCAAGGCGCTGTCCAAGCCGGTGCTGGGCTTCGCCAACGCCAGCATCTACGCCCTGGCCGAGTCGTCCAAGTACAGCAGCGCGTTCCACGACGTCACCAGCGGCAGCAACGGCGCGTACAGCGCGGGCACCGGCTACGACAAGGTGACCGGCTGGGGCTCCTACAACGGCGCCAACTTCCTCTCCGACGAGCTCGGCTGATGCCAGCCGGACCTCGCCGGACCGGAGTGCCGGACCTGAGTGAGTGATCAACGCGGCCGTGCGGGCCGGGCAGCTGCCCTGCCCCGCACGGCCGTCGCGGTACCACGCCGATCACCGTCAGTACTCGGTCGGTTGCCCACCGAAGTCACACAAGTAGTCCCCAACCGTGGCGTTTCGGACCTTGTCGGTGCCAGCCTCTAACCTTGCTGATCGTGACCACCTCCGCCGAACCCGCAAGCCGCCCCGCGCTCGGCCCCGCCGCCGACGAGGGGATGGCCAGGCGTCTGCGCGCGTTGGCCTGCACCGCCCCGCTGCACGACCTGGACAGCCGCAAGGCCAACCTGGCCGGCGAGTACGCCGTCTACGGCATGGCCGAGGTCGCCCTCGCCGCGATCGACCTGGTCACCCTCCAGATGGACTTCGACACCGGCGCCGACCGCGACCAGGTCCTGGCCCGGCTGCACCCCCGGGTCGCCGCCCAGGCCCCGGACCGGCCCTGGCGTGAGCACGAGCGGGTCGCCCGCTGGGTGCTGGAGTCGCTGATCAACGTCGGCAGCGTCGACCGGGGCTTCCGCGCCGTCTACGGCACCTTCACCACCGCCGGCGAGTACGTCCGCCGCGACTACGACTTCAAACTGATCGAGGAGGTCCCCGGCGCGGACGGCGGGGTCTACCTGCGGACCACCGACGAGGCGGTCAACGTCCTGGTCGGGGCGCTGGACACGGACGTCACCAGCGCCCAGATCGCGGCCGAGGTGAAGTTGGAGGTGCTGATCCGCCGCGGTCGGCTGGCCGACGCCCAGCTCGCCGCCGAGCAGGCCCGCTACCGTACCGTGCAGTTCGCCGAGACGCTGCGCCGCGCGCTGGAGGCCACCCGCCGCAACGTCCGCGCGGTGGACTGGATGCAGACCGTCCCCGACCTGATCGCCGAGGCACTGGAGCACATCTCCGACCGCTACCGGCACGAGAACGCGATCCTCACCAACATCCGCCGCGCCCGCGACGAGGCCGAGCCGAACACCCACGAGGGCGCGGAGCACAAGCGCCGCGCCGCCGAACTGGTCGACATCGTCAAGGACTGCATCCGCCGCCACACCCAGCTGCAGACCCGGCTGCTGGAGGCCGGACCGCTGTTCCGCGCCGAGCAGGACCGGCAGGCCTTCGCCGCCCCCACCGCCCGCAGCGGCCTGGACCTGTACGGACAGCTGCTCGCGCCGCTGCTGCGGCTGCCGGTCGAGCAGGCCGGGCAGGTCACCGACGCCTTCTTCGGCAACGGCATAGGGCTGCGCACCCGGGCGGCGGTCCGGGTCAGCGACCTGGTCGAGGTGCTGCTCACCCCGCCGGTCGAGCGCGAGCACCTGGGCGTGGCGCTGCTGGAGCCGGACCTGGTGGACACCCCCGACGACAGCCGCTTCTCCGAGGCCCAGCTCGACGCCGCCCAGGAGCTGCTGGACCTGTCGCCGGACGCCCCCCGGCGACTGTCCGGCCTGCTCGCCGAGGCCCGCCGACACGACCCCGAGCTCCCGTACCTGGTCGCGCTGCTGGCCGTGCACGCGGCCAGCCCCCCGGTCGGCACCGCCTACCGCCAGGGCGAGGAGCGGCTGCTGTTCGCGGTCGACGACGGTACCCGGCTGGACGACCCGGAGTTCGGCGGCGCCGACCTGATCGTCGGCAGCGCCCTGCTGGACGCCGCCGGCATGGCCGCCGACCGGGCGGAGGCCGGATGACCCCCGCCGCCCCGCGGCCGGCCCTCCGGCACCGGCTAGCCCCGCGCCCGCCCACCGTCCGGCACCGGCTCGCCCCGGCGGCCCGCCCGGCTGCCCCTTCCCCGCCCGCCGGCGGCCCGCACCGCACCGCGTCCCACCTGGAGTACCGCCCGTGAGCACCGACGCCCCGAGCCCGTTCGCAGCAAGCCCGTTCGTCCCCGGCCAGTCCGCCGGGCCGTCCGCGAGCCAGTCCGCGAGCCAGTCCGCGACCGGCGCCCCCGCCGCCGCAGGCCCGGCCGCCCCGGCGACCACCCCGGCCGACGTCGCCGACGCCTCCCGGCTGGTCTCCTTCGGCCTCCAGCCGAAGCTGCTGCCGGCCCGCGACGCGGAGTACGCCGAGCTGGTCCGCCGCTACCGGGACGACCCGGGCTTCGCCCGGCTGGCCGACGCCGTCGCCACCGGCCTCGGCCTGATCGTGCTTGAGGTCTCGGCCCGGGCCGGGATGGCCGTCTCCGCCGCCGAGGACTCCGTCTTCGCGGTCCGCCTCGGCGAGTACTCCCGCCGTGCCGCCTCCGAGTCCTCGGACCGGTTCCTGCACGGCCTGGCCCACCTCGCGGTCGCCGCGCTGGCCTTCCCTCGGCCCGACGACCTCGCCGACGACGGCTACCTCGGCCGGATCACCGTCAACGGCGTCGACACCTTCGTCCGCCAGGTCTGCCGCCGGATGGAGGAGCAGGCCGACACCGAGGGCGCGAACACCGACCCGGCCAGCGACGCCCCCGGCCTGGAGGCGGCCTGGCGGGTCTACGCCCGGCGCAGCGCCACCGGCGCGACCAAGGACGCCCGCAGGCTGGCCGGCTCCACCATCGGCATCGTCGGCAAGGCCACCGCTTTCCTGGTGGAGTCCGGTTTCCTGCAGAAGACCTCGGACGACGCCGGCGGCACCTTCCGCACCACCGCCCGCTACCAGCTCCAGGTCCGCGACCTGGCCGGGAGCGCCGCGATGGCCGAACTGCTGGCCCTGGGTGTGGTCCCGATCAGCGACGGCAGCGCCAGCCTGCTGCCGCCGGACGCCACCGAGGACCTGGTCGCCGACGCCGGCCTGCCCTTCCACTCCGCCTGACCGCCACCACCCGACCGCCACCACCACACCGACCACCCCCTCTGAGCACGGAGATCTGACACCCCATGTACGAGCTGAACCGGGTCCGCCTGTACTCCATCGGCCCAGCCGGTGCACGGTACGCCGACACCGTGCTCGACCTGAGCGATGTCGGCGACCCGGTGCCCGAGCCCGCTCCGCGCCAGCCCGGCTTCTTCGACGACGAGGCGCCGGGCCCGGTCCGCCGCCCCGCGCCGGCCGGGGTGCTCTTCCTGGAGAACGGCGGTGGCAAGTCGGTCCTGCTCAAGCTGATCTTCTCGGTGATGCTGCCGGGCCACCGCAACACCCTCGGCGGCGCCAGCTCCGGGGTGCTGCGCAAGTTCCTGCTGGCCGACGACTGCGGCCATGTCGCGCTGGAGTGGCAGCACACCGTCACCGGCGAGACCGTGGTGGTCGGCAAGGTCAGCGAGTGGCGCGGACGCCAGGTCTCCGCCGACCCGCGCAAGTTCGCCGAGGCCTGGTACTCGTTCCGGCCCGGCCCCGGCCTCAGCCTGGAGTCACTGCCGGTCGCCGAGCACGCGGTGCTGCTCCCCGCGCCCGGCCAGGCCCCCGCCGTCGAGAGCACGGCCACGGAGACGGAGACCCCGGCCGGCGACACCCCGGCCACCGAGGGCCCAGGGGGCCCAGGGGGCGTCGCCGGGGACGCGGTCCGCCGCCGCTTCTCCGCCCGGGGCCGCCGCCGCACCATGAAGGGCTTCCGGGACGCCCTGACCGAGGCCGGAAAGGCCCACCTGGAGCTGGACCTGACCTGGGAGGAGGGCCACGACCGCTGGATCGAGCACCTCGGCGGCCTCGGCCTGGACCCGGAGCTGTTCCGCTACCAGCGCGAGATGAACGCCGACGAGGGCGAAGCCGCCGGGCTGTTCGCGGTCCGCAACGACGCCGACTTCACCGACCTGCTGCTGCGCGCGGTCACCGACACCCGCGACACCGACGGCCTGGCCGACCTGGTGCACGGCTTCGCCGCCAAGCTCGGCCGTCGCGCCGAGCTCACCGCCGAGCGCGACTTCACCGGCGGGTCGCTGGAGCTGCTGCGCCGGATCGCCGAGGCCGCCGAGGCCCGCGAGTCGGTCCGGGAGACCCACCGGTCCGCCGAGCGCCGGACCCGCAGGCTGGCCCGCACCCTCGCGGTCCGCGCCGCCGCCGAACGCGACCGCACCCGGGAGCTGGCCGAGCAGGTGGCCGGGGCCGCCGAGGTGGTCGCCGACGCCGACGCCGCCCGCACCCGGCAGTCACTGGTCACCGCCGAGCTGACGCACCGGCACGCCAGCCTGGCCCTGGCCGCCGCCACCGGCACCGCCGCCGGGCTGCGCCGCGAACTGCTGGACGCGCGCACCCTGCACTCCGCCTGGCAGGCCACCGAGCTGGTGCTACGGCACCGCGCCGCCGCCGACCGCTCGGCCCGGGTCTCGGCCGCGATCCGCGAGGCCGAGCTCGACGCCGCCCCGGCCCTGGCCGCCCGCACCCGGGCCGCGCACGCGCTGGTCGGGGCGCTGGAGAAGGCCGCCGGGGCGGCGGAGGCGCAGGCCGACCAGGAGGAGCAGCGGGCCGGTACGCTCCAGGCCGAGGGCACGGCCGCGCGCCGCGACGGCACCGCCGCCGCGACCGCCGCGCAGAAGGCCCGCAGCGAGTCCGAGCACCTGCGCCAGCGGCTGGCCGAGGTCGAGCAGGAGACCCAGGCGGCGGTCCGCTCCGGCTGGATCGACGGCAACCCGGGCGGCAACCCGGGAGGCAGCCGGGGCGATGGCGCGGACGCCGACCCGGTCGACCCGGCCCGCGCCGCGCTGGACGCCGCCGGGGCCGAGCAGCAGACCACCGCCGCCTGGGAGCAGGCCCGGGGCGCCGCCGACGCGGCCACCGCCCGTACCCGGGAGGCGGCGGCCCGGGCGAGCCGCTCCGAGCTGGCCGCCGCCCGCGCCAATGACGCGCTGGCGGCGGCCCGGACCGTGCTGGACGCCGAGCAGGAGACCGCCGCCCGGCTGGCCGCCGACCCGCGCGCCGCCGACCTGCTCGGCCTGACCGCCGACCCGGCCGACCCGGACGGCAGCACCGACGCCGTCGCCGACCCGGACGCCTTCGACCGCGCCGCGGACTCGCTGCGGGACCTGCTGGACAGCTCCGTCGCCTCGGCCGAGCGCACCCTGTTCGACCTGCGCACGGCCGCCGCCGCCGACTCCCGGGTGCTGGCCGCCCTCGGCGACGGCGGGCTGCTGCCGCCCGGACCCGACGTGCTGGCCACCGTCGAGTACCTGGGCGAGCACGGCGTCCCGGCGCTGCCCGGCTGGCGCTACCTGGCGCAGTCGGTCGACCCGGTCGACCACGACCGGATCCTGGACGCCCGTCCGCAGTTGGTGGACGGCGTCATCGTGACCGACCCGGCGGCGCTGCTGCGGGCCCGCGAGGCGCTGGAGCAGGCCGCGCTGCTGCCCCGGTCGGCCGTCGCGGTGGGCACCGCCGCCGCGCTGCTGGCCCCGGTCACCGACTCCGGCGGAGCCGGTCCTGACCTGTTCCTGGTGCCGCCCAACCCGGCCATGCACGACGAGAACGCCGCCGACGAGGAGCGCCGCCAGCTGCGCGACCGCGCCTCCGCCCGGGACGAGCGGATCCGCGAGCTGGCCGCCCGGCTCGGCGGGGACCGGGTGCTGGCCGGACGCCTGGCCTCCTGGCGGGCCCGCTGCCCGGCCGGGCACTTGGCCGCGCTCGCCGCCGACGCCGAGGCCGCCCGTACCACGGTCGACCTGGCCATGGCCGAACTCGCCGCCGCCCGCGCCGAACTGGCCGAGGCCGAGGCCGAGCAGAACCAGGCCGTCCGGGTCCGCGACGACCGGGCCGAGGTCGCCCAGCAGGCCCGCCGCCGCGCCGACGCGCTCACCGGCCTGGCCTTCCGGCTGCGCGAGCGCAGCGGCTGGGCCGGACGGCTGCGCACCCTCGCCGACGAGGCGGCCGAGGCCGAGCAGCGGCAACTGCTGTGCGAGGACCGGGCCCAGGCCGCCGACGAGGACCGCCGGGCCGCCCAGCGCGCCGCCGACGACGCCCGCCGCACCGTCCGCGCGCTGCGCGCCGAACGCGCTGAGCTCCCGAGCGCCGAGGAGGCGGCAGACGCTCCGGCGGACCAGCCGAGCGCCTCGCTGCCGGCCCTGCGCGAGGCCCACCGGGCGGCCTCCCAGCTCTACGAGCAGGTCGGCGTGGGCGCGGACCTGCGGGCCGAGCAGGCCCGGGCCGAGGGCGACGAGACCGCCTCCCGCAGCGAGCTCGACCGGCTCACCAACAAGGTCCGCAGCCGCGCCGAGGAGCTGCTGACCAGCCCGGACGGCGCGGACGGCCCGGCCCGGCAGGCCGCCGTGGCCCGTGCCGAGGAGCTGGTGCAGACCATCGAGACCCGCGCCTCGGCCGCCAGCGAGCAGCTCGGCCGACTGCGCGGCGAGGCCGAGCGCAGCGCCCCGGCCACCGGCGACGCGCACACCGAGCTGCCCGCGGAGCTGGTCCCCGGCGACCCGGAGCACGCCCAGGCGCTGCTGCGCACCGCCACCGCCGAACTCGGCCGCCGCACCGACGTACTGGCGGCCGGCCGGGCCGCCCACGCCGACCTGCAACGCACCCTGGAGGCCGCGCAGTCGGCCGCCGCCGACTTCGACGAGTCCGCCGCACAGCTGCGCGACGGCCTGCGCGAGCCGGCCCCGGGTGCGGCCGAGGCCGAGGAGGACGCCCCAGCGCCCTACCCCGGCAGTCTGGCCGAGGCCCGGCAGGCCGCCGCCGAGACCCGGCGCACGCTGCGCTCCGCCGCCGCCGACCTGGCCGCCGCCGACCTGGCCGTCCGCGACGCCGCCGACACCCTGGTCCGGCACGCCAACGCCACCCGCTACGAGGCCGTGCGGACCCCCGCCCGGCAACAGATCCGGGAGCTCCCGGCGGCCCTGCTGCCCGACCACGCGGCGGCCTGGGCCACCGCCTTCGCGCCCCGGCTGCGGGTGCTGACCGACGAGTTGGAGCAGCTGGAACGCAACCGCGACAGCATCGTCGACCGGCTGCGCGGCCTGGTCGAGGCCTCGCTGGCGACGCTGCGGGCCGCCCAGCGGCTGTCCCGGCTGCCCGAGGGCCTGGGCGAGTGGTCGGGGCAGGAGTTCCTCCGGATCCGCTTCGAGGACCCGGACCACGCCGGGCTCACCGAGCGCCTGGGCGAGGTGATCGACCTGGCCACCCGCGCCGCCGTCCGCCGCACCACCGGTGCCGGGGCGGCCACCTCGGCCGGCGGCAGCGACTGGGGCCGCCGCGACGGCATGTCGCTGCTGCTGCGCGGGGTGCACGCGGCGCTGGAGCCCAAGGGCGTGGCGGTGGAGATCCTCAAGCCGGACGC
>Ga0302314_10021450_pt1 | contig 10634 bp, 8 predicted proteins | sample III_Palsa_N2_3_FD_200533 | JGI IMG/M metagenome (GOLD analysis project Ga0302314, IMG submission 200533) | Peat permafrost microbial communities from Stordalen Mire near Abisko, Sweden - III_Palsa_N2_3 | ecosystem: Environmental > Terrestrial > Soil > Palsa > Peat permafrost | place: Sweden... | reverse complement strand
GCTGAACGACTATGAGGGCGCGGTCATCCTGATCACCCACGACCGCTCGCTGATGGAACTGGTCGCCGACCGCCTCTGGCTGGCGGCCGACGGCACGATCAAGCCGTTCGACGGCGACATGGCCGACTATGCCAAGTTCGTGCTGGATCGCGCCCGGGTCGCCGCGCGCGGGCCGGCGCAAACGCCGACTCCTCCGCCGCCGCCCAGGGGCGCGCCGCCGGCCCTGGCTCCGCTGAAGCGCAAGCTGGAGGCGGCCGAGGCTGTGCTAGCGCGCGAAACGCAGGCTGCGGCGCGGCTGGATGCAGCGTTGGCGGACCCTGCCCTGTTCGGCCGCGACCCGACCCACGCCGCCGAACTCGGCCGCCGTCGCACCCGCGCGCAAGACGCGGTGGACAAGGCCGAAGCCGCCTGGATGGCCGCCGCCGAGGCTTATGAGCTGGCCGGCGCGGAGCCCCGAGCGCGTTGAGGAAAAGTGCGAAGCGGTTTTCCGCCCGCAACCCGCTCGAACTCTTAGTATGCGATCACGTTCATGACCTTGGATTGATTCAATCCAAGGTCATCGTGATCTAGCCGCACTTGACCTCGGTGATCAGGCCGGTCTGGGCGTCGAACAGGATGTCGGTGCGTTCGGGCACATAGTCTTGCGTCACCGGGCAGGTGGTGCAGGAGACGCGCCGGTTGCTCAAGTCCACCGGCACCGGGATGGCCGTGCGCGGCTTGCCGACCAGCCACGCCAGGTCCGCCGCCTCGCAGCGTGACTGGGTCGGCGCGGGCGGCGGAACATAGGGCGCCGGCTGGATTGGTTGCGCCGATTGAGGCGCGGGAGCCGGCGCGGTCAGCGGCGTCGCCGTCTGAGCCCAGCCGACGCCGGCGACCACCGCGATCACCGTCGCCACTCCAGCCAGGGGCAGGCCGAAAAAACCCAAAAGCCGCTTCATGCCTGCTGCTCCCATCCCCGCTCGGCCTTCTGCCGCCAGTAGGAGACCGGATGGCCGGCGGCCTTGAAGGTCTTCCAGCGCCCCCGCGCCTCGGCGGTCGCCATCTCGTCGCGCCCGTCGAACAGAAGGATGCAGCGCTCATAGCCGTCCAGCGGGCCGGCTTCGGCGCCGTCGACGAGGAAAAGCGCCTGGGCGCCGTTCAGGTTGTCCGGCGCCAGCGTCAAGAGAATCGGCTGGCGGTCGGCCATCGGCTCGCCGTCGGTCCCGTGGCCGAGGAAGCTGTCGTCGCGATAGCTCCACAGCCAGCCGTCCAGGTGCTCGATGCGTTCGGCTTGAGTCGTGCGCACCAGCGCCTTCCAGCCCTTCGCCAGGGTTTTTTCGAGCAGCTCCGGCAAGGCCTGGTCAAGCGCCGTGCGCTCCAGATGGTAGAACCAGACCTCGCAGAGCCCCTGGCTCATGCCTCGTAGCTATCCGCCACGAACTGGTTGAGCAGCCGTACGCCGAAGCCGGTGGCGCCTTGGGGGATGGTCGGCACGCGCGAGGGCTTCTTCCAGGCCACGGCGGCGATATCCAGGTGCGCCCAGGGCGTGTCCTTGACGAAGTGCTGCAGGAAAAGCGCCGCGGTGATCGAGCCGCCCGGCCGGCCGCCAACGTTCTTGACGTCGGCCGCATCGCTCTCGATCTGTTTTTCGTAGGCTTCCGGCAGCGGCATGCGCCAGAGCGCGTCGCCCGAGGTCTGGCCAGCCTTGAATAGCCGCTCAGCCAGTTCGTCATTGTTCGAATAGAGCCCGCCGAAATCGTGGCCCAGAGCCACCACAATGGCCCCGGTCAGGGTGGCCAGGTCGACGATCAGCTGCGGCTTGAAGCGGTCCTGCACGTACCAGAGCGCGTCGGCCAGGACGAGCCGGCCCTCGGCGTCGGTATTGATCACCTCGATGGTCTGGCCGGACATCGAGGTGACGATGTCGCCCGGCCGCTGCGCATTGCCGTCGGGCATGTTCTCGACCAGGCCGAGGATGCCCACCGCATTGACCTTGGCCTTGCGCCCGGCGAGCGCATGCATCAGCCCGGCCACCGCCCCGGCGCCGCCCATGTCCCAGATCATGTCTTCCATGCCGTCGGCCGGTTTCAGGCTGATGCCGCCGGTGTCGAAACAGACACCCTTGCCGACAAAGGCGACGGGCGGCTCGTCGCCGCCGCCCTTCCACTGGATGACGGCGAGCTGGCTCTCGCGGCTCGAGCCCTGGCCGACGCCGAGCAGCGCGCCCATGCCAAGCTCGGCCATCTCGGCCTCGCCCAGGATCTCGACCTGAAGCCCCATCGGCTCCAGCGCCTTGACCCGTTTGGCGAACTCGGCCGGATAGAGGATGTTGGCCGGCTCGGAGACCAGGTCGCGGGTGAAGATCACCCCGTCGGCCAGGGCCGAGAGCGGCGCGAACGCCTCTTTCGTCGCCGGCACGTCATTCACCGCGATCCTGACCGTCTGGATGGTCGGCTTGACGTCGGCTTTTTCGCGCGTGCGATAGCGGTCGAACCGGTAAGCGGCCAGCGTGATGCCGAGGGCCGCCGCGGCGCCGATCTCGGGCGAGGCGCCGGCCAGGCTCAGCGTCAAGGTGTCCGCCCCGCAGGTCTTCAGCGCCAGATAGGCCTCGGCCGCCGCCGTCTCGACCCGCGCGGCGTTCAGCCCGGCCTGCGGCCCGACTCCGATCAGCAGCGCGTGCGAGGCCGAAACACCGGCGGGCGCCAGAACCTGCAGCGTCTTGCCCTTGGCGCCGGTGAACTTGGCCGCGGCGATGGCCCGGGTCAGCGCCCCGCCGGCCGCCTGGTCGAACCGCGCGGCCCCCGGCGACAGCCCACCGCCCTCGAAAGCCGCACTGGCCCAGGCGCCGCTGGCGGATTCGGCTTCGCTGGCGGGTACGAACTCGATCTTCATCTTGAGGAACTCCTGGATGCGGTTGGCGAGGGCCGCATACGACGTGTAGAACATGACCCGCCAGGTCGGGCGTCGCAACGGCCCTTCCATTTCAGCGATCGGCTTGAATGCGTCTCCTCGATCGATACCTGTTTCGTCAACTGCTTGGACCGACCTTGCTGGCGACCCTGGCCCTTGGCACCGTCGGCGTGCTCAGCCAGAGCCTGGAAGCGCTCGACATCATCATCAAGCAGGGCCAGAGCGCCCTGGTCCTGGCTGAAATCACGCTTCTGGCCACGCCGCAGCTGTTGGCCATGGTGCTGCCGATCGCCATCTTCGTGGCCGGCCTGGTCGCGCTCAACCGGCTGCACACCGAACAGGAGATCGTGGTCTGTTTCGCCAGCGGCATGAGCCGGTGGCGGGTGATCGCGCCGGCCATGCGGCTGGCCAGCATCGCCGCGCTTTTGGTGCTGCTGGTCAATCTGTGGATCGCGCCGCTGTGCGAGCGGGCCATGCGGGTCGAGCTCTTCCAGATTAGGACCGATCTGGCCGCCACCCTGGTCGAGCCCGGCCAGTTCACCGAACCGTCGCCGGGCCTGACCGTCTACGCTCAGGACGCCAGCCAGGACGGCACCTTCCACAACCTCTTCGTGCTGAAGGAAAAGGCTGGCGGCGGCGACACCACCTTTATCGCCGCCACCGGTAAGCTCGACAAGCGCAAGGGCGCGCCGGTCCTGACCATGCGCAACGGCTCGAGCCAGGAATTCACCAAGGCCGGCGTGCTGAACTACCTGAAATTCGACGAATACACCTTTGATCTATCGGACTTTATGTCCGCCAAGGATGCCGTCACCTACAAGGTGCCAGACCGCTATCTGCACGAGTTGCTCTTCCCGGACCTGACCCAGCAATGGGAGCGCGACAACCGCCTGAAGATGCTGGCCGAGGCCAATTCCCGGCTGGCGACGCCGCTCTATTCCATCGCTTTCATGGCCATGGCGCTGGCCGCCGTCATCGGCGGCCCGTTCAGCCGCCTGGGGTATTCCAGGCGCATCGTCATCATCGGCGCGGCGTCGGGGCTGGTGCGCATCGCGGGAATCGCCTGCCAGGCGCTTTGCGATAACGGCGCCTGGATCAATATCCTGCAGTACGCCATCCCGTTGGCGGCGGGCTTGTGGGCTTGGCGGCAGATCTTCCGCCAGCCGGTCAGCCGGTCGGCGCCCATGCGGCCGCTTAGCGGATCGCGGCTGATCGCGAGCCCCGCCGAATGAGGCTCCGGCTCACCCGCATCGAGACCTATGTGATGGGCTATACGCTGCTGGCCGTACTGGCGGCGCTGGCGATCCTGACAACGGTTATCGCCCTGGTCGACTTCGTCGAGCTGTCGCGGACGGTCGCGAACCGATCGGAGGTTGGCTACGACGAAATCCTGCGGCTGACCGCGCTGAATGTGCCGTCCATCATCCTGATCCTGCTGCCTTTCGCCTTCCTGTTCGGGGTGCTGGGCGCTTTCGTCGACCTGAATCGCAAGAGCGAACTGATCGCCATGCGCGCGGCGGGGGTCTCGGCCTGGCGCTTTATCCTTCCGGCGGCCGGCGCGGCCTTCGTCATCGGCATCGTGAGCGTGACCGTCTTCAACCCCGCGGCCTCGATCATGAACGCCCAGTTCGAGCGCGAGCGCAACGCGCTGGTGGAAGGCGCACAGTCAGGCGGGCTGAAGGACATCTGGCTGCGCCAGGGCGGCGCCCAGACCCAGATCGTCATCCGCGCCCGCGCTGGCGACGACGACCACGGCATGTTGCGCCTGCGCGGCGTGTCGCTGTTCATCTCGACCCTGACCAGCCAGGGCGCGGCGCAGTTCTCCCGCCGGGTCGAGGCGGCCCAGGCCCTGCTCATGCCTGGCCACTGGCTGCTGACCGGGGTCAGCGAGGCGACGCCGGGCGCGGAGGCGCTGCGCTATGACACCCTGTCCATCCCCTCGTCTCTCGATGGCCGCAACGCCCTGGAGCGTTACGCCTCGGCCAAGGCGGTGCCGTTCTGGTCGTTGTGGGGCGCGATCGCGCGCACCGAACAGGCCGGATTCTCGGCCACCGGCTATCGCCTGCAGCTTCAGGAGCTCCTGGCGACCCCTTTGCTGTTCGCCGCCATGTCGATCCTGGCCGCGGCATTTTCGCTCAGGCTGATTCGGCTCGGAAACGTCGCCACACTGGCCGGAGCGGGGGTCGCGCTGGGCTTTGGGCTGTTCTTTTTCAACCAGTTCTGCGGCGCGCTCGGGGAGGCCAACGCCATTCCCCCGTTCGCGGCCGCCTGGACCCCGCCGGTGATCGCGCTTTTGTCCGGGTTCACCTTGCTTTGCTATACCGAGGACGGCTAGAGCGGGTTGAGGAAAAGTGCGAAGCGGTTTTCCGCCCGCAACCCGCTCTAACCCTTAGGAATCGATCACGTTTATGACTTTGGACTATCCAAAGTCATCGTGATCTAGGCGGATAAGACAGTCAACCCGGCGCGCGCCCGGTCCAATGGGGGAAGTACCGTCTTGATGGGCGACGTTCGACGGGCGCGAATCGGCAGGGTCAGATCAAGCCTCTGTGGCGGCGCTGCGCTGGCTTTTCTGTTTGCATCCGGAGCCTTGGCCCAGACCGTGAACGAGCTGCCGGTGCATGTGCCCGGCCAGCCGACACCCGCCCTGCCGCTCGAGGTGCACAAGGCCCCAGCGCCGGCGCCGACCCTCAGCCCCGACGACGGGCTGGGCCAGGATGGATTCTATCTCGAGGCCGACACCCTGGTCCGTGACGACAAGGCCAATATCTGGACCGCCAACGGCAAGGTCGAAGGCCGCTACCAGGGCCGCACCATCCGCGCCGACACCCTGACCTATAACGCCGCCACCGGCGTGGTCACCGCCGACGGCGACGCTCAGCTCATCAGCGCCGACGGCAGCGCCGAATTCGCCCAGCACCTGGTGCTCGACAACAAGTTCCGCGCCGGTTTCGCCCGCGTCTTCGCCGCCCAATTGCCGATCAACCAGAAGCTCACCGCCAAGTTCGCCGCCGACGTCGCCATCCGGCGCAGCGAGACGGTCGAGGAACTGGACCGGGCGATCTTCACCCCCTGCCAGATCTGCGCCGCCAACGGGTCGGCCGTGACGCCGACCTGGTCGATCCAGGCCGATCGGATCATCGAGGACCATCAGCGCCACCTGATCTACTACAAGAACGCCACGATCCGCATAAAGGGCGTGCCGGTCCTTTACACGCCCTTCCTCTCGCATCCCGATCCGACCGCGCCCCGAGCCTCAGGCCTGCTGATCCCGCAGATCTCGGTCACCGGAAAGCGCGGCGGCTCCTATCAGCAGCCGGTCCTCTGGGTGGTCTCGCCGTCGCAGGACGTGACCTTCAGCCCGCAGATCAACACCAAGGTGAATCCGTTCCTGAACATCAACTGGCGCGACCGATTCTACTCGGGTTCGCTGGATGTGCGCCTCGGCTACACCTACGAGTCGGATTTCAATGGCAACGGCACCAAGTTCGGGCCGGAGACCTCGCGCTCCTACATCCTGGCCAATGGCGACTTCAACCTGACGCCCAACTGGTCGTGGGGCTTCACCGCCGACCGCACCTCCGACCCGCTGATCTTCGACAAGTACGACATCCCAAGCGCCTATGCCGATCACGGCCTCTTCCTGTCGGACAGCCAGCGGCTGCTCTCGCAGCTCTATGTCACGCGCCAGGACGACAACTCCTATCTGTCCGTCGCTGCGCTGGACGTTCAGGGCCTCCGGACCACCGACAACAACCGCACCTTCCCGACGATCGCGCCGCTGGCCGAGGGCCGCTACGACGTGCCGTTCGATATTCTGGGCGGACATCTGCGGCTGATCGGTGACGCGGTCCTGCTGAATTTCGACGAATCGCCGGTGGTCCCCACCCTCTCCGGCTATGACGACCGGGCCTCGGGCGAGGCGGACTGGATCCGCACCTTCACGACGCCCGACGGCATCCGCATCGAGCCCTTCGCCAACGGCCGCGTCGACGTCTACGACTTGTCGAACATGACCACGGCGGCGCGCACACAGTCGGTGACCCAGGTCCTGGGAACGGCCGGGGTGACGGTGAGCATGCCGTTGATCCGCCAGTTCGGCACGACCACCGTGGTCCTGGATCCCATCGCGCAACTGGCCCTGTCGCCGGACTACAAGGTCAATCCGGCCATACCCAACATGGACGACGTGGTCTTCTCCTATGACGAGACCAATCTTTTCGCGCCGGAGAAGTTCAATGGTTTCGATCTCTATGAGGGCGGCCAGCGACTGAATGTCGGCGAGCAGGCGACAGTCCAGTGGGGCAACGGGCTGAACGCCACCTTCCTGGTCGGCCGCACATTCCGCGCCGAAGACACCGACGTCTTCCCGACCAAGACCGGGTTGAACGGCACAGCCTCCGACTGGGTCCTGGCCGGCGACGCCACCCCCATCGACGGCCTTTCCTTCTTCGGCCGCGCCCTGGTCAGCGACACCTTGGGAGTCGAGCGGGTCGAGGCCGGGGTGGACTTCGCCACCGCCCGCATGAACGGTTATGTCCGCTATCTGGACGACAATACCCAGATCACCGGCCCGGTGCGCAACTTCGAAATGGGCAGCGAATTCCTGGTCACCCAGCACTGGGGTTTCGATTTCGACGCCATCCGCGACATCGAGGTCAATCAATGGACGTTGGTCGACCTGGGTCTTGTGTATAAGGACGACTGTATCAAGGTGGCGGTGATCTACCGGCGGCAGAATACCGTCGTCGGGGCCCTGGGCGCTTCTGACGCGGTCTTTCTGCGCCTAACGCTCGCCACATTGGGTGACCAAGGGTACAACAATGACGGAATCCGCTAAGGCGTCAGCTTGCGGCGAGATAAGGGATCGACCTCGTAAGATGAAGCGGATGGGCAATGCGGCGCGTTTGGCCGTGGCGATCACGGCCATGACGGCCCTGGCGGGGCCTGGGCTCGCCCAGAACGCGCCGCCTCAACAGGCGCCGTCCACCCTGCGCCAGGGCGTCGTCGCGATCGTCAACGACAACATCATTTCCAGCTACGACCTGCAGCAACGGGTGCTGCTCCTGATCGCCACCAGCGGCGTGCAGCCGACGGCGCAGAACACGCCACAGTTCGAGCAGGAGGCGGTCAACGAACTGATCGACGAGTCGATCGAGATGCAGGAAGTGCGTCGCGCCGAAAAGGACCAGAAGTTCAAGATCGTCGCCGACGACGACGCGGTGAACCGCCGTATCGACGAGATCGCCCAACAGTCTCCCTACAAAAGCGGCGCGCGGCTGCTTGAAGCCTTCGCCGACGCCGGCATCTCCCCCGACACCTTCCGCGCCCAGGTTCGCACCGACATCAGTTGGCAAGACTGGATGCACGGCCGCTACGGCGGCTCGCGGCTGAAGATCAGCCAGGCCCAGATCAACACCGTCATCGACGAGATGCAGAACGAGGCGTCCAAGCCGCAATATCTGCTCGGCGAGATCCTCATCGACGCCGACCATGCAGGCGGCATGCAGCAGGCCGAGGCCGCGGGCGACCAACTGGTCACCCAGCTTCAACAGGGCGCGCCATTCACCCAGGTCGCCCGGCAATTCTCCGCCTCGTCCACGGCGGCCACCGGCGGCGACACCGGCTGGCTGAGCGACGCGCAGCTTCCGGCCGAACTTCGCCCGGTGGTCGAGCAATTGCGCCCTGGCGAGCTTTCCAAGCCGATCGCGGCCGAGAACGGCGTCTATATCGTGCTGCTGCGCGACAAGCGCGCCGGCTCGACCTCCGAATTGATCTCGCTGAAACAGGCCGCCATCAGCCTGCCGCCCGATGCGAGCCCACAATCAGTCGCCGCCGCCCAGCAGAAGCTTATCGCGCTCAGGGGTCAGCTCAAGGACGGCTGCGACGATCTCGAAGCCAGGGCGGCCAAGGTCGACGGGGTCGTGGCCGGCGATCTCGGCGAGGCGGACCTGAAGGACCTGAAGGCCGAATTCCGCGATGCCGTGCAACCGCTCGCGGTCGGCCAGGTCACCGAGCCCATCCGCACCGACGCCGGCCTGCACCTGATCGCCGTCTGCGGCCGTCGGGTCGCCGGGGTCAACATCCCGCCGCGCGACGAGATCGAGGCGCGCCTGAAAGAGCAGGAGATCGGCCTGATCTCCAAGCGCCAGCTGCGAGACCTGCGGAATTCGGCGACCATAGAGTTCCCGTGACGCCGAAGCCGCTGGCCTTAAGCCTGGGCGACCCGGCCGGCATCGGACCTGAAATCATCGTCAAGGCCTGGCGGGCGCTGCGCGACGAAGGCCCCGCCTTCATGGTGGTCGGTGACCTGGAGGTGTTGAACGCCGCCTCCGCCGCCGGCGCGGCGACCTTGCAGCGCGTCACCGGCGCCGACGAGGCCGCGCGGGTGTTCTCCAGGGCCCTGCCCGTGCTCGACCTGCCGCTGCAGGCTCAGGTCGTCGCCGGGCGGCCCGATCCCGCCTATGCATCCGGGGTTATCCGCTGGATCGAGACCGCCGCGGGCCTGGCCCTGTCCGGTGATGTCGAGGCGGTGGTCACCGCGCCCATCGCCAAGGCGCCGCTCTATGCGGCCGGATTCCGCTATCCGGGCCATACGGAGTTCATCGCCGAACTGACCTCCGCCACGAGCTATGACGGCGCGCGGGGGCCGGTGATGATGTTGGCCGCCGGCGACCTGAGAGTCAGCCTCGTCACCATCCACCTGGCGCTGCGCAACGTGCCAGCGGCGCTCAGCATCGAGACGGTGGTCAACACCGGCCTGGTCACCGCCCAGGCGCTGCGCAACGATTTCGGGATCGAGCGGCCGAGGCTGGCCCTGGCCGGGCTCAACCCGCATGCCGGCGAGGGTGGCGCGCTCGGCCGCGAGGAGATCGAGATCATCGGCCCAGCGGCCCGAGCCCTGCGCGACCTCGGCGTCGACTGCGGCGATCCGCGCCCCGCCGACACCCTGTTCCACGACGAGGCCCGCCGGACTTACGACGCGGTGGTCTGCATGTACCACGACCAGGCGCTGATCCCGGTGAAGATGCTCGACTTCTGGGGCGGGGTGAACCTGACCCTGGGTCTGCCCATCGTGCGCGCCTCGCCAGACCATGGTGTCGGGTTCGACATCGCCGGCCGCGGTCTCGCCCGTCCCGACAGCCTGATCGCCGCCTTGCGCCTGGCCCACGACATCGCAGCGCGCAGGCGGGTATTGAGCGCGGCCGCGTGAGCCTGGACCGCCTTGCGCCGCTGCGCGAGGGCCTGGCCGCCCACGGCCTGGACGCCAAGAAGGCGTTCGGCCAGCACTTCCTGCTCGACCTGAACCTCACCGGCAAGATCGCCCGCCTGGCCGGCCCGTTCGACCAGGGCGTGGTGATCGAGGTCGGCCCCGGTCCCGGCGGCCTGACCCGCGCCCTCCTAAGCGCCGGGGCGCGGGTGATCGCCATCGAGCGCGACGCCCGTTTCGCGCCCATGCTGGCCGAACTGACCGAGGCCGCCGAGGGCCGGCTGAAGGTCATTCAGGGCGACGCGCTGGCCATGGATGAAACCCATCTGATCGCGGCTGGGGAGCCGGTGCGCGTCGTCGCCAACCTGCCCTACAACATCAGCGCGCCGCTGCTGATCAAATGGCTGACCGGGCCGCTGCATCCGGTCTCCATGACCCTGATGTTCCAGAAGGAGGTCGCCGACCGCATCACCGCCCTGCCCGGCCAGTCGGCCTATGGGCGGCTTTCGGTGATCGCCCAGGCCGTCTGCGAGGC
>Ga0302314_10021449_pt1 | contig 10634 bp, 8 predicted proteins | sample III_Palsa_N2_3_FD_200533 | JGI IMG/M metagenome (GOLD analysis project Ga0302314, IMG submission 200533) | Peat permafrost microbial communities from Stordalen Mire near Abisko, Sweden - III_Palsa_N2_3 | ecosystem: Environmental > Terrestrial > Soil > Palsa > Peat permafrost | place: Sweden... | reverse complement strand
GGACCACGACGCACTTTGGCAGATCCTCGCCGGGCGGTTGCGCGCCGCCGGCCGGCGGGACGTGCCGGAACGGCTCGAGCGCGGCCTGACCATCGATCAGCTGTGGCAGGCGCCCGGCCTGGTGCTGGCGCAGAGCTGCGGCTATCCGCTGATGACCTCGCTCCTGGGCCGGGTTCGGCTGGTGGCGACGCCCGTCTATCGGGCGCCGGGCTGCACGGGCACCGCCTGGGGCAGTGCGCTCGTGGTGCGCGCCGACGATCCAAGTCCAGACCTGGCGGCGTTCCGAGGCCGGCGCTGTGCCGCCAACCAGCCGCATTCCAACACCGGCATGAACCTGCCGCGCGCCGCCGTGGCGGCCGTGGCCGACGGCCGGCCGTTCTTCGGCAGCGTCGCCTGGACCGGCTCGCACCGGGGCAGCCTGGCGCTGGTCGCCGACGGCGGCGCCGATCTGGCGGCGATCGATGCGGTCACGCTGGCGCATCTGTCGCGGATCGAGCCGGCTTTGGTCGGCCGCACCCGCATCCTCGGCTGGACGGAGCCCACGCCCGGCCTGCCGTTCATCACGGCCGGCGATACCGACGATGCGACCATCGCGGTCATGCGCAGGGCCTTGGACGCGGCCGCGGCCGATCCGGCCCATGCCTGGATCTGCGATCGGCTGCTGATCGACCGGTTCGAACTTGTGCCGGAAGCGGACTATGATGCCGTGATGGCGCTGGAGCGCCGCGCGATCGCGCTGGGCTATCCGGAACTCGCCTGAAGCGGGTTACTCCGCCGGTTCCTGCCGCGCGCGGCCGAGCGTGATGGTCGGCACCTGGGTCACCATCAGGGCGATGACGATCGCCACCAGGAACATCGCCCAGAACATCAGATGCAGCGAATGCTGCAGCGCCAGCCGTACGACCGGGTCGCCGACGATCGTGCCGGCCGGCGATTGCAGCAGCTGCTGCAGCTGATCGGCGGTGATCGCGACGCCGCTGGTGCCATGGGCCAGGCTGAAATTCACCACGGCGCCGAACACGGTGGCGCCGACGGTGCTGCCGAGGTTGCGCGAGAAGATATTGGACGCCGTGACGCTGCCGCGCTGGGACCAGTCGACGATCTCCTGGATCAGGACCAGCGAGCTCACGCTCAACAGCCCCATGCCCAGCCCCATCACCAGCGAGCCCGCGGCGGCGGCGACCGGCGAGCTGTCCGGCCCCAGCATCACGAAAAAGATGGCGCCGGTCGGGACCAGGCTGCTGCCGATCAGCATGATCCGGCGCAATCCCACGCGCTGGAACGAGCGCGCGGCGATGGTGGCACCGGCCGGCCAGCCCAGCACCATCATGGTGAGCGCCAGGCCGGCGACGATCGCCGAACGCTGGAGGACGACCTGGACATACATCGGCAGAAAGGTGGTGAGCCCCATCAACGCCATGCCGGCCAACAGCGTGGCGCCATTCGCTGCCGCGATCGGCCGCCGGCGCCAAAGCGCGAACGAAATCATCGGATCGGGCGCGCGCCGTTCCTGCAGCACGAACAGGGCGGCACTCAGGACGAACAGGCCGCCGGCGCCCAGCGTCGCGGCTTCGTTCAGGCTCCCGGCCTCGGTCAGCGCGAACATCAGCGCCGCGATCGCGACCGAGAACAGGGCGGCACCCAGGTAGTCGATCGAGCGCTTCTGCGGCTTGACGTTCTCTTTCAGGAAAAAGGTGAAACCCACGGCCGCGGCGAGGCCGATCGGCGCGTTGATCCAGAACACCCAGGCCCAGGACAGGTCCTGGATGATCAGGCTGCCGGCGAGCGGGCCCAGCACGGCCGAGAAAGCCCAGACGCTGGCGAGCCAGCCCTGGACCTTGCCGCGCTCGTTCGCCGGATAGAGATCGGCGACGATGGTAAGCGCCACCGGCTGCACGGCGCCGGCGCCGATGCCCTGGATCAGCCGGAACACGATCATCGACGGCATGGACCAGGCAAACCCGGCCAGCAGCGACCCGGCGACGAAGATGGCGATGCCGACCAGCATGATCGGCTTGCGGCCATAGAGGTCGCTCAATTTGCCGAACACGACCGTCATGGCGGTCTGGGTCAGGAGGAACGAGGAAAACACCCAGCTATAGAGATTGAGCCCGCCCAGTTCCGCCACGATCTGCGGCATAGCGGTCGAAATGATCGTCGCTTCGATCGCGACCATGAACATCGAGGCCATGACCGCGGCCACGACGAAGCCGCGAGACGTTTTCACTGATTGGGACACGGGCTCGGTACCTCGTAGGGGCGCGATCGAAAAGCTTCTAGAGCTAAGCATTAGTGTGGCGCGCGAAACCGCCCGCGGAAAAGATGCCTAAAGGGCAACCCTGGACAGCAAAAAGGGGAGAGCGGCATGCCGCTCTCCCCTCCGTTTTGCCGATACTCGAACCGATTAGAACTTGAGCGAGGTCTCGAAGATCAGCGCGGTGGAGTTGGAATCCTTCGCGTAGATGTTCTGGGCGCCCGAAGCCAGCGGGACATAGGCGCCGCCGGCGTCGTAGAGCGCTTCCTGCACGAAGCCGATCAGGGCGACGCCCGGTCCGACCGTGTAGGTGCCGCCGACTTGGATTTCGTCGTTGGTCGCGGCGCGCTTCACGTTCGCGTCGCCGGTGATGCCTTCGAAGTAGCCGCGCGACCATTCCGCACCGAGCCGGATCGCGCCGACGGTGTAGGACACGTTGAAGTCGATCTGGTTGTTGACGATTTCGTTCGTCTTCTGGACGAACGTGGTCGCCGCACCAGCCGCGTTGAACGCGGTCGCCGTCTGCGCACCGGTGAACAGACCGCCCGGGATCGCCTGGGTCCGTTCCCAATCGCTACCGAGTTCCCACGGGCCGTAGTCGACCTGGAAGCCGGCGTTGAAGACCTGCGGATCGGCGTTCTGCGTGCCGCCGGCGCCGAGGATCGAGCAGTTCACCGGGCCGGCCGCGGTGCCGAGCGCCGTCGTGATGTTCGAGCTGACGCCGCACTTGCGGCTGGCCGTCGAGTAGCCGACCGTGCCGACCGCCTTGACCGGGCCGACGGTGCCGGACCATTGACCCCCCAGCGACCAGTAGTTATAGGCCGCTTCGTTGTTCTGGTAGCTGGGCGTCAGGCCGTTGACGATACGATCGGTCAGGCCGCTGTTGTCGCCGACGTTGCCGGGACCATAGGTGTGCCCGCCGCCCTTGTCCGGGGTGAAGCTGGCGCTCAGCTGGAAGCCCATGACGGTCGGGGAGTAGTAGGCGGCCTTGGTGCCACGGCCATCGAGGTTGAACGTCGTGAAGTTATAGACCGGCGTGTTCAGCCACTGCAGATCGGCCGAGTTGGCGCCGATGTTGCTGTCGCCGTTGGCGGCGCCGGCATTGATGCCGGTCGCGATGTTGCGGCGCACGTCGCTGTCGTCGCCGAGGCGGAATTCACCCCAGACGGCAGCGTTCTTCAAATACAGGTAGCTGTCCTTGATCACCGTATTGTTCGACGACTGATAGCCGTTGACGGTGTTCGCAGCAGCGAACGGCGCGCTGAACGCGTTCAGGCGGGTCCAGACGCCGGCCGTGATACCATTCGAGAAGGTGGTCGAACCGATGAAGCGGATCAGGAAATATTCCTGGGCGCTGATCGGTTCGCGCTTATAGGCGACGTCGCCAGGGCTGTCGTCCTGCTGAACGAAGGCGCCGACGCCGGCGTAGTACTGGCCGCCGATCTTGAAGCTGATCGGTTGATCCGTCGTCGCGGTCTGAGCGAGCGCGCCGTTGGAGAACAGGCCGGCCGCGACCAGCGCAGAGGTTCCCAATAGGAGTTTCTTCATTTTGGTGGCAGCCTTCTAAAGTCCCAATTCCCTTGCGGAAACCAGATAGCCGCGACCAGCCCCCATGCCGACGCAGCACCAATTTCACCATCCCAGTCTCTGAGGGTAAGGAATGGTTGTGACGGGTCAAGCAGCGTGCGCGCCAAGGCGGCGGCATTTCCAAACGCTGTTGCCGAGATGGCACATGTTTGCAGTCATCGGGGCAGACTTTTTAAGTCTGATATCTTATCGAAACGGTATTTGCGCCCAGATCGAGCGACGACGATAACCAATCGGAGTTAATGCCGGTCGGCACGCAAGCAGCTGCCGGTTCGCAATTTCAGATCTTGCCATCGTGTATTGTTTGGCGACGGTAAAATATCTGAAACACGGCGTAGTTACTCGGCCTGTCGTTTTCAAGAGGGCGTGGTCGGGTGCGACATACAGGAGCGGGGAAACCTCCCACCGCCCTGTCGAACACCCCGCCGCCGGCCATCCGCGCCCCATCGCGGATCGGCGGCGGGGGTTCACCTCGCTCCAAGCTCCATCTCGGTTGCCTTGTGAATGCGGTCTGCGCGCCTTGGTCGCACCCTCGTCAAAACCCCAGGCAAATCCCCGCCTTCGCTCGGGCCATGGGGGCCTGTCGGGCTTAAGCGCAGATCTCACGCGACATTCTGCGCCTTCAACCCTCTCTGTCCCGACCTTATGTGAGAGCGGAACCAGCGCGTTTTCGGAGAGTCGGAGAATGATGGTTGCCACGCCTCGGGTTCGGTTTTTCGGCCGCGCCGAGAGTCTCTGACGATGGAAATCCGCCATCTGCGCTATTTCGTGGCTGTCGCCGAGGAGCTGAATTTCAGCCGGGCCGCCGAACGACTGCATATTGCCCAACCGCCGCTCAGCCAGCAGATCCGCCATTTGGAGGCGGAACTGGGGCTGCAGCTCATTGCGCGCGACACGCGGCCGCTGCGCCTGACCGAGGCCGGGCGGTTCTTCAAAAGCGAGGCGCTCGATATCCTGGCGCGTCTCGAAGAGGCGACGGCGGGCACTCGGCGGATCGGGCGCGGACAAAGCGGCTGGCTCGGCATCGGCTATATCGGCTCGGCCATGAACGAGCTGTTGCCGCCGGTCGTGCATCGCCTCCACCACGACCATCCGGGCGTCGAGGTCCAGCTGTTCGAGATGCTGTACGAAGAGCAGGCGTCGGCGCTGCTGGAGCGGCGGATTCATGTCGGCCTGTCCCGTGCCTCGCTCGGCGTCGAAAGTCTGGTCGAGGAAGTGCTGTATGACGAGCCGATGATGGTCGCGGTGCCGACCGACCATCCGCTCGCTGGCCGCTGCGAGGCGAGCGTGATCGATCTGGCACCGGAGCCGATTGTGCATTACGCCAGCCGGCCGTCGCGCGGCGTCGAGAGCGACTATCTGATGGCCGTGTGCCGCGCCGCCGGGTTCGAACCCAAGATCGCGGTCGAGGCGAAGAACGTCGAATCCGCGCTGGGCCTGGTCGCCGCCGGCCTCGGCCTTGCCATCGTGGCGGCCAGCTTCACCCGTGGCAAACGCCCGGGCGTGCGGTTCCTGTCCCTGGGCGGAAACAGCCCGACCGTGCCGATGAAGGCGGTCTATCGTCATCAGGAGCCGTCGTCGCTGCTTCAGGTGTTCCTGAGCTTCGTGCGCGAGGAAGCGGCCAGCCTGTCCGCGGTCGCTCACGCGGCGTGACTTGGGCCCTCGACGTGGCATGATCGGAAGAAAGCGCCTGCGATCGGGGAGGATGGTTTGAGATGACAGCGACGGTCACGGTTCGCCATGACGCCGGGGATGCCTTCGCCGGCGGCTTGCGCGGCTTCTTCGAATATCGCGATCTGGGCATCGGCGGCGCTACCGGCGGCAAGATCAACGCCCATGTCATCCGCGCGCGCGACAGCCACGACGCCAAACCCGAATGGCATCATCACGACCTCGATTTCCAGATGGTCTATGTGCTGAAGGGCTGGGTGCGCTTCGAGTATGAGGGCACCGGCGAGGTGCTGCTGGAAGCAGGCTCCAGCGTCTATCAGCCGCCGCGCATCCGGCACCGCGAGATCGCCCATTCGCCCGATCTGGAAATGCTGGAAATCACCGCGCCCGCCGAATTTCCGACCATTGTGGGCTAGACTGAGCGCAGCACTCATCGCTCCGGAAGCGGAACATCCCCATGAAGAACAAGATCCGTATCGGCATCGGCGGCTGGACGTTCGAGCCCTGGCGCAACAATTTCTACCCGTCCGACCTGCCGCAGAAGCGCGAGCTGGAATATGCCAGCAGCAAGCTCACTTCGATCGAGGTCAACGGCACCTACTATGGCTCGCAGAAGCCGGAGACCTTCGCCAAGTGGCATGACGAGACGCCGGACGATTTCGTCTTCGCGCTGAAGGGGCCGCGCTTCGCCACGAACCGGCGCGTGCTGGCGGAGGCAGGCGAGTCGATCGAGCGTTTCCTCACCAGCGGCATCCTCGAACTGCGCGACAAGCTCGGGCCGATCAACTGGCAATTCATGGGCACGAAAAAGTTCGATCCGGATGATTTCGAGGCGTTCCTGAAGCTGCTGCCGCCCGCGATCGAGGGTCGTGCGCTGCGCCACGCGGTCGAGGTACGGCACGCGAGCTTCAAGACGCCGGAGTTCACGGCACTCGCCCGCCAGCACAATGTCGCGATCGTGCTGGCCGGCGACAGCGAGTTTCCGCAGATCGCCGATCTGACGGCGCCCTTCGCCTATGCCCGCATCATGGGCACGACCGAGGCGGAGGAGACGGACTATTCCGCGGCCGCCCTCGATACGTGGGTCGAGCGCGCCCGGCAATTGGCGGCGGGCAGGATCTCGGAGGGGCTGGAATCGGTCGACGGCTCGCCTCAGGCCGCGGTCGAACGCGACGTGTTCCTCTATGTCATCAGCGGCTTCAAGCCTCGCAATCCGGCGGTCGCCATGGCGCTGATCGAGCGTCTGGACTAAAGCCCATGGCGGTCGATCTCGACCGGTTCCTCGCCGCCCAAGCCCCGGTGCTGGACCAGGTCGGGCGCGAGTTGACCGCGGGTCGCAAGCAGACCCATTGGATGTGGTTCGTGTTTCCGCAGATCGCCGGCCTTGGCCATAGCGCCATGGCCCGGCGCTATGCGATCGCCTCGCTGGACGAGGCGCGGGCCTATCTGGCCCACCCGGTCCTGGGGCCGCGGCTGGTCCAATGCGTCGACCTGGTCAACCGGGTCGACGGCCGCTCGATCCTGCAGATCCTGGGCAACCCGGACGACATGAAATTCCGCTCGTCGATGACGCTGTTCGCAGCGGCGGACCGGGGGCAGGCGGTCTTTCAAACCGCGCTGGCGAAATATTTCGACGGCGCACCGGACGTGCTGACGACCGAAGCGCTGGGCCTGCACGGCTGACACCGGGGACGCGGAACGCCGCTAGTCGGGGATCGCCCGCTCGGCTTCCAGCTGCAGCCGGGCCTCGTGACGGTGCAGCAGCAGGATCGCGCTGCCGATGATGCAGACGGCGGCGGTGCCGAAGGTGATCGCCATCGGACCTTCCAAGGCGTGCATCTCGTGGCCGAGCGCATAGGCGCCGAAGCCGTAGAGCGCGGCCCAGAACACACCGCCCAGCGAATTGGCGAGCAGGAACTGCTTCCAGTCCATCCGGATGGCGCCGGCGAGCAGCGCGGTAAAGGTCCGCAGCACGGCCACGAAGCGCCCCAAGAACACGACCCGGCTGCCGTAGCGCTGGAACAGATAGCGGCCGAGCTTGATGCGCTTCGGCGTCAGTCCGACCTTGCCGCCATAGCGATGCAGCAGCGCGAAGCCGAAGCTGCGGCCGATCAAATAGCCGATATTGTCGCCCATGATCGCACCCGCCGCCGCCGAGGCGACCAGCGGCACGATGCCGAATTCATGGGTGGTGGCGGCATAGAGCGCCGCCGCGATCACGGCACTTTCGCCCGGCGCCGGAATGCCCATGGCCTCGATCATGGTGATGCCGCCGATCGCGATCACGCCATGCTCGCGGATCAGCGGCATGACCGTGTCGTGGAGAATGCTGCTCATGCCTTCAAGGTCGTTTCGTCCAACGTGCCGATCATCCGCATGAGCCTGCTTTCCATCCCGGTTCTTCGTCCGGATCTCAATCTAGCCGGATACCGCCGGGTTCCAAGCATTTCGCAGCCAAAGCGCGACCGCATTGCACGACACGCGCCGCGTGAGCCAGATTCCGGCTCCGCTCTTTTTCAAAATCCTGAGGCAATCCCTGGGTAAGGTGCACCACCGCGGCGCAGCAAAAATGTCGGAACCGAACGGTGGGTGAGCGTGTCCTACTTATGTCGGGCTCACGCCGACGATCTGAAGATCCGCCTTTTCCCCTCGATTGCCGGCAGGTTTCACATGAAGATTGCTCAGGTTTCCTCGCTGATGGAAGCGGTGCCGCCCAAGCTTTATGGCGGGACCGAACGGATTGTCGCCTACCTGACCGACGAACTGGTCGAGCTCGGGCATGACGTCACTCTGTTTGCCAGCGGCGACAGTCGGACCAAGGCGAAGCTGGAGCCGGTCTGGCCGCATGCGCTGCGCCTCGACGCCGGCATGAAGGACTATCTGGCGCCGCATATCATCCTCTTGGAGACGCTGGCGCGTCAGGCGGACCAGTTCGACATCATCCATCTTCACATCGATTATCTGGCCTATCCGATGCTGCAGCGCATGGATGTACCGTTCGTCACCACGCTGCACGGGCGGCTGGATCTGCCCGAACTCGGCCGGCTCTACGAGACCTTCTCGGACGTGCCGGTCGTGTCGATCTCGGATTCCCAGCGCGAGCCGATGCCGATCGCGAATTATGTCGGCACGATCTATCACGGCCTGCCGCACGATCTGCTGACCGCCGGTTCGGGCGCCGGGGGCTATCTGGCCTTCATCGGTCGCATCTCGCCGGAAAAGGCGCCGGATGCCGCGATCCGCATCGCGCTTGCCGCCGGCATGAAGATCAAGATCGCGGCCAAGATCGATAATGTCGACCGCGCCTATTTCCAGGAAAAGATCGAGCCTTTGTTCGCCTTGCCCCATGTCGAATACATCGGCGAGATCAACGAGGCCCAGAAGGTCGATTTCCTGGGGCAGGCCGCGGGCCTGCTGTTCCCGATCGCCTGGCGCGAGCCGTTCGGTCTCGCCATGATCGAGGCGATGGCCTGCGGCACGCCGGTGATCGCCATGCGCTGCGGCTCCGTGCCCGAAGTGCTGGAGGAAGGTGTCTCCGGCTTCATCGTCGAGACTGAGGATCAGGCGGTGGCGGCCGTGCGCCGCCTGCCGACGCTCGACCGCGTCAAGGTCCGCCAAGCGTTCGAAGATCGCTTCACCGGCCGGCGTATGGCCGAGGATTACGTGCGGCTGTACCATCGCCTGGTGGCGCTGCGCCAACCCGCCCGGCTCAAGCTGGCCTGATGGCGGGCGAGAGCGAAGCGGGCGCAGCGGAAGAGATCTCGCCCTTCTATATCTCGGCGGCGGCCGCCGTGGCGACACAGCGGCCGCGGGTGCTGAAGCAGGGCGACGCCTTTGCGGTGCTGGATGATTTCGGCAATGCCCAGGCGACCGGGCCGGCGTCCCAGGGGCTGTTCTTCCAGGACACGCGCTTTCTGGCGCAGCTGCTGCTGACCATCAACGGGGTCCGGCCGCTGCTGCTGTCCTCGTTCGTGACCGAGGATAATACGGCGCTGTCGGCCGACCTCACCAACCCGGATCTGGTCTCGCCCGATGGCACGGCGATGCCGCGCGACACGGTGCATATTCTCAGCACGACGGTGATGGGCGGCGACGCGTTGTTCCAGAGCCTGACCGTGCGCAATTTCGGGCCGAGGTCGACGGCATTTCGGCTCGACCTGAATTTCGCCACCGATTTCGTCGATATCTTCGAGGTGCGGGGCGCGACGCGCGAGCAGCGCGGCGACCTGCTGCCGGACGCGCCGCAGCGGGACGGCACCACGCTCGCCTATCGCGGGTTGGACGGCATCGTCCGGCGGACGCGGCTCAGCTTCGATCCGCTGCCGGAGATGACCAATCGGCGCCGCGCCGGCTGGGATCTGACCCTGGCGCCGCTCGAGACGCGGACGATCCAGATCGCCATCCATTGCCAACTGGACGGGCACAAGGCCGAGGCGCCGGACCGCAGCCACACCATCGCCACGGCGGCGGCGCGCGCGAAGGTCCGCGCGGCGCAGGTCGCGCAGATCTTCACCGACAACGAAAGCTTCAACGACTGGGTCAACCGCTCGCGCGCCGATATCGAGATGCTGGTGACCGACACGCCTGAGGGTCCGTATCCCTATGCCGGCATCCCGTGGTTTTCGACCGCGTTCGGCCGTGACGGCATCATCACGGCGCTGCAATGCCTGTGGCTCGATCCGGCGCTGGCGGCGGGCACGCTGAAGTTCCTGGCGGTCAACCAGGCGACCAAGCTCGATCCCAAGGCCGATGCCGAGCCCGGCAAGATTCTGCACGAGACCCGCAAAGGCGAGATGGCGATCCTGGGCGAGGTGCCGTTCGCGCTCTATTACGGCGGCGTCGATTCCACGCCTTTGTTCGTCGTGCTAGCGGCCGCCTATTACCGGCGTACCGGCGATCTGGAATTCATCCGCGGGCTCTGGCCGCAGATCCAGGCGGCGTTGGGCTGGATGGCGAAGAACGCCGACAGCGACGGGTTTCTCAGCTACGACCGCAAATCGGTCAACGGGCTGATCAATCAGGGCTGGAAGGACAGCAGCGATTCGATCTTCCATGCCGACGGCCGCCTGGCCGAAGCGCCGATCGCGCTGGTCGAGGTCCAGGCCTATGCCTATGCCGCCTA
>Ga0302314_10021448_pt1 | contig 10634 bp, 9 predicted proteins | sample III_Palsa_N2_3_FD_200533 | JGI IMG/M metagenome (GOLD analysis project Ga0302314, IMG submission 200533) | Peat permafrost microbial communities from Stordalen Mire near Abisko, Sweden - III_Palsa_N2_3 | ecosystem: Environmental > Terrestrial > Soil > Palsa > Peat permafrost | place: Sweden... | reverse complement strand
ACAAGGACCGCTTCCGCAAGGACCTCGGCGGGATGATCGAGGCGTATACCGAGGTCGCCCGCAGGCTCGGCGTCGTCCAGGACAACGAGTTCGCGCGCGCCGAGGGACCTCGGCTGGTGAAATAGCGGCGACTTAAGGTCGGTTCCGCAGAGCAGGGCTGCGCGCGTGCTCGACGCGCGCGTAGCCTGAGGCTTGTCGGCAAGTCCGAATACGGCCAGAAGCGGTCCCGACGGCGATCGGACGCGCTCGGCTGCCGCGGAGCTGCGTATTCCGGCAGCGCGCCAGGAGGCGTCCGAACATGTGTCAGGGCTGCGTCGGCAATATTTTCGGTTCGCTCGGGAGGATGCGCTCCGGCGTCAGCCGCCGCAAGTTCCTGGCGGCGGCTGCAGGCGCGGCCTCGATCGCGCCGCTGGCCGGACGGTCCTTCGCCGCCTCGACCGACGGCGCCGATCTCATCTTCCGCGGCGGTCCGATCATTCCCATGACCGGCGACAGCCGCGCCGTCGAGGCGCTCGCGGTCAAGGACGGCCAGATCGTCGCGGTCGGTGCGGCGGATACCGTCATGGACCTCAAGTCCGCTTCGACCGAGATCGTCGATCTCGATGGCCGCGCGATGCTGCCGGGCTTCATCGACGCCCATCAGCACACGGTGACGGGCGCCCTCATCAACGCTCTCTTCGTCGATTGCGGCTATACGAAATACAAGACCCGCGATGCGCTCATGGCGATGTTTCGCGACCGGGCGGCGAAGACCCCGGCCGGCGAATGGCTCCTGTTCACGGGCTTCGACAATCTGCTGCAGGGCGGCGACCTGATGATGGCCGACCTCGACGCGGCGTCAAAAGATCATCCGATCCTCGTCTATTATATCAACATGCACACCGCCGCCGGCAACGGCTTGGCCTTCGCGCGAGCCCGGATCCCGGCGGATATCGGCGATCTGCCCGGCGGGGGACGATTCGGCCGGGACGCCGCGCGCAAGCTCGACGGGATGATCTACGAGGAATCGGCGCTGAAGAAATTCGCCGTCGCGATCCCTAAAATCACCCCCGAGCTTGCCGGCAAAGCGGTGATCGATTGGCTGAAGATCAACGCCTCGCACGGCAATACGCTGGTTCACGAGGCGGGCGTCCTGGTGTTCGGCGATCTCCTGGAAGGCTACGAGCGGATCGCGGCCGGTTCGCCATGCCGCGCCAGCATCAGCCTGATGTACGATTCGATGAGCGAGGCCGAGCCGTACAAGCAATACGGCCACGGGGCGCAGGCGACCACGATCCTCGGCACGACGCTCACGATCTACGCGATGAAGATCGTCGGCGACGGCTCGAACCAGACCAAGAGCGCCGCGCAGACGATCCCCTATCTCAATGGCAAGGACACGGGCCGGCCCAATTTCGACGCCCGGCAGCTCGCCGCGATGGTCGGCGAAGTCAGGGCCCAGGGCTGGCCGGTCTCGATCCACAGCAACGGCGATGAAACGCTGGACCTCGCGCTGGACGCGATCGAAAACGCCTACGGCGCCTTCCCCGCGACCGGCGTCAACCGGATCGAGCATTGCACGATCACCCGGCCCGAGCAGATCGAGCGGATGGCCCGGCTCGGCGTCCAGCCGAGCTTTCTCATGAACCATGTCTATTTCTACGGCGCCGCTTACCGCGACCAGTTGTTCGGCCCCGAGCGGGCGGCGCGGATGGACCCGGCGGCCGACTGCGTACGCCTCGGCCTGCCGTTCACGATCCACACCGACGCGCCGTGCTCGAACATCGGCACGCTGCAGCTGGTCCAGACTGCGGTAACGCGCAAATGCAGCGTTGACGGCTCGATCGTCGGCGCCGAACAGGCGGTGTCTTTGACCGACGCCTTGCGCGCGGTGACCAGCCACGCCGCCGGCCAGGTCGGCTTGGGCGACCAGCTCGGAACCCTCGAAACGGGCAAGCTTGCCGATTTCACGATCCTGGAGAAGGACCCCTACGCCGTCGATCCCGACGCCCTGATGGCCATCAACGTCAGCCAGACCTGGGTCGGCGGACGGAAGATGTTCGGCTAGGACCGGCTCCGCCCGCCCCTGCGGGGCGCCCGGGCCGAATTGCCGCCCCCCGCTCCGTGAGCTAGGTTTCATCGACCATTCGGGGCGCGATGGACCGTCCCGGCAGAAGGAGCGCTTCGATGGGCTCGGTCCCCCCGCCGATCGGCGGCGACAATCACGCGCAGCGCCACGATCATGACGATGGCGGGCTCGCCGACATTGAACTGCGCGTCCGGGCTCTCGAATCGCTCATGATCGAAAAGGGCTACGTCGATCCTGCCGCGCTCGACGCCATCGTCGAAACCTATGAGACGAAAATCGGCCCGCGCAACGGCGCGCGCGTGGTCGCCAGGAGTTGGGCGGACCCAGCCTTTCGCCGTTGGCTCAACGAGGATGCTACGGCTGCGATTGGCTCGCTCGGCTATTCCGGGCGGCAGGGCGAGCACATGACGGCGGTCGAGAACACTGCTGACGTCCACAACCTGGTCGTCTGCACGCTCTGCTCCTGCTATCCGTGGCCGGTGCTCGGCCTGCCGCCGGTCTGGTACAAGTCGGCGCCCTATCGCTCGCGCGCGGTGATCGATCCGCGCGGCGTCCTGGCCGAATTCGGCCTCCGGCTTCCGGCGTCGACGAAAATCCGCGTCTGGGACTCGACGGCGGAGATTCGCTACCTCGTCGTTCCCTTGCGACCTGCCGGCACAGAAGGCTGGAGCGAGGAGCGGCTGGCCGCGCTGGTGAGCCGCGATTCGATGGTCGGGGCCGGGCTGGCGACGGATCCGGCGTCGCTCGCGGGAGAGGCGGCGGCATGAACGGCGCCCAGGATCTCGGCGGAATGATGGGTTTCGGCCAGGTCGCTGGCGAACCGGAGGGGGAAGTCTTCCACGCCGATTGGGAAAAGCGCGCGCTCGCTCTCACGATCGCGTCCGGCGCTCTGGGCGAATGGAACATCGACATGTCCCGGCACGCGCGCGAAACGCTGCACCCAACCGACTATCTGGCGTCGAGCTATTATGAAGTCTGGATCAAGGGGCTCGAAAAGCTGCTCGTCGCGCGGGGGCTGGTCACGTCCGAGGAGATGGCCGCCTCGAGCGTGCTCCATGCGCCAAGGCCCACCTCGCCGCCGCTCGCCGCCGCGGACGTCGCGCCGGCGCTCGCCAAGGGGACGCCCTGCGATCGCCCGCCGCAGGCCCCGGCGCGTTTCAAGGTCGGCGAGGCGGTGCGCACGCTCAACGTCAATCCGAGCGGACATACCCGCCTGCCGCGCTACGCGCGCGGCAAGCGAGGCCGCATCGAGCGGGTCCACGGCGTTTTCATATTTCCGGACGCCAACGCCCACGGTCTCGGCCCAAGCGCGCAATGGCTCTATCTTGTCTGCTTCCCGGCTTCCGAGCTTTGGGGCCGCGAAGGCGATCCCGCCCTGGACGTGTCGATCGACGCCTGGGAGAGCTATCTCGAAGGCGCTGCGGGATGAGGGCGAATGAGGCTGCCCAGGGCGCGGGAGACGGCGATGAGCCGAGGTTTCGCGAGCCGTGGGAAGCGCAGGCCTTCGCTCTTGTCCTCGCCCTGCATGAGGCCAGGCTGTTCGCGTGGAGCGAATGGACGGCGGCGCTGTCGCGGGAAATCCACGCGCCGCCGGAATCGGAACCGGTCGAGGGCGGGGGCGCCTATTACCGCCAGTGGCTCGCGGCGCTCGAAAGCCTGGTCGTCGAAAAGGGCGTCGTGAGCCGGGAAGCGTTGGCCGCGCGCGCGGCGGCGTGGGAGCGCGCCGCGCGGGCAACGCCGCACGGAGCGCCGATCGTGCTCGCCAACGATCCGCGGGCCTCGACGGAAGGGTCGGTCGCCCGCGCCCATAGGGATTGATTGCGCCGCCACGCGCCGCGCCGTAATCTGGCGCGGCGGCGCTATCATCCCCCGCAAAGAGGCCCCCATGTCGGATATCGCCACCGCCGAGCGTCCGGCGACGTGTCTTCGCTTACGCGCCGGCGCGCCGTTCGTCGGCAAGCAGGGGCTCACTTATGCGCCTGCGATTTCGGCCGAAACCGCGCGCGCCTCGGCCATCCGCATGCAGCTCCTCACCATGCCGCCGGGCGCCCGCGCCAAGGCCCACAAGCACGAGGCGCACGAGACCGCGATCTATGTCACGAGCGGCGAAGCCGGGATGTGGTACGGCGAGCGGCTCGAGCATCACATGGTCACCCGCGCCGGCGACTTCGTTTACATTCCCGCCAACATGCCCCATCTGCCCTATAATCGGAGCCAGACCGAGCCGGCGACGGCGGTCGTCGCCCGCACCGATCCCAACGAGCAGGAAAGCGTAGTCATGCTCCCCGAGTTAGACGCGATCCACGCCTGAGTGCGTCGTCGGGCAAGGAATCGCAGCCCGGCAAGCGATGACCTTGCGTTTCCCCGCCGCGGTGAACCCTGAATAAGGGAAAGCGAAAACCGGATTTCACTTGATAATGGAGCAGCGGGGACATGGGAGAGCCGAACGACTGGTCGCCACGCAAGGCGGTGCTGTTCAGCGGCCACATGATCGACGCGCCAGGACGCGAAAAGCCGCGCTTTCCGCCGGATAAGGAGCCGGTCGCGGCCGGCGCCATAGCCTCGGCGCTCGCGGACCTCGACGTCGGAGCTGGCGATCTCTCAATCTGCGGCGGCGCGTGCGGCGGCGATCTTTTGTTCGCAGAAGCAGCCCTGGCGCGTGGCGCCCGCCTTGAGCTTTACATCCCCTTCGAGGAGCCGACGTTTCTGGAAAAATCCGTCGACTTCGCCGGCGGCGATTGGCGCGCGCGTTTCTTCGCCGCCAAGGCGCGCGCCGTCCTCCATGTCGCGCCTCTCGAGCTTGGGCTTTTACCCGAGGGCGAAGATCCTTATGAGCGCGACAACCGCTGGATGCTGGACTCCGCGCTGCGGTTCGGCGCCGACAAGGTCGATTTCGTCTGCCTGTGGAACGGCGAGGGCGGCGATGGGCCGGGAGGCACCAAACACATGATGGAAGAGGTGCGCCAGCGCGGCGGACGCGCGCAATGGCTTGACACAACAAAGCTTTGGGGTTGAAGCGACCTGGAGCAGGTCTGGCTGCCATTCTCGAGAATCTGCGCCGATCATCGGATAGAGAGAACCGCCCGCGCGCCTGACGCGCCGACTCTGGTCACCGTCGCGGCGCCGCCATTGACGCGCCGGGCTCTTGGGCCCTCATCGGGGATCGCGCATTGCTGGAGCTTGCGCTCTGTCCTACGCTCCGGCCGTCGTTCGAAGGAACGCGCGCGCCGCGAGAGGAACACTTCGCGATGGAACGGCCGAGCGAGCTAACCTACGCGCTCAACGAGAGGCCGCCCTGGACCCATCTCATCGGGCTCGGGCTTCAGCACGTCGCGGTCATGTGCCCCTATTTCGTGATGGTCGCCCTGGTCGCAGGGGCGGCGAGATTGACGCATGAGGCGGCGCAGAGCGCGATCGGTTTCGCCATGATTGCGGTCGCGCTCATGACAATCTTGCAGAGCTTGCGACTGGGCCCGGTCGGCTCCGGTTATCTTTGTCCCCCCGTCGTCTCGGCGATCTATCTGCCGTCGAGTCTCGCCGTCGCCTCATCGTTCGGCGTCGCCAGCGTCTGCGGGATGACCATCTTCGCGGGCATGTGCGAGACCGCGGTCGCTTCGCTGGCCGATTGGACGCGAAAACTCTTTCCGGCGGTTGTTTCCGGCGTTGTTATCATTGCCGTCGGACTGGAGCTCGGCAAGATCAGTACTGGGATTCTGTTCGCGCACGCGGCGGAGTCTGGGGATCGGGCCTCGGCGTCTTTCGCCACCGCAGCCTGCGCTCTCACAGCCATGACCGGCCTTGCGATCTGGGGGACGGGGGCGCCGAAACTGTTCTGCGCGCTGATCGGAACGATGATCGGGTACGCCGCCGCGGCGGTCTTCCACGTTTTCCCGTCCAGCTTCTTCGCCGACTACGCCGCCGCTCCCGCTTTTGCGGTTCCAAACCCGAGGTTTCTTTCCTTCAGCTTTGCGCCATCGTTCGCCGCGCCGTTCGCGATTGCGGGCGTCGCGTCGGGCTTGAGGGCGATCGGCGTGTTGACGACCTGTCAGCAGATGACCGACGCCTCGTGGAGGCGCCCCGACATGCGCAACATTGCGGCCGGGGTGCGCGCCGACGGGCTCGGGTGCTTGATCGGCGGCCTGCTGGGGAGCCCCGGAATGAGCGCGAGCCCCAGCCTCGTCAGCCTCGAAAAGACCACCGGCGCCGCCAGCCGCGTCATCGCCTGGTCGATCGCCGCCTGGCTGGTCGTTCTCTCGTGCCTGCCCAAGTTCGCTGGCCTTATCGTCAATATGCCCCGCCCGGTGATGGCGGCCGCGCTCTTCTTCAACGGGTCGCTCATGCTCGTCGCGGGGGTTCAGATCGCGGTCAGCCGTCCCATCACGCTGCGCGCGTCGGTCATCATCGGATTTTCGATTTTGGCGGCTCTGACGGCGCCGGTCTATTCGCAGTTCTACCAGACTCTGCCGGACTGGACGCAGCAGTTTACGGGATCAATTATTTCCATGGCGGTCGTCGTGGCGGTGCTGCTCAACGCTCTCTTCCTGCTAGGGTCGTGGCGCTACGGCCAAGTGCGCCTTGGCGCAGACTCAAAGCCGGTTACGTCTGCGTCCTTCGACGCTTTTTTCGAGAAGCAGGCGAAGGACTGGAAAATCGGCGCCGACGATGTTCGCCGGGCGCGTTCCGTCGTCGATGCCGCGATCGACGACGTCTCGCCCAACGCGGCTGGCCCGATCGACGTCGAGGTCGCAAGCGACACGTTCGACCTCAAGATCACGCTTCGCTACCGTGGAAATCTGCCGCCCATGCCGGACGTTCGCCCCCGGCAGCACATGCTGGAGGAGCAAAGCTTCGTCAACGGGCTGACGGGCTATCTCGCCGGGCTGCACGCCGATCAAGTCGATCGCAGCGCCAAGGGAGACGAGTGCGAGATCGCGCTACTCTTCCGCACGTAGCGCGCCGGAGGGCCCAGCCCAACCCTATGCCGCCAGCTGCCGCAGCACGTAGGGCAGGATGCCGTCGTTGCGGAAATATTCGAGCTCGTCGAGCGTGTCGATGCGGCACATGAGCGGCACACGGCTCATGCGGCCGTCGGCATGCTTGATCTCGGCGTGCAGCGTCTGGCGCGGCTTCAAGGTTTCGCCGAGGCCGTGGATCGTCACTGTTTCGTCGCCCTTCAAGCCCAGCGAAATCCAGCTCGTCCCTTCCTCGAACACCAGCGGCAGCACGCCCATGCCGACGAGGTTCGAGCGATGGATGCGCTCGAAGCTCTGCGCGATCACCGCGCGCACGCCGAGGAGCTTGGTGCCCTTGGCCGCCCAGTCGCGCGACGAGCCGGTGCCGTATTCGCGCCCCGCGAACACCACCAGCGGAACCTTCTCCGCCTGATAGCGCATCGCCGCGTCATAGATCGCCATGCGCTCGGCCGCGGGCTGATGGATGGTGTAGCCGCCCTCGACCACATTGCCCGCATCGTCCTTCACCGTCTGGTTCTTGATCCGGATATTGGCGAACGTGCCGCGCATCATCACTTCATGGTTGCCGCGGCGGGTGCCGTACTGGTTGAAGTCGACGGGCCTGACCTGATGCTCGATGAGATGTTGGCCGGCCGGGCTCGCGGCCTTGATCGAACCGGCGGGAGAAATGTGGTCGGTGGTGATCGAATCGAGAAAGAGAGCGAGAATGCGGGCGTTGTCGATGTCCGACACCGGCTTCGGCGTTTTCGTCAGGCCGTCGAAATAGGGCGGGTTCCGGACATAGGTCGAGCCGATGTCCCAGGCGTAGGTGAGGCCGGCGGGAACCTTGACCTTGCGCCAGTTGGCGTCGCCGTCGAACACGCTCGCATATTTGGTCTTGAACATCTTTGCGCTGACGGTCGCTTCGACAAATTCGTGGATTTCGTCGGTCTTGGGCCAGATGTCGGCGAGATAGACCGCCTTGCCCTGCTTGTCGGCGCCGATCGGCTCGCGGGTGAGATCGATCTGCATCGAGCCGGCCAGCGCATAGGCGACGACCAGCGGCGGGGAAGCGAGGTAGTTGGCGCGCACGTCGGGATTGACCCGGCCCTCGAAGTTGCGGTTCCCCGACAGGACCGCGGCGGCGACCAGGTTGTGCTTGGCGACCGTCGCCGAAATCTCGGGTGCGAGCGGGCCGGAATTGCCGATGCAGGTGGTGCAGCCGAAGCCGACGATGTTGAAGCCGAGCTTGTCGAGCGACTTCTGCAGGTCGGCCTCCTTCAGATAGTCCTGGACCACCTGGCTGCCCGGCGCGAGCGAGGTCTTGACCCACGGCTTGACGGTAAGGCCCCTGGCGACCGCGTTGCGCGCCAGAAGCCCTGCCGCCATCATGACGTTCGGGTTGGAGGTGTTGGTGCATGAGGTGATGGCGGCGATGACGACGTCGCCGTGGCCGAGGTCGTAGTTGGTCCCCTCGACCTTGTGGCGTTCGGCGATGCTGTCGCCTTGCCTGAATTCGTCGGTCATCGCGGCGATGAAGCCGGCCTTGGCGCCGCTGAGGACCACGCGGTCCTGCGGCCGCTTCGGACCGGCGAGCGAGGCGGTCACCTCGCCGAGATTGAGCTCGAGCGTATCGGTAAAGACCGGATCGGGAGTGAGACGGGTGCGGTAGGCGCCCTGCGCCCTGGCGTAGGCCTCGACCAAAGCCAGCCGCGACGGCTTGCGGCCGGTGGTCTTGAGGTAGGTCAGCGTCTGGCTGTCGATTGGAAAGAGGCCGCAGGTCGCGCCATATTCCGGGGCCATATTGGCGATCGTGGCGCGATCGGCGACCGTCATCGCATTGAGGCCCGAGCCGTAGAACTCGACGAATTTGCCGACCACGCCCTTCTTGCGCAGCATCTGGGTGACGGTCAGCACCAGATCGGTCGCAGTGACCCCCTCGCGCAATTCGCCGTCCAGCTTGAAGCCGATCACCTCGGGCAGCAGCATCGACAGCGGCTGGCCGAGCATGGCCGCCTCAGCTTCGATGCCGCCGACCCCCCAGCCGAGCACCGCCAAGCCATTGACCATCGTGGTGTGGCTGTCGGTGCCGACCAGGGTGTCGGGAAAGGCGACTTCGACGGTCTTGCCGTCGCGCTTCTCCTTCGCCGTCCACACGGTCTGGGCGAGATATTCGAGATTGACCTGATGGCAGATGCCGGTGCCGGGCGGCACGACGCGGAAGTTGGAAAAGGCCTGCTGGCCCCACTTCAGGAACCGGTAGCGCTCCTGGTTTTGCTCGTATTCGCGGGCGACGTTCTGCGACAGCGACTTGCCGGTGCCGAAGTAGTCGACCACCACCGAATGGTCGATGACCAGATCGACCGGGACCAGCGGGTTGATCTTGTCGGGATCGCCGTCAAGGGCGACCATCGCATCGCGCATCGCGGCGAGATCGACGACCGCCGGCACGCCGGTGAAATCCTGCATCAGCACCCGCGCCGGACGGAACGCGATTTCGTGCTCCTTCTTGCCGCGATTGCCGGTCCACGCGGCGACCGCCTCGATGTCTTCCTTCTTAACGCTACGTCCGTCTTCGTTGCGCAGCAGGTTTTCGAGTACGATCTTGAGCGAGAACGGAAGCTGCGAGACGCCGGAAAGCCCGTTCTTCTCCGCCGCTTTCAGCGAGTAAATCTCATAAGACTTCGCCCCCACGGTCAGCGTCTTGCGGCATTTGAAGCTATCCAGGCTGGCCATGCGAGCGCTCCCGTGGCGAGGCGGCTAAAGGGGGATGTCGATTTATAGATATTATCGCCGGGGCAAGCTACACAAACTATTGTCTTAGAAGAGCGAGACCGCAACGGGGCGTGGGTTTCGGGGGGAATGAATGCGCCTCAGCGCATGGGATTTGACGATCGAACGCGGCGGGCGGCGGCTCTTTGCCGGACTATCGTTCGTGGCGGATCAAGGCGTGGGCCTGATCGTGACCGGGCCGAACGGGGCGGGAAAGTCGAGCCTGTTGCGCGCCCTTTGCGGCTTCCTGCCGCTTGAAGCCGGCGGCTTTGCGCTCGAAGGCGGCGACGCCGAACGCACGGTCGGCGAGCAGGCCCATTATCTCGGCCACGCCGACGGCGTCAAAGGGGCGCTGACCGCAGGCGAGAACCTCGCCTTCGCCGCCGCGATGCTCGGCGGCCGATCCTCGCGCGAGGCGCAACGGGACGCGCTGGCGCGCGTCGGCCTGGCGCATGTGATCGACTTCCCCGCACGGCTGCTCTCGGCCGGGCAGCGGCGGCGGGTGGCCCTCGCCCGTCTCCTCATCGCCGATCGCCCGCTTTGGCTGCTCGACGAACCGGCGACCGCGCTCGACGCAGCGGCCCAAGCCGCCCTCGCGGCCATCATGCAGGGGCGCCTGCGCGGCGGCGGGATCATCGTCGCCGCAGCCCACGCGCCGCTGGGGCTCGACGGCGCGCAAGAGCTGAGCCTCGGCGCGGTCGAGGGTGCGCCGGCGTGAATGCGGCGCTCGCCCTCTTCGTCCGCGAGTGGCGCATCGCACGGCGCATCGGCGGGGGCGCGCCGGTCGGCGCGGTGTTCTTCCTCATCCTGGTCGCGGTCATGCCGTTCGCGCTCGGGCCGGA
>Ga0302314_10021446_pt1 | contig 10636 bp, 8 predicted proteins | sample III_Palsa_N2_3_FD_200533 | JGI IMG/M metagenome (GOLD analysis project Ga0302314, IMG submission 200533) | Peat permafrost microbial communities from Stordalen Mire near Abisko, Sweden - III_Palsa_N2_3 | ecosystem: Environmental > Terrestrial > Soil > Palsa > Peat permafrost | place: Sweden... | reverse complement strand
TGACCGAGTACGTCGGCATGCCGCACGGCTTCCTCAACTTCCCCGGCCTCAGCCGCAGCGCCCCGCAGGCGCTGGCGGAGCTGTGCGCCGAGCAGACAGTCGCGCTCGCCATCCCCGAGGGCCCCGCCGCTTAGAGCTTGGCCGTGATGAACCACGCGCTGCCGTTGCTCACCACGTCAACCGCGCTGTGCGGGGTGCGTAGTAGGTAGGTGGCCGCGCCGTCTATCTGGCCCGCGGCCGAGGCGATGGTCACCGCGTGCGCGCTGGTATCGATCTTCTTCACGGTGTACGCCTTGCCCGGGCAGAGGGAGGCCTTGGGCAGGGTGACCTTGAACGCCGCCTTGGCCGCGTCCGCGAGCACGTAACGGTCGCTCTGCGTGCAGGTATGGGCCGACGTCGTGCTGATGATGAGGTCGTGCCACACCGCGGCCAACGCGGAGCTGGAGTTCAGCTGCATATAGTTGATCAGCTTGACGGAACCGCCGCTTTGCACGACTATCCCCGCCGCCGCGGTGTTGCGCTGCGCCACGTTGATGAGGGTGGCCACCTCGGCGTTTCCCTGTCCAGAGAAGAAGATGACCGGGGTTGCCGTCCCCGTCCAGGCCCGAACGTTGGAGAATTCCCAGCCCCGCGCTATCCCTGTTACCTGAATCCAGTATCCGCTGCTCACGAGCAGATTAGTGTTGAACAGGACATCGCGCACGGAGACCGAGGCAACGGCGCTGCCGCCGACGACATTGAGCAGCTGGCCGGAGTCCTGTGACTGTATCCCCTGGATGGTCGCCTGCGCGGGAGCGCCGAGGAACTGGAAATCGATCGCATTAGCCGCCGGCTGACCGCCGTACCATTCGAAGCCGCTGGCGTTGCAGTAGACGCCGACTCGGCACTGCGCTGCCTCAGAATTATAGATGGCGTAATTATATTGGTTCCCGCTAATGCCGTTGCCGAAGTAGAATCCGTACAGGTACAGCGTGCTGTAAGAGTAGCGAGCGCTCCCCGATCCGAGTACGATGACGTCGCGAATCGTGGTGCCGTCGACCTGGCGGTCGGTGCCGGACGGGGCGCCCATCCGCAGACCGCAGGCAAACTTCAGGGTCCTGATATAAATATTGCTGAAGATGTTACCGGTCGTTGACCGAGAAGCAGCGGTCGTCCACGTCAGATTGATCGCATTCGGCAGCGCATTATTGCCTGCCCCTTCGGTACCGTCCCCGACGATGGAGAACCCTTGGAAAGTCCCCTGGGCCGAGCCGTCAATATTCAGGACGGCGGTCTTGAAGCCCGTGCCTGACGCTAGCAAAATGGTGAGCTCGGCCCCGGCGCCGGCGAAGGCGAAACCTTCGACCGACTGGATGAGCAGGTCAGAGGTTACCTTGTAGATGCCAGGTGGCAGGTAGACATCGGCCGTCGGAAATCTGGTGCGAGCAGCCGGCGATGAATTGCCGGTGGCGGCGCTTATCGCTGAATTGATCGCCGCGGTATCGTCGGTGCTGCCATCCCCCGCGGCCCCGTAGTCCCGCACGTTGGCCGAGCCCGCAACCGGCGCAGCCGAGCTCGACGTCTCCGCGGCTCGCGCCGAAAGCGGATTACCCGTAATGGCGAGCGCCGCGCCAGCCGCGCCGGCGCCCACGCCGTACAATAGCCGCCGTCGGCCGAGGTCAGGCATTTCGCCACGGCAGGACGGAGTTACGCAGGTGAGCAGGGTGCGCTCGGGGGATGTTGTTCATGCGCTCACCCTGTGGCACCGACGTTGCGGAGGCGTTCGTTATCGATGGCAGGTTGGTGGCGGCCGCCGCCGGTTCTCCGCGTGCTCCTCGTTTTCCTTGTTTCCCGCGTGCGCCGTCTCGGCCAGTCGCTTGATCGCGTTGAGCCGCCGATCCCATTGGGCGGCGAGCTCAGCCATGGCCCGGGTGGCCTGATCGAGGCGGTCGAGGACCCAGCGACGAGACGGGTCGGCGATCGCCGCGAACCACTGGGTGATCTGATCGGGCTCGGTCAGGGTGCCCAACCGGCAACCAATGATTGCAGGTTGGCGGTTCCGGGCGTGGATCAGGCGTTACAGCCGGATCAAGCTCACATGCCGCTCAAAGCGGGCGAAGTCCTCGAGGTTCCTGGTGACGACCGTGCCGATGCCGTGCACGAGCATCGTAGCGACCAGGTTCGCGTCGTGGACCTGCTTGCCCTTGCATTCGACATCGGCCAGCAATCCGAGCAGGCGGTCCGCGACCTTGGAATCCTCGGCGAGCAGCATGGTCCGCCCGCGGATGGCGCGCACGTTCGCGAGCGCATCCGGCAGGTTCAGGCCCAGGCCGTTGCGCTGCGGGGAACGCGTGGCCACGGAGAGGTACTCGCGCAGAACCTGCCCGCTCGTGCACAGGTCGGTAGGCCCGGCGGCCCAGTCGTTGAGGACCCTCAGCGCATCGCGGTGCTCGGCCCTGCTCTCGTCGGTCGCCGCCAGCAGCACATTGGTGTCGAGCATCACCCGGTCGGGAACGGCGACCAGGTCAGCGACCCTCGTCGCCATAGATCTCCTCCCTCGACCACGAGGAACTCCCGGCCGTGCGCACCGTCGCGAGACGGATCGGCGGCAGCGCGACAGGCGCAGGACCGTTTTCAGCCGCGTCCAGGATCGCGCGAAGCTCCTGCTCAAGCGAGCGTCCGTGCCGCTTAGCCCGCTCCCGCAAGATCCTCACCAGCGCCTCAGTCTCGTCCACAATCACCTCCGCCCGCGGCTGGCTCCACACGATGTCCGGCCTGACCACCACGGCGATCGGGCTCCCGTAGCGGGTGATCGTGATCTCCTCGCCCTGGGCGACCCGCGTCAGCACCTCCGGCAGGGCTGCCCGAGCCTCGCTAACCGTCATAACTGCCACACAAGAATCGTACACCGTCGTACAACACTCGGATCGAGAGCGTCGTCGAGACCAGGCGAGATCGCTAGGTGCGGGCCCGCGAGGAAGAAAACAGCGCGGCGGAATGTCATAGCACCGCCCTACGATGTGTCCCATGACGGGCGGGAGCAGTTTCGACGAGATCGCCTGGCTGCGCAACAACAGCCCGGCGTGGCGGCTGCTGCGAGCCGAGAACGCGCCGCTGGTACTCAGTTTTCTGCATCAGGTGTTCGTTAGCGATAACGTCCGCTCCATCCCTGCGGCCGAGCTGGCAAGCCGCCTAGACGACGAGCTGTTCGCGCTCAACGAGCGCACTCCCGGCAGCTTCCCGAAGCAGGCCAGGGCCTACCTGGACGATTGGGCGAGCCCCCAGTCCGGCTGGCTGCGTAAGTACTACCCCGAGGGCACCGACGAGCCGCACTTCGATGCGACCCCGGCGGTCGAGAAGGCTCTGCAATGGGTGCGAGGGCTCGGCGAGCGCGAGTTCGTCGGCACCGAGTCCCGGCTGAACACGATCTTCGAGCTGCTGCGGCAGATCGTCTTCGGCACCGAGGCCGATCCGCGGGCGCGGATCGAGGAGCTGACCCGGCGCAGGCAGCAGCTGGACGACGAGATCGCGCGGATCGAGGCCGGCGACCTCAGCATGCTCGACTCGACCGGTGTGCGCGACCGCTACCAGCAGTTCTCGGCGACCGCGCGGGAGCTGCTGGCCGACTTCCGCGAGGTGGAGGAGAACTTCAGGAAACTGGACCGGCAGCTGCGGGAGAAGATCGCGGGCTGGCACGGCGGCAAGGGCGAGCTGCTTGACGACGTGCTCGGCAGCCGGGAGTCGATCGCCGGCTCCGACCAGGGCAAGTCGTTCCAGGCGTTCTACGACTTCCTGCTCTCGCAGGCGCGCCAGGAGGAGTTGTCCGGCCTGCTCGACAGCGTGCATGAGCTGACCGAGATCGCCGAGAGCGATCCAGGGCTGCGGCGCATCCACTATGAGTGGCTGGACGCTGCCGAGCGCACTCAGACGACAGTGCGGCAGCTCTCCGAGCAGCTAAGAAGGTTCCTCGACGACCAGGTCTGGTTCGAGAACCGCCGGGTGATCGACATCCTGCGCGGCATCGAGTCCCGCGCCCTCCAGCTCCGCGAATCAGGAAATATCTCGATAACGATGGAAATCGACACCGCGACGCCCGCCATCCGGCTGCCAATGGAACGTCCGCTGTACGCCCCGGTCCGCAAGGCCCGTATCGACAGCACCGGGGTAGAGCCGGCCGGCGAGGACGAGGAGACCGACCCGGCCAAGCTGTTCGAGCAGGTCTACGTGGATCCCGGGCCGCTGTGCGGCGGCGTTCGCGCGGCGCTGCGGCGCACTCCGCAGATCGGGCTGGCCGAGCTCATCGCGCAGGCGCCGCTCACCCACGGCCTCGCCGAGCTTGTCACGTACCTGTCGCTCAAGGACGAGGCGTTCGCGATCGTCTACGACGACCGGCACACCGAGCAGGTCAGCTGGACAGAACCCGACGGCCGGGCCCGTACCGCCACGCTGCCACGGGTCACCTTCACCAAGACAGGGAGCACACCGCGATGACCACGGTGACCGAGCCCGACTTGTCGCAGGCCGTCACGCAGCTCATGAAGGGCGTCGTCTACCGTGACACGCACGATAAGGCCTGGCGGCACCTGCTGTCGCTCCAGCCGCAGGTCCGGGACTACGTCGCCGTGCTCGGCCTGCTCGTCGTCATCGACGAGGCCGAGGGCTACGCGTTCCTCCGCCAGCGACCCGCCGACGATCCGGAGGAGGCGAACCCGTTGCCCCGGCTGATCCCCCGCCGCTCGCTCTCCTTCCACGTCAGCCTGCTGCTCGCGCTGCTGCGCAAGAAACTGGCCGAGTTCGACGCGCACGGCGGCGACTCCCGGCTGATGCTCAGCCGCGAGCAGATCATCGAGATGATCCGGGTGTTCCTCCCGCCGACGAGCAACGAGGCGCGGCTGACCGATCAGATCGACGCGCACATCAACAAGGCGGTTGAGTACGGCTTCCTGCGCCAGGCGAAGAGCGCCGAGCAGGTCTACGAAGTCCGCCGAATCCTGAAGGCTTTCGTGGACGGCCAATGGCTCGCCGATTTCGATGAAAAGCTGGCCGAATACGCTCACCTGGTAACCGGGGACGAAGAATGACACAGCCGCTCAGCGGATTCCGCCTGGCCAGACTCGAGCTGTACAACTGGGGCACCTTCGATCAGCACGTCTGGACGCTGCACGCGAACGCCCGGACCGCCCTGCTCACCGGTGACATCGGCTCGGGCAAGTCCACGATCGTGGACGCGGTTACCACGCTGCTGCTGCCCGCCAACCGCATTTCCTATAACAAGGCGGCCGGCGCGGAAACCCGCGAACGTTCGCTCCGATCGTATGTCCTCGGCTTTTACAAGTCGGAGCGAAACGAAGTCACCGGCACTACCAAACCCGTGGGCTTGCGCGATGGCACTAAATTCAGCGTGATACTCGGCGTATTCCGCAACGAAGGATACGACGCCACCGTCACTCTCGCCCAGGTGTTCTGGATGCGAAACGCCGACGCGGCCGGCCAGCCAGATCGTTTCTACGTCACCGCGGACCGGGCGCTGTCGGTGGCCGGGGATTTCGACGAGTTCGGGACCGACATCACGCTGCTGCGCAAGCGGCTCCGCGCCGACTCGGGGATCCGGGTCCACGACGGCTTCCCTGAATACGGGAAGGATTTCCGCCGCCGTCTGGGCATCGAGTCGGAACAGGCGATGGAGCTGTTCCACCAGACGGTCTCGATGAAATCAGTGGGGAACCTCACTGATTTCGTCCGCGATCACATGCTCGAGCCGTTCGACGCGGCGAAGGCCACCGCGAGCATCATCGCCCACTTCGAGGATCTCACCAAGGCGCACGAGGCGGTGCAGCGCGCCCAGGCGCAGCTCGCCGCGCTCACCCCCCTGCTGAAAGACTGCGACGCCTATGACGCGGTGAATTCGGAGATCAGCGCGCTCAACGCGCAGCGCGAGGCGCTGAAATACTACTTCGCGGACGCCAAGGCTGAGCTCCTCGACGGGTTGCTCGACAATCTTTCTTCTGAACGGACCGGGCTTACTGCCCAACGTGACGGTCTCGAAGATCAGCTGAAGGGCCTGCGGGAGCGGGAGACCAAGCTCCGCGTCGAGCGCGCCGGGCATGGCGGCAACCAACTCGCGGACATCGAGCGTCGGATCGACGAGCAAGAGAAGGTCCGCGCGGCCCGGATGGCGCGATCCCAGCGCTTCGGGACGCTGCTCACCGAGGCCGTCCTGGACCCGGTGCAGACCGCGGCGCAGTTCGCGGCGCGCCGCGGCGAGATCACGGCCGGGCACGAGCGCGCCAGCCAGGCGGCGGGCAACTGCCAGCAGCGGCTGAAGGACATCGCGGGCGACGAGCGCCCGCTGCGCGAGGAGTCAGAGAGGGTCGGCGCAGAACTGCGCAGCCTGCGCGAGCGGAAGAACAACATCCCCAAGCGCAACCTCGATATCCGCCGGCTGCTCTGCCAGGAGCTGAAGCTCACCGAATCGGCCCTCCCGTTCGCTGGCGAGCTGATCACGGTCCTTGAGCACGAGTCGGACTGGGAGGGCGCGGCCGAGCGGCTGCTGCACAGCTTCGCCCTGTCGATCCTGGTGCCGGACGAGCACTACGCGCCGGTCGCCGACTGGATCAACGATCACTTCCTCAACGGGCGGGTGGTGTACTACCGGGTGCCGGCGATGGCCGCAGGGTCACGCGATACCGGGTCCCGCGATGCCCGGCGCTCGCGCCCGTCCGCCCGCTCGGCGACCCGCAACGCCTTGTCGGCCAAACTGGACGTCAGGGACACGCCGTTCGCCTCCTGGGTGGAGGACGAGCTGTCGACCCGGGCCGATTACGAGTGCGTCGCCACCATGGAGGAGTTCCGCCGCACGCCGCGGGCCATCACCCGGGCGGGACAGATCAAGGGGTCGGGCGGGCGGCACGAGAAGGACGACCGATTCCGCATCGACGACCGCAGCACGTACGTGCTCGGCTGGACCAACGAACGGAAGATCGACGCCCTGCTGCGGCAGGCAACCGCGCTCCAGCGGAAGCTCAGCGCGCTCATAGACGCCGAGGCCAAGCTCAAGCGGGAGCTTGATGCCGCGATCAAGCGCGGCCAGGTACTCGCCGGCCTGGACCAGACCAGCGAGTTCGCCGAGATCGACTGGCAGTCCGTGGTCAGCAAAATCGCGGGGCTGAAGGACGAGCACGCCAAGCTCAAGGCGGCGTCGGCCGAGCTGGCCAGGCTGGATGCCGAGCTGACGTCGGTGACGGACGCGATCACCAACATCGACCGCATCAAGTCGTCGACGGAAGGCCGGCTCGGCGCCGTCGAGAACCGCATCGCCGACGCGAATGCCCGGCTGGTCGAGGCGCGGCAGATCCTTGCCCATCCCGGCTTCGAGCAGGCCAGAACCCGGTTCAAGGCCATCAGCGACCTCCTCGCCAAGGCCGGCCATGAGGCGCCAGGAACCGACGCCGCCTGCGACAAGGCCGAGACCGCGTCCGCTTCGCTGATCATCGAGCTGACCGAACGGCGGACCGACCGGAAGGCCCGGCTGAGCAGCCGCATCGTCAACGCGATGGGCGAGTTCCGCCGCCAGTACCCGGTGGAGACATCCGAGCTCGACAACGCCGTCGAGTCCGCGAGCGGCTACCGGGAGCTGCACAAGCGGCTCGTCGACGACGACCTGCCTCGCTTCCAGCGGCAGTTCAAGACGTACCTGAACCAGAACACGATCAGGGACATCGCCGGCTTCCAGTCGCAGCTGAACAAGCAGGCCGACGTGATCAAGGAGCGGATCGACACGATCAACGCCTCGCTGGTCGACGTTGACTACAACCCCGGCCGTTACATCAAGCTGCTTCAGCAGCAAACGCCGCATCAGGAGGTCCGCGACTTCCGCGCCGACTTGCGCGCCTGCACGGACGGCGCCGTGTCGGCCGGAGTCGGCGACGGCGACGATCAGTACTCCGAGCAGAAGTTCATCCAGGTGAGCCGGCTCATCGAGCGGTTCCGCGGGCGGGAGGGCCAGACCGAGACCGACCGGCGATGGACGCGGCTCGTCACCGACGTCCGCAACTGGTTCCTATTCTCCGCCTCCGAGCGTTACCGCGAGGATGACGCTGAGTACGAGCACTACGCGGACTCGGCGGGGAAGTCGGGCGGCCAGAAGGAGAAGCTCGCCTACACGATCCTCGCCGCGTCCCTGGCGTACCAGTTCAAGCTGGAGTGGGGTGCCGCGAAGGCGCGGACGTTCCAGTTCGCCGTCATCGACGAGGCGTTCGGCCGGGGCTCGGACGAGTCGACCAGGTTCGCCCTCGAACTGTTCGAGCGGCTCGGCCTTCAACTGCTCATCGTGACGCCGCTGCAGAAGATTCACGTCATCGAGCCGTACGTGTCCGCTGTCGGGTTCGTCGACAACCCGACAAGCAGCGCGTCCCGGCTGCAGACGCTCACGATCGAGGAGTACCGCGCCCGGCGGGAGGCGCACCTGCTCGTCGGCTCGGCGCTGTCGGGCGTCGCCGCCCGAGTCCCCGTCTCCATCGCCGTGACCTGACGTGGGGCCGCCGGCCTGGACCCGCCCGGCCGATGTGCGCGAGGCGGTTCGCAAGAAGTGGGGCACCCTGCTGACCGCGTACGCCGTCGGCCAGGAGTGGACACCGCTGGACTTCCCGCTGCGCGGTCCCGGTCCCGCCGAGATCGGCGAGCGCCTCGGCGAGGTGCAGAAGTGGGCGGGGGAGTGGGAGCAGGCAACCCGCGGTCCGCTTCGCGTGGAGTACAAGAAGATCGGCGGCCGGCACATCGGAGCCAACCTGATCCCGGGCCGGGCCTGGGTCGACGGCTACGAGCAGGCGTGGACGCTGCTCGGCGCCGCCGGCGAGATCCGCCGCCTAGCGGATTTGACCGAGCAAACCAGGGCTGCCTGTCCGCGCCTGGTGCCCTGGCTCACGACTCATCCGGTCAAAGCGCTCGCCCTCGCCCGAGACTGGTCCCAGCTCCTCGCGACCGTCGCCTGGATCGACCAGCGCCAGACACCGGGAATGTACCTGCGGCAGGTGGACGTGCCCGGCGTCGATACGAAGTTCATCGGGCGGCACAAGGGCGTGCTTACTGAACTGCTTGACCAGCAGCTTGACGGGAGCCGGATCGATCCGCAGGCCCGTGACTTCGAGGCCCGCTTCCGATTCCGCCGCAAGCCGGCCTACGTCCGATTCCGCTGTTCTGCCAGGTACGGCGGCGACGGCGAAAGTGTCTTCAGTGAGCTGACCGTCCGAGCTGAGGAGCTCGCGGTTCCGCCGCCGGGCGTCGCTCGCGCCTACATCATCGAGAACGAGGTCACCTACCTCGCGTTCCCGCTCGCCACCGACGCGATGGTCATCTTCGGCGGCGGCTACGCGGTCGACGTGCTCGAATCGCTGACGTGGCTGCCCGCCCTCGACGTCAGCTACTGGGGCGACATCGACACCCACGGGTTCGCGATCCTGAACCGGCTGCGGCACCACGTCCCGCACGCCCGCTCCATCCTGATGGACCGCGCCACTCTCCTCGCCCACCGCGAGCAGTGGGTCCGCGAACCCACTCCGACTGCCGTCACGCTCGACCTGCTCGATACCGCCGAACAGGCCCTCTACCGCGACCTGGCGGTCGGCGAATTCGGCCCCGCCGTCCGCCTCGAGCAGGAGAGGATCAGCTTCGCCTCGGTCGAGCAGGCCCTCCCCCCCTTGCCAGCGGCCTCCCGTCTCGAAGGAGCGGGTTCCGAGCCCGGCTGAATCCTCCCAGCGAGCGTCATTCAGGCCGGCAGGTGGCAGACGGCCTCGATGTTGTTGCCCTCCGGGTCGCGGACGAACGCGGCGTAGTAGCCGTCGTGGTACTCCGGCCACTCACGGGGTTCGTGCAGCACCTCGGCGCCGAGCCTGGTCGCCGCCTCGAAGAAGCCCCAGACCGCTGCCCGGTCGGCCGCGACGAACGCCAGGTGGGACTCGCGGAAGCCGTTCCCGGTGGTCTGCGCCCCGATCCAGAAGTCCGGACGGGGCGGCGTCCCGTAGCCGATCGCCTTCCCGGAGTCCGCGATCCGGGCCACGCCCAGTGGGGCAAGCACTGCGTCGTAGAAAACCGCGCTCGCGACCAGGTCGACGCACTGAATACTCACATGATCGAGCATGGCGTCATTCTCGCATCCGATCGCATCACCAGGGCGGCCGATTGCCTTGGGGCGTTAGTTGCACGAGAATTATGCGGATAAAAGGGGCAATTAGGGCGCTGAGCAGTGCAACTAACGCCCCAAGCATGATCACCTTCTTCGTCCGGGCCAGTCGGTGGCGCCGTCGGCATGATAACAGCAAGAAGCGCCGGTCCGGCGCGGCAAGGCGGTCCGGCGCGGCAAGGCGGTCCGGCGCGGCAAGGCGGTCCGGGCGCCATCAAGGCGCAGGCCGGCGCCGTCTGACCGGGCGCGGACTAACGCACCGGTGCCTGGGCTCGCTAGGTGGTAGACCACATGCGGCTTGAGCGGGTTGCCGTCGGGGACGCGGGGATGCTCGAAGCGGGCGGCCTCGGTCATGCCGATGCGGCGCATCACCGCCTGGGACGGGGTGTTGAGCACGGCGGTCATGGACCAGAGTTCCGGTAGGCCCACTCCGGTGAAGGCCACGTCTCGGGCGGCGAGCGCCGCCTCGGTCGCGTAGCA
>Ga0302314_10021445_pt1 | contig 10636 bp, 7 predicted proteins | sample III_Palsa_N2_3_FD_200533 | JGI IMG/M metagenome (GOLD analysis project Ga0302314, IMG submission 200533) | Peat permafrost microbial communities from Stordalen Mire near Abisko, Sweden - III_Palsa_N2_3 | ecosystem: Environmental > Terrestrial > Soil > Palsa > Peat permafrost | place: Sweden... | reverse complement strand
GAGCCGCCGTCGAGCGTGCCGCCGCCGGCGGTGATCACGCCGGACCCGGTGGTCGACAGGGTGACGCCGGTGAGGCTGAAGTTCGCGAGCGCCAGGTCCGAACCGCTTCCGACGACGATGCCCCCGCCGGTGATGCTGGCGTTGTTCAAGCTCATGGTGGCGCCGTCGAGGAGCTTGATCTCGCCCTTGCCGCTTTGCTTGACATTGCTGTCGATCACCAGTCCGCCAGCGCCCGTGGCCTCGATGAGGCCCTTGTTGGTGATGGCGTCGGCGCCGGTGTAGAGCACCAGGGCGTTTGCGGCGCCCGAGGCGTCGATGACCCCGGACGCATCATTGACCAGCACGAGACCGCCGCCGCCGATGGTCCCAGCGCCGGAGATGGTGGCGGCGAAGTTGGTGAGCGTCCCGCCCGACACGGCGTCGACCGCGTTGCCGGCGTTGTCGCCGAGGACCACCTGACCGGAGCCGGCCAGCCGCGCGCCCTGTGTGGCGATGATGAGCTGGGTGGCCGAGCCGGAGCTGGCCAGCACGATCTCGCCGCTGTCGGCGCCGATAACGCTGACCGAACCCTCGAGGGTCAGGGCCGTGCCGTTGCCGATGGTGAGGTCGCCCTCCACGCTCACCGCGTGGGTGACGCCGTCGAGCGTGCTGCCGCTGTCCACGGTGTCGATGACGCCGCCGGTCAGGGTCTTGAGCGCGCCGCCGATGATGGCCGTGGACTGGAGATCCACATGGGTCGCCGCGCCGCTCGCCTCGATGACGCCATCGAAATTGTCGATGGTGTCTTCGAGCAGGAGGCCGCCGGTGGCCGCCAGAGCGCCGGGGTTGGTCGCTTCGAGGATGGCGCTATTGGTGAGCGTTCCCGTGGTCTCGACAACCAGGGCGTTGAGCCCGGTGGCGTCGATCCGGCCGCCGGATGTGTTGTCGAGGACGAGGCCGCCGCCACCGATCGTCCCGGCCCCGGCGATGTCGTTGCCGTCGTTGATCAGGAGGTCGCCGGACGCCGCCGCGGCGATCACGTTCAACGCGTTGTCGCTGAGCTTGAGCGACCCGGCGCCGGAGAGCGTGGCCGTTGCCGCGCCGACGGTGAGTTCGGTGGCCGATGTCGAGGCCGAGAGGTTGATCCGGCCGGTGCTGTCCAAATCGCCACCGAAGATGAAGTCGCCGCCGTTCATGACCGTGATCGCGCCGGCGTTGACGCCGCCACCCGATCCCATGGTGGCCTCGAAGCCGCCCTGCGCCGCGGTGGCGGAGATTTCCAGCGTGGCCGTGACCGCGGTCTCGATGCCGCTGACCGTTCCGGTCGACGAAACCGTTACGACGTATTTGGCCGTTCCGGTGTCACCCAGGTCGGCGTCGTCGTCCGCGCCGGGCGCGACCCCGCCGGTCCAGTTGGCAGCGGTGTCGAAATTGCCGCCGATATCGCCAGCCCAATCGATCTGCGCCATGACTCTCCCTTTTGCGAGGGCGCCCGAGGGCCATCATTCACGCGAGACCGGTTCGGAAATCCGCGAGACTAGATACGCCGATCGCGGAGCTAGGCGATAGGTGAAATCCACCGTGCGCCCCTCTCGGGGCAGGCGGTCTTCCCAGCGGCGCACGAGCGTTCGACACGCCTCACCGGCGCAGCGATCAGAAGGACGCCCTGAGCGTCGCGCCGATCTCTCGCGGGCGTACCGTATAGCCTTCGTACACGGTATTGATCTCCGGCGACTGGATGATGGTCTTGTCGTCGAGCAGATTCTTCGCGAACAGTGTGAATTCGTAGCGCTGCCAGGAGACGCTGACGTTGAGGTTCATCACGCCGTAAGAAGGGTTATTGTAGTTCAGGTTGGTGAGTGAGCCGAGGGCGACGGTGTTGGTGAAGCGCTGATAGCTGCCGTTGGACGGGCCGGTCCAGTTGTAGTTGAGCAGGGCGGCGAGGTTGACGGCGCTGGTGATCGGGCGGCGATAGGCGAGCTCGACATCGAATGTGTCGCGCGGGATGTCGATCAGGTTGGCGCCGACCGGAACGGTGACCGGGTTGATGGACGAGGTGATGGTGGCGCTCTCGGCGCTGGCGTTGCCGCTGACGGTGAGGTGGCTGGTGACCCGAAGCGCGGCCTCCACTTCGCCGCCATAGATGCGCGCGTTACCGACGTTTTCGGTGAAGTAGTACCCGCAGTCTGGAAGGTAGATCTCCTGCTGGACGTTGGTCCAGTCGGTATAGAAGACGGCGCCATTCACCGACAGGCGGTTGTCGAAGTAGCGGCCCTTGGATCCCAGCTCATAGGTCCACAGATTGTCGGGGCCGAACTTGATCGGCTGGGTGGTCTGGTTGATCAGGGCGAAGTCGCTGGCGCACACGGTTTCGGGACCAAAGACGATGGGTCCGGTCGGGCCGCCCAGCCGGAAGCCCTCGCCGGCGGAGGCATAGACGGTCTCGCTCGGGCCGAAATCGTGACTGGCGGTGACCTTCGGCGTGAACGACGTCGAGGTGGCCGCCTGCAGGTAGGGCCCTGTCGTCGGCGTGCCGGGTGGGAAGCCGGTGAAACCGAGGTTACCGATCTGGTAGAAGCCGGTCTCGATCGAATTGTAGTGCTCGGCGGCGACTTCGTAGCGTCCGCCGACGCCCAGGTGCCAAGTTTTCCAGAGGTCGACGTCGATCTGGCCGAACCCCGAATACTGGGTCTCCTTGTAGGTGCGGTTGTCGTTCTCGTCCTCGTCGTTGGCGAAGAGGGTGGTTCCCGGAACGCCGGCGTTGAAGGTCGGCTCGGCCGCCGTGTCTTCCAGCGGCACGCCGAAGAGGTTGAGGAAGGTGGTGTTGATGCCAGGGATCTGCTGGAAATCGGTGTTGTGGATCGATTGCTGGGCGAAATACGCCCCGACCACCCAATGGAGGTGGTCGCCGGGATTGTCCGGTGAGGCCACGCGCAGTTCCTGGGTGAACTGAATGTAGTGGGTGTCCAGCTTCACCGGGGAGGGCAGGTTGGCGATGATGTTCAACGCCTGCTGCAACGGCACGCCGTTGAGCGGGGTGGGCAGCGGCACCGCGGGCGGGCCCTCGAGCAATGAGACGAACGAGGCGCTGTTGAAGAATGTCCCGTCTTCCTGGCGCTCCGCCGTCCGCTCCAGCAGGCCGGTGACCGAGGTGACCTTCACCGGCCCGAAGTCCTCCTGAACCTTGAGGCTGGCGAGCTTGAGGGTGTCCTTGCCGGGCTCGGCGACCTCCTTGTCCTGGTCGTAGAGGCCAAGTCCCGGGGTGTCGATGTAGAAGTCGGAGGTGTCGTTGGCGTGCTCGTACTGGTAGAACAGGGCCGGCGTCACCGTCAGGCCGAAGCCCGGCTCGATCCTGGCGATGACGTGGAAGGTGTCGATCCGGTCGGAGTTGACCCCTGTCTGCAGCAGCGCCCCGCCGCCGAGCACGGCGTCCTCCGGGCCGATGGCCTGGCCGTAGTGATTGATCCAGCCGCTGTCGGTCTGCGAACTGCCGCTGATCCGCAGGGCGAACACATCCTTGATGATCGGAAGATTGATCGCGAAATCGCCGGTGTAGTTCTCCCCGCCGTGCTCGGTGTTGGACGTGCCGACGGTGACCACGCCGCCGAAGGCTTGCAGGTCGGGCTGCCTGGTCAGGTAACGGATCGTCCCGCCTTCGGAGCTGTCTCCGTAGAGCGTGCCCTGAGGTCCGCGCAGGACTTCGATCCGGTCGAGGTCGGTGATCACCGGCTCGAAGGCCCCTTCGTAGAAGAAGTTCTTCGTGGTGATCGAGACATCGTCGATATACAGGCCGACGGTCGCGGAACCCGCCTGCGAGCTCACGCCCCGGATGGCGATATTGGTGGTTCCGAACGTGGCGTTGCTGTCGAAGGCCACGGCCGGCACGGCGCGGCTCAGGTCGTCGAAACTCTCGATGTGCTCCTCCCGCGCCGACGCGCCCGAGAGGGGGGTGACGCTGATCGGCACCGATTGCAGCGTCTGGACCCGCTTCTGCGACGTCACCACCACTTCGGTCACCGTGGCGGCATCCGAGTCGGCGGCGGTGGCCGCATCGGCGGCGTGAACGCTGATCGGCATGGCGGCCAGCAAGGCCAGCGCCGACGCGGAGGCCAGGGCCCGACGGCCGGCCAGACGACCGCTTCGCGGTGGCGACACAGTGTTCACGGCGACGACCCCCAGCCTGTTCAAATCTCGGCCGGCATACGTCCGGTCCCTGGCCGCTGGTGCGTCCTCACGACGCGTTCAGGGGCCGTGGTCCCCGGGTCAATCCGGTCGATTGAGTATTACGTTCCGATGAAATCGTAATAATCAACGGCCCGCGTCCGCCCTCATTGGACGTTCCGGCGAGCGCCGTGAATTTGGGCGCCCCGCGATCGGGGGAGGCGCGAAATTCCTCATGGGACCCGCGCGCCCAGGGCCTACCCGGGCTATCGCGGGTTTGGAGTCCGCGGGGGCGCGCAACGTTGTCGCGGCTGTTGTTGCGGCGCGCCAACTCGCAGGGGTATGCTCTCGCGCAATCGTGCAAAGCCGCATTGGGAGAGGTTAATGGGCGCCGCGATACAGGATTTTCCGCTGGAGACGATCGGCGGCAGCGCTTCGAGCCTGAGGGATTACGCCGGCAAGGTTCTGCTGGTGGTGAACGTCGCCTCCAAGTGTGGACTGACCCCGCAGTACGAGGGGCTCGAGCGGATCTACGAGAGCTATCGCGATCGGGGTTTCGAAGTGCTCGGGTTTCCGGCCAACGATTTCCGCGGGCAGGAGCCGGGCTCGAACGAGGAGATCGTCAGCTTCTGCACGACCAACTACGGCGTGCAGTTTCCGATGTTCGCCAAGACCGCGGTGACCGGCGAGGCGCAGCACCCGCTCTTCCAGGCGCTCACACAGGCTCAGCCGAAAGCTCAGGCCAAGCCTGGAAGCGACTTTCGCGCGCGTCTGCAAGGATTCGGCATCGAACCCAACCCGGAGCCCGGCATCCTGTGGAACTTCGAGAAGTTCGTGATCGGGCGGGACGGGGAGGTGGCCGCCCGCTTCGCGCCGGATGTTCCCCCCGACGATCCCATCATCGTCGAAACGCTCGAAGCCGAACTCGCGAAAACCTGAGACGACGGTCATCTAAGGTCGGACGGCGCGCGGAGTAGGGGAGGGCGCCTTCGATGGATGGTCGCCGAGCGGAGTCGGCGACAATCCTTCGGTGGCGGGCGACGACCGAAGCGGGTAACGCCGGATCGATCGCCCAAACCGAGAGCGCGCCATGGTGACCAACTTCGACCCGGCCGCAGCCACGGCCAACTACATAGCGACGCTTTCGCCGGCGGCGCTGGCCAAGGCGATCGCCTACACGCGGGGAGGTCACTGGCTGCTCCTGTGGGGATTCCTGGTCGCCATCCTCTCCGCCTGGCTCATCATCCGGTCCGGTGTGATCGCGCGGGCCGATGCGGCGCTGCAACGCCGCAGACCGCGCCCGTTGATCGTCAGCATGGCCGCCGCCGCCCTCTTCGTGGTGGCGGATTTCCTCATTCAGCTGCCCTGGAATGTCTACGCGTCGTGGTGGCGCGAGAAGCAGTATGCCCTGACCAGCCAGGCCTTGCCGGGCTGGTTCGCCGATCAGCTGATCGGCCTGGTCGTCGCCGTGGTCACCACGACGGTGTTCTTCATCGTAACGTACGCGTTGATCCGCCATGCGCGCCGGACCTGGTGGCTGTGGATGGGCGCCCTGGCGGGTGTGGGGCTCCTGGCTATGATCACCGTGGAGCCGCTGGTGGTCGAGCCCTTGCTCAACACCTACACCCCGGCGCCTGCAGGGCCCATGCGCGACGCGGCGGTGGCGCTGGCGAAGACAGCCGGCGTTCCCGACGACAAGATCTACATATTCAACGGCTCCAAACAGTCCAACCGCTACACCGCCAACGTCTCGGGCCTGTTCGGCTCGGCGCGCGTGGCGATGAGCGATGTGATGTTCAAGAAAGGTGCGGACGTCGCGCAGGTGCGGGCCACGCTCGGCCACGAAATGGGCCATTACAGCCGCCATCACCTGATCTGGTTCGCCTTGATCTATAGCCTGCTCGCGGTTGCCGGGTTCGGCCTGGTGCAGCTCACCTTCCCCATGGCCGCCAGACTGCTCGGGGCCAAAGGGGTCGATATCGCCGATCCGGCGGGCCTGCCGGTGATCATGGCGATCGTCGCCACCCTATCTCTCCTCGCCACGCCGCTCACCAACACGGTCACGCGCACCGCCGAGGCGGACGCCGACGCCTTCGGCCTGCGCGTGGCCAACGAGCCCGATGGCATGGCCAGGGCCCTGATCCAGACCAGCGAATATCGCGCGCCATCGCCGTCCGACCTGGAGGAATTCCTGTTCTACGACCATCCCAGCGTCGAACATCGCGTGCGCAGGGCCATGGACTGGAAGGCGAGCCATCCGGCGACGACAGCGCCTTAGGACGGGTGAGCGGCGCTCTAGCGCCGGATCTTACAGTTTCGGAAAGTCGTCTGGGCGCCATCGACGATTACGGTCTTGCCGTCTGTCCAGAATTTCACTGGTCCACCAGAGAATTGGACACCCTTTGTAGCGGTTTCCCTCTTCAGCTCGAACCGTTTGTTATTGCTGCTGGTGGTCATCGTGGCGCTTGTCGGCGGGCTCGCGTCATAGGAAATCAGGAACGCGCCATTGTCGCAAAGGTAATAGGCTTCATCGAAGTCATTCATTGGCGGCTGCATCTCGGGCGCGGCCATCGTGGTAGCCGCATCCAGGGCCGCCGCAAGAGCGGCGCCGGCAATCGGCAGAGCGTTCATCCTCGTTTTCCTCCCTCTTCGACGCCGCGGCCGCATTCCCTCGGCGTTGCATCGGCGGACGATCATAAGCGTTCCACCCAGAAGGGAAAGAAATCGTCAGAGGCAGGCCAATTTCGCAGCACTGCTGTTTCAGTCGAAAGCTCGAGCCCTGAATCCGAAGAGCATGTCGACCCCCGCGTCGGGGATCGCCCCCAATGCGCCGCAAAAGCCGAGGCATCCGCGCTCCGCCGGTTCGGCGATTGCGGGACCTCTGGCGGACGGGGTGGGATTCGAACCCACGGTGAGCTTCCACCCACGGCGGTTTTCAAGACCGCTGCCTTAAACCACTCGGCCACCCGTCCGGAGGCGCGCTTCTAGCAGGCGCGGGGCAGGGGGTTCCACCCGTCGCGGCGTTAACCGGCTTTCAAGGCGCAAGGCCTAGCTTGCCAGGCGTGAATCCGAGCGAGGGTGGTCGCAATGAAGGTCGAGGGGAATGTCAGGGCCGCGGCGCGGGCGGGGCTGGTGGCCGCGGCCGCCGCGAGCCTGGCGGCGTGCGCCACCGTTCGGCCCGCGCCGGAGGGCCTGGGCGTGGGCGGCACCATGCGGCCTTATCAGGTGAACGGCGTCTGGTATCGACCGGCGTACCAGCCGCATTATGACAAGATCGGTCTCGCCTCCTGGTACGGACCGCAGTCGCGCTATCACACTACCGCCGACGGCGAGCGGTTCGACGTGGGCGCGGTGACGGGGGCGCACACCACGCTGCCGCTGCCGTGCATCGTCGAGGTGACCGATCTCGACAACGGCCGCCGCATCCGCGTGCGCGTCAACGATCGCGGCCCGTTCGTCGGCGGTCGGATCATCGATCTCTCGCCCGCGGCGGCCAGGGAGCTCGGATTCTACGGCCACGGCATGGCGCGGGTGCGGGTACGCTACGTCGGCGCGGCGCCGCTGGCGCAGCCGGGCGATCAGGTGCGCACCCTCGAGGCGGCCCCGGCGCCTGCGCCGGCGCCCGGCCTGGAGGTCGCGGCAACCGCGCTTTCGGAAGACTCATTGGCGGCGGTTGGCCTTCCGCCTCAGCCGGCGCCAGTCGCCCCAGTCCCGCCCCTCGTGCAGACGCCGGTCGTGCAAGGCGCCGTCATCGCTCCGGGCGTTGCTCCGGGTGTCGCCGCCCCGGGTCCGGCGCAGGTCTGGCGCGTGCAGGCCGCCACCTATGCCGACCGCGCCAACGCCGACCGCGCCGTCGCGCGGCTCTCCGAGCGAGGCGATGCGAGGATCGAACCGGTGGCGCGCGGCGGCGCCACCCTCTGGCGCGTCGTGGTGTGGTGCGCGGCCGGCGAGCGGCCGGACACGCTGCGCGATGAGGTGGTGGCGGCTGGCTTCCCGGGCGCGCGCCTGGTGGGGCCGTCTTAGCGCGCCCCTCTCCTCCACCTGGCGCCGCCGCCCATAACCTGCCGTCGTCACCCGGCGACAGTCCCGGTGACCCATGAACACCCACCGTGCGTTCGGCCGCGCCGGCGCGGCCACGGCTGAGCGCCTGCGGTCACATGTCGCACCTCGAGGTACGCTGACGCGAGCGGCGAGCGCGGCGGCGAAAGTCGCGCTATGGGCGCGCAAGGCGGCCACCTCGGGCTTCGTGTTCATGGGTCTCCGGAACTGGCGCCGGGGGATTGACGGAGAGTGTTGGGGTGTGTCGAGCAACTGTCCTCGATGTCTCCGGCCCATAAGATGGGCGGGTAGGGGGCTCCAGCGGAGTGCTGTCCTCGCGACCGCCTCTCCTGGACATGGCCGGCGAAGCAGCCAATGTGGCGGCGATGGCGCGCGGCCTGTTCATCACGTTCGAAGGCGGGGAGGGGGCCGGCAAGTCCACCCAGGTGCGGCGCCTCGCCGAACGCCTGAGTGCGCTCGGCCGCAAGGTGGTGGCCACGCGCGAGCCGGGCGGCTCGCCGGGGGCCGAGGCGATCCGCGAGCTGCTCGTGCGCGGCGCGGTCGACCGTTGGTCGCCGATGACCGAGACCCTGCTGATGTACGCCGCCCGCCGCGACCATATCGAGCGCGTGATCGCGCCCGCCCTGGAGCTGGGCGCGACGGTGCTGTGCGATCGATTCGCCGACTCCACGCGGGCCTACCAGGGGGCCGGCGGCGGCGCGCCGATGCGGCTGATCGCGGCGCTGGAGGCCGCGGTGCTGGGCGCGGCGTGGCCCGATCTGACGCTCGTCCTCGATCTGGCGCCTGAGATCGGGCTGGCGCGGGCGGCGCTGCGGCGCGGCGCGGAGACCCGCTTCGAAGCAAAGGATCTGGCCTTCCATCATCGCCTGCGCGAGGCGTTCCTCGATCTCGGGCGGATGGAGCCGAGGCGCTGCCGCCTGATCGATGCGGGGCAGGACCCCGACGCCGTCGCGAACGCCATCTGGGCGGCCGTGGACGCCAGGCTGGGGGCGGTTTGAAAGACGATATTCCCCACCCCCGCGCGGCGTTCGACTACCAGGGCGGCGAAGCGGTGGAGCGCGACTTCCTGGGCGCGCTGGAGCGCGGCCGCCTGCATCACGCGTGGCTGCTGGTTGGGCCGGAGGGGATGGGCAAGGCGACCTTCGCCTATCGCGCCGCCCGCCGGCTGCTGGGCGCGCGGGCGGACCCGCGGCTGGGGGCTCTGGGCGCCGACCCTGGCGACCCGGTCTCCCGCCAGATCCAGGCGCGCGCGCACCCCGACCTGCTGGTGCTCCAGCGCGACCCGGAGGATGGCAAGACGCGCAAGGGCATTCCCGTGGACGAGGCGCGCACGCTGCCGGAATTCTTCGCCAAGTCACCGGCCAGCGCCCCCTACAGGGTGGCCATCATCGACGAGGCCGACGATCTCAACCCCAGCGCCGCCAACGCCGTGCTCAAGACGCTGGAAGAACCGCCCGAGCGCGGCGTGTTGTTCCTGATCTCGCATGCGCCGGGGGCGCTGCTGCCGACCTTGCGCTCGCGCTGCCGCCGACTGCGTTTCGCTCCGCCCCCCGAGGCGGACACCATGGCCTGGGTCGGCGAGCGCGCGCAAGTCGACGAGGAGACGGCGCTGCGGCTGGTGCGCATGGGGCGCGGCGCTCCCGGGCGCGCCTGGCGCCTGGCCATCGGGGGGGCGCTGGCCATGGACGAGGCCGCGCGCATGCTGCTGGCGAGCCTCCCGCGCGTCGACGACAAGGCGATGCTCGCCCTGAGCGAGAGCTTCCGCGGACCCGGCGGGCCCGAACGGTTCGAGCTGCTGTTCGACCGGCTGGCCGCCCGGATCCATCAGCGGCTGGCGCGGCAGGCGGCGGACAGCGGCGCGGCGGCCGGGCAGGGGGCAAGCCTGGACGCCTGGGCGCAGGTTTGGGAGCTGCTGGTGGAGCTACCGCTTCAGGCGGAGGCGGTGAACCTGGATCGGGTCGACGTGTTCGGGGTGGCGCTTTCACGCCTGCGCGCGATCGCCTAGACCCATCGGCCATGCTGATCGACAGCCATGTGAACCTGCACGCCCCGCAGTTCGACGCCGATCGGCCGGACGTGATCGCGCGCGCCCGGACGGCGGGCGTCGGCCTCATGGTCAACGTCTGCGACAGGGTCTCCGGCTTCGCCGCGGTGCGGGCGGTCGCCGACGGCGCCGACGACATCTGGCTGACCGTGGGAACGCACCCCCACGAAGCGAAGGAAAATCGGGAGCTTGACCCCGATATTCTCATCGAGCTTTCTCGCACGCCAAAGGTGGTCGGCATCGGCGAGACGGGGCTCGATTTCCACTATGACCTCAGCCCGCGTGACGTTCAGGCCGAGGTGTTCCGAGCCCACATCGCCGCCGCCAGGCGCGTGGAGCTGCCGCTGGTGGTGCACGCGCGCGAGGCCGACGCGGCCATGGCCGAAATCCTCG
>Ga0302314_10021444_pt1 | contig 10637 bp, 6 predicted proteins | sample III_Palsa_N2_3_FD_200533 | JGI IMG/M metagenome (GOLD analysis project Ga0302314, IMG submission 200533) | Peat permafrost microbial communities from Stordalen Mire near Abisko, Sweden - III_Palsa_N2_3 | ecosystem: Environmental > Terrestrial > Soil > Palsa > Peat permafrost | place: Sweden... | reverse complement strand
ACGCCCTGGGCAGCCTGCTCAACGACGTCACCTCGGGTTCCAACGGGCTCTGCGGCGTGCAGTGCACGGCAGAGCCCGGCTACGACTTCGTGACCGGCCTCGGCTCCCCACTCGCGGGAGTCGACGCCGCCCTGGCCGCGAAGGAGTAACGCCGCGCGGTACGCGTCCACGGAGCGCCCCGACCGGTTTCCGCCGGACTCTGTTTGCAGATGAGGGCTGCGTGACGTTGGCCCGCCCGACTCCGTTGGGGTCGGGCAGGCCAACGTTGCTTTCTGGGAGGGGTTCGGGTGTCGCCACGGAGCTGCGGTTCCGAGGCTGCCCGGGCGCACCGCTGACCGGCTGCGAGCGCTGGGGTCCTTGCGCTTGGCCGCGCTGTTTCGACTCGCCCTGATCGGCGCCGCGCTCGCCAGGGCCTGCCTGCCGCGCACCTCACCCGAACAGGCCCTGCGCCTCAGCCGTCGGTTCACCGCCCCCTGGCAGACAGCTGCCTCCCTGCCGGGATCCGTTGCCGCGCGGGGGAAGTGTCCTTACGCGCCCCTGTGCGAGGTGGTCAGCGGACCGTACGCGTTGCCGTTGCTGCCGCTGTTCGTGCCGTCGTCCCCCGGCAGAGCGGCGGAGAGCAGGCCCAGCAGCAGGAACAGCACGACCAGGGCCTTGCCGCCACCGGACAGGACGAGCGGCTGACTGGCCGACTGGCTGACCGAGGCTGTCCTGGCAGTGGCTGCGGGTCACCGCATGGACACAGCGGTAGCCGCTTGCGGCCCCCGGTTCCACTGCGGCGGTCAGGGTGACGCCCGGCGGGAAAGCCGTTTCATCTGCCGGTGGCGGCTACCGGGCCGTTGCCTCGGCGGGTGCGGGATCAGTTCAACGGGGTGATCTGGCGTTCATTGTCCGAAGGCCCAGGCGACCATCCGGGGGAGTTCTTCTTGCCAGAAGGGGTCGCCATGCGATCCGGCCCGCTCGGTCATCACGACGTCCGCGCCGGCATCGCGCAGTGCGGCCGCCCATCGCGTCGCGTTCTCATGGAAGAACGGTTCCAAGGTGCCGGCGACGAGATAGGCGCGCGGCAGCGGGGAGGGCAGCGGGCGGCTGGGTCGGTAGCCGGCGCCCGGTGATGCGCAGAAGACCGAGCCGTAGAGCTTCGGGTGCCGAAGCCCGGTGGCGAGCGCCAGCTCCCCACCGGCGGAGACGCCAAAGACGGCGGTGCGTTCGGCGGGTAGCGCGACCGCGAAGCGCGAGCGCACCCATCGGCGGACGTCGTTGACGAAGAACTCCTCGTGCGCCGCGAACCGCCGCGGGTCAAAGCCCGGTGAGTACTCGTGGAGCCGCAGTGTCTCGTCGCCCGGCCGGTGCGCCCCGACGATCATCGTGGGCGGCAGGTCGCCTGCCGCCTCCAGAGCCGCGCCCCATTGCGGGATCAGCTGGCCGTCGCCTGCGAACACGACGGCCTCGGGCGCGCTCGGCGGGACGTACACCGTGACCTGCCGACCGCCGTCGTACTCGACGAGTGTCTCAGTGACGAGTTCCCCGGTGGTGGACATGGTCGCCGTCTCCTTGGCCAGTAACGCTCGACCCTGAGGGCCAGCACGGCAGTTGCTTCGCCGGCTGTCCTGGGTTGAAAGGATCGAAGCTTCGCTGTCTCAGCCGGTAACTCTAACGCTCGGACTCGCCGACCGAAGAGCATCGGGCCTTCGATCGCCGCCGCCACCGGCCACGGCACTCGCGGCATGTTCACCGTCAGCCACCGGCACAGGAGGCCGAGAGATGGACCAGCAACCGGGCCGCCCCCGCGCGGCGCGTCTTGGCGGCCGACGGCCTGACGTTCCGCACCGGAGGCGCCTCGTGAACGCGCAGGGAACCAGCGTAGCTACGCCAACTCCTCTTGCCCGACCAACCCCAGCAGACAGCTCCCGGGTCGCTGGGCGGCACGGAGGGCCAATGTGTTCGATACGGACGCCGTACCCTCGTACGTGGATGATCTGCGCTGACCCCTGTTACCCGCACCACTCGTCCGCGACGAAGGAGTCTGCATGCTTCCCTGGGACGCCGAACTGGCCGGACGGATCGACCGGCACGTGGTCAGCAGTGAGCTGCTGCGCGGCAACGTTCTGGGCGATCCCACCGACAGGCCGCTGAACGTGTACGTGCCTCCCGGCTACGACGGCGACCCGGAACGCCGCTACCCGACCGTCTACGTCATCCAGGGCTACACCGGACACCTGGCGATGTGGTCCAACCGCACCCCGTTCCGCCGGCCGTTCCCGGAAACCGCCGACGCGCTCTTCGCAGCGGACACCCCACCCGTGATCGTCGTCTTCGTGGACGCCTGGACCTCCTACGGGGGAAGCCAGTTCGTCGACTCGCCCGGCACCGGCCGCTACCACTCCTACCTCTGCGAGGAGGTCGTCCCCTTCGTGGACGCGCGCTACCGCACCCTCGCCTCCCCCGAGCGCAGGGCGATCTCCGGCAAGTCCAGCGGCGGCTTCGGCGCGATGATCACCCCGATGCTGCGCCCCGACCTCTTCGGCGCCCTGGCCACCCATGCCGGGGACGCCCTGTACGAGTACTGCTACCTTGCCGAGTTCCCGCAGGCCGTACGCGCGCTGCGCACCTGGGACGGGGACATTCTGGCCTGGTGGGACGACTTCCGGACCCGTCCCGCGTTCAGCCGCCCGGAGGACGAGGTGCTGCTCTCCACTCTCGGTGTCGCGGCCTGCTTCTCCGCGGACGAGCAGGGCGTGCCGCAACTGCCTTTCGACCCGCTCACCGGCGAACTGGTCCCCGAGGTGTGGCAGCGCTGGCTGGAGCTGGACCCTGTCCGCATGGTGCCCGCACACCTGGACGCCGTCCGCTCGCTCCGCGCCGTCTGGATCGACGCCGGTGTGCGCGACGAGTACAACCTCGACGTCGGCGCGCAGGCCTTCCACCGTGCCCTCGGAGCGGCAGGCGTGCCCGCGGAATCGATCCACTTCGAGCTCTTCGACGCGGGTCACGGCGGTATTGACTACCGCTACCCGCTTGCCCTCGACTGGCTCGCCCGCCGCATCCAGCCGTAGCCACCTGGCACATGCCCAGCGCGCGGGTCCGGATCCGCGACCCGCATCCGCGCGCCCCCGGCGCCGCCGACCTCTCCGGCCGGTCGCGGCCGATGCGCGGTGGTCCGGTGGGGGCGGGTCGAGCGGCCGCTGCGGTGCGCCGGTTCAGGCTTTGAGGGAGGGCGGCGGCAGGCTGGGGAGCAAGGCCGGATCGTGGGTCAGGATCTGCGCGTGGACCCGCTGCAACTCCGGTCCTGGGAGGACGCCCAGGCTGTCGTCCAGGACCCGGCGGATGTCCTCGAACTCCCCGAGGGCCCGGTCCTGGCGTCCGTTCAGATAGTGCACTCGCATGAGCAGCGAACGTAGTCGTTCGTCCAGCGGGTTGGCCCGGACGACGTCCTGCAGCGAGGCGCTCAGGCCGCTGCGCTGCCCCAGGTGCAACTGAATGTCGGTCAGGGACTCCAGGGCGGAGATGCGCATCATGTACAGCTGGTTGAGCGCGGCGTCCACCCTGGCCCCGACCGGGTCGGGCAGGTCCAGCACGTCCCAGTGGTTCAGCGCGGCGTGCAGTTCGTGCATGGCCCGCAGGCTGTCCCCGCGCCGGAGGGCCGCGGCTCCCTCCAGGCACAGGCGCTTGAACTCGAGGACGTCGACATGGACCCCGTCCGTGTCCAGCCGGTAGCCGTCCCTGGCCGTCCTGATCAGTGAGCTGTGCCGTCCCAGAGCCTTTCGCAGCCGCGATATGTGCGCGTGGAGCTGCGCCGGCGCGGTTTTCGGCGGCACCCCGTCATAAATTCCGTTGATGAGCCGCCCGCTGGACACCGCGGTGTCGGCCGACAGGGCGAGTATTCTCAGGACGTACCCCGGAAGGCACCCGGTGAGATCGCTCTCTAAATCTTTGTTGCGGATCGTGGTAGGACCGAAGACATTGATGCTTATGTCCATAACGTTCCTTCCTCGCCTGTGAGCGGACAGCCGGTTTTGGCGGCGTCGCGTGCCGTCCGGTCGCGCGACTCGGGCGGATCTCGCTTCCGTGGCCCGTGCAGGCGGCGCTGGTCCGTGTGGCCAGGGATCTCGTGTCCCGACGGGCGATAGTAATTCGCTGACAGAGTTCCGCTTCTTCCCGAAGGCCGGCCGCTGTGGTTGACCATGTACGCACTGCCAAACTCATGAACACAGTGCCATACTGGTTTGCCTTTTAACAAGGGCAGCGACATTCACTGGTATTATGCGGGAAACTGTCCGATACCTGGCCAATGTGAGCCGTTTGCGAGGCTGGCGAATTTCGCCCGTTGTCGAGTCGAACTGCTGCCGCCGCAGCGGTCGGCGGTCGGTTTGTCGTTGCTTCTCCTGACTTGAGGCACCGCGCGCGGGTTCGGATGATGTTTCCGGGGCGGCACGTCCGCCCCACCGAGGACGCACCTACCTGGAGCTGTGGACGGGCGTAATGGCAGAAGACGTGGAAGACGTGTTCGTGGTCGAAACCTCCTTCGCGCAGCAGAGCATGTGGCTTCAGCACCAGATGGATCCGACCAAGCCGACCTGCAACATCACGGCCGCCGCACGGGTCAGGGGTCCGCTGGGCACCGAGGCGCTGCGCAGGGCGCTGGCGGCGGTGATCGACCGGCACGAGGCCCTGCGGACGGTCTTCCGCGTCGAGGACGGCGTCCCGGTGCAGGTCGTCCGGAACCGGATGGACGTGCCGGTCCCGGTCGTCGATACGCATCCCTCGGAGGTCGAGGCGTCGTTCCGGCAGGATGCCGAGAAGCCCTTCGACGTGGAGCACGGGCCGCTGATGCGCATGCGGGTCCTGCGGCTCGGACCCGAGGAGCACATCCTGCTGCTGGTCATGCACCACCTCGCGATGGACGGCTGGTCGGCCGCGATCATGTTCCGTGAACTCTCGGCCGGCTACCGGTCGTGCACGGACGGCCAGGACGCCGAACTGCCGGCCCTGCCCATCCAGTACGCCGACTACGCGGTCTGGCAGCGCGAGCAGCTGCGGGGGGCGAGGCTCGACGGGCTGCTGTCGTACTGGACCGACTGTCTGGACGGCGCCCAGCCGCTGCTGCTCCCGGCGGACCGTCCGCGTCCTGCGGTACGGTCCAACCGCGGCGAGACGGTCGAGTTCCGGCTCGCGGCCGAACTCGCGGCGGCGCTGGAGACGTTCGCGCGCGAGCAGCGCGCGACGCTGTTCATGGTCCTGCTGGCCGCCCTCAAGGCCCTCTTCGCCCGCTACTCGGGGCAGCGGGACATCCTGCTGGCGACCGTGACGGCCAACCGCAACCGACCCGAGATCGCCGGGCTGATCGGCGACTTCATCAACACCCTGGTCCTGCGTACCGACCTGTCCGGCGACCCGACGGTCGCCGAACTGGTCTCGCGCGCGCGGGACACCTGTCGGGACGCCTACGCGCACCAGGAGCTGCCGATCGACATGGTGCTCGACGCGTTGCGGGTCACCCGGGAGGGCGGCGGCATCCAGAACGGACTGGTGCGCGCCATGCTCGTGCTGCAGAACATGCCGGCCGAGCCCTGGCAGGCGGACGGACTGCTCTTCGAACCGATGCGGGTGGACACCCGGACGTCCATCCTGGACCTGAGCCTCACCATCGAGCGGGCCCGGGACGGCGGCTACGCGTGCTTCATGGAGTACAGCACCGAACTGTTCGACCGCGCGACGATCGACCGTTTCGGGCAGGCCTACCTCGGCATGCTGGACGCCTTCGTGGTGGATCCGGCCGCCAGGGTCGACGCGATAGGGCTGCCGGGCGAGTCCGACTGGCACGCGCTGCTCGCCGGGTGGAACGCCACCGAGCGTGAGCTTCCCCGGGGCCTGGTGCACGAACTCGTGGCCGGGCAGGCGGCCCGAACCCCCTCGGCGCTCGCCCTGGAGGACGTCCGTCAGCGCCTGACCTACGCCGAGTTGGACCGTCGCTCGGACGAGCTGGCGCGGGTGCTGCGCGGTCTTCCAACGGGCGGCAGGCCGGACGAGCCCCGCGCGGCGGTCTGCATGGAGCCCTCGGTCGACCTCGCGGTCGCGGTGCTGGCCGCGTTGAAAGCCGGCTGGGCCTTCGTCCCGCTCGACCCGCACCTCCCACCGGCCCGGCTGGCCGGGATGGTGCGCGACGCGGCGGTGCGGGTGGTGCTGACCCATGACGGGCCGAGCCGGGACCTGGCCGAGGTCTTCTCCGGCTGCCGGGTGATCCACCTCGACCAGGAACTGCCGGCCCCCGGCCCGGCGGCCCGGGCCGAAGGACCGCACCCCCTGGGCCTGGCGTGCGTGCTCTACACCTCCGGCTCGACCAGCGAGCCCAAGGGGGTGATGCTCTCCCACCGCGCGCTGGCCAACTTCGCCCAGTACGTCGCCGACGAGCTCGAACTGACCGGCGAGGACCGCTACTTCCAGCTCTCCTCGATCGGCTTCGACACCTTCCTGGAGGAGATGTTCGCACCGCTGGTGGCCGGTGCCGCGATGGTCCTGCCGCCGGGGCGCATCCTCACGGTGGGGGAGGACCTCAGCGCCCACGTGCGGCGGCAGCGGATCACCGTGGTGGACCTCACGCCCGCCTACTGGCACGAGTGGACCCGGGAACTGGCCGCCGTGGGCGGTCCGCCGCCCAGTCTGCGGCTCGCCGTCGTCGGCGGCGACCGGGTACTGCCCGAATACGTGGAGGTCTGGCGGCGCTTCGAGGTCGGGCTGGTCGAGGTCTACGGGCTGACCGAGACGGCCGTCAGCTCCACCGTCTCCCACAAGACCGGGGGACGCGCCCGCGGGCTCCGACCGTCCGCGGTGCTGGGCGCCCCGTTGGCGAACACCCAGGTGCACGTCCTGGACGAGCGCCTCCGGCCGGTGCTGCCGGGGGCGGTGGGCGAGATCTACATCAGCGGGGTCGGCCTGGCGAACGGCTACCTCCACAATCCGACGATGACAGCCGGACGTTTCCTCCCCGATCCCTTCGGCGCTCCGGGCGCGCGGATGCTCCGCACCGGCGACCAGGGCCGGCGCCGGGCGGACGCGGAGATCGAGTTCATCGGCCGACTGGACCACCAGGTCAAGATCCGCGGCCACCGGGTCGAGCCCGGCGAGGTCGAGGCCGCGCTCGCCGCCCACCCCGAGGTGGCGCAGGCGGCTGTGGCGGTGCGGGACGGCGCCGGCGGGAAGCAACTACTCGCCTACGCCGTCCCGGTGCCCGGCGCCGCCCCGCGGCCTGAGCTGCTCCGAGCCTTTCTGGCCGAGGCGCTGCCCGACTTCCTGGTACCGGCGGCGGTCGTACTCGTGCGGTCCATGCCGATGACCTCCAGCGGAAAAATCGACCGGAACGCGCTGGCCGCGACGGACCCCGCCCGGCCGGAGGTCTCCCGCCCTCCCGCCAACCCGCGCGAGGAGCTGCTCTGCCGGCTGATGGCGGAGGTCGTCGGCGTCCCTGAGGTCGGGGCGGAGGACGACTTCTTCGCGATCGGCGGGGACAGCATCTCGGCCATCCAACTCGCCTCCCGCGCACGGACCTCCGGCGCCGCGCTGGTGCCCAGGGACGTCTTCACCCGGCGCACCCCGGCCAGGCTGGCGCTGGCCGCCGAGACCCAGGACGCCGCCGCGGACCGGGAACCGGCCGCCGCCGGCCCGCTGCCGCTCACCCAGGCCGCGGCCTGGCTCGCCGCGTCGGGAGCCGAACCGGACGCCCCGGGCCTGACCCAGGCGATGGTGCTGCGAGTCCCGCCCGGGCTGGACGAGAAGCGGCTGTGCGCCGCACTCCAATCGCTGGTGGACCACCACGACGTGCTGCGGCTGAAACTGACGGTCGGCCAGGAGGGCGACTGGCAGCCGGTGATCACCCCCCTGGGCACGGTGGCGGCGCGGGAGTGGGTCTCCCGGGCCGACGCACGGGGCCTGACCGGGCAGGCGCTGCGCGACCTGGTGGTGGCCCGGACCGAGGCCGCCCGCCGGGAGCTGGACCCCGTCGCGGGAGTCGTCGGACGGCTGCTCTGGTTCGACGCGGGCGAGGAACCGGGCAGGCTGGTGCTCCTGCTGCACCACCTGGTGGTCGACGGCGTGTCCTGGCGCATCCTGCTGCCCGACCTCGCGCTGGCGCACCACGCGTCGGCCGAGGGCGGCCCGGTGGAACTGCCCCCGGTCGGCACCTCGTTGCGCGAGTGGGCGCACCACCTGGCGCGGGCCGCCGTGGATCCATCGACGACCGGGGAGCTCGGGTACTGGCGGGAGACCGCCCGCACCGCCGACCCGCTGCTCGGCGCCCGTCCGCTCTCCGCCGAGCGCGACACCGAGGGCGCGTCGCGGTCGTTCACGCTGACCCTGCCCCCGGACGAGGCCGGGCCGCTGCTCTCCGCGGTGCCCGCGCGGCACCGGGCCGGACCCGAGGAGGTGCTGCTCACCGGCCTGGCCCTGGCCCTCGGCAGGTGGCGGGAGCGTCGCGGCTGCCACGCCCCGGCCGCCCTGGTGCAACTCGAACGGCACGGGCGCGAAGAGGGGATCATGCCCGGCGCCGACCTGTCGCGCACCGTGGGCTGGTTCACCAGTTCGTTCCCGGTGGCGCTGGACCCCGGGCAGGTGGCCTGGAACGAGGGGAACGCGTCCCGGCAGGCGGTGGCGGCGGCGCTGTCCCGGGTCAGGGACCAGTTGCGGGCCGTCCCCGGCAACGGCATCGGCTACGAGCTGCTGCGCCGCCTCAACCCCGCGACGGCCCCTGAGCTGGCCGGCCCGGCCGACCCGCAGATCGGCTTCAACTACCTCGGCCGCCTGGGGTCGCAGGCGGTGGCGGGCGCGGGCGGCTGGGAGCTGGACACCGAGCTGACCACGGCCATGGGCAGCGGACTCGACCCTGGCCTGCCGCTGGCGCACGCGTTGCAGGTCACCTCGGTCGCGGTGAACGGTCCGGAGGGGATCGCGCTCTCCGCGACCTGGCAGTGGGCCCCCGGTGTGCTCTCCGAGCAGGACGTCCGGGAACTGGCGCGGGACTGGTGTTCCGCGCTGAGCGCGCTGGCCGCTCTCGCCCTGCCTCCGCAGGGGCAGGGCTGAGCGGTGGGTCAGCCGGGTGCGTCCGGGCCGCCGGAGCCGAAGACCATCTCCAGCATCAGCTCGCTCGCCCCGGCCGCGATCGTTCCGGCCGCGGCGTCGCGGAAGACCCGGGAGACCGTCGAATCCGCCAGGTACCCGCGCGCGCCGTGATACTGCAGGCAGGTGCGGGCCGCCGCCGCGGCCAGTTCGGTGGCCTTGAGCTTGAGGACCGAGGCGGTGCGGTCGTCCAAGTCGCCGCGCCCCTGCAACCGGGCCGCGTGCCGACCGTACTGGCGTACCAGCTCCAGGTCCGCGACCAGATCGGCGACACCGTGCCGGACCGCCTGGTTGGCCGCGAGCGGGGCGTTGTTGATCCGGTGGGTGCGCGCGAACGAGTCGACCAGGTCGATGGCGTGCGCCGCGCCGCCGACTGCCAGCAGCCCCGCCGTCAGGCGTTCGAAGCGAAGCGCTCGGAACAGATAGGAGAGCGTGTACGAGCTGCGGCCCAGCAGCGCCTGTTCGGGGACGAAGACGTCGTCCAGCTCGACCCGGCAGATGTCCGCCGCGCGCCAGCCCAGCATGGGCTCGGCGACGGCGGTCAGCCCGGGGGCGGGTCCGTCCACGAGGAACAGCGACAGCCCGGCCAGCGAACCCGACGGCGGACTGGGCCTGGTCCGCGCCAGCACCACCAGGAAGCCCCCCTGCGATCCGTTCGCCACATGGACCTTGCGGCCGGTCAGCCGATAGCCCTCGGCCCCTCCCGGGCCCGGCGCCCGGGCCGGCGCCGCGACCGTGGCGAGGTGGAGCAGGTCGGTGCCGGCTCCCTGCTCGGAGATGGCCAGCGCGCCGACGCGCTCTCCGCGCCGCACTCCGGCCCGGAGGGCGTTCCGCTGCCGCGCGGTGGGGAGCAGCGGGAGGTAGCTGGCGGCCATGTAGGCGTGGACGGCGACCGCCGCCCGGATGCCCGCGTAGCCGGTGCGCCCGAGCTCCTCCAGGAGCACCGCGCTGTGCCGGAAGCCCGGACCTGAGTGCGGGAGGCGCAGCAGGCCCGCCCCGGCGAGCGCCCGCCAGCCCGCAGCGGGGATCCGGCCGCGCTCCTCCCACAGGTCGGCGTGCGGGAGCACTTCGCGCTCCAGCGCCGCGCGGATCCACCCCGCGGCCGGGGCCGCCTCCCGATGGTCCGGCGGGGTGGCGGACGATGCCGCGTTCACCTGACCCGTACCACTGTGTGCGCGGGGAGCAGTTCGCTGATCGCGCCGCGGAGCCTGACGAAGGTGCGGGGTGATCCGGCCGCCGCCCACAGCTCGTCGAACCGCAGCAGGTCCCCGTCCACGAGCAGGGTGACCGGCTCGCGGTGCCCGAAGGGCGGAACGGAGCCGTCGGGGAAACCGGTGGCCCGCCTGACGAAGTCGGCGTCGGCCCGGCTGAGCGGGGCGCCGATCCGCTCGCCGAGCCGGAGTTCGTCGATCCGGTGGGAGCCGCCGCACAGCAGCAGCACCACCGGGCCCCGGTGGGCGGGCGAGCGGAAGACCAGCGATTCGACGATCTGCGCCGGCGAGCAGCCGAGCATCCGGGCGGCGGCGGCG
>Ga0302314_10021442_pt1 | contig 10638 bp, 8 predicted proteins | sample III_Palsa_N2_3_FD_200533 | JGI IMG/M metagenome (GOLD analysis project Ga0302314, IMG submission 200533) | Peat permafrost microbial communities from Stordalen Mire near Abisko, Sweden - III_Palsa_N2_3 | ecosystem: Environmental > Terrestrial > Soil > Palsa > Peat permafrost | place: Sweden... | reverse complement strand
CCCCACATGCTGGTCTTCACGTTGTTGGACTGCACCTGCGGAACTACTCAAACCTCGAGGTCACGGCGAGAAGCAGCTATTGGGCAGATACAGATGCCACGCCTCCCGATCAGTCATCCATCCCCCATTGAATCTTCCTTCGCATTCAATACGATTCAGTGACCCCAATTCGCGAGTTGGACTTCGCGTGCGGAGGGCATGTGGTTTGGGGTATACAGGATGGATGGGAGTTTTGCGCGAGAAGCGATTTAAGACGCGGAGTGAGGCGGGGACGCTGGCGATGGGGGAGAGGGTGTCGGAGATGCTGCTGCCGGCTCCGAAGCTGATTGTGTTGCGCGGGAATTTAGGCGCGGGCAAGACGACGCTGGTGAAGGGGATTGCTGCGGCGCTGGGGGCGGCTGAGGCGGAGGATGTGACGAGTCCTACGTTTACTTTGGTGCATGAGTACAGAGGGCCGAAGGTGCGGCTGTTTCATCTGGATCTGTATCGGCTGGAGACGGAGCGGGAGCTGCTGACGCTGGGGCTCGACGAGATGGCAGAGGAGCCGGATGCACTGGTGCTGGTGGAGTGGGGGGAGAAGTTTCCGAGTGTGGTGGAGCGGGCGGACGGTGAGATCGCGATTGAACATGCGGGCGGGGATGAGCGATTGTTTTTAGTTCGGTTGAAGGGGTAGGCTGCGTATTTCTACTTCACACCCTTTCATGCTGTGAGGTTGCGCGGAGTGTACGCGAGTCTGTTGTGTGCGGTTTGTTGGTCTGTGTTCGAATAGCGTTGTCTGGACTGCGGTCCAGCGGGAGTTTTCCATGAAGACTGTTCTGGTCATCTGTGTTCTGGTGGGTGTCGTTTTTGCGTCGCCGCATATTTTTGCGCAGGAGCGTCCGAAGGGAGAGGCGCAGGCGCAACCGACTGCAGAGCAGATGGCGCAGCAGGTGAGCGAACGTTGGCTGGATCTAGTCGATTCTGCCGACTACGCGGCGAGCTGGAAGGCAGCGGCGGCGGTGTTTCAGGCTGCGGTCACGGAAGAGAAGTGGGCGGCCACGATGAAGGAGGTGCGGGAGCCCCTGGGCAAGGTGGGGATCAGAAAGTTGCAGAGTGCGACGTACACGACGTTGCTGCCGGGTGTGCCTCAAGGGGACTACGTGATGATTTTGTATGAGACCAGCTTTGAACATAAGCCGACGTCGCAGGAGACCGTGATCGTGAGCCGGGAGAAGGACAAGGTTTGGCGCGTGGCGGGGTACTACATCAAGTAGTTCGGCTGGAAGCTGGGCTTCGCAGCGCGTTTGAGAATCTGTTTCGAAACCTGTCCTGCCGGACGGATCCACTACGCGTGGCGCGGCCACTTCGTGGCGTGTATACCTTTTTCTTGGTGGAACCATCTCTTGTGGTCCTTCCGCTGGTCGGAAGAAAGATTCGTTCCCAGAGTTAGAAGAATACGCTTTGTCCGAGTGCTATTTGCTGCGGCCGGTGAAGCGGTAGATGGCGCACTCTTCGTCGCCGGTAGAGCCATATTCCTTTTGCTGGGCGATGGCGGCGAGGTCGGCGACGTGGTCTTCGGGAGACATGGCTACTGGTCCTAAGAAGAGACGGGTGAAGGCGGGGTGCTGGTCGAGGACGGTGCGGCACTCGGCGTTGACGTAGAGGAGATCGAAGGCGGGTGTGGGGATGCCTGGGCGTTTGGCGAATCGGGCTTCGATGCGACGAAGGAGGAGCTTGAGGACCGGGGCTTCGAAGGGGTGGAAGAGGAAGGCGAGGGTGGGAGTGCGGGGAAGCTCGAAGGTGAGGGCGTCCTGCTCGTAGAGCTGGATGGGGGCGAGCGGTGGTGCGGTGGTGTCGGTGCGGTGGGCTTCGAGCCAGAGCTCTAGATTGCGCTGGGCGATATCGGCCATGGCGGGATTGAGTTCGATGCCGATGATCTTGTGGAAGGGGAGTTCGCTGGCGACCAGCATGGCTCGGCCTTTGCCAGCGCCAATATCAAGGAAGGTGTAGCTGTGGATGGGGTGAGGCGGGATGGTCTCGCGCCAGAGGTTGATGAGGGTGCGGAGGATGCTGGGGGCGACGCCGTAGTAGGCGGTGACGAAGGCGTCGTTGGGATGGCCGGTGATCAAGTGGCCGGCGGGGACGAGGCCGCTGGTGTCCAGATTGTGGGCGAGGTCGAAGGGGTGGATGGGAGTTGTGGTGAGCTTGAGGAGGTCCTGCGGGCGCTTGCGGAGCTGAGGTTTGAGGCTCGGCTGGGGGGTTGACTTGGGCATGGGTTAGCGGATCTGGATGAGGCTGGGGTTGCCGTCGAGGCCCAGGATGCGGCGACCGGCGGGGGTGATGTTTTGCGGGGTCCAGGTGGGCGTGGGGAGGATCGTTACGGTGGTTTGGGTGATGGTCTCGAGGCCGGCGAGGCGGTTGATGATTTGGGCGCGGAGGTGGGCTTCTGCTGCTTCCGTTGGATGGGTTGGGATCAGGCCGATGTGGACGCGATGTTTTTGCGGGACGCCGGGGATGCCAGTGCCGGGGGCATCGAGATCAGGCGCGATGGAGACGCTTTGGATGAGGCCGAGGTCGACGATGTTGAGGGGAAGCTCGGGGTCGTAGCAGTCGCGAAGAGCGGTGTGGATGTCAGCTTCGGTGAGCATTAGTGTTGATGATAACGAAGGCGGTCGCGCTGCGCACGAGGCCCATGTCCCAGAGACGGGACGTGCTACCCGGAGTGGTGGCTGGTTAGTGTTTGCGCTCGACCAGATAATGGGCCAGTGACGTGAGCGGTGTGGCCGCTTTGCCGAAGGGAGCGAGGGCGGCGAAGGCGTCGGCGATAAGCTCTTCGGCGTCCTTGAGGGAGCGGTCGATGCCGAAGACGGCGGGCCAGGTGGCCTTGATGCTTGCGGTGTCTTTTCCGGCGGTCTTGCCGAGTTCGGCGGAGCTTTGCGTCATGTCGAGGACGTCGTCGACGATCTGGAAGGCGAGACCTGCTTTTTCGCCGAAGGTGCGTAGCCGGGCAATGGTGTCGGCGGTGGCTGCGTGATGCTCCAGCAGGGCGGCTTGCAGAGGGTCGACCTGAGCCTTTGCTCCAGCTTTAGCCTCACCTTTTCTGCGGCCTGTGGCACCGGCGAGGCCCATGGAACCTCGCATCTGGCGTATTCCGTAGAGACCGCCGGAGACGATGCTGGTGGTGATGAGGGCTCCAGTTTTGGCGCGGTGGATGGCTTCGACGAGTTCGGCGGTGGGTGGGGTGCCCTCGGCTTCGATGTCCATGACCTGGCCGCCGATCATGCCGGGTGGGAGCTTGGTGTCGAGGTCGCCGACGCGGCCTACGCCGGTGCCTACGGCGAGGGAGACTTCGCGAAGGATTGCGACAGTAGTGGCGGGCGGGGTGGGAAGTGCGGCGATGGTCTGGAAGGCGAGGGTCTGGAGGGCGTCGCCGGCGAGGATGGCGGTAGCTTCACCGAAGAGGACATGGCAGGTGGGCTGGCCGCGGCGGAGGTCGTCGTTGTCGAGTGCGGGAAGGTCGTCGTGGATGAGGGAGTAGGTGTGGAGCATCTCCAGGGCTGCACCAAGATCGGCGATGCCTTCGGGGTAGTCGCCGGTGCCTGCGACCATGCGGGCGGCTTCCATGCAGAGGATGGGGCGAAGGCGTTTGCCGCCGGCGAAGGTGCTGTGGCGCATGGCTCGGTGGATGGAGTGAGGCAGGGTGTCGGGCGCGGGCAGGAGGCGTTCGAGAGCGGCATCCGTGAGCTGCGCGCCAGAGAGGAGCAGAGTTTGTACAGTGGGGAGCATCAGGTTTTGATGATAAATCAGCAGGTCGGATATGACTTCTAGAGGGTTGATCTGCGATTGCGGATGGGGCCGATTTTAAAGACGGAGGATGGAGGGTTTGCGGACGAGGATTAGCAGGAGGAGGCCGATGGAGAGGAGCGAGAGGATGTCTCCGATGGTTTGGTCCATGGTCTGGGCGTAGGTGATTGAGATGCTGGAGGGGCCGGCGGGGATGGAGATGGCGAGGAGGCCGTCGTCGCGTTGTTCCCGTGTGGCGATGAGCATCTGGTTGAGGGTGACGTGCCACGCGGGGTATTCGCTGAGGTTGAGGATGAGAATTTGAGGGATGGGGGAGTTTAGCGTGAGCTGTGTGGGGGCGGGCGCGGGATTTGTGTTGCTGGGGGCCTTCGCGTTGGGGTCAGGTGAGAGCCAGAAGGCGGGGTTAGTGTGGGCGAGGGAGTCGGTGTCCCCTGTGGTTGGGGTGTATTCGTCAGTCGGGTCGGTGCCCGCGTTGGAATGGAAGAGGGCTTCGCGCGCCTGAACGGTGTCGTCCTCGTCGCAGCTTTGACGGAACCCCTTGTAGGCAGGATAGGTGAGGGCGACCGCTAGTGCGATGGTGATCGCAGCTGCGGGGATTGGTTTTAGCTTCAGAGGACGCAACGCGAGGGCAGCGGTGAGGCTCAGAACGGCAGCGAGAATGGCAAGGAGACGCCAGGGGAATTGCAGGAAGGCTAGTTCGGGGGCGTGGTTCCAGAGGAATGCGGTGACTGGGGTCAGCAGGAGGGTGATGGCGATGGCGAGGATTGCAAGAGAGGGTAGGAGAGAGCGCGGAGGATGGCTCCGGTCCAGCGCCGTGCTGGGGTTTGCGAGATGCAGGGGCCTCTCCACTTCACTGCACTTCAGTCGTGATGACGTCTTCTCTGCTGGTTCGGTTGATTGCTCGATGAGGACAGCTTGAGAGGTAGAAGTTTGTTGGCGAAGGTACGCAATCAACAGGACAACGGCGGTGAGGATCAGGAGTATCAGAGCGATGATGGAGGCGGTGTGGAGAACATCGTCGTGGAACGGCTCGCCGGTGTGGTGGAAGAGGGAGTTGTCCTGGATGCGCATGCCCGGGATGATGGCCTTGGCAATCTGTACGTAGCGGCGTTGGTAGGCGGCGGGGACGATGTAGAAGGCGGCGAGACCGAGGCCGAGGATGGTTCCAGCCATGGTCTTCAAAGCATCGGGCAGGATGGCGCGAAGCACTCTCTGCGAAGGCGTTGGGGCCGGGTTCGGTCTCAGTGTGCGAGATGTCGCTGTGAGTAAGGGTATGTCCTCGACTCGATCTTCGAACTGCTCTGCGGAGAGGTTTTGGATCGGCGCGGTAGTTAAAACTTTCCGAACATGGATGGCTTTGCGTAAGAGTCGAACCAAGGTGAGCAGGGCCAGCGCGTAGCAGGACATGACGGCGGCAGGTGCGTTGGTGAGCCAGAGGAGGGCGACGGGAATGGCGATGCGGGGGATGGAGATTTGTTTGCGCAGGATGGCGTGGAGCAGGAGAGGAATCCAGGCGGCGGCGAGGAGTTCGGCGTAGGCGGTGCGCTCGTAGGCGGTGAAGAGCATGTAGGGGTTCAGGGTGTAGAAGGTCGCGGCGAGCAGGGCGGCGGTGGGAGGAGCGTAGTCGCGCGCGAGGCGGTGCAGGGCGAGGCCGCTGGCGGTGAGCGCCAGCCAGGTGTAGACGATGGGGGTCCATGTCCAGGGGAACACGAGGCCGAGGATGGCTCCGATGATCCAGGAGATGGGTGGATAGAAGACGAAGCGGGGCTCCCCGGCGTTCCAAGCGGGTGTGTAGGCCCAGTGGGGGTGGAGGTTGCCGTGGGTGAACTGGTTGGCAGCTTCAAACCAGTTGAGGATGTGGAAGTCGAAGTCGTGGCCGCAGGAGCAGCCCTGGAGGATGAGCGGAAGGACAGCGATGAGCGCGACGACCGGGATGAGGATGTAGGGAATTCGATCGCGCCGCATGATTCGAGGGTATCGCGAATCTGGGGAGCGGATTCGATGGTTAACAATCGAAGATGTTTGATCGCAGCGACGACTGAGCCGCGACAGCAGGCGCTACCGTGGCGTAAGGGTGAGGGTATGGGTGATGGTGGGGTCGACGGCGGAGTTAGTGAAGGGCATGGGAAGCGTGGTGCCGTGATACCAGACGGGCCATTGGTTCATGAACCAGGGGCTGGCGGGGTCGCCGGATTGGCCGAGGACGATGTTCAAGGTGCTGTGGTCGAGGTTGGCGAGGTCGGCGGTGAAGCGCTCGGAGGGACCGAAGCTGCGGGAGACCTGCTTGACGGTGGTGTGGTCGCCGCTCTGCGGTTGAGGGCCGGTGCCGATGGGTTGGCCTATGAGGAGCTGAAGGATAGGGGATTGGCTGAAGATGGGGTGTTCGATGTCGATGGGATAGGCGTTTCCGTAGCGCCATTTACTGATGTCCAATGGCGCGCGGGCGCCGCGGAGACCTTCGGCTACGGCGGTCGTCAGGAGGTCGTCCCATGTGGCGTATTTGGCGGGAAGCCAGCGGGCGGGAGTGTGCATGATGAGCCACTCCTCGGCGTAGGACTTTTCTCCCCAGATGTAGAGTTGGGCGGCATCGTCGGTGTGGGATGCGGCCTTTGATTTTAATTGCGATTCAGGTGCCGGGCTGAGTTGGGGGTTGAGCAGGAGAGGCCAGAGGACGGTGTTTGCAGCGTTGACGATGGCTGGGGCAGCGGCGTCGGCGTCTACGTTGCCGTTCCAGTCGCGGAGGATGTCGGCGGCCTGGTGGAGGCGCTTGTCGTGTGCGAAGGCTGGCGTGGTGGCGTGGTCGATGGCGTAGGCGAGCCGCTGGGCGATGACGTGGTCGACGTCGGAGTAGACATCGGTCTGGAGCGCGAGCATGTCGGCGGAGGTAAGGCGGTCCTTGGTGGAGAGAGCTTTGTCGATGAGGACCTTCCAGATGCGCTCGTTGCGGTAGGGCGCGGACCAGTCGAGCGTGATGGGGTAGGGATAGTTGTCGGGGGTGACGCGGGCGTTGGCTGTGGCGAGAATGCCGTTGGACGGGTCGAAGGACTGGGGAAGCTGGTCGAAGGGAATGTAGCCGGCCCACTGCTGCGTGGTGTCGAGCGCGTCGGTGGGGACGGGACTGATGGGGGTGGGCTGGGTGAGGCTGCCGCGAATGGGAACTCTGCCGACGGCGTGATAGCCGATGTGGCCCTGGTCATCGGCAAAGACCATGTTTTGCGCCGGGCCGCCCCAGTTGAAGAAGGCTGCGTGAAGGCTGGCCCAGTCCGTGGCGGAGTTGACGGCGAAGAACGGGGCAGTGATGTTGGCAGGATCGTAGATGGTCCAGTTGAGAGAGAGCGCACGTTTTTCCGACGGGTAGATGCCGGAGATGATGGGCGTGATCAGATTGCCGTGCTGGGTAGCGGGGACGTCGAGGAGGACGTCTTTGTCGCCTTTGACGTGGATGACCTCCAGTCGATGGAGGAGGGGTTGCCAGGCGCCGGTGGAGGTCTGGTACTCGGCGGTGGGACCGGTGCCGCGGGTGTGCTCGATTGCGATGTCCTGCACGGTGGCGCCGAGGTTGGTGAAGCCCCAGGCAATGTGTGCGTTGTGGCCGACGATGATGAAGGGGGTTCCAGGAAGAGAGACGCCGGAGACATGGAATTCGCCGGCGGGGGTCGGAGCTTCCAGGTCGGCCTCGTACCAGATGCCGGGGACGCCGTGGTTGAGATGCATATCGTTTGAGAGGAGAGGTTTGCCGGACGCAGTGTGGGCGCCGGAGACGACCCAGTTGTTGGAGCCGGCCTTGCATCCTTCGCACGAGAGGACAGGAGCCAGGAATTGGCGGGCGGCGAGGAGATCGTGAATGTGCTGCGGTGTGGTAAGGCTGCTTTGGGATTCGTCGAGGGGAACGTTGGGAATATCGGGCTGGGGCGCGGTGAGGTCGATGGCTGGTTGCGCGGGGGGATGGTCGCGCCAGGAGCCTACGGGGTAGAGGTCGGCAAGCAGGGTGAGGGGGAGACGGGTGCTGAGAGCTTCGCGGTCCAGCTCGTCGGGAAAGCTGTTGGTGAGGTCCTGAAACATGGCGAGTGAGACGAGGAGGGTGTCGCGGGGTGTCCAGGCAACGGGTTGGTAGCGGAGGAGACGGAACTCAAGAGGGAGATGGGCACGCTGGGCTTCGAGGGATGCGTTGACGCCGCGGGCGTAGAGGGTGAGCCAATGGAGCTGATCGGGCGGGAGGACCGCGATGGCGCGGTCGGCGGCGGCGCGGATCTGCATGATGCGCTGGGCGCGGTCATGGGGGATAAGGCTGGGGCCGAGGATCTCGGCGAGCTCGCCGGCGGCGTGGCGGCGGAGGGTTTCCATCTGCCAGAGGCGGTCCTGCGCGGTGATGTAACCCTGGGCGAGGACGAGGTCGTCGAGCGAGGCGGCACGGAGGTGGGGAACGCCCTGGTTGTCGCGTAGTACGGTGACAGGGGCGGAGAGACCGGGGATGGTTAAGGTGCCGTCAAGCTGAGGGAGCGAATCGCGCATGGCCTGGTGCACCCAGTGGCGGCCGTAGAGGAAGGCGGTTGCGGCAACAATGAGGACGAGTGCGGTGAGGATGAGGACGGTGCGGAAGAAGATACGGCGTCGGAGGGCCTGCAGGGGCGTGGGAGAGCTGGCTCGGGTAGGCGCGTCGTTGCCGGGGGTGCGATGGGTGAGCAAGGGTGGGTCGTGAGGTGGGTTGTGGCGCGTGGGCTCGTTCATAGACAATCCAAAGTCTAAATGGAGGCTGGGTTGATCGAGTTGACGGTGGGTACTGATGCTCGGGAGAGTATTCGGTGAAAGATTCACTATGCAGAAGAGTTAGATTTGTTTTATCGGCTGAGGCATAGTGTTTGACGGCAAGAGATCGTGGCCTGGCGCATCGCCAATAAGGAATAAGAGACGGAGGTCTGACAATGGGAGCGGGCGAGAGTTTGCATGCTGTTGAGACAGTGATTCTGCTGCTGCTGGTTCTGGTGGCGGGGTTTGCTGTGATGGCGCATCGGCTGAAGGTGCCGTATCCGATTGTGCTGGTACTGGCGGGATTGGGGATCAGCTTTATTCCACATATTCCGCGGGTTCCGTTAGACCCGAATATTGTGTTCGTCATCTTTCTGCCGCCGCTGTTGTATGCGTCGGCCTGGTCGATGTCGTGGCGAGAGTTTCGGCGGAACGGGATCGTGATCGGTCTGCTGGCGGTGGGGCTGGTGGGCTTCACGGTGTGGGGGGTGGCGGAGTTTTCGGATCGGTTTATTACCGCGCTGGATTGGAAGGCGGGGTTTTTGCTGGGAGCGGTGGTGGCGACGACCGATGCAATTGCGGCGACCTCGATCGCGAAGACGCTGGGGTTGCCCAGAAGGATCGTCGACATACTGGAGGGCGAGAGCCTGTTGAACGATGCGACGGGCTTGCTGGCGCTGGAGATTGGGTTGGCAATCATCATACGCGGCGAGACGCCGACGGTAACGAGTGGCCTAATTCGGCTGATTTATCTGGTGGTCGGTGGGCTGGGGATTGGGCTGCTCATTGGAGTGGTGGTGGGGTGGATGGAGCGGTTTATCGACGACGGGCCGGTGGAGCTCGTGGTGAGCCTGGTGGTCCCTTATGCGGCGTATCTGGCAGGGGAGCGGGCGAAGGCCTCGGGTGTGCTGGCAGTGGTGGCCTGTGGGTTATATATGAGCAGAAAGAGTGCGACATTCTTCTCCGCAGCGGCGCGGCTGCAGGTGCTGGGGGCATGGGACGCGCTGACGTTTATGCTGAACGGCCTGGTGTTTGTGCTGATCGGGCTGCAGTTGCCGTATGTGCTGGCGGGAATTCATGGGAGGTACGGAACGGGAACGCTCGTGTTGTATGGAGTCGTATTCAGCGGCGTGTTGATCTTGCTGCGGATGGTGTGGGTGTTTCCCGCGATGAAGTTTGCGTCGTATGTTGAGCGCCGCTGGATGGGACACAAAGAGGAGCCGCTGGCGACGCGAGAGGTCTTCGTCGTTGGATGGACAGGGATGCGTGGAGTGTTGGCGCTGGCGGCGGCGATCTCAGTGCCGGAGGTTCTGAACGACGGGAGGCCGTTCGAGGTGCGAAACCTGATTGTGTTTCTGGCGTTCTGCGTGATCCTGGTGACGCTGGTGCTGCAGGGGTTGACGCTGCCTGTGCTGATCCGCAAGCTGGGGCTGTCGAGGCCGAGAGGGATGGAGCGGGAGGAGCGGGACGCAAGAAGGATTGTGCTCGGGGCGGCGATTCGCCATCTGGAAGAAGGGCGCAAGGCCGACGGAGAGAGCGCCGAACATCTGTACGACGACCTGCTGCATCGATACCGGCATCGGCTGGCTGCGGTGACCAGCGGTACGGAGGGGAGCGTGGATGGTCTGGATGGGGAGTCGTACGCTCGGTTGCAAAGTATTGCGTCGGGAGCGCTGCGGTCGGAGCGGCAGATGCTGATCGGCCTGCGGGAGCGGGCACGCATCAGCGACGATGTACTGAGAACGATGGAGCGCGAGCTGGACTTGGCGGAGAGCCGGTATCAGGTGATGCCGATCACCTGATGCGAGGTGGCCCAGCGTTTCTTGAGAGTGGCCTCAGGCTTTAACCGCTTGCGGCTCAGGTGCGAAGTTCTGTGAGTCGCCGTGGTTGGTGCGCGGCAGGGTGAAGAGAATGATGAGGCTGACGAAGGCAAGGATAGCGATGATGAAGAGGCTGCCTTCGGGGCCTGTGGCTCCGCCGCTGAAGAGGGGCTTGCCTACGGGGTGTGTGGCGAGGAGATGGTGCTGAACCATAAGGCCGCTGTCGGCGACACCGTAGAGGAAGGACTGGGCCCAATCCCATGAAGTGTGAAAGCCGATGGCCCACCAG
>Ga0302314_10021441_pt1 | contig 10638 bp, 8 predicted proteins | sample III_Palsa_N2_3_FD_200533 | JGI IMG/M metagenome (GOLD analysis project Ga0302314, IMG submission 200533) | Peat permafrost microbial communities from Stordalen Mire near Abisko, Sweden - III_Palsa_N2_3 | ecosystem: Environmental > Terrestrial > Soil > Palsa > Peat permafrost | place: Sweden... | reverse complement strand
CGGGCCGGAGGGGGGCTCGGCCGGGCTCGCTTTCGGCCTGGGTACCGAGGATGACCCGGTGTTCCCCGGCATGCACGAGGCCTCCGCGCTGGTCGCGGGCGCGACCCTGGCCGCCGCCCGGGCCGTGTGGAACGACGCGGCCGAGCACGGCGTCAATATCGCCGGCGGCCTGCACCACGCCATGCGCGCCGCGGCCAGCGGCTTCTGCGTCTATAACGACCCCGCCATCGCCATCGCCTGGCTGCTGCAATCTGGTGCCGAACGCGTCGCCTACGTCGATATCGACGTCCACCACGGAGACGGCGTCCAGGCCGCCTTCTACAACGACCCCCGCGTCCTGACGATCAGCCTGCACGAGAGCCCGGCGACGCTGTTTCCCGGCACCGGCAAGCCGACGGAGACCGGCGGGCCGGCCGCGCAGGGCAGCGCCGTGAACGTGGCACTGCCCGCCGGCACCCGCGACGCCGGCTGGCTGCGCGCCTTCCACGCCGTGGTCCCGCCGCTGCTGGCAGCCTTCCGCCCGGACATCCTGGTCAGCCAGCACGGCTGCGACACCCACTGGCTCGACCCCCTCGCCAACCTCCAGCTGACCATCGACGCCCAGCGCACCGCCCACGCCGCCATCCACCAGCTCGCCCATCAGTACGCATCAGGCCGCTGGCTGCTCACCGGCGGCGGCGGCTACGAGATCCTGCACGTCGTCCCCCGGACCTGGACGCACCTGCTCGCCGAGGCCAGCGGCAGCCCCATCGACCCCGCCGCCCGCATCCCCGCCGACTGGCGCGCCTATGCCACCCGCCGCACCGGCCGGGAGGCACCCGAGCTGATGACCGAGGGCGCCGACGGGCACTACGCCGCATTCGAAGCCGGCTACGACCCCGCTGACCCCGTCGATCAGGCCATCATCACCACCCGCAACGCCATCTTTCCCGAGCACGGCCTGATGCCGCTGCCCTAGCCCGACCGACCTCCGGTGCGCTGGCGGTGCGCTGGCGGTGCGTCGGCCCGACCGACCTCCGGTGCGCTGGCGGTGCGCTGCCCGAAGGTCCCGGCAGGTAGTTACTTTCGCCTCTACTGGGGGCGAGGCTGCGGCGACCAGAGTGAGGTGCATGACACACCGAGCGTCGATCCCCGACATCCTGGACTGGATTGAGTCACCGCTGACCGCGCTTCGCCCGCTGACGGGCCAGGCGATCCGGCTGGAGACCTATCGCAAGGACGACCGCTACGTCGTGCTCGCCGAGCTGCCGGGCGTGGACCCGGAGAAGCAGGTCGAGGTGACGGTATCCAACGGCGTTCTTACGATCACCGCGGACCGGGAGGAAGATGCCGAGGACAGTCAGCACTCGGAATTTCGTTATGGCAAATTTTCTCGTCAGGTCGCGCTGCCCGACGGTGCGGACGAGGAGCATGTGCAGGCCAGCTACGACCGCGGCATCCTTGAGGTGGTCGTCGACATCAAGGACACAGCCGTCCAGGACGCGCAGCGGCGGATTCCGGTCCGGATCGTCGGGCACATCAAGGCAACCTGAGTTCCGGGTCGGCCGTCAGCGCCCGTGCGCCATGCGAATGCGCCACCACGAGGCCGAAAGTTGACTGCCTGATCAGCTGCACGGCCTCGTCAAGGTCGTGCAGCGCGGACTCCAGGCGCCCGCTGACCTCGTCCGCCGCGATCATGTCGGGCACCGCGATCATGTCGGGCACCGCGATCATGTCGGGCACCGCGATCATGTCGGGCACCACTGTGATATCCGGCGCCGCGATCATGTCCGGTGCTGGCACGGACAAGGCGGCCTCCAGGGACACCCCGGCGGCGAACAAGCGCGTGACCACCAGATCATGAAGCTCGCCGAGGATAGAGTCGCTGACCGCCGTGTCCCTGGCCGGGTCTGCCCGGCTGCCGGCGACGGGGATGCCAGAGTCGGGCGTTCCGGAACGCTGCGGCTTGGCGGAAGCGGACACAGACCCCATCGGTCAACTCTTTCGCCTGCGGCGAAGCAGGAATAGCCGGCTCTGCTCGCGGGGCGCGGGGTCCAGACGTCGCACGACACCTCAATTATCGCCGAAACTACCGAAAGTGTCCAATCATCCACCCACTGCGAGGTGTCCGGGGCAGGTTCAGCAGGACTCCGGGCAGGTTCAGGACTCCGGGCAGGTTCAGCCGTCGCGCCGCAGGACTGGGCGCAGTAGATCCAGGATGGCCGGATCCTCGATGGTGGACGGCGCCGGCTCTTTCGCGCCGTCGGCTATCGAGCGCATGGCCTTGCGCAGGATCTTGCCGGACCTGGTCTTGGGCAGGGCAGCCACGATGTCGACGTCCCGGAACGACGCCACCGGCCCGATCTGGTCGCGCATGAGATCGATGAGCTGCGCGCGCAGCTGATCGGCGTCGGTGCTCGCGCCCGCCTTGAGTACCACGAACCCGCGCGGGATCTGGCCCTTGAGCGTGTCCTGCACCCCGATGACCGCGCACTCGGCCACGTCGGGATGACTGGCGAGCACCTCCTCCATCTCGCCGGTCGACAGTCGGTGCCCGGCGACGTTGATGACGTCATCGGTGCGGCCCATCACATACAGGTAGCCGTCGGCGTCGGTGTAGCCGCCGTCGCTGGTCCGGTAATAACCGGGATAGGCCGACAGGTAGGAGTCGATAAAGCGCTGGTCATCGCCCCACAGCGTCGGCAGGCACCCCGGCGGCAGCGGCAGCGCGATGACGATCTCCCCGGTTGTTCCGGCCGGAACCTGGGTGCCGGCGGAGTCGACGACACGGACATCGAAACCCGGCACGGGCACGGTCGGCGAGCCTGCCTTGGTCGGCATCGGATCGAGCCCCATCAGGTCAGCGGCGATCGCCCAGCCGGTCTCGGTCTGCCACCAGTGGTCGATGACCGGGACGGCGAGCAGGTCGCCGGCCCACCGGTAGGTCTCCGGGTCCAGCCGCTCCCCCGCCAGGAACAGGTACCGCAGCGGCGACAGGTCGTACCCGCGGACCAGTTTCCCGCCGGGATCCTCCTTCTTGATGGCCCGCAGCGCGGTCGGCGCGGTGAACAGCGCCTTGACGCCATGCTCGGCGATGACCCGCCAGAACGCGCCCGCGTCGGGCGTGCCGACGGGCTTGCCCTCGTACAGCACCGTGGTGCAGCCGGTCAGCAGCGGCGCGTAGACGATGTAGGAGTGCCCGACGACCCAGCCGATGTCGGACGCCGCCCAGAACGCCTCGCCCGGGTGCACGTCGTAGATGTTCGCCATGCTCCAGCGCAGCGCGACCGCGTGCCCTCCGTTGTCGCGTACCACTCCCTTGGGCTTACCCGTGGTACCGGAGGTGTAGAGGATGTAGAGCGGATCGGTGGCGGCCACGGGCACGCACCCGGCTGGCTCGGCGGTGGCGGCCGCCTGCTCCCAGTCGACGTCCCTGCCGCCGATCAGCGCGGCGGCCGCCTGCGGCCGCTGCAGGATGAGGCAGTGGCCGGGCTTGTGGCCAGACAGCTCGATCGCGCGGTCCAGCAGCGGCTTGTACTCGATGATGCGGCTGCCCTCGATTCCGCACGATGCCGACATGACCACCTTCGGCTGCGCGTCGTCGATCCGCAGCGCGAGCTCGTGCGCAGCGAAACCGCCGAATACCACCGAGTGCACCGCGCCGAGCCGCGCGCAGGCGAGCATCGCCATGACCGCCTCGGGAATCATCGGCAGGTAGATGACGACGCGGTCGCCCTTGCCGACGCCGAGGCCCCGCAGCGTGCCGGCCAGCTGCGCGACCCGCGACTGCAGCTCGCGATAGGTGATCACCGCGCGGGTGGCCGTCACCGGGCTGTCGTAGCTGATCGCCGCCTGGTCGCCGCGGCCATCCCGGACGTGCCGGTCCACCGCGTTGAAGCAGGTGTTCAGGACGCCCCCGGTGAACCAGCGGTAGAACGGCGCAGCGGAGGCGTCGAGCACCGTCGCGGGCTGCTCGTACCAGTCGATCGCCGCCGCGGCGTCGGCCCAGAACCCGTCCGGGTCAGCCAGGCTCCGGCGGAAGGCAGCCGCATATCCGACCATGTCGGGGGTACTCCGATCGGTCGCCGATTTGTCCCTGGCTTGCAGCGTCCCACCTGGGCTGGACGGCGGCTAGGGCCCAAAGGCCCGCCGGGAGGTGCCCAATGCCTGTGTCCGCCGGCGCAGCGGGCGCCGATGCTGGGCAAGGATGCGGGCTCAGCCGCATCAGCGAGCGCGTCAGCGAGCGCATCAGCGAGCCTGGAGGAACGCCATGACCATCCGCGTCGGGATCAACGGTTTCGGGCGTATCGGACGTACCTTCGTGCGCCGTGCGCTAGAGCGGTCCGACATCGAGGTCGTCGCGGTGAACGACATCACCGACGCACGCACGCTCGCGCACCTGCTGGATTTCGACTCGACCTATGGCCGTATAGGCGCCACCGTCGAGCACTCGGGCAATTCGATCATGATCGACGGCAAGCCGATCGCGGTCCTGTCCAGCCGCGATCCGGCCGCGATCGACTGGGGCAAGCTGGGCGCCGACATCGTCATCGAGTCCACCGGCAAGTTCCGCGCCCGCGACGATGCCGCCCTGCACCTGAAGGGCGGCGCGCGCAAGGTGCTGCTGTCCGCCCCGGGAAAGGGCGCGGACCTGACCGTGGTGATCGGGGTCAACGACGGCGACTACGACCCGCAGCGGCACGACGTGATCTCCAACGCCTCCTGCACGACCAACTGCGTGGCGCCGATGGCGAAAGTCCTGAACGACGCGTTCGGCGTGGTGCAGGGCTTCATGACGACGGTGCACGCCTATACCGGCGACCAGATGCTGCTGGACGGGCCGCACAAGGACCTGCGGCGGGCGCGCAGCGCCGCGGTCAGCATCGTGCCGACGACCACCGGCGCGGCGAAGGCAACCGGCGAGGTCATTCCCGAGCTGGCCGGCCGCCTGGACGGGGTCGCCCTGCGCGTTCCGGTGCCGGACGGGTCCCTGACCGACCTGACTGCCGTGCTGGGACTCCAGGTGAGCGCCGGCGCGGTCAACAGCGCGTTCGAGCAGGCAGCGGCCGGGCCGATGGCCGGCGTCCTGCGCTACAGCACCGACCCGCTGGTTTCCCGCGACATCATCGGCGACCCGGCCTCGTGCGTCTTCGACTCCGGCCTGACCCAGGCGGCGGGCAGCCTGGCGAAGGTCTTCGGTTGGTACGACAACGAATGGGGCTACACCTGCAGGCTCGCCGACCTCGCGGCCATCGTGGGCGGGCGGCTCTAGCTACGGCAGCTGGTAGATCCTGGCGGCTGCCGCGGCAAGGCCCTTTCGGGAAGCCCGGCCGTGGTGACCGCACAAGAATATCTCGACCGGCTCGGACCGGCCAGGACAGGGCGGGAGCAGCGCCACGATGGCCGGCATGGCCGGGCAGCAGCACGCCCGGTCGGCGACCCTGAGCTTGGCTATCCAGGCGGCAGCATCCTCCGCGCTCAGCGGATAAGGCGGCGGCTCCGCCTCGGGCGAGGCAGCGCGCTGCGCTGTCGATGGCTTGCCGGTACCCATGTCGACAGAATCTCGCGGCGGCCGGGCCGCCCGGTAGGGACCTTCTTCGGCCGGTGGCGGGCCTAAGGGCCTTAGTTGCGGACAGCCGTCCGGCGCCTGCGGGCCGGGCCGGATTCTGCGCTGCTCGCCGGGTTATCGCCAGCTTCCTGGCGCCCGGGCAGGTCAGCGACCCGATGCTAGCTGTCGGCATTACGGCCTCGGCAGGGACATACGGCCGACGATCCCGGGACGTTCGAGCGAGTCAGGGGGACCATCGTCCCTGCCAATTCCCGCGTCAGCCAGGCTACGGTGGCGATCATAACGTGTGGGCCGACATTGAGGTGAACGCCGCAGATGGACAACACAGCGCAGCGGGACAGCACAGCGCAGCGGGACAGCACAGCGCAGCGGGACAGCACAGCGCAGCGGGACAGCACAGCGCAGCCGCAGCCCGGCGACGCCGGACAGCCCGACGACGCCGGACAGCACGGCGGCACGATCACCGTGTTCCTGCTCGACGACCACGAGATCGTCCGCTACGGGGTCCGCGAGCTGCTGGAGGCCGAGCCGGACATCAAGGTCGTCGGCGAGGCCGGGACCGCGGCTTCCGCGCTGGCCCGCATCCCCGCGCTGCGGCCGGACGTGGCGGTACTGGACGTGCGGCTGCCCGACGGCGACGGCGTGAGCGTGTGCCGGGAGATCCGGTCCCGGATGCCGCAGGTGGCCTGCCTGATGCTCACCTCCTTCGGCGACGACGAAGCGCTGTTCGACGCGATCATGGCCGGAGCGGCCGGCTACGTGCTGAAGCAGATCCGCGGCACCGACCTGGTCGGCGCGGTGCGCACGATCGCCGCCGGCAGGTCACTGCTCGACCCGGAAGCGGCCAGCCGGGTCATGCGGCGGATGCGCGACCAGGCCACCCGGTCCGACCCGCTGTCCGGCCTGACCGCGCAGGAACGCCGGATACTCGAGCTGATCGGCGAAGGGCTCACCAACCGGCAGATCGGCGAGCAGATGTTCCTGGCCGAGAAGACAGTCAAGAACTACGTGTCAGCGCTTTTCGCCAAACTCGGGATGGAGCGCCGTACCCAGGCGGCTGCCTACGCTGCCAGGCTGTCAGAAAACCACGAACACGCGCAACGGGATTCCGCGGCCAGCTGAGCCCGCCACGCTCGCCCCGCCCCCGGCGGGCTCAGCTGGCCGGGTCGCTCGGCGCGGCCAGCGGGACCTGCCAGTGCAGCTCGGTCCCGCCACCAGCGGCCCGCCTGACCTGCAGCGTCCCGCCCAGCTGCTCGGCGCGTTCGGCCAGGTTCGCCAGTCCGCTGCGGCGGACGGTGCCGCTCATGCCCACGCCGTCGTCGCGGACGACCAGGATCAGGTCCCGGCCGGCCTCCATGGTGACGTCGACGCGGCTGGCGGCGGCATGCCGGGCGGCGTTCGACAGCGCCTCGCGCAGGGTGCCGAGCAGGTGCTCGGCCGCGTCGTCGGGCACCTGCTCGCCCAGATCGCCGGCCAGGCTGAGCGACGGGGTGAATCCGAGCAGCCCGGTCATCTCTTCCAGGATGTCCTGGATCCGCTCGCGAACTCCTGGGCGCTGGATGTCGGGCCGTGCCTGCAGCGCGAAGATGGCTGACCGGATCTCGCCGATCGTCTCGTCCAGGGCGTCCACGGCGCGGCTCACCCGGTCGCTGACCTCGGGCGCCGCGATCAGCGGCAGCGCGGCCTGCAGCGACATGCCGGTCGCGTACAGCCGCTGGATCACCAGGTCGTGCAGGTCGCGGGCAATGCGCTCGCGGTCCTGCAGCACGGTGAGGCGCTCGGCATCGCGGCGGGCGTCGGCCAGCTCCAGCGCCACGGCCGCCTGGGATGCGAAGGAGGCGACCATCTCGGCGGCCGCATGCGTCAGCGGCATGGACCCGGGGCGGCGTCCGACCGTGAGCACCCCGCGGACCTTGCCGGGGCCGCCCAGCGGGAAGATGACGGCGGGCCCGAGCGACATCCGCTCCCTGGCCACCTGCGCGATCCGCTGGTCCTGGCTGAATTCCGGCACCGTCACCGGCTCGCCGGTGGACAGCACCACGGCCGAGAGCGAATCCTCTGGCAGGGCCAGGCCGCGGGCCTGCGCCGCGTCCTGGCCGGCCGCATGCCGGATCACCAGCTGCAGCCGCCCGTCCTCCGGCAGCGCGAGCACCGCCAGGTCCGCGCCCGCCATCTCCAGTACCTGCTGCGTCACCAGGTCGAGCACCTCGCCCGGATCAGCCCCGGACAGGAGCCTGCGGGTGACCTCGGCGCTGGCCAGCAGCCAGCGCTGACGGCGGCGTGATTCCTCATACAGCCGCGCGTTCTCGACCGCCACGCCCGCCGCGGCCGCCAGCGCAACGACGACCGCCTCGTCGTCCTCGTCGAACTGACCGCCATCCCGCTTCTCAGTGAGGTACAGGTTGCCGTAGACCTCGTTGCGGATCCGCACCGGCACGCCGAGGAACGACCGCATCGGCGGGTGTCCCGAGGGAAAGCCGAATGACTGCGGATGGTCGGCGATGTCGGTCAGGCGCAGCGCCAGCGGGACGGTGATCAGCTCCCCGAGCAGGCCGCGGCCCTCTGGCCAGTGATGAATGCTGGCGATCTCGGACTCGTCCAGGCCGACCGGGACGAACTCAGCCAGCCTGCCGGTCTCCCCCACCACGCCCAGAGCGCCGTACCGCGCGTCCACCAGCCCCGCCGCCGCCTCGACGATCCGCCGCAGCACGGTCTCCAGGTCGAGCTGGCTGCCGACCGCCACGACCGCCTCGAGCAGCGCATGCACCCGGTCCCGGGTGGCCACCACGGCTTCCAGCCGCACCTGAAGCTCGCCGAGCAGCTCGTCCAGCCGCAGGTGCGGCAAGAGCGGATGCGGTTCCGGCGGTTCCACCAGGGGCTCCTGCAGCTCAGCTTCCCTGGGGGCCGGATGGCTCCCCGGGGCCAGATGCTCTGACGATAGCGCGCGCCACGGGGCGCAGCGACCGCCGCCACGGGGCGCAGCGACCGCCGCCAGGGAGCGCACAGCGACCGCCGCCACGCCGGCCGAGCCGCCGCCGCCACGTCGGCGAGTCTGACAGCAGCCGGTGACCTAAGTCCTCTCGTGCCGGGCCAAGCAGCCCTGCCGCACCCAGTCAGCGGACGAAACTATACAGATGGTCATGAATAACACGGGCTATCAATAATCCGCGCCGGACCTGGCTGGTCCGGTGCGCTCTAAGGAGACAAATTCCGATGCGCAGAAGGACATTCGACGCTCTCGCCACCACAGCCGGACTGGTCCTGGCGATCATCCTGCTGGCGGCCGGCGGGCTGCTGATGTGGGGTCATTCGTTCGTGGACAGCCAGGTGCACAACCAGCTGGCTGCCCAGAAGATTTATTTCCCGGCCAACAATAGCCCGGCGATCAAGGCGCCGGAATTCGCGGCGATGCACCAGTACGCCGGGCAGCTGATGACCACTGGCGCGCAGGCTGAGGTTTACGCCAATCATTTCATCGCCAACCACCTCAAGGTGATCGGCGGCGGCCTTACCTATTCCCAGCTGTCGGCCAAGGCGCTGACGCAGCCGGGGAACGTCAAGCTGGCGGCTCAGGTGAATCTCATGTTCCGCGGCACGACACTGCGCGGGCTGCTGCTGAGCTCGTATGCGTTCTGGAAGATGGGCGAGATCGCGCTGTGGGCGGCGCTGGTGTCGTTCGTCGGCGCGGCGATGCTGCTGGTGCTCTCGATCCTCGGATTCGCGCACGTGCGCCGCGTCGGAGCCGATACTGAGGTGTTCCCCGGACTGACGGGCAGGGTCCCGGCGACGGTCCCGGTCACCGTCCCGGCAACGGTCCCGGCGGCTCCGGTCCCCGTTACGACGGCCTGACCTCGCAGACGACGGTCCACAAGCACGGTGCGGGCGGCTCTCCCAGGCGGGAGGGCCGCCCGCAGGCATTCCGGCCAGCCGGGCCCATTACCCTGGGGGGGTATAGTCGCGGCGCCGTGAAGACACGCAGAGGAATGAGAAGACATGAGGGGGCTGCATGCCCTGGGTCACGCCCTTGCCATCAGCGGGTCGATGACCTGGGAGATCCTCTGGGCGCTGATCCTGGGCTTCGCCTTGTCCGCGGTGGTGCAGGCACTGGTCCGCCGCAGCACGATCATCGCCCTGCTGGGCGACGACCGGCCAAGGACGCTGGCGCTCGCGGCCGGTTTCGGCGCGGCGTCGTCGTCGTGCTCCTACGCCGCCGTGGCGCTGGCGCGGTCGCTGCTGCGCAAGGGCGCGAGCTTCACCGCCGCGATGGTCTTCGAGATCGCCTCCACCAACCTGGTCGTCGAGCTCGGCATCATCCTGGCCCTGCTGATCGGCTGGCAGTTCACCCTGGCGGAGTTCGTCGGCGGCCCGATCATGATCGTCCTAGTGGCGGTGCTGTTCCGGCTCTTGCTGCGCCAGCGGCTGGTCGACGCCGCCAGCGCGCAGGCCGCCAGGGGCCAACCCGGATCCATGGAAGGCCACGCCGCGATGGACATGAGCATCGCGGCGCAAGGGAACCTGTGGCAGCGGCTGCGGTCGCGGCAGGCGTTCACCTCGGTGGCGCACATCTTCGTGATGGAGTGGGCGGCGGTCATCCGCGATATCGCGGCAGGCCTGCTGATCGCCGGGGCGGTCGCCGCGTGGGTGCCCAACAGCTTCTGGGGCCGCCTCTTCTTCTCCGGGCATCCGCTGGCGTCCAAACTGTGGGGGCCGCTGATCGGGCCGGTCGTCAGCCTGCTGAGCTTCGTCTGCTCGGTCGGCAACGTCCCGCTGGCCGGGGTGCTGTGGAACGGCGGAATCAGTTTCGGCGGGGTGGTGGCGTTCATCTTCGCCGACCTGATCATCGTGCCGATCCTGGTGATCTACCGGAAGTACTACGGCATCAAGATGACGCTGTTCATCCTGGCCACCTTCTATGCCACCATGGCCGCGGCCGGATACCTGGTCGAGCTGATCTTCGGCGGCCTCGGCCTCATCCCGGCGGCCCGGCACGCCAAGGTGCTCCAGGCACCCGTCCAGTGGGACTACACCACTGTGCTCAACATCATCTTCCTGCTGGTCGCCGCTGCGCTGTGCTACCGGTTCGTCCGGTC